>Ga0207667_10000022_pt1 | contig 369570 bp, 305 predicted proteins | sample KBSCornC52_FD_184301 | JGI IMG/M metagenome (GOLD analysis project Ga0207667, IMG submission 184301) | Corn rhizosphere microbial communities from Kellogg Biological Station, Michigan, USA - KBS Corn C5-2 (SPAdes) (version 2) | ecosystem: Host-associated > Plants > Roots > Rhizosphere > Soil ...
ACGCCTTTTTTTGTCGATTTCATAAAACAAAAAAAGCAAATTGAAACCGATTTCAATTTGCTCCTCATATCTTATTGTAAAACAGTTTATTACAAAGGCTTTACCAACTATTTTTGTCTATTAAATCACAAAAAAACTACAAATGTATCACCTCGCCGTAGGCATCCGCGGCGGCTTCCATCACGGCTTCGCTCATTGTTGGGTGCGGATGGATTGATTTTATGATCTCGTGGCCGGTTGCTTCCAGCTTGCGGGCGGTAACTACCTCGGCAATCATTTCGGTTACATTGTGGCCCATCATGTGCGCCCCTAAAAATTCACCGTATTTGGCATCGAATATCAGCTTTACAAAGCCATCTTTAGCGCCGGCAGCGCTTGCCTTTCCGGATGCTGAGAAGGGGAACTTTCCCACTTTAATTTCATAGCCCGCTTCTTTCGCGGCTTTTTCAGTATAACCCACCGAAGCAATTTCGGGCGAGCAGTAGGTACAGCCGGGGATATTGTTGTAGTTTATCGGCTCGGGGCTTAAGCCGGCAATTTTCTCAACACATGTAATGCCTTCGGCTGAAGCGACGTGCGCCAGGGCCTGGCCTTTTACAATATCGCCGATAGCATAAATACCTTCAATATTCGTGCGGTAAAAATCATCAACCAGCACTTTGCCTTTATCTGTTTTTACGCCGGTTTCTTCCAGCCCGATACCTTCCAGGTTTGTTGAAATACCAACGGCGGATAATACGATCTCCGCTTCCAGGTCTTCAGATCCGGTGGGTGTTTTTACATGTACCTTGCACAGATCGCCGCTCGCGTCGACAGATTCAACGTTGGAGCTGGTCATGATATTTATGCCTTGTTTTTTAAGGATGCGGGCCAGTTGTTTTGAAATTTCTTCATCTTCAAGCGGTACTATGTTATCTAAAAATTCTACAACGGTAACTTTTGTGCCCATTGCATTATAAAAATAAGCAAACTCAATTCCAATTGCACCTGACCCAACAACTACCATCGACTCCGGTTTCTTAGGTAATACCATTGCCTGGCGATAGCCTATTACTTTTTTGCCGTCTTGTTTAAGGTTGGGCAATTCGCGCGAGCGGCCCCCGGTTGCCAAAATAATATGTTTTGCCGTCAATTCTTGCGTGCTGCCGTTGGACGCCGTTACCTCTACCATGCCCTTCCCTTTCAGCTTGCCGGTGCCTGCAACTACATCTATCTTGTTCTTCCTCATCAAAAACTGAACGCCTTTGCTCATACCATCGGCAACGCTACGGCTTCTTTTTATCATGGATTCAAAATCAACCTCGCTGCCGCTCACTTTTATGCCATAGTCTGCCGCGTGGTTTATATATTCAAATACCTCGGCGCTTTTTAACAAGGCTTTTGTAGGGATACAACCCCAGTTAAGACATACGCCGCCTAATGATTCTTTTTCAACAATAGCGGTTTTTAATCCCAGCTGCGAAGCGCGGATAGCGGCCACATAACCGCCCGGCCCCGAGCCTATAACAATTAAATCGTAATTCATATTTCTGATGATATCGTTTTATGTAAATGATGCTCTGTCGCATAGCAGAATAAAGTGTTCAAGTTGATTTGCCGGACATTAAAATAACCGGGCTTCAAATCGGCTGCAAAGTTACATAAAAGGTTCCAAACGAGAAAATTATCAGCAACCAGCAGCGGATGAGGCGCCTGCGTGAAGAAAGCTTTGTAATTAAAACGAAATTTACAATTATTATATCAAAAGTTAACGATTACTATATAGTTTGATAATAATTATTGCGAAAAGTAAAAAAGTTCTTAATGATTATTAATGTTTAGTTAATAGTGGCAAAATGTCTATTCTCTATCCTTGCTGAAAATTAATTCACTGTTAAACATTCACAAAAAAGCATCGTATGAGAAAGTATTTACTTTTACTATTACTCTCCCTTTCGTCATTGACCTTCGTCTTTGCACAGGTAACAACAACCAGCAGTATCTCTGGTACCATCGTTGACGAAAAGGGGCAAACTGTGCCGGGCGTGACCATTTTAGCCACGCATATGCCAACGGGCACAAACTATTCAACGGTTTCACGTGCCGACGGGAGGTACAACCTGGCCAATTTACGGGTAGGCGGGCCCTACACTATTAAATTTAGCTTTATTGGCTATAATACTCATCTCGAAGAAAATATCACGCTGACATTGGGCCAAAACTCCAGGTTGTCTGTTAAACTGGAGCCAAACAACACACAATTAAAAGAGGTATTGATAAGCGGGACACAAGATAAGATAATCAATAACTCAAGGACTGGCGCCCAGGAAATTGTAACCCGCTCGCAAATTGATCGTTTACCGACAATTAACCGGTCAATTTACGATTACACAAAACTTACCCCTTCGGCTAACGGTTCATCATTTGGCGGACGCAATAACTCGTACAACAGCCTAACCGTTGACGGAGCTTTATTTAATAATTCTTTTGGTTTGTCGAGTACGCTCGGCGGACAAACAAACTCTCAACCTATTTCATTGGATGCTATCGAGCAAATACAAGTTGCGGTTGATCCTTTTGACGTTACGCTGGGGAGGTTTGCAGGAACCGGTATAAATACGGTTACTAAATCGGGAACAAATGTGTTTAAAGGTAGTGCGTATTATTACAAAAGAACTACTGGTCTTCAGGGCTCGCATGTAGGTAACGGTATTGATGTTGCAAGGGCGCCAATTGATTATTATCAGCGCGGTATTAATTTAGGCGGCCCTATTGTCAAAAACAAACTATTCTTTTTTGTTTCCGGCGAGCAGGAGAGAGAACTTGACCCTGGTACCACTTATACGGCTTTACGATCAGGACAGATGGCTGGCGGGACCATTTCACAAGCCAGTTTTAACCAGCTGGATTCTTTAAGGACTTTTTTGAAAAACAAGTATGATTACGATGCCGGTGCTTTTGAAAATTACCAGTTACGCACACAATCAGATAAGATCACTACCAAAGTAGACTGGAACATAGATGACAAGAACACTTTGTCTGTTAAGTATTTTTATCTGAAATCTCTGCGTGATGTTTACCCAAGCAATTCCGGGGCGCCCGGCGGTAACAGGCAGCCCGGACCATCGACATTGCCGTTTTTCTCGTCTTTTTATACCATCAATAACAATTTTAATATCGTAATAGGTGAGTTAAATACACGCTTCAGCAGCTCTGTGGCAAATAAATTAACGGTAGGCTACCAGGCTCTTCGCGATTTTCGTTCTTCGCCCGGCAGCGTCGCGTTTCCCCTTGTCGACATTGAAAACGGTACGTCAACAACAGATTTTACGGCTTTTGGCTACGAGCCCTTCACCGCAAATAACGTTTTGAACACAGACATTTACCAACTATCAGATAACGTAACAATTTTTAAAGGCAAACATGAGATCAATCTCGGCACATCAAACGAGATCGATAAATTTAAAAATGGTTTCGCACCTAACTATAACGGCGCTTATGTTTTTTCGAGCTTAGACGATTTTTATAATTCCGCCAACAATGGCGCAACCACTGCGAACCAATATTCATACCGCTACTCGGCGCTGCCGGACGCGTCGTTTCCCTTTGCTGAGATCAGCGCAATTACAGTGGGATTATTTGCACAGGATAAATGGCAGGTTACAGATCGCTTTAAGTTAACTTACGGCTTACGGGCGGATGTTCCATTCTATAGTGTAGCAAGCCAGCAAAATCCTAATGCGCTTACACTTACCTTCAGAAATGGGGTACATCTGGACGTATCACAATTTCCAAAAACAACTGTGCAGCTTTCACCGCGTGTTGGTTTTAATTATGATGTTTATGGTGATGGCAGTACTCAACTTCGGGGCGGTTTAGGTATATTCACAGGGCCAACGCCGTATGTCTGGATATCAAACCAGGCAAGTAACAATGGCGTTCAGTTTGGTTCGTATACACTGCAACCCGGCAAAGCAGGGATATTACAGAGCGACCCCCGCCTGGCATTCAATCCTGACCCTAACGCAAATCGGCCGGCCCCGGGTTCTGCGGCTGCAAACACGCAATATAATCTCGCCGTGGTTGATAAGAATTTTAAAAATCCAAAAAACTTTCGTGGCGATGCAGCCCTGGATCAAAAACTTCCATGGGGTATTGTAGGCACACTTGAGTTTATGTACTCAAAGGATATCAACGCGGTTTATATGCAAAACGTTGCATTGCCGTCAACGGGTAAGCCCCTGGCTGGTCCGGATAACAGGATAGTTTACAGCGGGCCTACGTTGTTTCCTGCAATTACCGATCCGGTCACCAAAAAAAACCTGAATACAGCGGCGAATCCAAACATATCTGATGCAGAGCTCATGGTAAACACCAATAAAGGATACACTTACGATGCTACAATTGAACTTCAGAAAACAGCAAAGGAATTTAACTTTACTTTAGCGTATACTCACAGTGATTCACGCTCAGTAAATGATGGCGGTTCTATCGCGCAGTCGATATGGAGCCAGCGCCCTGTCTCGGGCGACCCCAATGCGGATGTCACCAGTTACTCAAGTTTTTATGAACCCAACCGTATCATCGGTTCGGTTTCTTACCGGAAGGAATATGCCAGGCACCTTGCTACTTCGGTTGGCTTAACATATGAAGCCGCTAATGCGGGTACTGCTTCATATACTTATGCCGGAGACTTAAATGGGGATGGCGTAAGAGGTAACGACCTAATTTACATTCCAAAGGCTCAAAGCGACATTGTATTGATACCTGCCGGAAGTTCGGATACACGAACACCCGATCAACTATGGAGCCAGCTGGACGCTTACATCAACCAGGACTCTTATTTAAGCAAACATAGGGGCCAATATGCCCAGCGCAATGGTTTACTGCTCCCCTTCTTTAACCAAGTAAACCTTAATATAACCCAGGATATTTTTGTATCAACGGGCAAAGTAAAAAATACACTTCAAATTGAATTTAACATTTTTAACTTAGGTAACTTGTTGAACAGGAACTGGGGCGACTATAAATTTGTTAACAATACACAATTCTTAGCCTTTCAAAAAATTGCGCCCGCCGTCGATCCTAACGCCGGTAAACCGGAATTTTCATTCCCTTATTTCGATCCTAAAACGTCAACCCCTCTTACTCAGACGTTCGGGGTGGGAACTTCAATCGCCTCCCGCTGGCAAGCACAGTTTGGTTTGAGGTATATATTTAATTAACATAAATCTAACGGATAGTAATACAGACCCGGCCCATCGGCCGGGTTTTTCTTTAAATAAAGAGAAAGTTAAGCATAAATAAATTCACCAAATTCCGACCTTATCGTCACCTGCTTTTTCTCCGCTTTCTCAACATGGCCTATAATTTGCGCGTCAACACCAAAACCCTGGGATATTTTAATTAATTCACCTGCAATATCTTCGGGAACATACAGCTCCATGCGGTGGCCCATATTAAACACCTTGTACATTTCGTGCCAGCTTGTTTTCGACTCCTCCTGTATCAATTTAAACAGCGGGGGGACCGCCAGCAGGTTATCCTTTATAATATGCAGGCCGTCGACAAAATGCAGCACCTTTGTTTGCGCGCCACCGCTGCAATGCACCATGCCATGTACGCGCTCCCGGTAACTGTCCAATATAACTTTGATGATGGGGGCGTAAGTCCTGGTGGGTGACAGCACGAGCTTGCCTGCAGTAATAAACTGGTCTTTGTTAACGGCAATGAGATCGGTTAAATTTTTCGAGCCGGAGAAAATAAGTTCATAAGGTATAGCTGCATCATAGCTTTCCGGGTATTTTTCGGCTATGGTTTTGTTAAACACATCGTGCCTCGCCGATGTCAGTCCGTTCGAGCCCATGCCGCCGTTATATTCCTTTTCATAATTCGCCTGCCCATATGAGGCAAGGCCGACAATAACATCGCCCGGTTGTATAGAATGGTTTGAAATAACATCGGCTCGTTTCATCCTGCAGGTAACCGTTGAATCGACTATGACGGTCCGCACCAGGTCGCCCACGTCAGCCGTTTCGCCGCCGGTGGAATAGATACCTATGCCGGCGTCCCTTAGTTCAGCCAGAATTTCTTCGGTGCCGTTTATAATAGCCGCTATTACTTCGCCGGGTATTAAATTTTTATTTCTGCCGATGGTTGATGATAAAAGGATGTTATCAGTAGCCCCAACGCAAAGCAGGTCGTCAAGGTTCATGATAATAGCATCCTGGGCTATGCCGCGCCATACTGATATGTCGCCGGTTTCTTTCCAATAGGTATAGGCTAAAGATGATTTGGTCCCCGCGCCATCGGCATGCATGATATTGCAGTAAAGCGGGTCATTCGTCAATATGTCCGGAACTATTTTACAAAAGGCTTTCGGGAAGATACCCTTGTCAATATTTTTAATCGCATTATGTACATCATCTTTTGAGGCCGAAACGCCCCTTTGATCATACCTGTGTGAAGAAATCATGAACAAAGATAGAGCTTATTAACTTTTTTTAGCCACATTTTATACCTTTGCCGCAATTTCAAAAACACACTTGTCAATTTTTTATTTATCAAATAAAATGGCTGATACCAAATGAATATTATCCACTGGCTGAGGCGTCATCTAAAAAGATCGTTTGATCGGATAAAGAATGAGAATCTGAAAAAGAATGCATTACAGGCAATTCCTTTCTGGATTGCTTCTGTGATGGCAGGACTTGCAGCCGTATTGTATACCAAACTCTTTATAGTCGCTGAAGATATTACCGCAATGGTTTTTAATTACCATGGCTGGCTGTTGTTTATTTTGTCGCCCGTTTGTTTTGTGGCGGCATGGTGGCTGGTGCAACAGTTCTCGCCTTATGCCCGGGGAAGCGGCATACCGCAGGTGATGGCAGCCATTAAAGTGTCAGCGCCCAAAACAAACCATTTGGTCGACAAGTTGCTGGGTTTCCGCATTATATTCATTAAGGTATTATCGAGTCTTGTTATGGCTATAGGGGGAGGGGCCATTGGCCGGGAGGGGCCTACCATCCAAATCTCGGCGTCGATTTATAAAATTGTGTACCAGCTGCTGCCAAAATGGTGGCCAAAAATCGCAAAGAAAAACATGATGGTAACCGGCGCAGCCGCAGGTCTGGCCGCCGCTTTTAACACGCCCCTTGGCGGAATTGTATTCGCTATCGAGGAACTCACAAAAACACATTTCAGTTATTATAAAACCGCAATTTTCTCTTCGGTCATTATCGCTGGCTTATCTGCACAGGCGCTGTTAGGCCCGTATTTATACCTGGGCTATCCAAAATTGGATGGTCTTTCCGGTTTTATTTTTTTTAGTGTGGGATTGGTGGCTATCATCGCTGGGCTTTTAGGCGCAGGTATGTCTAAAGTAATATTATATATTTTTGCGCTAAAAGCAAGGTTTAAATTCAGGTACCAACACATACTTTATGTGGTGGGTTGTGCGCTCGTCATGGTTTTTCTGGCGGTTTTTGTCAATTCCGAAGTTTTAGGCTCCGGTAAGGAAATTATGCAGAAAACGTTATTCACTGCCGACAAATACGTGCATTGGTATACGCCGCTGCTGCGTATAGGCGGCACCATGCTGTCCTTCACAACAGGTGCAGCCGGGGGTATATTTGCACCAGCCCTTGGCGCCGGTGCAAGTGTTGGTTCGATGGTGGCAGGATGGTTTAAGGAGTCAGATATTGACACCAATATGCTTATTCTATCGGGCATGGTTGGCTTTTTAACAGGGGTCACCCGTTCGCCCTTTACATCGGTTATTCTGGTGCTGGAGATGACCAACCGTCATAATGTTATTTTCCACCTCATATTAGCCGGGATGATCGCCAGCCTGGTATCGATGCTGATCGATAAGCATTCGTTATATGACCATTTGAAAGTGCAGTATATAAAGGACCTTAATACCGAGCCGCAAACCGAAATGACTGAACAGGTTGATTTAAAATTGGACACGAATGTTCACGAATGAGTTTGAATTTTGACGAATGCTGTCAAATTGAATTTGAAAACGATGCTTAAATAAAAGATTTAAAGCAGGCTTATCTTTTCAAAGTCCTCCATCGTATCAATATCAACACTTCCTTTTGGAAACGGAACTGTTACAACATCGTCCGCATATTTCATCAACAGCTTTTTAGCGCCTTGCTGCCCTTTTAATAAAAGTAACTCATCAAAATAAGCGGCATCAAATAATACAGGCGGACCGATAGTATTATCATAAGCGCTGGCAACTATCCCTTTTGCTGATTTTTTTTTAACCAACTGATCAAGTAAAGTAGCGTCAACAAAGGGCTGATCGCAAAGCATTAAGATTGCTGAATCGATGTCCGGCGTATCCTTTAGCTGAAGGATGCCTGCCCGGATCGACGAGGCCATACCTTCGTCCCAATCAGCATTTTGAACAATTATTGCTGCTTCGCCGGTAATAGCCGGGCTGATCAGATCGTGGTTCGCGCCTAAAACAACGATCAAGGGTTTGCAAACCGATGCGGCTGCTGCTTCAATGGCCCTTTGCAGCAAGGTTTTGCCCTTGTAAACCAAAGTTTGCTTTGGCCTGCCGAGCCTGCTTGATGAACCCGCTGCAAGGATGATAATGCCCGTCATAGAATACTGCTGTTAATAGTTACCAAACTAAGTTCAAAAAAATACCTGCATTATAATTTACATTGGCGTATCGCAGGGTCATCTGCGCAGCGTCTCTTAAGATGACATTATTGTCAATCGCAATTCCATTAAAGCAAAACACCCCTTAGCTAAGCTAAAGGGTGCCGAAATAATAATATTATTGTTTCGGTGGACCGCCGGGACCTCCCGGACCACCAGGCCCTCTTCCACCCATCGGAAGTTTCTTTTCGGGATGGGAGTCGCCGCGGTGGCAGGTATAACAAGTTACGCCGGTCCGGGCCATCATGCCTAATGAATCCTTTTCGGCCTTGAAAAATTTATGATTGATCTTATTCATCATCTTAAACATTTCACGGGCCATATTCTTTTCGGGTTTTGCATCGTTCGGAAAATCCATCTTTTTTGCAGCTTCGTCGCGCACATGGCAAAAAGTACAATGTACGCCTAACGAATGCGACCATTCGCCCATTACTTTGCCCAGGTCCTCATGACTGATATCCTTTGGTAATACTTTAAGGTTTTTATATTCCCGCTCCGCGGGCGCCATAGAGGTTAATGCGGCAATGGTCACAACGGCCATCAAACCGAGTGTGATTAAAATTTTTTTATTGTTTAGCATAAGGCCATAATTAAGTCATCTAAAGTAAAATAATACTTTGATTGTTCCAAAAATTAAGGATTATTTAACATTAAAACGGAGTAATTTTTTGGTTACAAAGTGGGTTTAAAAGAAAAAATTTAAAATAAATTTGGAATGTTACGAAATGATCGTAGATTTACGAAATAATCGTAGTTAACAATGGAAAAATTATCAAAACAGGAAGAAGAGGCTATGCAGGCTGTATGGCAATGCGGAACAGGTTTTATAAAGGACTTTCTTGATCTCCTGGAAGAACCCAAGCCGCCGTACACAACCCTGGCCTCAACCATTAAGAACCTTGAACGCAAAGGCTTTGTAAAAAGTGAAAAACTGGGTAACTCTTTTCGTTATGCCGCGTCAATACAGGAAGAGGAATATAAAAAGAAGTTTATGAGCGGCTTTGTGAGTGATTATTTTCAAAACTCTTACAAGGACCTGGTCACCTTTTTTGCCAACGAAAAAAAGATCAGCGCCGACGAACTGAAAGAGATCATTAAACTTATCGAAAACCCTAAAAAATAACAGCTATGCCAGCCCTGTTTGTTTTTCTTTTAAAAGTAAATATCGCCCTGCTTTTGTTTTGTGCGGGCTATTTCCTGGTGCTCAGGCGCCTTACTTTTTATACGCTGAACCGCGTTTACCTGGTTACCGCAATACTTTTTGCGACGGCATATCCCGAAATTAATATCTCGGGTTTCGTGCAGCAGCACCAGCAAATAGCAGCGCCGGTGCAGGCGGTAGTTTTTAACTGGCAGGCCCCTGCCGAATATATTATCAAGCCCCTTTCGCAGCCGGACTACTGGTACTGGGTAGAAGTCGCCTTTTGGCTGGGTGCGTCCCTGCTTGCGTTACGGCTGCTGATGCAATTATATTCGTTGTACAAGCTTTACCGCAGCTCAACGGCATCTCAAATTGAAGGGCACCGGGTTCGGGTGCTCAGCGGCAATGCGGGGCCTTTTTCTTTTTGGAAAAGCATTTATGTTAACCCGGAAAATCATGCGCCTGCCGACCTGAAAGCTATCTTATTGCACGAGCAGGTGCATGTTAATGAATGGCACACCTTAGATATCCTGCTTGCCGAGCTAAGTACCATATTTTACTGGTTTAACCCGGGCATATGGCTTATGAAAAAAGCCATCCGCGAGAATATCGAATTTATAACCGACAGAAAAATATTAAAAAAAGGCGTCGACAGCAAACAATATCAATACAGCCTGGTGAGCGTTGGTTTCTCGGTATCGACCAACAGCATCGTAAACAACTTTAATTTATCAACCATCAAAAAAAGAATTATCATGATGAACGTAAAACGATCTTCGAATTTTAACCTTACCCGTTATGCATTTTTGGTGCCTGCGGTAGTGGCGCTGCTGCTGGTTTTCAGCATATCAAAAGCAGCGTTTGTTAAAAATAACAGCGCTTACAAAGCCCTTGCCGGCGTTATAAATAAATCGAACAATAATAAGCCCGCAGTTTTAAATAAATCTTTATCACAGGCATCGGCTCCGGCCAATCTTGTTTCTCTAAAAAATAACATTACCGCGCCTTTCTTTATTAACCCGCGCAATGCGGATGTCATCTATTTTATTAATGGGGTTCAATTTACAAAGGCCGGGCCGGCATTTCCTGATAATATGGAAAGCATTTATATCCTTTCGCCCGCCGACGCAAAGCATTATTTTGATGCCGGTAACAATAAGTCTGAAGTAGCTTACGTGAGTTCTGAGAATTCCGCTGCGGGAAAAGCGATAAAAGAAAAAATTGAAGGGTTAATTGCCAGTAAGCATATAATCGTCAATAAAATCGCGCCAGAAGTAATCAAAGATATAAATAACCAGATCAGAACGATCAACAGTAATATAGAGCGCCCGAAAGCAAATACAGATACCATCAGGAAGGGGGGCTTTTATCTAAGCTCGTCTCACCATTCGGATTCGTTAAACTACGTGATCAACGGCAAAAAGGCATCAAAAGCTGAATTTATGGCGCTTGATACCGATCGGATCTATAGCATTGAGATAATGCCGGGGGAGCGGGCAAGCAAAATATACAGCCAGGCCGACAATAAGAACAATGTGCTTTTCGTAACCACCGATGACTCCGAAGAAGGCAAAATATTCAAACGGAAGATAGACCGGCTGAATGGCGTGGCTAATGTAAGCAGTAACATCGTGAACATTTCGAGGGGTAACGGCGTGAGCAGCGCCACCAGGGCCCCGGCTATCGCTGCAGGCATTAGCTATGGCACTGAAAACCTTGGGGACGGAGATATTGTGTTTACCCAAAGCGCGCCCAAAATGTACAAGGTAAGGCCCATGAAGATGAGGAGACTTAAGCATGGCAAAGATTCGCTGACGATCATTAATAATGAACCGATGGCCTTGTTCACAGAACCCGATTCCGGTATGGTATATACGACACGTATCGGCAAGCCATTTCCGGCAAACCCCAAGTTCAAAACCGCCGTTTTTCCAAAAATGGTTTACAGGTACAACCGCGCACACGCTGCAAAGCCATTTACCATTTACAGCTCGAATTTTGACAACGAAACCAATATTGAGCATCTCTCAGAAAAAATGATCATGATCGACGGCAAGGAAGCTACTGAACGCGATTTGAAAAAACTTTCGGCTGCCGATATTGAAAGCATGAGCGTTAAATCGGGCGATGAAATGACCGAAAAATATGGTAAAAAGGCTAAAAACGGGGTGGTGTTTATCTCCACCAGGAAAGGCGAGAAATAGGTTATTTGTTGACTTGGTTGATTGGGTTGATTAGGTTAGTAAATCGGATAATAAGATCAGTTAATGGTTAAAACCTAAACCGGAAAAACTACTCACTCAATCAACCTAATCAACCATTCACCGATGGTTGATTAAGTTGAAAGGTAATAATAATAGCAGTTAATAGTTGCAATAATTCAACCGTTCACTTAATCATCCATTTGCTATATTTGGTCAGTTCGTTTATTAAATAAGCCTCATCTTTTTCCATGCGCATCAAATGAAAAAAATAGTCATGTTTCTTTTTGCCAGCTGCATCACTGAAATTGCGTTTGCACAGCAATATAGCATCAATGCGCATATCACGGGCTTTCCTAATGGGACTGAATTCTATTTGAAAGATGTGGATGTAGATTCAAATATAGATAGCGCTGTTATTCAAAACGATGAGTTTATTTTAAAAGGCAGCTTAACTCAAACACCTCAAAGTTTATGGCTCTGCAGCACAATCGGCCAAAAATTTTACTACACTACTTTGATGATGGGTAATGACGCGATCAGAATTAACGGCGATATTAAAGAAATGCCCTTTGATCTTGCCATTACAGGCTCAAGTACACAGAATGATCATAACATGCTTAACAGTTTGACTAAAGCCGGGTATAAAAAACGAAATGAATTACTGGAAGAATATTTTGCTTTAAAAGGGGACAGCGCCAAAATAAAATCAAAACAAATCTGGAAAGTTATTGGCAAAATAGATAGTACTGATGAAGTTATCCGTAAAAATTTTATTAACAATCACCTGGATAGTTATGAAGCATTAAACCAATTGTTTTATTTAAAAGATAAATATCCTGCAGGTACCCTTCAAAATATGTACAATTCGTTGAAACCCGAATTTAAGCAAAGTATTTACGGGCAAAGGATCAATAATTACCTAAAAGTTGGGAAAATTCTTGAAAAGAACGATAATATGGCTGATTTTACCGCCCTGGATAAAAACGGACATCAGCACCACTTATCTGACATGAAAGGAAAATATATTTTGCTTGATTTTTCAACAACCTATTGCGGTCCCTGCATCGCATCAGTGGAAGAACTGAAGATCGTTTCAAAAAAGTATGCCGGCAAAATGGAGATCGTATCCTTTTCGGGTGACGGCAGTAAAGCAACGTGGATTAAAGGTGTTGAGCGTGACCAGCCGGCCTGGTTAAGTTTATGGGATGGCGAAGGTAATTACGGCGAAACAATTTCAAAATATGGAGTAACAGGGTATCCCTCTTTCTTTTTGATTGACCCTAATGGAAAAATAGTTGACAAATGGGTAGGCTACGAAAAAGGCATGCCCGAAGCTAAGTTGGACGAGCTTTTGACAAAAAAATAAACTGCCTTTTTCACAAGAAAGACAATGAATAATTATATTTAAATCAACCCGCATCGGTCATTTTTTCGCTTCCAATTATTTCCAGCAGCGCTTTTTCAGCCGCATTTAATCCGGAAGCGTTAACATCCTTTTCCTGATCGATGTCTTTAATATATTTAAATATGGTCCCTTCCTCGTAACTTTTTATGATGGTTGGATGGACGTAATATTTTTTGCAAACCGAGCGGGTATTGCCAAGGCTTACCGCCACCTCATCCAAAACCCTTACGATATTCTTACGGCATTCGCCAATCGTTTCAAACTTGCCGGCGCTATTGAACGCGTATAAAGCGCTTACACTGCCTGTCCAGGTACGGAAATCCTTTGCGGTAAAATCTTCGCCGGTTATTTCTTTTAAATAGGCATTTACATCTGCCGAACCTATAGTACAACGCTCGCCATTGTCATTGTAATACTGAAAGAGTTCTTTACCGGGTATGTCCATACATTGCTTTACCAGCCGGGCCAGTTTACGGCTGTGCAGCGCAATTTTATGATAAACGCCCTTTTTGCCTTTAAACTCAAAATTTATTGCCGAACCATTAACTTTTACATGCCTGTTCATCAACGTTGTTAACCCGAACGATCCGTATAACTTTTTGTATTCCTCATTGCCTACTCTTATGCCCGTAAGTTCCATCAGGCGTACAACCAGAGCCACAATTTTATCGTGATCAGGTTCGGGGCGGGCAAGGTCTTTCGTTACCTGCTTCCGGATAGCCGGCAAATGCGCCGCGAAAGTTTGTAAACGATAATACTTCGACTGGCTGCGTATTTTGCCCCATTCGGGGTGGTACCTGTACTGCTTGCGGCCGGCAGCGTCAACCCCTGTAAATTGCAAATGGCCATTTTCGTAAGGAGAAATCCAAACGTTTGTATAAGCGGGCGGAATAACAAGCTTGTTAAACCGTGTTATGAGCTCTTTATCTTTAACCAGCTTGTTGTTTGCATCATAATAGCTCCACCCTTTTCCTGTTTTTTTACGGGTATAGCCGGGCGCAGCATCAGAAATATATCGAAGGCCTGCGGCTTTTGCGGTAATTTGAGGGTCACGGCCTATTTTCTCAAGTTTTTTTAATAGTCGGTTCACTGATGCTACAACGCGACCATTACTTTTTAGTTTGTTGGAATAAGTTTCAAACGCATAGGCGATTAGGTTTCAAGGTCTTATATTTACAGTGCTTAAGAAATCATATGGAACTTATCGCAATAGAAGAGCACCTTGAGGATAATAAGATATTTACCGACGATCCTGAATGCAAGGACAGTGTAGTTATGTCGGTTAATTTTTATAAAAAAGTGGGTTTTAACCCGCCCTGGATATGCTATTATGCAAAATCGGAAGGGCAGCTGCTGGGATGCGCCGGCTACAAAGGCAAACCTGTTAACGGCCGGATTGAAATAGCCTACGGCGTTTTTCCCGAGTATATGAACAAAGGCATCGGGACCCAAATCGCCGCCGCTTTAGTTGATCTGTCGCTCAAAACCGATCCCTCACTAATTATAACCGCCCGCACTTTACCAGAAGAAAATTATTCGGCTAAAATCCTGCGTAAAAATAATTTTAAGCTTTTGGGGCCTGTAATGGATGATGAAGATGGAGAAGTTTGGGAATGGGAATATAGGAATTGACACGAATTGAATTAGACACGAATTGATTAGACACGAATTAGCACGAATTAAGGCGAATTTTCACGAATCGGACTGGTATAATTTGACGACGCTGAACTTTCTTTTAAAATTTTTTTCTATCAACCATAGATATCCAACAATCAAAACTTCGCACCAAATCATTCGTGACCATTCGAGCTCAATTGCGCGGATTTGTATCAATTCAATTCGTGAATTCGATTTAATTCCTGAAATTCGTTCCAATTTTTAATCATCAACTTATGAAATACAATATTTTAGGAAACACCGGCCTGGTGGTATCCGAACTATGTTTTGGCACTATGACTTTTGGCGGCAAAGGCTACTGGGAAGCCATAGGAAAAATACAGCAGGACGGCGTTAATGACCTGATGAAAGCAGCACTCGATTCGGGCATTAACTTTATTGATACCGCCAATGTTTACTCCTTTGGCGAATCTGAAAAATTATTGGGCCAATCCATAAAGGACCTTGGTTTTAACCGTAACGAGCTGGTAATCGCTACCAAGGTGCGCGGGCGCATGGGTGAGGGCGTAAACAATGTTGGCCTCTCCCGCTATCACATCTTTCAATCTGTCGACGATAGCTTAAAACGGTTGCAGACAAGCCACATCGATATTTTATATGTCCATGGCGTCGATCCGAAAACACCTGTTGAGGAGATTATGCGCTCACTTAATGATATTATACTTACAGGTAAGGTGCGGTACGTGGCGGTATGCAACTGGCCGGCCTGGATGGTAATGAAGGCGCTTGGAATAGCCGAAAAACAAGGCTGGAACAAATTTGTGGGAATGCAATATTTTTACTCGCTTGCCGGGCGCGACATAGAAAGGGAGATTTTGCCGCTTGCTGCTGATCAAAATATAGCAGTAATGCCCTGGAGCCCGCTGGCGGGCGGTTTTCTTTCCGGAAAATTTACCCGCAATAACGAAAAGGCAGGCAACTCGCGCCGCGATAATTTTGATTTCCCGCCGATCAATAAAGAAAAAGCCTATGATATTATCGATGTATTAGCCGAAATCGGGAAACAGCATAATGTTTCGGTAGCCGAGATAGCTTTAGCCTGGGTGCGCCTGCAGAAAGGAATAACCAGTACCATTATTGGCGCAAAAAACGTCGATCAGTTGAATACAAACATAAAATCCACCGGGCTTAATTTGTCAGCCAAGGAACTACAAAAGATCAACGACGTAAGTGCATTACCGCCTGAATATCCCGGCTGGATGGTGGAACGGCAAGGCGCGGATAGGGTTTTGAGTCTTAAGTCATAGCGCCTGGTCAAAGTAAGACCGGCTTCCGACTCAGAACTTTTGACTTAAGACTTTAACCACATGTTCTACCTGCTCAGGATGCACATCCAGGTGCAGCACGAACCGTATGCGGTTGGGGGCGGTTGGCAGCGCTTTTATGCCATGGGCGGTCAGCTTTTCAAGAAATGCAGCTGCAGGTTCCAAGGTATCAAACAAAATAAGGTTAGTTTCGGCGGGCATAACATTGCTTACCAGGGGGCATTTGGCCAGGGCGTCCGCTATTATTTGTGCATGTGCGTGATCGATGCTTAAACGCTCCATATGGTGATCGAGTGCGTAAATACCTGCGGCTGCCAGGAAGCCGGCCTGCCGCATACCGCCGCCAAAAACCTTGCGCACGCGGCGTGCATATTTTATGGTTTCCTTACTTGCTAAAAAAACAGAACCTACGGGTGCGCCCAGCCCTTTTGACAAGCATACCGATATGCCATCAAAATACTGTCCGTAATCCGCTGCTTTGTCGCCTGTTTTTGTGAGCGCGTTAAAAATGCGGGCGCCATCCAGGTGGAGCTTCAGTCCCCGTTTTTTGCACAATTCGGCTATAGGTTTTATTTGCTCCAGGGTGTAGCAGCTTCCGCCGCCCCGGTTAACCGTATTCTCGAGCACTACCAGGCTGGTGCGGGGGTAATGATCGTTTATGGCATTAATTTCTGGTTCAATCATTTCGGCTGTCAGTATACCCCGGTAGCCATTTAACAGGCGCGCAGATACCGACGAATTAAATGCAATGCCGCCGCCCTCGTACCGGTAAACATGCGAGGTTTGGTCGGCAATCAACTCGTCCAAAGGCTGGGTAAAACATTTTATGCCTATTTGGTTGGTCATGGTACCCGAGGGGCAAAAAATGCCCGCTTCCATATTAAATATCGCGGCAGCTTTTTGCTCCAGTTCGTTCACGGTTTCATCCTCGCCGAAAACGTCATCCCCGACTTTGGCATTCATCATCGCCTCCATCATACCGGGGGTGGGTTTGGTAACGGTATCGCTTCTTAGGTCAACAATCATCATATTAAATGTGGTAAAAATACGTTATTTGTATTTTATTATTTATGCGCTCAATTTTAGTCATTTTATTTTTCATGCTGACTATCGTGTCAGCAAAAACATACGCCCAAAAATGGCAGCCCGGTCATTTTACCGATGTAAAAGGAAATGTTGAAACAGGCCTTATCCGGCTGGGCGGCTCGGGCAAAGGGCCAATTAAAGGCGAAGGCTTTATTGAATTTAAAGAAGATAATAAAACCAATCCATTTAAATTAAGTGCGAGCGACCTGCGCTCGTTTGTGGTTGGCCGCGACAGCTTTATAGTGGCACACGCGCCGGGCAGCGAAACGTGGGCAAAGAACGAGCTCGATTTTGTCAGAGTGGTAGTTGACGAAGACATTAAGCTTTATGCAGCCGGTGGTGTAAAGACCGGCGGCGGCCACGGCATCAGTATCGCGCCGGGCCTTGAGACAGGTATTGGCACCGGCGGATATGGCACAGGCATCGGAGGAGGTATTTCCATCCCCATCGGCGGCGGAGGCCGGGGCACTTACGAAAAGCTGGTCTATTATTACGGGGAAAACACCGCCGTGATGAAACGCCTCAACGATCAAAATTTTGAAGACGTGATGACAGATATGATGGGCGATTATCCCGATGTAGTCGATAAAATCCGCGCCAAAGTATATACGCTGGAAAATATCGACAGGCTGATAGGCTATTTTAAACAGGTGAAGGCGGGGAAGAAGAGTCCATAGCCTTGAGTCCATAGCCTTGAGTCCATAGCCTTGAGTCCATAGCCTTGAGTCCATAGTCCATGGTCCATAGTTCATAGCCAGAAGTTCACGGGGCATAATAGAGTGGTGGATATGCCAGAGAAAATAGTCATTTGAGCCATGGACCATGGACCATCGACTATGGACAAAAACTCACCACTCACCACTCACCACTCACCTCTCACCACTTCACTCCGTTCTCAAACTCTTCACCGGGTTGGCGGTGGCAGCTTTGATGGCCTGGAAGCTTATGGTTGCGATAACAATTATGGTAATGACAAATCCTGCGATGGCAAACACGAGCCAGCCTATATTAATGCGATAGGCAAATCCTTGCAGCCATTTGTTCATCAAAAGCCAGGTAAGCGGTATAGAAATAAGAAATGCGATGATCACCAACCGCAAGAAATCGCTTACCAGCATAGTCAGTAATTGCTGAACAGAGGCTCCTACCACTTTTCGGATGCCGATCTCTTTTCTCCGCTGTAAAATGTTATAGGCAGATAAACCAGCAAGGCCAAAACATGCTATCAGGATGGCCAGCAAAGCGAACATGGTAAAAATGCTGCCGAACAGCTCATCCGATTTATATTGCCGGCTAAATGATTCATCAAGAAATGAGTAGTTAAAAGGATCCGAGGGAAAATACCTTTCCCAGGTATTTTTAATGGCAGCAATGGTCGCCGGGATATTTTCCGTCCCGATCTTAACTGAATAAAAATTGCGTGCATCGGGCCGCAGCAATATGATCATGGGCTGCACACTTTTCTTCAATCCCTCCTGGTGAAAATTGCTAACCACTCCTACAATAGTCAATGTATCACGGCGAATAACTTTTTGATTAATAGCGCTTTCTGCATCATTGAAACCTAAAAGCCTTACGGCATCTTCATTTAGCATTACGCTATTTTTGTCGGTGGCAAAATCTTTCGAAAAATTCCTGCCGGCTTTCAGGGCAATCCCAAAGGAAGGAAGAAAGTCGTAGTCCACGCCTAAGTGGTACAGGGTAACCGAAGCGCTGTTGGGCGCTAACCGTTTAATCCCGCTTGTCCAGTAAATTTCCTGGCCCATTACATTTGTGGAGGCTGTAACATTTTTTACATTGGTAATACTCTGCACATCCTGTTTAAAGGGCTGGAATACCTTCGAGTAAACTGTGTCACGCAGAGATGCCGCACCTTCTACAACCAATGTTTGATTGATATTTGCGCCGAGTTTCTGGCTGCGCATATAGCTTACCTGCTGGTAAACGATAATTGTTCCCGCTACCAACACAACCGAAGTGACAAATTGCCCGGTGATCAGCGCTTTCCTTAACCTCACCCCGCTGCTTGTGTTCTTAAAATTGCCCTTCAGCACTTTTACCGGCTGATAACCTGATAAAACAAATGCCGGGTAAATGCCTGCCAAAAAACAGCCCGCAAAAAACAATACTAAAAACCCTGTTAAGTACTGCCAGGGCAAAGCAAAGCCCATTGCAACTCCGCGCCCTACAAATTGATTGAAAGCCGGCGTTAGCAGGGATGCTGCCAGGATGGCGATAGCCAGCGAAATAAAATTGAGCAAAAAACTCTCGGCTAAAAACTGCCTTATCAGCGCCGGCCTGGCGGCCCCCAGCACTTTACGCACGCCAACTTCTTTAGCCCGCTCAACCGACCGTGCCGTGGCCAGGTTGATATAGTTTATCCAGGCGATAAGGATAATAAAAATACCGATCAAAAAAAGGAATGAAACCACCTCGCCATTTCCGTTTACTTCGGCCTCCTGGTTGGCGTTGGAATAGAGATGGATATCGGCAAGCGGTATAACGTGCAATTCATCCCTTACATTATTGGTCTTATTCCACTTTTGGTTATTGATATGCGCATCGCTGAAGGCCACCAGCTTTGCCTCAAGCTTTTTAAGGTCGGTTCCGGGTTTTAGCTTCAGGTAGGTATAAAAATCATACCATCCCCAGGCCGTTTCGGTTGAATTCTGTTTGTCGCCCTGCAGCCGCTGAACTTTGCCGAAGGTCGCATACGAAATAAGATAATCAATAACCAGGTGCGAGTTAGGGGGATAGTCTTTAAATACGCCTGTTATAATGTACGATTCAGTATAGTCGGGATCTTTGGTTACCAGTGTTTTACCAACCGGGTTATCCCCATCAAAATACTTTTTGGCAAATGATTCGGACACGATCATTTTATCCACGCCGTTCAGCACCTCACCCGGATTGCCTTTTACCAAATTTACCGCGAGCATATTGATGGCCGAAGGATCGGCGTAATAGCCTTTCCGCTCGTTGAACTTTACATTTTTTTGCTCACTCAGCAATAACTGCTGCACATTGTATATGCGGCAAAAGTCCTCCACTTCGGGAAGCTCTTTTTTCGCTGTGGGTCCAATAGCGGGGTAACTGGTTGCTGATTTATAGGCAAGCTTACCCTGCTGGTAACTATCTAGCCGGATCCTCACAATATTATTCGCATCCCTGCCGAATTTGTCATAGCTTTTTTCAAACGCCACGTATTGAAAAATGATGAGGCAACTGGTAATGCCGATAGCAAGGCCGAAAATATTAAGCAGCGTATAACCCCTGCGCCGGCTAAGGTTGCGCAATGCAATGGTCAGGTAGTTTTTAAACATGATGCCAATGGTTAAGTCGTTTTAAAACTTATTGATAATAAAGGGATTGCAACTGCTGTGAAGCAGTTGCGATTTTTCAGCTAAGAAGATGCCATGGATATAATTACTTGATAATAAGATAGATAAATTTTAACGAAAAATGTAATATGTGCGGTTTTGATACAGGCGGGTGTACGGTTTGTTTACAGTTATTACGTGTAAATTTTGGATGCTGATTTAGCGCTATTTACCTGGTTATACCCCAGCAATGTGCGCTATATTTGCCAAAGGAACAAACAACGAATGAACAAAAAAGCATTTTACAGTCCAACCCCTTACCAGGATGTCAATGAACTGCTTTCTTTTGCTGCCAATAGCCTGAAGGATATTTTGTCAGATGCACTTGTTGGTTTTTATCTTAGCGGGTCGTTAAGCTATAACGACTTTGTACCCGGCCGAAGCGATATTGACTTGCTTGTAATTGTTAAAAACCCATTATCAAAGCACGAGATTGAACAGGTAAAACAAATGCACCTGGATATAGAGACGCGCTATCCGCAATGGGCCGAACGGATAGAATGTTCTTATTTGCCTGTATACGAATTGGAAAATATAAGTCCTCCAAAAACGCCGCGCCCCTATATGGGCGGAGGGATATTTTACCCCGAAGCGCCTTATGGCAATGAGTGGATCATAAACCAATGGTTCTTGTACAAATGTTCAATTGCGCTTATTGGCCCTAACTTCAAAACGCTAACCGCCCCAATTAATATCGATGATGTGCGAAAAGCATGCATTGCAGATCTGTTTACAGAATGGGCGCCTAAAATAAACGAACCTGAATGGTTTAAAAATAGTCACTACCAATCGTACCTGGTTTTAAACCTTTGCCGCATTCTGTATACTGTCATCTGTGGCGACGCCGCTTCAAAAAGTGCTTCGGCAAAGTGGGTACAAAATGAATATCCTGAGTGGAGTGAACTGGTAACAATCGCAATGAATTGGAAATACGGTGCGACGATGAATGAAAAGGCACGGGTAATTGAATTTTTGCGGTTTACGCTCAATAAGGTGGCCTTTTAGTTATTTTTTGTCCATAGTCCTTGGTCGATAGATCATAGTAGACATCGTCACTTTTTACCATGGGCTATGGTCCATCGACTATGGACTAACGGACTATCCACTCGCCGGCAAGCTTATTTTAAACACAGACCCCTTTCCTTCCTCGCTCTGTACTTCAATTTTGCCCTTGTGCTTTTCTACAATTTGCTTTACAATGCTGAGGCCCAGGCCTGTGGATTGTTCGCCTTTTAGCCCTGCCCTGCCCGCTTTGGTAAATGGCTCGAAAATAATGGGCAGCTTGTCTTTTGGGATTCCTATGCCATGGTCTTTTACTTCGATGAGGATATCAGCCCCCATTCTGCTCAAAAACACTTCAACTTTACTGCGTTCTTTTGAAAATTTAAGCGCATTGCCGATGAGGTTGTCCATTACCCGTTGAAATTTCTCGTGGTTTATCTCCGCATAAGCCGGGTTTACGGAACTTATCAGCTCAAGATTTTTAGCCTCCCTTTGCAGCCGCCATACATCAACGATCTCCATGATAAAGCCGTTCAATTCGGTTTTCTTAATCACAAATTCAGTGGTATTTTCATTACGGGCCGTTTCGAGCAGGTCTTCTATGATGGTACGGGCCTTAACGCAGGAACTCTTCATCATTTCAAGGTTTTCGCGCGTGTCGGCATCAATTTCGTCCATCTCCATCATCATTGCTATTGACTCGACCGCGGCAATAGGGTTGCGAAGGTCATGCGCTACCATGCCCAGCAACTGGCTTTTCAATTCGCTGCTGCGCTCAATTTCGAGGTTTTTCTCCCTGATCTCGATAAGCTGCAAAAAATAGTTGGCCTTCGACGAAAAAAAATACCGGGAAATCAAATAAAATCCTCCAAGCAGCACCGCCGACACCAATTGATTGTAGAGCATTTCGGTAGGGTCGGTATGGCTGATGATCAACAGCAGGGTGAACAATATTTCAATCGATACTATTAATATAATAGTCTCATAATATTCGAAAACACAAAGCACGCCGATCACTGTTAAAGCAATTAAATACAGTGTTAACGAGTTGCGCGGGTCTCCGGTGGCGATGAAGCTGGAGAACATTCCGCAGGATATGAGGTACAGCGAGAATGCAAAAACAAACAGCGCCATAATGGCAGTTGATTTTTGTTTTTTTCTATAAAAATCGACAAATAAATTGCTGGCGAAGTAAAAGATAGTGCCGCTGCCGATAAAGATCCAGTTGGTGATATTAAATTCCGGAAAGTTTTCGGCGCGTGTAAGACTTGCCGGAAAAACCAGGTACAGCACCCTGATGAGCACGTTTAGTATTAAAAAAATAGCGCAGGCCACCCTCACTGAGGAAAGATTTTGACCCGTATAATAATCACGCCAGGCGATCTTATACTTGCGCGGCAAAATTTTAAAAAAGTGTGTGTCCAAGATTTAACAATAACAGGCTTAGCAAAAATAGGAAAATAATGCTAAGTGTTAAATTATAAGAGGTTAACTTTTGACAAAGCAGAAAACAAACCGGAGCACCCATGACAAAACAACCTGTTAATTTAATTTACCCGGACAATTTTGCATATAATGCTGAATGGCAGGGGATTTGATTGCTAAAGGTTGATTAAGTTAAGTGGTTGATTGGGTGGGTGGTTCGTTTCTCGAGCAGCAACATAAACGATACTTTGGATTTAATTCTCTCAGTCAACTTAATCAACCACTTAACTTAATCAACTTAATTAACTCAACAATGAATTTTAACAATTTTACCATAAAGGCCCAGGAAGCCGTTCAGAAGGCTTCGGAGATTGCTGCCGGTAACCAGCAGCAGGCAATTGAAACAGCGCACCTGCTTAAAGGTTTACTGCTGGTTGATGAAAACGTTATTACCTATTTACTGAAAAAACTGAATGTTAACCTAAACCGCTTGAACGAGACGCTCGATCAGCAAATCAGCTCTTTCCCCAAGGTTAGCGGCAGTAACATTTATTTATCATCGGATGCAAATTCGGCTTTGCAAAAGGCGCAAAATTATTTGAAGGAATTTAAGGACGATTTCGTATCCGTGGAGCATATTTTGCTCGGTATTTTAGCGGTTAATGACAAAACCAGCACGGCTTTAAAAGACTATGGCGTAAACGAAAAAGATCTTAAAAAAGCTATTATAAGCCTGCGCGGTGATAACAAGGTGACCGATCAGAATGCGGAGGCCACGTACAATGCCTTAAACAAATATGCCCGCAATTTGAATGAATACGCAGAATCGGGCAAGCTGGACCCTGTTATAGGTCGTGATGAAGAGATAAGGCGTGTAATTCAGATACTATCGCGCCGTACCAAAAACAACCCGATACTTGTTGGCGAGCCTGGTGTGGGTAAAACTGCCATAGCCGAAGGTATTGCTTTCCGGATCATCAAGGGTGATGTGCCTGAAAGTCTTAAATCAAAGACTGTTTATTCGTTGGATATGGGCGCACTGATTGCAGGCGCTAAGTATAAAGGCGAATTTGAAGAGCGCTTAAAGGCTGTGATTAAAGAAGTTACCCAAAGCGATGGCGAGATTGTACTGTTTATCGACGAAATACATACACTGGTTGGCGCTGGCGGCGGCGGCGAAGGCGCTATGGATGCTGCAAATATATTGAAGCCTGCCCTTGCCCGCGGCGAATTACGCGCAATAGGCGCTACGACACTAAACGAGTACCAGAAATATATGGAAAAGGACAAGGCTTTAGAGCGCCGTTTCCAGATGGTGATGGTTGACGAGCCGGATACTGCCGATGCGATTTCGATTTTGCGGGGATTGAAGGAGCGGTACGAAACACACCATAAGGTGCGCATAAAAGACGAGGCCATTATTGCCGCTGTTGAAATGTCGCAGCGATATATTTCGGACAGATTTTTGCCGGATAAAGCAATCGACTTGATGGATGAGGCAGCTTCGAAGCTACGTTTGGAAATGGACTCGGTGCCCGAAGCCGTTGATGAGCTCGATAGGCGCATTATGCAGCTTGAAATTGAGCGTGAAGCAATAAAGCGTGAAAAGGATACGCAAAAGGTAAAAGAATTAAGTGAAGAGATTGCCAACCTGTCGGCCGAACGCGATTCGTTGCGCGCCAAGTGGCAGGGTGAAAAAGATTTGGTCGACGGTATAAACCTTAAAGTTGAGCAAATAGAAAACTATAAACTGGAAGCTGAGCAGGCCGAACGTGCCGGTGATTACGGGCGCGTAGCGGAGCTGCGTTACGGTACCATCCGCGAAAGGCAGCAGGAGGTAGATAAACTTAAAGCCGCCCTGCTCGAAAACCAGAGCGACAGCCGCATGCTCAAAGAAGAAGTTACAGCCGAAGACATTGCCGGCGTAGTTTCGCGGTGGACAGGCATACCCGTTTCAAAAATGATACAAAGCGAGCGCGAAAAACTGCTGCACCTGGAAGAGGAGCTGCACAAGCGCGTTGCCGGCCAGCAGGAGGCAATAGAGGCGGTAAGCGATGCCATACGCCGCAGCCGGGCGGGTTTGCAGGATAAAAAGAAACCGATTGGGTCGTTCATATTTTTGGGCACTACAGGGGTGGGTAAAACAGAACTTGCCAAGGCGCTGGCCGAATACCTGTTTAATGATGAAGGCGCGATGATCCGCATCGACATGTCGGAATACCAGGAACGCCATGCTGTTTCCAGGCTGATCGGCGCCCCGCCGGGATATGTGGGCTATGACGAAGGCGGGCAGCTGACCGAAGCGGTGCGCCGTAAACCATACAGCGTTATATTACTGGACGAGATAGAAAAGGCACATCCGGACGTGTTTAACATACTGTTGCAGGTTTTGGACGACGGCCGCCTGACTGATAATAAGGGCCGCGTGGTGAACTTTAAAAATACTATCATCATCATGACATCTAACATCGGCTCAAACATTATACAGGAAAATTTCCAGGATTATAATGAGTTTGATAAGGATGAGATAATGGCCAAGACCAAAAATCAGTTGTTTGAGCTGCTGCGTAAGACGATCCGCCCCGAATTTTTAAACAGGATTGACGAAATTATCATGTTCACCCCGCTCAGCCGCGATGAGATTACTGACATTGTAAAGCTTCAGTTTAAAAATGTACAACAAACACTGGCTGAAATGGCCATCACCATAGAAGCTACGGAGGAAGCTTTGGACTGGCTGGCCCAGTTAGGTTACGACCCCCAGTACGGCGCCAGGCCGCTGAAACGTGTGATCCAGAAAAAGATACTTAACGAGCTGTCAAAACAAATATTAGGCGGCACGGTAAGCAAAGACAGCAAAATAAGGCTGGATATGTTTGATAACCAATTTGTGTTCTTAAACCCGCAGGAAGAAGAAGCGGTAAAATAAGCACAATGCCCCATAAACGAAAAGGCTGCTCAGACCAATGATCTGAGCAGCCTTTTCGTTTAAATACGGTTTACTTATTGCTGTTTTTTCGGTTTAGGCGGATCTGACTTTGGCTTATTGTCAGCCGGCTTAACTGGCTTTGTTGCTGGCGTCTTTTGTACCTGTGGCTTATTGGTGTTTTGTTGCTGTACCTTAGGTTTTTCGGGACTTGTGCCGGGAATGCCCGGGCTGGTCGTTTGTACCTTGGGTTTGTCAGGGTTCGTCCCTTGGGTGCCGGGGTTATTTGTTTGTACCTTGGGTTTGTCAGGGTTTGTCCCCTGGATGCCTGGGTTGGTGGTTTGCACTTTGGTTTTGTCCGGATTTGTGCCCTGAACGCCCGGGTTGGTGGTTTGGACTTTCGGTTTATCCGGATTTGTGCCCTGTATGCCCGGGTTGGTGGTTTGTACTTTCGGTTTGTCAGGATTTGTACCCTGCGTCCCCGGGTTGGTGTTTTGTACCTTCGGTTTATCAGGATTCGTGCCCTGGATGCCGGGGTTGGTGTTTTGTACCTTCGGTTTATCAGGATTTGTACCCTGGACACCCGGATTCGTGGTTTGCACCTTCGGTTTGTCAGGATTTGTCCCCTGGATGCCGGGGTTGGTTGTTTGTACCTTTGGTTTGTCGGGATTTGTACCCTGGACCTTTGGCCGCCCAGGGTTACCCCCCTGTAAATTTGGCCTACCCGGATTGTTACCCTGGATCCCCGGCTTGCCGTTGTCTGGTTTTATTCCCTTATTGCCATTGTTGTTTTGCGGATGAAATGGAGCGATTTTTGGGCTCGCAAATACCGGCTTGGCGCCGCCGTTCCCTTTCATAAATTGATTAGGATTATTTTTGGCGCGCAGTTGGTTAACATTCTGCTCCGGCGTTGGTTTTAAGTGGTGTTCGCGCGTTGCGGCCAGTTCCTCCTTAGATGGTTGTACCGCAACGCCCCCACGGCCATTGAAGCTATAGCGATTGTTTACTACCGTAGTATTAATGACGGTACGGTTGATGTAGGTGTTGTGTATAATTGTTGTGTTTACCCGCACTACGGCCGTATTGTAACGGAAGTGCCCCCCGCGCCATTCGCCCCCGTAATAACCACGGCCTGAGTAGCCGTAGCCATAATTAATTCCTCCGTAAAAACCTATATGGTCGCCCCAATAACCTATGTGGAACACATAGCGGCTGCCCTCATAGCCCCAGTAAGGTGGTGTCCACAAAACGCCGGGAGTTGGGGGCGCCACCCAGGCGCCGGGCACCCAATAATAGTCGCGCCTGCCCGGGCTGAATGCCCAGTAGCCTGGCTGCCATAAATAATCGTCGCTTGGGCACTCGGGCTGTTCGTACTCGGGCATCGGCGGCGGCTGGGTATCTGCTGCCACGTTTTCATCTACAGGCTGGTTAATATCAACCGATGCATCAATTGCGTCCTGCGCGTTCTGGCTAGAAACCGGCTGGTTAGCAAGCTCCTCATTGAACCGTCTGGCGTAACCTGCCGCCATTCGCAGGTTGTGTTTATTAGTCGGCTCTATTGTCTCGGGTATCCACTGCTGGCTTGCCGGATCATAAAAATCCAGCGTATTGGTATCAACGTGAAATACAAAGGTGTAAATAGTAATGTTTTCGCTTGGCTGCGATCCGGGTCGCTCCAGCATCACCTGGTATCCATTTACGTTGGTTTCTTGCCCCATTTGGGTAATGGTCAGAACTTTACTGGTGTGTTCGGCGCCCGCTGCCGAGATCGCTTGCTTTGCGGTAGGCGTACTTCTGACCAGTGCTACTAATGCATCTTTAAAAAGAATAGCGGCATCGCTCGTCGCAGGAACTTCCTGGCCGGATTGCGAATCGATCACATAAATCTGCACGTTAGGAAATCTGTCAACTACAGGTTGTTGCGCTTTACTTGTGCTGATAACAGCAATGAAAAACAGGATTGTAAGAATTAAAGGCCTCATGGCAGTTTGAAATTAAATTAGGTCGAAAAAATTGCCCGGGGTATCGGAGGCCGTAACTGATTGATTGTAAAGATATAATTAAATAGTATATAGTTAAATAATGTATTAATTAAAAAAGCTATTGCTAATAAAATAAATACGCCAATATGACGGCCATCTGCCGGTAAGGTTTAACCCAGGGTATATTATATCCCCGCGAGTCAAACAACGCTATTGTTTTATGGTTATATGATGAGGATAATCAGACTGCCTAACACAAAACAGAAGCCATGAACGCATATAATAATTTAGTGGAAGCCACAAACGATTTGATGAAAAGAGGGTACACGGAAAACCTTAGCCTTGAAGGGGACACAGTTGATGATAAGGACAAAAACATCCAAATGACGGCCGACGATTTCGAAATCGACGAATTTCACCGGTTTGAGGGGCCCAGTAATCCATCGGACATGTCGATAGTTTACGCCGTTACTTCGCGTAAGTATAATATCAAAGGAATACTGGTGAATGCGTACGGAACATATGCAAATAACAGCTCATCCGCAATAGAGGCAAAGCTGCACCATCACCAGGTGAGCCATAAACTGCACGGGGAAGACAGGCCCTCAGTGTAGGGTTACTACAAAGGCGGAAGAAATTTGTAAGCCTATTTCAAACTTCAGCGTCTTTGACAAGGTCTGTGCTATACTACCCTGGGAAAAACAGCCATATGCTTAGGAAATGAACGCCGAACCAATTTATATTCCGCTTAAAGTCACATCGTTACGCCAAATTACAGTCGTATATGTGCGAAATGAGCGCTGAGCAAATTTAAATTCCGCTGAAAATCAGTTTGTTACATCAAATAAACAGTAGTGTGTGTGTGAAATGACCGCTGAATAAATACAGATTCGTTTGAAAATCAATTACTTACGTCAAATGAACCGTCGCCTATTTGCGAAGTGGATGGCGAAGGTGTCGCTATTATATTGAAAATAAGTCAGTTACATCAAATAAACACGTGTTTGTGAAAACTGCAAACCGCTCACTGCACGCTAAGCCCCGCCAGCAGCTTTTTTCCTCTTGTTTGAATTGCCATTGTGCCGTTCTTCATCAAAAATTTTATTTGTTCTTCCAGTTCTTCTTTTATCCAGGGGTACCTGTCGCGTAAATTAAATAATGCTTCGCTCGCAAAAACTTTAACGGCGACCAGTATTTTGGGGTCGATCATCCAATCGAAGCACTGTTCAACAACGGGCTCAAGGTCGAGTTGCCGGAGTTTTTGCTTTATAGGTGCCGGAGCCTTTTTAGCGGTAATATGCATTATTATTTTGGCATAATGTCTTTTGCAGCTTTCATGCTTAATTTCTTTAAACCTCGAAATCAAATATTCCAGGTCGGCTTCATACCGCAAGGGATCGGTTAAAAAAATGTTTTCAAGTATCCATGCCGAGCGGAAGGCAATATCCCTGTCGGCATTAAAAGTAAGGTCGATAAGATCGCGCAAAGCAAACGACTCTTCTTTTAAGATACGGCTTAGCGTCAACACTTTGGCTTTCCCAATCGTGCCTGATATTTGCTTTATGAGATCTTCCTTACTGATCATCTATTAATTTGAAAGCAGATTAATTTGAAAATTTGAAGATGTGACAATTTGAAAATGGAAAGGCCCTCATATGATTTAATTTTCAAATCGTCAAATTAACACATTTTCAAATCAAGACCCTTTCAACATTCCCACAAAATCAACAAAAATTCTACCTTTGCCTTCCGTCAACAGATTTTTTTAATACATGGTTAAATTCAACCGCTTTACTTTGGATAATGGTCTTCGGGTTATTGTGCATGAGGACCATACCACCCCGATGGCGGTGCTCAATATTTTGTATGATGTAGGCGCCCGCGATGAAAACCCCCACCAAACGGGCTTTGCGCATTTGTTCGAGCACCTGATGTTTGGCGGCTCGGTAAATATTCCTGACTATGATCAGCCCCTGCAACGGGTGGGAGGGGAGAATAACGCTTTTACCAGTAACGACCTCACGAATTATTATATCACTTTGCCTGCAGCGAATATCGAGACTGCCTTTTGGCTGGAGAGCGACCGTATGCTCAGCCTGGCATTCAGCAAAAAAAGTCTCGAGGTGCAGCGCAACGTAGTGATCGAGGAGTTTAAACAGCGATACCTCAACCAGCCTTACGGCGACGTATGGCTGCGTTTGCGGCCGATGGTTTACAAAGAACACCCTTATCAATGGGCTACAATCGGCAAGGAAATAAAGCATATCGAGGACGCAAAGATTGAGGATGTAAAGGCTTTCTTTAAAAAGCACTATAATCCGCAAAACGCAATTATGGTGGTCGGCGGCCACGTGACGACTGAACAAGTCAAGCAGTTAGCTGAAAAATGGTTCGGCCCCATCCCGGCGGGAGAAAAATATCATCGCGATTTGCGGCAGGAGCCTGAACAACACGAAGAACGCAGGCAAACTGTCACGGCAAAAGTGCCCCTTAACGATGTTTATATCGCCTTCCAGATGGGCGACAGATTTGATGAATCATACTATGCAGCCGAGATCATCTCGGATGTGCTCTCGCGCGGGAACTCATCGCGGCTGTACCGTAAACTTGTAAAAGAAAACCAGCTTTTTAGCGAGGTACATGCTTATATGAGCGGTAGCCTCGATAAGGGAATGTTTGTATTTGAAGGCAAACCTCTCGAAAATGTGAGCACCGATGCAGCCGAAGCAGCGATATGGGCAGAACTTGAGCGGTTAAAAACGGAAGAGATCCCGGCGGATGAATTAACCAAGGTTAAAAACAAAACCGAGTCGACGATGATCTTTTCGGAAATGGCGCTGCTGGACAAGGCGATGAACCTGGCGCAGTTTGAATTACTCGGCGATGCTGACATGCTGAACCACGAAACAGAAAAGTACCTGGCCGTAAGTGCCGCCGAAGTAAAAGAACTGGCAAACAAATTATTCAGGAAAGATAACTCATCAACGCTGATCTATTTGGCGGAGGTAAGTTAAAAAAGGTTGTAAATGTTGTAATGGTTGTAAAAGTTGGAATGTTGGAATGTTGTAAGGTTGGAAAGTTGTAAGGTTAGGCATAACGTTGTAACCTAAACCTGTGACTCAATGACCTAATGATTCAATGACCAATAAACCAGTGAACAAATGAACTAATGAACCAGTGAACTAATGACACTACAAAGAAAAACGGCTCCTGAATTTGGGACGATAGATAGTATAAACCTGCTGAGACCCTCGCACCGGAAACTGGAAAACGGCTGCAATGTTTTTTGCTTTAACAGCGGCGACCAGGAGCTGGTGCGTATTGAATGGGTATTTGGCAACCAGCGTTTTAACCCTGCCAGCCCCTTGTTGAACCTGGCGGCGAACAGCATGCTTACCGAAGGAACTTCGACGCTAACTTCACAGCAGATTGCTGATGGCATTGACTTTTACGGCGCTTTTATACAGGTTGATTATGGTTATGACAACTCGCAGGTAACGCTTTTTAGCCTTAACAAACATTTACAACATACGCTGCCTGTCATTAAGGATATTATCACCGACTCTGTTTTCCCCGAAAAGGAGTTGGAAACGTTTATCCGCAACCAGCAGCAAAAGCTACAGGTGAGCCTGCAGAAAAATGATTTTGTTGCCCGGCGCATATTCAACAAAGCCCTATATGGCAATACATTATATGGTTTAGGCGCTGATGCTGACGATTATAAGACTTTGCATCGCGATGACTTGCTGACCCATTTTAAACAAATGTATCAGCCGTGCAATTGCACCATTTTGATAGCCGGTAAGATTGAACAACCTATCCTCGATCTGATAATAAATACTTTTGACGATTGGAAAAATTCAGCTATGCCGCCAGATAACAGCCAGCCGGAACTTCAATCGTCGACCGAGCGTTTTTATTTTACCGAAAAGCCCGAAGCCCTGCAGTCAGCTATCCGCGTGGGGATGCCTGTTATCAACCGTACCCACCCTGATTTCCCGGCAATGCAGGTATTAAATACCGTTTTAGGCGGTTACTTTGGCTCAAGGCTGATGGCAAACATCCGCGAAGATAAAGGCTATACCTACGGCATTGGTTCGGGCATGACCTCGTTGAAGCAAAGCGGCTCCCTGTTTATTGCAACAGAGGTTGGCGCTGATGTTTGTAAAGCCGCGCTTACGGAAATTGAAAAGGAACTTAATTTATTAAAAAACGAACTGATCCCGGCTGAAGAACTATCGCTCGTTCGCAACTTTATGATGGGTTCGTTATTGGGCAGTCTTGAGAACGTTTTCTCACATGCCGATAAGTTTAAAAACCTGTATTTTTCGGGCCTTGGCTACGATTATTACGACCGGTATGTTGAAACGGTGAAAACGGTCACGGCTGACGAATTGCAACAGTTAGCTAACCAATATTTGAACTTTGACCAGTTTTATAAAGTAATAGTTGGGAAGTACTAATTTGAAGATGTGTTGATTTGAAAATTTGAAGATTATCGCTCGATCCAATTTTCAAATTGGCATCATTTTCAGATCATCAAATTGTCTAATTTTCAAATTACGATCATAATTCCGAAATCGAAATTCCGAATTCCGAAATAAAATGTTAGCTTTGCCCGGCAAATAACATTATTTGCCATGCAATTAGATCCCTCCAAATTTGTTGCCGAAGGATTAACCTACGACGACGTTTTACTACTCCCCGCATATTCAGAAGTTTTACCGCGCGATGTTGACACCAGCACTTTTCTGACAAAAAAGATCAGGTTAAATATCCCTATTCTTTCTGCAGCGATGGACACTGTGACCGAATCTGCGCTGGCGATAGCAATCGCACAGGCGGGCGGCATTGGCATCCTGCATAAAAACATGAGCATCCAGGCCCAGGCCGATGAGGTGCGCAAGGTAAAGCGCTCGGAGAGCGGCATGATACAGGACCCGATCACGCTGCACGAAGCATCAATTGTGGCAGATGCGGTTAAGATCATGCGTGAGTTCAGGATTGGGGGCATACCCATTGTTAACGGACATAAACAGCTGAAGGGGATCATTACCAACCGCGACCTTCGCTTTCAAAAAGACATGAACCGGCCGGTGAGCGAGGTAATGACAAGCGCAAACCTGGTAACAGCCCCACAGGGCACCACCCTTTTACAGGCTGAAGAAATATTGCAGGACCATAAAATAGAAAAGCTGCCGGTGGTTGACAAGGAAGGCAATCTTTGCGGATTGATCACTTTTAAAGATATACAGAAGTTTAAAAATTACCCCAGTGCATGCAAGGACGAATTTGGCCGTTTGCGGGTCGGGGCAGCAGTGGGAGTTGCGCCTGAAAATATCGAACGCGTTCGGGCTTTGGCAAGTGCCGGGGTCGATGTGATAACTGTTGACACCGCTCATGGGCATTCCAGGGGGGTTATTGAAATGGTAAAAACCGTAAAGCAAATGTACCCGGGTTTACAGGTGATCGCGGGCAACGTGGCAACTGCGGAGGGCGCCCTTGCGCTCGCTGATGCCGGCGCCGACGCGGTTAAAGTGGGTATCGGGCCTGGCTCTATCTGCACCACCCGGATTGTTGCCGGTGTGGGTGTTCCGCAGCTGTTTGCGGTTTACGAGTGTGCAAAGGCATTGGAAAGCCGGGGAATCCCCGTAATAGCCGATGGCGGGATAAAACAAACCGGTGATATTGTCAAGGCGCTTGGCGCCGGGGCCAGCTCCATTATGGCAGGTTCCCTTTTTGCAGGGGTTGAAGAATCGCCCGGTGAAACTATTCTATACGAAGGCCGCAAGTTTAAATCCTACCGCGGCATGGGCTCGGTCGAAGCTATGGACAAAGGCTCGAAAGACCGGTATTTCCAGGACGAGACTGATGTGGTTACCAAGCTGGTGCCCGAGGGTATTGTAGGCCGTGTCCCTTACAAAGGCACCCTTGCCGAGGTTATTTACCAGTACACCGGCGGATTACGCGCAGGCATGCACTATTGCGGCGCAGCCAATATACCAGACTTGCAAAAAGCAAAATTTGTACGCATAACGGCGGCCGGCATGCGCGAAAGCCATCCGCATGATATAACGATAACCAAGGAAGCGCCGAACTATTCCTCGTAGGGACGGAAAGGAACGATTTGAAAATTTGAAAATTTGAAGATTTGAAGATATACTCTGGCGATTGTTGTATTTTTCAAATCTTCAAATTACTTAATTTTCAAATTAAAGCCCGGCATCATAATACAATGCCGCCGCTCCCAATATTCCGCTGTTCTCCAACGCCGATGTCTTTATCTGCAATTGTTCGATGCTTTTCGGGAAGCCAAACGTTTTGATACGTTGCCACATGGGTTTTTCAAAAAATTCAAAAGCCAGCTGCACCGATCCACCCAGGATAATTAGTTCCGTATCATAGGTGTACATGATCATCTTTATAGCGTTGCCGAGATGAACTCCAAGTTCGTTATATAATATTAAGGCGTGCTTATCGCCATTTTTAGCTTTCTTAAAAACATCTTCGCCGTTCAAGCCATAAACGTTCTGGAAAAAAGAACCGCTGGCGTAATATTCGTAATTGTGCTCCAGGTAGTCGACCATCCCAAACTCGCCGGCGCCGCAATTTTTGCCGGCATATAAGTGATTATTAACGATAATGCCTGCCCCAAGGCCGGTGCCAATGGTTAGGCCAACCATATCAGGCACGCCTTTGCCTTTGCCGAAATAATGCTCGCCCAAAGCGAAGCAATTGGCGTCGTTATTTACAAAAACAGGGATATGATAGCGCGCTTCGAGCAGTTCTTTTAAATGAACTTCTTTCCAGGAGGGAATATGTATCACATCGTAAACAATACCCTTTTTTACATCCACCACGCTCGGAACGCCGATGCCTATCGCCTTTACCTCTTTGTCGATCAGCGCATCGATCAATGAATAAACATCTTCAAGCACTTCCAGTTCGGTACCCTTGGTTTTAATTCGGCGGGAGGTGATTTCCGATATTGCCTCATTATTTACAACAGCCCCACGGATATTTGTGGCGCCAAGGTCGATACCAATAATTTTTTCGTTCTTCATCTTTATCAGGAAGGATTTTTTGCGTCAAATATAGTTTTATTGGTAACAAGGGGCTTTGCCCAAAAGCCTATGCTCAGCATATAACCGAAGGTAATGTATAAAAACATCATGCCTGCGCGCAGCCCGATCAGGTTGCCTAAAGCGCCGATAAGCACCTGTACAACAGCCCCGCCTATGATCCCCGTAACCAGGATGCCGGCGAAAGAGCCATGATCTTCGTCTACCGAGCTAAGGGCAAGCGAGAATATAACCGGGTACATCACTGACATAAAGAAACCAACTATCGAAAACGAGTACAATGATACCTGGGCGCTGCCAAACAAGCCGAGCGACAAACCAATAATTGCCGGGATGGAAAACAGGATCAAAAGTTTGCGGCTGTCCATTATCTTTAATAAAAACAAGCCTACAATGCCCCCTGCAGTCATCAAACCCCAAAAATAGGCTACTGCATTGGCCCCGGTCGTTTGAGGATCAAACTTATGATATTCAAACAGGAATTGCGACATCCAGTACGACACGCCTTGTTCTGTTCCTACATAGCAAAACAGCGCGATAAAATATAAAATGACTACCGGCTTTTTAAAAAGCATCACGTGTGTTTTCCATGGCCCGGCTTTTTCGTCGCTTGCCAGCTCAACTTTCGGGAACCGGGAAACCAGCATAATGACAAACATAAAAAGGCAAATAACAGCAAACAGCCAGTAAAGGGATATCCAGGGCAGATTAGCAGGGACCAGCGGCTGCAGGACTGAGAAAACGCCCGAATGATTGCCTTTATTTAAATTGACAACCATATACGAGTATACCAGCGGGCTTAAAAAGGAAGCCCCGCCAAAAATAAGCTGGGCCAATACAGATGTAAACGCATAATTTTCCGCGCCGCCGGCAGTACGCAATAAAGGATTAATAACCACCTGCAGCATAGCCATTCCGCAGCCTATCAGGAAAAGCGATAACAGGGCGGTTAGGTAGTTCGGTTCGATGGCTAAAAGCAAGGCTCCTAAAAATGCCACCACAAAGGCCGTAACCATAATAACCTTCTCGTTATACTTTTGCACCAGCATACTCGATGGGATTGACATTACGCCATAAGCAATAAAAAAAGCAAAGGGCAGTATGCCCGCTAACAGGTCGCTTAGCTTAAAATCCTTTATAAACTCTGGCGATAAGGGCCCGATAACATTGGTTAAAAAAGAAATAACAAAAAACGTAAGCATAATTAATGCTACGATATAATAATTACGTTTCATAAATCTGGTTTAATGGCTGATAATTTTGAATGACATACATATTTAAAGTAAATCTTTAGCATTCACAAGTTTTTAAATTAATTTAAAAACCGCAGATGACATAGCCCATCTTTTGAGGACAAAAAGCGGTTAAAAAAGAGAAAATTTATGATGTTTTTTTTCAAAAAAAATCCCGAAATCCTGATCTTGGGATTTTTGCCGGTGGTCAAAAAGCGGTTTTTGCCCGCTTTTTGTTTATAACTAAATTGTTAATAAGCCCGATAAATGCGGGTAAATAATATCCAAAATGCTATGGCACAACCGTAAAAAGTATGGTATAAAAATGTTAAAAACCTGTTAATAAAAAATAAAAAAAACACTTGACAAATATTCAAATACGCCCTACATTAGAATCATCAAGAACGACGTACTTTGACATCTTGCAGGTTACGGAATTGAATCGGGCGGACCCTCGGGCGAGCTAAAGATCACGGAAGTACCTGAGTTACCCGGCAGCAGGAAGAGGCGAAAGCTTCAGACGGATGACGGACTAACTACAACAAGGATTAGAAGGGAATGCGATTTTTTACGGAGAAGAGCATGTAACCGCTAATGAACTGAAAGAATCAATGTTCGCAAGAACAACAGGATAGCAGATCGGTCAATTTACACAAAACTTGGTGCTCAATGGGCGGCTACGGCTGCGCAGGGAGTCAGGAAACGGAAGTCGAATCGCAAGAGGAGGCTTCCGTTTTCATTTTTACGCTATTTTTTGCCTCACCCCGGCCCTCTCCAAAGGGAGAGGGAGTTAAAAAATAATATCTGACTTCCCTTAAATTAGCTAATTTAGCTGCAAATGAGCAAGGAAGGCAAAAGCAAGCAGAACGGACGCGCAAAAATATTTGTTTTAGATACTTCGGTGATCTTATACGATCATAACGCCTTTGAAAATTTCCAGGAACACGATGTAGCCATACCCATACAGGTACTGGAAGAGCTCGACAATATGAAAAGCGGGAACGATACCCGCAATTTCGAGGCCCGCAGCTTTATCAGGCTGATAGATGATATTTCGCACAATCAGCTCGTAAACCGCTGGCGGCCGCTAAACGGGAAAAGTAAAGGTAATTTTAAGGTAATCCTCGATACCAAGCCCATTGCTACTGACGCAGAGGACGTTTTTGGCTCAGATAAGGTTGATAATCGCATTTTGAATGCTGCTTTAAACCTGCAGGAGGAAAATCCCGACAAAAAAGTTATCCTGGTATCGAAGGATATTTGCCTGCGTTTAAAGGCCAAATCGCTAAGCCTGCATTCCGAAGATTATGAGACCGGCAAGATCAAAAACCTTGACGAACTATATACCGGCGAAACAACGGTGCCTCATGTGCCCGAGAAGCTGATCGGCGAAGTAAACAGGAAAGAGACTATTCCTGCCGAGAATTTTAAAATGCAGCCGCATACCAGCAATCATTTTTACATTTTAAAAGGAAAGAAGGCATCGGTGTCGGTTTTTTACAATTCGCAAAAAGCTGAGCTCGAAAAAATAACGGAGCAGCCCATATTTAATATCTTCCCAAAAAACATCGAACAGGCATTTGCGATACATGCCCTGCTGCACCCCGATATTAAATTGGTAACCATACAAGGCAACGCAGGCACCGGCAAAACCCTGCTGGCGCTGGCCGGCGCTTTGGAGCAGCGGAAAAATTTCAGGCAGATATATGTCACCCGGCCAATCGTACCGCTCAGCAATAAGGATATTGGCTTTTTACCCGGCGATATAAAATCAAAGATAGACCCCTATATGGCCCCGATATGGGACAACCTTAGATTTATAAAAGACCAGTTTGTTGATGATGAAAAAATGCAGGCCAAAATTGATGAGTTGGTCACCAACGAAAAAATATCCATCGCCCCGCTGGCCTTCATACGCGGCCGCACCCTGAGCAAAATATTTTTTATAGTCGACGAGGCTCAAAACCTGACCCCGCACGAGGTAAAAACGATCATATCCCGCGCCGGCGAAAACAGCAAGTTTGTTTTTACAGGTGATATTTACCAGATAGATACGCCATACCTGGATGCGGAAAGCAACGGGCTTTCCTATCTTATCGATAAAGCCAAGGGGCATCCGCTGTATGCGCATATTACGCTGCAAAAGGGAGAGCGGAGTGAGTTGGCTAATTTGGCGACGGAGCTGTTGTGACGTGATATTTTTGATTATAAGTCGTTATAAAACAATTCATTACAAAGGATTCAGCAGCTTTTTTGTCTATCGAATCTTTTAAGCTAAGCTACGTCTACAGTCATTAATAAGGTTCAACATCTGCTCCAGCGTTTCCCTAGTATATCCAATTTCATCGTCTTGCTTAATAACAATTCTGTTCTTGAAGTAGCTGCCCTCGTAAAGCAATAAACGCTTGCTAACTTTGTATTTGCCTAGTAATCTATAGTTTAGATTTACAAGCCGGTACTTAAAACTCACCGTTGCTGTTTTTACGTCAATTGTTCGCGATTGGATTTGTCCAAAACAATTGATGTAATCAAATACTAGGGTATTTTGGCCTGGAGAAATTATTATTTTAGAGGGTTTTTTGTAGGGCAAAATGATATCGATGAAAAAAAATCCAAATATTAAAACTGCTAATATGATATTCTCCACCGATGGTCCCTCTTTAATTAGGAAGAGTACGTCTGCAGAGCCACAAAGTAGCCAAAAGTATATAACTGATACTGTCTTACCGGTTGGAAGAAAAGTTTGTGATTCTAACATGGATTAGATTTTATTTATGCAATGTAGCAACTAATTCTTGAAGTGCGATGTCCGCTTCTGACAGGATCTTTGGTAGGTACTGTCTTCGTAAAGTCTCTCACAGAAGCCCACGCGGCGTATTTCTTTACATTCCCCAGCGCCACCGGTTCAAAATAATATAAGCAACAACCGGGCACTATAATTCATTATCTTTATTAAAATTTAAACTGTATGAAAAAAACCTCTTTTTTAATAACCCTTGTGTTATGCGCGCAATTATGTACTGCCCAGGTGGTAAAAAACAGCCTCGCTATAGAGCATTTAAAAGGCAAGGTAAAAAGAGTTGAATTGAGCTTATTCAGGGATGTCCCTGCGGATAGTAAGATCGATACAGTGGCCCCTCATAATACCTCTGTCGTTTTGTATGATGAAAACGGGAATGAAACAGAAGATTCTTATTTTGGCAAGGATGGTTTGCTTATATCTAAATTCACTAAGCGCTATAACGGGAAAGGTGAAGAGACAGAGGAGAGCTATTATAGAAAAGACATGCTTGATTTCACCACCTTTTTTAAGTATGATCAAAGAGGAAATGTTATATAGTCGGCCAGCAAATACAATTCTGATAATACATCTGATAAAGTGTTGTACAAGTATGATGACAAAAACAACATGGTCGAAGATGATATCCTCAATAAAGGCGATAGCCTGAAATATAAGGACACTTATAAATATGATGCGAACGGGAATAAAATAGAGATGGATTATTGGCATGCAACAGAAGATACGATGAGGGTAAAGTGGACATTTAATTATAATGATGCTGGCTTACGCGCCGTGGAAGGCCGACATGCCCGTGCCGGCGAACTGCAAATTGAGAACACGTTTACGTATGATAACTTCGATAAGATGGGTAACTGGCAGCTTGAAACAAGGAGAAGTAAAAGTTATAGTAAAGAATTTGCCAAACATTCAAGTTACTCGGTTACTATAAGGAAAATTTATTATTACTAGCCAGCTAAGATATTTAATCAAAGTATTGACGACATGACGTCGCAGAAGGAAGGAAACGGGCTAATTTAGCGACCAAATCGTTATAATAAAAGTTATGAAAAAAATATTCTTGTGGGTAATGTTCAGTACGATTGGCCATATAGTGAGCGCGCAGGGGCCACCGGCCAGCTTAAAAGAATTAGGATTAAAAGGACGTGTAAAGCAAGTGATTGAAGATAATTATGACATTGTCCGTAACAATGCTAATGGTGACAGTCTGAAGCACGTAGGAAAAAGGATTAAAAACTTCGATGAAAATGGAAATCAATTAGATGAAAGTTCCTATGACAAAGGAGGGGATTTAGAATCCAAATTCACTTTTGACTACTCAAAAGCCAGAAAAGTGATCGCCAGCGCACAGGACAATAATGGGAATTTATTAGCGATGTTCATAATTAAATATGATGATAGGGGTAATGAAATAGAACTTAGTCCTTACTTGGAAGGCGCGAAGCTTCGAGGGCCTGGTCCGATTAAATTTAAAGCCTTCTTTAAGTACGATGGAAGAAATGATAGGGTGGAGATGGACACTTATACACCTGGAATTAATTTACACAGCAAGGAAATTTTTGTTTACAACGACAATCACCAAATAATTGAAAAATATTCAACTGAAGAATCCCCGAATGGGGTTATAAAGAAAAGAATTACGTTAAAATATAGTTCCGGAGGTAATCAAATTGAAGAAGAATCATACGATTCCAAAGGTAGACTAAAGTCCGAAAGTACGACTTTATATAGCAATATTGACGTTGACGGTAACTGGTTAATAGCGAATTCGCAATTCAAATACCACAATGGAGACCAAAGAGATTATATTTCTAAGGATGTGGCCAAGCGGGAGATAGTATATTTTAAGTAGTAGAATTAACTCTGTTCAATAAAGGCGGTTGTTTCCGGCTATGAACTATGAACCATCAACTATGAACTCCCCAATATCCGCTCCGTCACCCTTGCAATATCAATACTGATCTTATTTATAAAACCCAGCTGCTCCCTCATTAAAACATCGTCTACAGACAAGGGCATATTTTCTACGGCCATGGGCAATTTACTTTCGGCCGGCTCAACGGCTCTTTCGTGCAGTTTTTTATAACAATCATTCAGTACGGCAATGCTGCGCTTGAGCAGTTTAAGATTTTCGGCGGACGCTTTTTTGAAAGCATCTGTAGCTAATCCCGACCCGATGGTAGCAATATAGGATGATAAAATGTGATTGAGCACCACAAACTTGTGCACTTCTTTTATATTTTTTTGCTTGCTTTTCGGCTCCGAGGTCATCCGTTCAAATGCTGCAGATAAATTGGCGGATTTTACAAAAACATCCTTGCGGGCAAGCTTATAATCAATGGCGCCGACCGGTTTTCCTGTAAAGCTTTGGGCAATCTTCACCAGGAAGTTAAGGTTGGCATAGATCACATCCGCCAGGTTTTGCTGTACCTGGTCCGATTCCCAGGTCGGGAATATCAAATAGCTCGCAATAAAGGCAATCGTCGACCCTATAATAGTATCTACAATGCGTTCTTCCACAACAAAGCCTACGCCTAAAAATTTAAACAGGATCAGCACATACGGCGTCGTGAAAATAACGCTTACCACATAATTTAACCGCAGGAAACTGTAGGTGCCTATCATCAGTACAACCAGCAGGATGAATTGTACATCCTTGTCGCGAATAAAAAGCAAAATAGCTATACCGATAAGGCCGCCGGCTATAGTGCCGATCAAACGCTGATAATTGCGTTGTTTTGAAAGGCTGAACCCCGGTTTTAATATAACGATAATGGTTAACAGCACCCAGTAGCTATGGTGGCCTATGGCAAACTCTTTTGCAATAATAAAACCAACCAGGCAAACCAATGATACCCTCAGCGCATGCTTAAAAGCTGTTGAACCTAACGAAAAGTTATCGAAAAACACACCAGGGGCATAATCCTGGTGCGTTACAAATTTTGCATATTCGTCATTGCTGATATTGGTTTCAGGCAAAGCGTCAGCCGACCGGGAATTATAGTATTTATGGATACTTTTTATCCTATTGTTCAGGTCACGCAGGTTAACCAATATTTTTTTGAGCGCGATGCTGTTCCCGTGCCCGCTGGGCTCCAATTGGTCAATTCTTGACTTAAGCTGCTCGAGTTCGGTTATAAAATCAATTTTATGCCTGTTCCGGGTATTCGACAGCACCATGTAAGCGATGTTATCGAGCTCACCGGCCATGCCCTGCAAAACATTTGCTATCTCGCTTAATATCCCGGTTGCCGCAAATTTGTCCCGTATACGGTTATAGTCGTAGCTCGTGGCCATTATTTGCTCAAACATATCAACCAGGTCGATAAAAGTAAGCACCAAAACCCTGCCTGCGCTGGTCGACTCCTTTACCATTACCCGACTTTTAAATAGTATTTCCCGCACGGCGTCCTGGTGCTGGCTAACTTTTATCTGCTGCGAAACCAGCTTGCGGTAGTTATCATCTATATCGGTATCGGGTAAATAGAATGCAGCCTTTATCCTCAAAAAATCTGCAATATCGCTGATGTTTTCGCCGAGGGTTTGCTGTGCTGCGCGGTAGGGCCTTATCCCAAAAAACAGCAGGCTGAAAAGCAGGTACCATATCCCGCCGGCCAGTATGGTTAAGCTCAGCGTTAAAACCTGGTCGGGTTTGGCCTCTTTGTCCATCATAAATATCATCACCAGCAAGGCCGAGGTACCCACGGAAGCCGCCCGGTTGCCATATACGGTGAACATGGAAAACACGAAAGAAAACAGGGTGATCTCTATCCCCAAAGTAAACACATTGAGCCGTGCAAAACCGGTAATTATTGCTACTAAAAGGAGGAACGCGTTGCCGATCAGCATGCCGTTCCGTTTGTGTACGATAGGCCCCGGGCTGTCGATCGTGCAAATGCAAAGCGCACCTAAGGAAAGGGTTAACCCTATATCAAAATGGCCGAATTGCATTAATACAAGCGATGGCAATAAGATACCAGCCGTCATGCGCACCCCGTCAGAAAAATACTGGCTGTAAAAAAAGCTTTTTATTTCCCTGGTGTCTGTTTTCATACTGTTATTTAAACCCTGCAAAGGGGCAGGCAAATTTACAAAAATTAAATTTTAGCGGCATTTTTTAATAAATATTACATTAATAACAGATAAGTGTTATTAATTACTCACTTTTTTCTAATTTTAGGCTTTGATTTTTAAAATCACACAGGAAGCCCCTGGATAAATTGGTAATTTATTACAAACCAAATTCTAAATAAACTTTTTAACATCGTATATGTCCGCAACATCAAAACTCAGTCAAAAAGAAACAGCTTTTAACAACGAAGTTGTAACCCGTTTTGAGTTGTACAACAGCCTGTTTCAAACGCTGCCTTTTTACCAGGTTAAGGATACAGGGATATTGCTGCCTTTTTTTAGCTCGCATTGCGAAAAGGAAGCCAACAAACAAGTATCGCCGACGGCTATTATCGAGTCATTCTTCAAGAAATATGTACCTGATATTGACCACCGCGAGCAGATCAACCGCATGTTCCGTTTTATACAGTATATCGAGCGGCAGGTGGTTTTGTTTGATGCGATAGAAGATTCTTCCTTCGCCAAAATAGGCCGCGCCGACGATAGCGGCACGCTGCAAAGCTTATTGCAACAGGCATCCATTAACGAGCAATCGCGTAATACAATAAGCCATAAACTTAACGATTTTTCACTAAGGCTGGTGTTAACCGCGCACCCGACGCAGTTTTACCCCGGCACCATATTGGGCATTATGACTGACCTGATAGCGGCGCTAAAAACCAACGATATACCCACCATCGACGTTTTGTTGCAGCAGTTGGGCAAAACGCCATTTTTTAATAAAACATCACCAACACCGGTTGACGAGGCCGTAAGCCTTGCCTGGTTCCTCGAAAATATATTTTACCACGCCATTGCCGGCATCCAATCAAAACTGGAGGAGGAATTTGACATAAACCCAAACCGGAATAACCAGCTTCTGGAGTTGGGTTTTTGGCCTGGCGGCGACAGGGACGGCAACCCGAACGTGACTACCGAAACTACAAAGGCGGTTGCCAGCTTTTTGCGCCACAGGGTATTCCGGAGCTATTATCATGATTTTAGGGTGCTGAAACGGCGTATTACTTTCAGGGGGGTAGAGAAAGCGATGGATACGCTCGAAAAGCTTATCTATAAAAATGCTTATACCCGGCCCGAGCCGGAGGATATACAAGACCAGTTGCTCGAATTGCTGCAAGCGATAAAACAAACCCTTATCACCGAGCACGACAGTCTTTTTGTAAATATCGTTGAGGACCTGATAAAAAAAGTACGCTTGTTTGGCTGCTATTTTGCCACGCTGGATATCAGGCAGGATAGCCGGGTGCTGCGCAAAGTTTTCACTTATTGTACCGGACAAATTGACACAGGCATTGGCACCGGTTACCAGGAACTTGATGAAGATGAAAAACTGAAAAGCATACGTTTTAAAGAAGCTGATTTTCGCTGCCCTGATGAGGAAGATAAATTAACCTGCGATACACTGAATACTATCAGGCTTGTGAAAGAAATCCAGCTAAGCAACGGAGAAAAGGCATGCCAGCGCTTTATCATTAGCAATTGCCAGCGGGCGTCGGATATATTGCAGTTGATCGATTTGTTTTTATGGAGCGGCTGGAAAAAAGATAGCCTGAGCGTTGATTTTATGCCCTTGTTCGAAACTGTTAATGATCTTTCGAACGCTGCCGGGATAATGGAACAATTATATACCCATCCGTTTTACAAAGAACACCTGCAAAAGCGGGGGAACCTGCAAACTATTATGCTGGGATTCTCTGACAGCACAAAAGACGGCGGCTACTTAATGGCTAACTGGTCGATCTACAAAGCAAAAGTTGAGCTGACCACCATGGCCCGCAAGCATGGCATTGACCTTGCTTTTTTTGATGGCAGGGGAGGCCCGCCGGCCCGCGGCGGCGGCAAAACGCATCGTTTTTATGCTTCTATGGGCGAAGAAATAGCAAACGAGCATATCCAGCTGACCATACAGGGCCAGACGGTGAGCTCACAATATGGTTCTGTTGAAACTGCCCGCTTTAATATGGAGCAGCTGATCAATGCCGGCATCATATCAAAACTGCACCCAAACCGTAATGACCTGCTCGACGACAGGCATAAAGAGCTAATCTCGACCATGGCAGATGAGAGCTTTAAATTGTTTATTGCTTTGCGCCAGCATCCTTTATTTGTGGAATACCTCGAAAAGTTCAGCCCGCTGAAGCTGCTTTCGCATATCAACATCAGCAGCAGGCCGACTAAGCGTAATTCCGATTCGGCGCTTAAGCTCGAAGATTTGCGGGCCATCAGTTTTGTAACCTCCTGGAGCCAGCTAAAACAGAATATACCGGGATTTTATGGCGTGGGCACCGCCCTGGACAAAATGAAGGAAGCGGGGCATTGGAAAGAAATTAAAGACCTGTACAACTCATCGGGTTTCTTTAAAACCATGGTGGATAATTGCAGCATGTCCATGTCGAAATCTGATTTCAGGGTAACGGCCTACATGGAAAAAGATAAAAAATTCGGCCAGTTCTGGAAAATGCTAAGGGATGAATTTGAACTTACAAAAAATATGCTCCTCGAGCTTACAGGCAGCAAAGTACTGATGCAAGAATACCCGGTTGAACGCCGTTCAATAGCCATCCGCGAAAAAATTGTATTGCCCCTTGTTATTATGCAGCATTATGCCCTGCATTGTTTGAATAACACCAATGATGAAGAATTAACAAAAATTTATAATAAACTGGTCATCCGCACGGTTTACGGGATTGTTAACGCCGGCCGTAATTTGGCTTAGGAAGATGTCAGAGGTCAGAAATCGGATTTCAGACGTCGGAGGTCAGAAGTCAGAAGTCCGATTTCTGATTTTTATTTCTGACTTCTGACCTCCGATTTCCGACTTCCGATTTCTGACTTCCGACTTCCGACTTCTTCCTGTATATTTGGCGCGACTCATGAAGAACAATCTTTTCATCGCCTTTGAAGGCATCGACGGAAGCGGCAAAAGCACCCAGGTAAAATTATTACAGGAAAAGCTCGAAGCGGCCGGGTTAAAAGTTTACACCACCTGCGAACCCAGCGATGGTCCAATAGGCAAAATTATCAGGGATATTTTCAGCCATAAAATGGAAGCCGACCACCGGACAATTGCCGGGCTTTTCGTTGCCGATAGGTTGGATCACCTGCTGAATAAAACAAACGGCATCCTGAAAAAACTGGAAGAGGGCTATACTGTGATCAGCGACAGGTTTTATTTTTCATCATATGCTTACCAGGGTACACATCTAAATCTTGATTGGGTAATTAACGCAAATTCGCTGAGCGCAAACCTGCGCCGGCCCGATTTGAACATTTATATTGATATTACAGCCGAACAAAGCATAGAACGCATTAATAAAGGCCGTAGTTCGGTCGAGCTTTATGAAACCCTCGATAATCTTGAGCAGGTGAGAAACAAATATTTCGAAGTGATGGATTTGCTTAAGGACGACGAAGAAATATTCGTCACCGATGGCGGCCGGGCGCCCGAAATTATTTCAAATGAAATATGGAAAAAAATTGCACAGCAATTTTAGGAGCGGAAGGGACAGGAGATAAATGAAGACCGGCGATATTATTTGCCTAAGCTTTTGCGGCGATTATTCGCATAAACCTTGACAGGAACAAGCTTTTGATTTTTTGGAGTAAACAAACCTTTAAGTTCGTTTAAAAGGTCAGCAAGTAGTTTCTGGTTCATAACAATAGTTTTAGTGCGCTGAATTGACAATGACTGTACTTTAGTTCTGAATTCTCATCAAAAATTGCAAAAAATAACCGTAATTCCAAATTTTATTATTTTTTATTTAAACAAATGTTGATTTTATTGCAATCTACCTAATTTTTTAGTCCATTTTGATATTTACCTTCATTAAAACAGTTTCAATTGCAATTGCCCCGGCGGTTTTGCCTTTCCAAAGACCGTGCGGCCGCCATATTTCCATGAATTGTCCCTTTCCTGCTGTATTACCTTATCAAAATTGGCGTTAGGTATAAAATCTTTTTCAGCGCGCTGCGCAACCTGTGTTAAACGTTTAATGGCTTCATTTTTTTCAGACTGGCCTAATTTGGCTTTGTGAATGGCGTTTTGCAATACGCCTATGGTTTCATCGTAGACTTTTGTTGGTACCGGGAAAGGGTGACCGTCCTTGCCACCGTGCGCAAAAGAAAACCGTGCCGGGTCCTTAAAGCGTGATGGCGTGCCGTGGATCACTTCGCTAACCAGCGCCAATGACTGCAGGGTGCGTGGGCCAAGGCCCTGCAATAATAGCAGTTCCTCAAAATCTTTTGGTTGTTTTTCTTGCGCGAGCCATAGTACTGCGCCGAGGCGTTTCAGGTCAACATCTTTGGCCTTCACGTCGTGATGGACGGGCATTACCAGTTTATTGATCTCCTTGAGCATCTGCTCCGGGTTTTCGGCAGCAATTTGCATTACACCTTTTCGGGAGCCATCAGCAAGCTTATCGGCCATGTTTAAAATCTGGCCGGTATTTTGGCCATATATAAAAGTGTGCGGGTCATCCACAAACGAAGTAAGCCCTTCCGAATGCCAGTGATAGCGCCGGGCTGTACGGGTAAGGTCGCTCATGCCCTGCTGCACTACGGCCCATTTGCCGCTGCTGCTTAAAATAAAATTGTGGGTATAAAGCTGAAAACCATCCTGTATGGCCGTATTATCAACCTTAGCGCTCAGCTTGCTGCATTTTACAAGGTAATTACCGTCAAGCCCGGTGCTTTCGCTTATTCTTATTAATTCATCCGGCGTTTGTTTGGAATACTTTCCCTTACCGCCGCAAATATAAACGCCCAATTCCCTGCTGTGCGGGTTAACGGCCCGTTTTAATGCCCCCATTACGGAGGTGGTTATGCCTGATGAATGCCAGTCCATGCCCATCACAGCTCCTAAACTCTGGAACCAGAAAGGATCGCTAAGCCGGCGCAAAACTTCATCTTTGCCGTAATCGAGTACGATATTCTCCACCACAGCCAGGCCCAGCTTTGCCATCCTTTCGGCAAGCCAAACGGGCACGTAACCATAATGCAAAGGCAGATCGGCGCTCCCGGATCGTTTCATGCTAACAAAGTTAGCAAAATGGACCGTTTTTTTTGGATTTTATAATTTTTTTTGATCCTACTGCATTTTTAAAGCATTTATAGCGCTTTTGAAAAAAGATAGCCCCGGTTTTCAAATCCCCGCTGCATATAAAACTGGTGGGCCTTTGTCCGGCGGAAAGAAGAGTCAAGCTCGATTCGTTTGCAGTTCTTTTCTGCCGCGATTTTAGTCATCGCCGCTAACAGCTGACCGCCGACACCCTTGCCACGGTAATGCCCGTCGATAACCAATTCGTCCACGTGGCCCAGGTTTCCTTGTATCCATAAATTGTTTTTTATGGTTAATGAGCAAAACCCGATGATGCGCCCATGATAAACCGCGCAGATATAAACCTGGCTGGGGGAATTGAGCGCTGTTTGATAGACGCTTTTTAGCTGCGGGTTACCGGGGTCGGTATGCGGCCAAAGTTGCGATAGCAATTTAGCGATCTCATCAAAATCATCCATATCGCAATTTCTAAAAAGCAATTTCATTATACAATCTGGTTTTAACAATGATCTAAAAATAGCGTATTTTTTTATTCGAAAGCACATTATGCGCTTTAAGACGATCCAGCCGGAGAATATTCCAGCTCCCCTTGGTTGATTATTACAAAAAATGACATTTCATCTCCATTTTTACCCATTAATTTGTATAGCAAACAGCGATAAATCATAAATTAATATGAAAACACTCGGCCTTATAGGCGGTACCACATGGTTATCAACGGTGGAATATTACACGCTTATCAACCAGAGGACTGGTGAAATGCTTGGAGGATTAAGTTCGGCCAGGATATTGCTTTATTCGGTAAATTTCGAAGAGTTCAGGCCGCCGGTCAACCCGGATGAGTGGGGCGGCCTTTCTGCCAAGTTTACAGCCATTGCGCAAAATCTGGAAAGGGCAGGGGCCGATGGTATCGTTTTCTGCGCAAATACACCACACATGGTAGCTGACGTCGTTCAGCAAAGCATAGGCATACACCTTATCCACATTGCCGAAGCTACTGCAGATGAAGTGTTGTCGAAGCACTTAAAAAAGGTGGCTTTGCTTGGCACTAGGATTACCATGGAGCAGGACTTTTATAAAAGGAAGCTGGCCCAAAAGGGCATTGACGTGCTTGTTCCAGATGAAGAAGACAGGAAATTTCTTCACAATTCAATATTCGAAGAATTGGGTAAAGGCATCTTTACCGCCGAAACCAAAGCCAGGTTTATGCACATTATCAACGGCTTAATCGATCAGGGGGCTGAAGGCATTATCTTAGGTTGTACTGAATTCCCGCTTTTAATAAAACCCGAAGACTGCAGCGTGCCTACTTTTGATACCACGCACATCCATGCCAATGCGGCGGTGAAGTTTGCGTTGGGCGCCTGAACCCGAATTTATAGAATTAAAGAATTAGGAGAATTTTAAAGGTTCAATTCGATAAATTCGCATTCAGACAATTAGTTCGCCACATTAAACGCTATAACCGCCTTTTCATCCCTCGAATTGTCTCCTAATACCAGCTTATACCCGCCCGGGTAAACCTTCCATTCATGCTTTGCCATATCCCACTTTTGCAGCTCCCTCACGGGGATCTTGATGGAAACAGGCTCCTCGCCGCCCTGCGCTACCGCAACTCTTTTAAATGCCTTTAACTCCTTAAACGGCATGCGGTCAATCTGCGGGTATTCGATATACGCCTGCACTACTTCATCGCCGCTCATTGGCCCCGTGTTTTTTACCAGCAGGTTAATGGTTATCGTATCGGTTGCCTTGTACTTGCGTTTTAATTCGCCATCTAACTGGTATGCAAATGAAGTATAGCTCATGCCAAAGCCAAATGGGTATTGCACCGGGCCATTATAGTAGCGGTAAGTGCGGCCTTTCATATTGTAATCGCTGTAATCAGGCACATTGCTAAGGGCTTTGTAAAACGTAACCGGCAAATGGCCGGAAGGGGACACATCGCCAAACACGATGTCGGCAAGTGCGTTACCGCCCTGTTCGCCGGGATACCAGGCCAGTATGATGGCATCGGCATAGGGCGCTATGGCATCAACATCCACATCGCTTCCGGCGGTAATTACAGCTATTACAGGTTTAAGCGGAACGCTCCGCCTCAATGCTTTCATAAAAGCTATTTCACTTTTGGGCAGGCTGAGATTTAACCTGTCGCCGCCACCTTCCGACAAAAATGCGTCGCCGGCCTCGCCTTCCAAAACAGGCGATAAGCCGATCACTGAGATAGTTGCGTCAGTGTTGCCCGCTGCCCAGGTGCCGCCAAAGTGCACGGTATCTTTATAATCGCAGCCCTGATCGTACTCAACCCTGATGGCCGGGCCCACGGCGGCGGTAAGCCCCTCTACAAAATTTACAATCTTTGTGCTTGTGCCATGATAGTTGGCAATCAAAGGGTCTATGGCCCCGGCATTCGGGCCGGTGACCATCAGGCTGGAGATATTGCTTTTTTTAAGTGGCAAAACATTGTGATCGTTTTTAAGCAGCACCATGCTTTGCTGCGCCGCCTTGCGGGCAAGGGCGATGTGCGCCGCATTATGAACGCTGTCAGCGCCATAGTTATGATACGGAACCAGGGCCGGATCATCATAAAAGCCAAGCCTGAATTCGGTGCGGAAAAGCGTAGCTAACGCGCCGTCGATTTCTTTTTCTGTCAGCAGGCCCTGTTTAACAGCCTTTATCGCATCCTCCTGCAAAACTGTTGAGCAATCCAGATCCACGCCGGCTTTTATAGCCGCCGCCGCTGTTTCCACAGGTCCCGGCAACGACTTGTGCGTTGAATAAACATCGTTCAGCGCGCCGCAATCTGTTACTACATGGCCCTTAAAGCCCCATTCTTTTCTTAAAATATCGGTCAGCAGCACCTTATTTATGGAATTGGGTGTGCCGTTTACCCTGTTGTAGGCGCTCATCACTGATTCAACGCCGCCGCTAACCAGTGCATGAAAGGCATACAAGTATGTTTCACGTAAATCTTTTTCATCCACCACAGCATCGAAACGGTCGCGTGTGGCTTCGGGGCCGCTATGTACCGCAAAGTGTTTGGCTGTGGCCGATGCTTTTAAATAATGCGGGTCATCTCCCTGCAAGCCCTTTACAAAAGCAGTGCCCATGGTGGCAGTTAAGTAGGGGTCTTCGCCATAGGTTTCCTGCCCGCGGCCCCAGCGCGGATCGCGGAAGATATTGATATTGGGCGTCCAGAAGGTAAGGCCCATGTATTGCAAATGCCTGTCTTTGGCTATCGCCAGGTTATATTTTGCCCTCGCCTCCGTTGATATCACCGTGGAAACCTGTTTCAGCAGGCTATCATTAAATGTGGCTGCCATGCCGATGGCCTGTGGGAAAATAGTCGCTTCACCCGCGCGGGCAACGCCGTGGAGCGCCTCGTTCCACCAGTTATAGGCGGGTATCCCTAAGCGCGGCACTGCTTTGCTTTGATAGCCCAGCAAAGAAACCTTTTCTTCGAGCGTTAGCCGCGCTACCAGGTCTTTTACACGGGCATCGGTAGGCTGGGAGGGATCTTTGTAGATGGGCTTTTCCTGTGCGTTTGACAGGGCCGGAACAAGCAGCGAAAATATCAGCAAGCAATGCAGCAATTTTAATTTCAGGTTCATATGCGAATGTAAATGGTTTATTTCAAATGCAGAGACGCAAAATATTGGGTCTCCGGGGATAAATGCTTTCAAGCGCTCGAATTTAATGCGGCCTAAAGCATTGCTCATGTAAAATATATTTCGAAGATAAGCCACAATTTTCGGGACTTTTTTTTACCCGTTATCGCATCCCGAAGCAGGTGTAGCATGCTACACATGAAATCCCACGCTACACCTGATACACCATTGATAGTCAGGTATTTAACACTGACAAGATTTTGTCACTGACACGATCGTGCCACCATTTTGGCCGCTTTTTGAGGTTGGATGCTACACCCTAAAAGCGTATTTTTAACAATTCCTGGCAAAGCAGTGTAACGGTATCTCTTATTTCCATGGGATAGATTTATAGTCATTATCGCCGGTTTTCAGCAACGGTAATAAGTAAAACAAAAAAGCAATCCAAATATATATTAATGTCGTTTACTTAAGCGCCAAGTGCTCTCAAAGGCGCCGGTTGCCTCACCCTGCCCTCTCCAAAGGAGAGGGTTCTAAAAAGGTACCGATGTTAAAGTCCTCTCTCATGGAGAGGATGAGTAAGGGCTTCGCCATTTAGGTGAGGCCAAAATGCCAGGTGAACCCTTAAATAAACGACATTGAAACAATATATTACTAATTGAAACAAATACGTTAACAAAATCAGGTTGACCTCATGCAATGTGCCGGGTCTATCTGCAATTCTTCAAAAGAAAAATCTACATTAGCATTACCAATTCTTCTTTTAATGAAACACCTCTTTTTACAAGCATTTTTATTGTTAACCGCCTCTGTCGCCTTCGGCCAGTCTGCGCCAAAGCCTTTCGGACCGTTACCTTCGGCGCGCCAGTTAAAATGGCAGGAAACCGAAATGTATTGCCTTATTCATTTCGGGGTCGATACCTATACCGACAAGGAATGGGGCTATGGCGACGAAGACCCTGCAATATTTAATCCGACGGAGTTTAACGCTCTTCAAATTGTCGGTGCGGCAAAGGCAGGCGGCTTTAAAGGGATTGTAGTAGTAGCCAAGCATCACGACGGGTTTTGTTTATGGCCCACAAAAGCAACGGAACATAACATCTCCAAAAGTCCCTACAAAAATGGCAAGGGCGATATTTTGCAGGAATACCGCGATGCCTGCAATAAGCTGGGCATGAAAATGGGTGTTTACTGCTCGCCCTGGGACAGGAATAGTGCGCTATATGGCAAGCCCGAATATGTAACCAATGTTTACCGTAAGCAATTGAAAGAACTTTATACCCATTATGGACCGATATTTATATCGTGGTTTGATGGCGCCAATGGCGGCGATGGTTATTACGGCGGCGCGCGCGAGGTACGGAAGATCGACCGCTCCACCTATTACGGATGGGATACCACCTGGGCCATACCACGCAAACTGGCGCCCGGCGCCGTTTTATTTGGTGATGTAGGCCCTGATGTACGCTGGGTTGGCAACGAGAATGGCCACGCCGGCCAAACTTGCTGGGAAACGTACACGCCGCATGCGCCGGATGCAGGCAAAGAACCGGGCAATGGCTATACCAAAGATTACGAGGGCACCGAAGGCCAGCGCGACGGCAAATTCTGGATGCCTGCCGAGTGTGATGTTGCCTTACGCCCTGGTTGGTTTTATCATAAAAGCCAGGACGATAAAGTGAAATCGCCGGACTCCTTGCTCAGCCTCTATTACCAGAGCGTAGGCCGGGGCGCATGCCTTGATCTGGGTTTGTCGCCTGATAGGGGGGGCTTGTTATACCGGAACGATGTTTATTCATTAGTGGAATTTGGCAATCGGCTGCGCGCTACCTTTAAAGTTAACCTGGCCAAAGGGGCCACTTTGATAGCAAGTAACGTGCGCGGAGGCAATAAAGCGAAATTTGGCCCGGCACATTTGCTGGACAACGACAGGTATAGTTACTGGGCTACGGATGATAAGGTAAATACCCCGCAGCTGGTTGTCGATATGCACCGGCACAAAACGTTCAACGTGATACGATTGCGTGAAAATATTAAACTCGGCCAACGGATTGAGGCTGTTGAAATTGATGCCTATAAAAATGGAAAATGGGAAAAGATAGCCGAAGCTACCAGTATTGGCGGTAACCGGCTTGTCCGTTTGCCCGATGATGTTACTACCAGTAAGGTAAGGCTGCGCGTTACCAAATCGCCGGTTTGCATTGCTTTGAGCGACTTTGGGTTGTTCAGGGAACCTGGGAAGAATTAAGGTCGATTAATTTTTTACCACAAAGATCACAAAGGAAAAGCACAAAGGTCACAAAGTTTTTATTGTGTTCTTAGTGAAATCTTCGTGACCTTAGTGGTTTACTTTTTTAAATCAAGTTAATGAAAACTAAAATATCACTTTGCATTTTATTCCTGGCTGGTTCCTTAGCTGCATTTGCGCAGGACGCCCCTTATGACAGCCTTAACAAGCCGCAGCTCATCGCCAAACAGTTCAGCTTTACCGAAGGGGCTTCGGTAGATAAAAAAGGGAACGTGTTTTTTACCGACCAGCCTAATAACAAGATTTGGGAATACAGCACCGATGGCAAGCTCACCGTTTTTTTAGATAGCGCGGGCAGGAGCAACGGGATGTATTTTGATAAAAAAGGCAACCTGGTAACTTGTGCCGATGAGCATGAGCAGCTATGGTCCATCAGTCCCGATAAAAAAACAAAAGTGTTGCTGACAGATTACCAGGGCCATTTGATGAACGGCCCGAATGACATTTGGATAGATAACAAAGGCGGCATTTATATGACCGACCCCTATTACCAGCGCCCCTGGTGGACGCGCACTAAACCCGACCTCGACGGCCAGAAAGTTTATTATCTGCCGAAAGGAAAAAAACAACCCTTTATTGTTGATGCGGATCTGAAGCAGCCCAATGGCATCGTTGGTACACCCGATGGCAAATACCTTTATGTAGCCGACATTGCTGATAACAAAACTTACAAATACAGCATCAACAATGACGGTACATTGAGCGACCGCAAACTTTTTACTGAACAAGGCTCGGACGGTATGACGCTGGATGAAAAAGGTAACGTTTATCTCACCGGCAAGGGTGTAACCATTTACAACCCGGCAGGGGAGAGGATAGGCCATATAGATATCCCCGAACCCTGGACAGCCAATTTGTGTTTTGGCGGCAGGAACAAAGATGTCTTATTTATAACAGCATCCAAGGCCATTTATACTGTGAAAATGAATGTGAAAGGGGTGGAGTAGGCCTTAGCTTACAATAAACTAATAGTTAATTAATCCTAATAGTCAAGTTATTGCATCCTTTATTTAGAGCATTAAATAAGATGAGATCATATCGCATAAACTATGTAACCTCAAATGGCTATTCCTAAATCCGGGTAAACTTTGGGACTTGTTTCAGTGGAAACTGTAATTTCTACATGGATCAAATCCTCGTCTTCGACCTGGCGCCCGGCCTGTTCGATAAATGCATTTAACTGTTTCACATAGTTATCAAGTTCAGTCGCCGAAACGGACAAGTACTCGCAATGCTTTTTTAAACTTGTTATTGATAGGGCCGCGTCTTCGCATTTTATGATATCAATAAGCCCCAGGATATTGGCAACCGGTTTACGCACCTGGTGCGAAGTAATAAACAACATTTCTTCAAGCGCTTGTAAGTTCTTCTGTTCTTTAATAATACCGGCGTCGCTGAGTTTCCTGTAGCGCATGGCCATATAGGAGGTGACTAAAATGACAATGATGGACATTCCGCGGTTGATATAATGAAATATACTCAGCTTTAACTTAAGGTCGACAAATACGACGTCGACGATGATCAGCATACACGCGATGATACCATAACGAATGATGGTGCCGGCATTTTCCTTAAACACAATAAGAATGCAGCATAAATACAAAATGTCAGCTATGAACTCAGTGGGCATAAGAATATCGATGATAAAAACTACCAAAAGGCTGATAGCTGCAACGCAATGTGTAAATTTAACAGGGCTCTTTATCATAATGGTTCAAATTGAAAATTTTACATAATTAATTACACCGGTATCCTACTTTATAAACTTCGACCTCTGCCTGGTGCAATAATCAATGGGATAGATGCGCCTCTTTGTCTATTATATTCTGTTTTTACCTTGTGTTTTGGTTTAGTGAACGTATACGTGAAGTTGGGCTTTAATATGCGGCTTAAAGGTGATAGTTGTTACGGGGAATAGTGACCTTAATCACTATTTAATTTTTGTACCGGCAGATGCCGGCCACGCGCTGAAATTAATGTATTACAACGCTGACACCCCCGGATAATACAATTCTTATTTTTAGCTTTGACACGTATATCCGCCTGTCGAAGTACCAGGTAATCAGAAATCCCGTGCCAGTTATCCACCGCGAAAAATTAATCGAAACCATCTCCAAACCGGGACAACTATGGGATATTATAGTAGTTGGCGGCGGCGCGACCGGCCTGGGCACAGCGCTTGATGCTGCTTCCCGCGGTTATAAAACTTTATTGCTCGAGCAGGCCGATTTCGCTAAGGGCACCTCAAGCCGGAGCACTAAACTGGTACATGGCGGCGTACGCTACCTGGCGCAGGGCGATATTGGCCTGGTTAGGGAAGCCCTCTACGAACGCGGCCTGCTTTTAAAGAATGCTTCCCATCTTGTAAAAAACGAATCATTCATTATCCCCAATTATAAATGGTGGGATGGGGCATTTTACACCATAGGGCTTACCATCTACGACCTGCTGGCGGGCAAGCTCAGTTTCGGGCGGTCAAAGCATATTTCAAAAAAAGAATCCGTTCGGAGGCTCCCGGGTATTCAGCAAAAAGGCCTTTATGGCGGGGTAGTTTATTGCGATGGTCAGTTTGACGATGCGCGGCTGGCTATTAATCTCGCCCAAACCTGCCTGGAACAAGGCGCGACGGTATTAAACTATGTCAAGGTAACTGACCTGTTAAAAGAAGGCGGGAAGATAACAGGCGTAACAGCACAGGATGCCGAAACAGGAACGTTTTATCAAATTAAAGGCAAAGCCGTGGTAAATGCCACCGGTGTTTTTGTGGACGACCTGCTGCAAAAAGATGATCCGCATAAAAAGCCCCTGGTAAAGCCGAGCCAGGGCATTCATATTGTGGTCGACAAAGACTTTATGCCTGGGGGAGACGCCATAATGATCCCGAAAACGGATGATGGCCGGGTACTTTTTGTTGTGCCATGGCACGGAAAGCTGCTGATTGGTACCACGGATACCCCTGTAAATGACCACGGCCTTGAGCCGCGTGCGCTGGAAGAAGAAATAGATTTTGTAATGCGTAACGTAAGCAAGTATTTAAGCAGGCCCCCCGGGCGACAAGATGTGTTAAGCGTATTTGCCGGCTTGCGCCCGCTGGCAGCCCCGCAGGATGGATCGGGAAAGACTAAGGAAATATCGCGCCGCCATAAACTAATGGTCTCGGCATCGGGCCTGGTAACTATCACAGGGGGCAAGTGGACGACCTACCGCAGGATGGCCCAGGATACGGTAGATAAGGCTATTGAGACTGCAAATCTTGAACCACTGGCATGCGTTACCCAAAACCTGGCGATACACGGCAACAAAAAAGGCGTCGACCCCGAGGATCATTTATATGTTTATGGCAGCGACAGGCAGGCAGTGTTGGACCTGGCTGATGAAAACGGGAGCTGGCGGGAACGACTTCATCCGCGATTGGAATACACCGGCGCTGAGGTTATCTGGGCAGTCAGGCACGAAATGGCGCGTACGGTGGAGGATGTACTTGCCCGGAGGCTGCGGGCCCTGTTCCTGGACGCAAAGGCCGCTATCGAAATGGCGCCTTCAGTGGCCGCCATAATGGCCGAAGACCTGGATAAGGATAAAGCCTGGGAAGCCAGGCAGGTTGCTGAATTTACGCTGCTGGCAAGAGGTTATTTATTGAACCCCGTGTATTAAGTGAAAAGTCTTTTGCCGTAAGCCTCAGGTCAATTTGCGATCCTCGCCGAACTGCCGCCGCTTTTTGATGCCGCCATTTTATTCAGCTCATAGGGTAATTATTCGGTTGATGCGCTCAAAACGCTTCGCCGAGCGCCAGTATCAGGTCAGAATACCCCTTGCTAAAGCCGTAATCGACACAAATATTGGTACCCGATCTTTTATTAAATTTTATCCGTAGTCCCCCGCCGCCGGCGGGGTTTATATAGGCGAGTGCATGGCTGTTGGGCTGGCTCACCGAGTTAACATTTGCAAACAATACAAAACCGAAAAGGCCGTTGGCGGTAATGTCCCTGCGGTATTCGCTTTCAAAATAAACCAGGCCTTCGCCCCGGTACCGGTTTTGCTCGATGCCGCGCCCCGAACGCTGGTATGGGTCGTTGCCGATGCTCGGCAGGTTAAGATATGGTGTGCCCGACGAAATTGTTGTCCAGTAATACGCCCAAAACGCGAATTGGTTTTTTTGACCAGTTTCAGTCAGCGAAACATATTTACGAAGATCGAGATAAAGCGACTGGGTATTGTTGTCGCTGCCTAATAGTTTGGTATTATGCCGGTAAATTAAGTTTGCAAATGCACCGGGGATCGGGTTAATCGAATTTTGCCGGGTATCGTACAATAAATTCAGGCTTATACCCGAAGAAAAGGAATTTTCACCTTGCCCGGTTCCATATTTATAACCTGTGAAATCGGTTAAGCCAACCGGGCCGTTTGTGTTTATATTGATATAATAATCCATGTTATAGCCGAAACCGGCATAAAAAAATGGAGTTACACGTTTGTATAAGCTCTGATACAAACGGATGTAATCGTAATTAACCAAAATTTTATCAGCCTCGGCCTGGCCCCCGCCAAGGCCCCAGGTAAACTGCGGATACACCAGGAAACGCGTATCGCCCTGTATGTTCCAGGCATTACCGTTTAGCCATATGCTCGAGTGGATCGGTAAACCGTATCGCCCTTTTAAATTAAAGTATGGCGCGAAAGTTACGCTCGAAATATAGGTCGTTCTTCGCGGGCCTAAATAAAAGCCAGCTGTTGTTGACGTAACTAATGCCTTGCTTCCGCCCGGCACATTGGTTGAAAGCGGCAGAATAGAAAAATATATTTCTTTTTGCTCTTTTTGATATTTCCGGTGCTTGAATTTAAATAAGGACCTCGCGACGTCGATTAAATCTTTCTGGCCGGTGGTATCAATATCTTTAATATTTGCGGTATCTACAGGGGTTTGTGCAATTAAAACGCATGGGAACAGGCAACAGGCAAGCAGTACTAATAATTTATTCATTCATACATACAAGCAAATTTTCGGCCGTTTGTTTGAGGTGAGCGAAACGATAGCCTGACCGGGATTTAAAAAGCCTCCCCTAATCCTAACATAACTTTGGAATAGTCTTTACTAACACCGTAATCAATACAAATATTGGTATCTGATTTTTTATTGAATTTTATCCGCAGGCCGGTTCCGGCAGCGGGGTTCCAATAAACAAAACGGTTGTTTGCTAATTGTGAAGCCGAGTTTAAATTAGCAAATACAACAAAACCGAGTAAGCCATTATCCGTAATGTCCCGGCGGTACTCGCTTTCAAAATAGAGGAGCCGTTTCCCCCTGAAACGGTTCTGTTCTATACCTCTGCCCGAACGGTTATAGGGATCCATCCCGATGGCCGGTAAGTTTAGGTAGGGTGCATTGGTGGATAGCGTGGTCCAATAATAGCTCCAAAACGCCAAAATGCTTTTCGGCCCCGAATGGGCAAGTGTTACATATTTCCGGAAATCGAGGTATAGTGACTGCCAGTTGTTGTTGCTCCCGAACGCCATACCGCTGTACCTGTAAACCAGGTTGGCATACATCCCCGGAAGGGGATTGAATTCGTTTTTCCGGGTATCATATAATAAATTTACCGTTGGGCCTGATGAAAAGGAATTTACATCGGTTGTTGTGCCGTATTTGTAATGTGTGAAATTTGCTAATGCAGTGTTATTCAAAACGGGGTTGTCGTTTTGGTTTTCAATGTCGATATAATAATCAAGATTATAACCCAATCCCACGAAGAAATACGAAGTTATGCGTTTGAGCACACTTTGATAAAAACGTATGTAATTATAATTCACCAAAAACCTGGCGCTTTCGGGCTGCCCGCCGCCCAGCCCCCACGTATACTGGGGATAAACCAGGAAACGCGTATCGCCTTGTATAACCCAGCTGTTGTTATTTAGCCAGATATTCGAGCGTATCGGCATGCCATACCGTCCTTTTAAATTGCTGTAAGGCGCAAAGGTGATACCCGAAAGATAGGTCGTCCTCCTGTCGCCAAGGTAAAAGCCGGCAGTTGTAGAAGTCACCAATGCAGTACCGCCCCCCGGTATAGTTGTCGAAACAGGCAAAATAGAAAAGTAAATTCTCTTTCTCTCGTCTAACAATATCGGCCTGGGTTTCGACCGGAAAATTGACCGGCCGATATCGATCAGGTCTGTTTTACCGGTCGTATCGATTGTTAAATGACTTTTGTCTATAGGGCTTTGGGCGGATAGCAAAAAAGGTGATAAACAGAGAGTGATGAAAAAAAAGACTTTACCCATTTTGATATCCGCCAATTGATTTTACAAAGAATGCAACGAATATCAAAACGAACCAAACCGTTAAATTGTATAATGCCAACTTGTTAGAAAAAAATTAATCCTTCAAAAACTTAATTACCGCCGCAGAAAATTCCGCAGTCCTGATAGCTGTATTGTGGTTACCGGGCACGTATGCAAGGCCCGAACCGGGGATCATTTTATTCAAGCCGGTTTCCGAGCCATTTTCCTTGTCCTCGGTGCCCCGGATAATCAATACCGGTATTTTTACGCGAGCTAACTCCGCGGGGCTGGTCGACGGCTGGTATTTTTGCTGGAGCGCCAAAGCCAAGTTATCAAAGTGCTGGCTATAAATGTACTTCATCATATCGTCCACATCGTGCAAAGTGGTATCGCCCATCAGCGCACGGTAGGCATGCACCCGCCGTGGCCATTCCGGGTTGGTATAGGCATCGCCCATGCCGCCCATTACCGCTTTGTGCAGCCGTTTATCGAGCACCAGCAGCCGCGAAACAATGATAGAGCCGCGCGAATAGCCAACCGCATGATATTGTTTTATGTTTAAACTGCTTGCCAGCCCCATAATATCCCTTGCTTCCGCATCGTTGGCATAAGCGGCATCGGTATGCGGTTTATCGGAGCGCCCGTTGCCCCGCTGGTCAAGTATGATCACCTGGTAACCCGCGTTAAGCAGGTCATTATAAACCGCGCAATTTTTCCAGCCCTGGCCTGTTCCGGAAAAACCATGAACTAATATCACCGGGTAGCCCGTGCCTTTTACTTCATAATAGATTTTTACACCATCGAAAGAGGTAAAATAGCTTCCTCCGCTTGCTTGCTGGGCAAATAATCGGGTGGTGAAGGCCAGTAGCAGACTGGTGAGCAGGAGGCCTTTTTTCATTGTTTTATAGTTCATCATATTTGGTTTCCATAAGGGAACGAAGGAAAACTCCGGGCCACCGGTTCCTGCAAGAAACCGCCTTGCTTATTACCGCGCTTTTGGGGCATAACTGCCCTGCGGCGGTTTCGGCGCCTCCCGATCAGGTTGGGGCGTTCTTTCACGGTTCAGAAAAAGAAGGTAAACGGCGAGGGTAAAAATCACCAGCAATACTGCGGCCCCCAATGCCGCTGCTTTAATGCTCAGGTAGCCTGCCATTTTTACCGGCCCGGAGGTGTCCGCGGGCTCGTCCATTGGCGCTATCCTGCCCCTAAAAATATAACCGCCTTTCGGTACCGTTTCAATCACTTGCTTATCGTTGTCATTTAACGCCTTTCTTAAAAATGAAATTGCCTGGGTAAGGCCTTCATCGCCGCCGCCATAACCGTTCCATATTTTTTCAATGATCTCGTCGCGTGTTACAAGTTTCCCTGGGTTGGCGGCAAGCAGGCATAAAAGCTTCATCAGCCTGGGCTCCAATTTCAGCGTACTGGTTAATTGGTTGTTCCCCGGGGACACCACGAACTCATCATTTATTTTAAAGGCTTGCATACTGTTTACTAAGGTAAAAACTTTTGCTGTTCTGCAATGGTCAATAACGACAGATTTTGTCAAAAACTGCGGTAAAGCAAAATATAAAGCTATTCTAAACCGTATCTAAAGGTTTTCCAAATATGATGTATGGGCCGGGTGGCTAACTTTGACCCCAAAAACCATGCATAAACACACACTATATTTCTTTTTCGGTTTGTTGCTGTCAGCTTACGCGCTGAAAGCACAAACCGTCCTCGAAGGGCACTGGGAGGGCGCCATGAGCAGGCTCGGTTCAGTTCAATTATTAAATTTTGATTTTCTGCCTGCCGGCGATTCGCTCCAGGTTCAATTTGACGACCCGGCCAGGGGCTTTTTCAGATCTTATGCCGAAGGTGTGAACAAGTTCGCTAAAACAGATAGCGTCTTTACATTGAATTTTGGCTACGGGAACTTTCACTGCATTTTAAATAAAAAATATGGACAGGTCACCGGGTATAACAAAGACTGGAAACCGGAAGTGCTGTTCCATATAAAAAAGACCGGCGTGAGGGAACCTGATCCGTATACTGAGGAAAACATTTCGTTCATAAACGGCGGTGTAAAACTGGCGGGAACCATTTACAAACCGAAGGAGACGGCGACGTTTCCATTAGTGATACTTATCCATGGGTCTGACGAGCAAACCCGCCGTACAACTTATATGCGGTCGCTGGTTTATGTACTTACAAAAAATCACATCGGCGTGGCGGTTTATGATAAACGCGGTACGGGCAGTTCGGGCGGTAATATGAACACGGCGAGTTTTCATGACCTGGCGAATGATGCGTCGGCCTGTATTCAATATATCAGCCGGAGAAAAGATCTGCCGGTAACAAAACTCGGTTTGTTCGGCACAAGCCAGGGCGGGTGGATAGCGCCGATGGTTGCTAACCGGTGGAAGTCTGTCGAGTTTGTGATTTTAAACGTCGGGCCTGCTGTTTCTACTTTCAAACAAGATTTAGACAGGGTTGAATATACCATGCGCGGCGATGGCTTTGATAAAAAAACTATCGACTCGGCTTTGCAGCACTCCAGGCTTTATTTTGATGTTGTACGGGCCGATACCGGTTGGAATACCTTGCGCCGATCCGTTGCGCTTTTCAAAACTAAAGCCTGGGCTACGGAAAACAACCTGTTGCAGCTTCCTGAAAAAATGAATGATGAGGACATGTTATGGTGGCGCCGCAACGACTACGATCCGGAAAAAGAATTGAGCCGAATGAAATGCCGGGTGCTGTCGCTGATGGGCGGAAATGACAACCTGGTCCCCCCGGCTACAAATCTGCCCCTGATGGAGCGCTACCTTGCCAAAGCGGGATGCCCGCACAAGATAATCGTGCTGCCGGATGCCGGGCATAATGCCATAGCATTCCAAACGCTGCTCGGCGGCGAATGGAAGTGGCCTGAACACTACTGGATATGGCCGCAGCGCTCGCCAATGTATTATGAAGCTATTATCGATTGGATAAAAGGCGGTTGAGGGCCGGTTTTGAAAAACGGCTTACTCGTCTTTCATAAACTTATCAATTCCTTCTGCCGGTTTCCATTTGTTATCCGGCTCAAAATAATTATACAGCAAAGCCGATACCTTGCGGATGAGTATATCAGCTTCATTGTCCACCGTCCAGCGCTGGTCTTTGTTATTATTGGTGATGATAGAGAACACATAATCGCCATGCGGGGCATTTACCAGCACTGTTTCGGATTTCGATTCATCCAGCGCGCCTTGTTTTGATATGGTATGGATATAAGGCGGGATTTGCGATAAGGCTTTATCATCCCAAAAAATCCTGCCCAAATTACGGTACATGCGTTCGCTGGCGGCAGCGCTAACCGCCTTGCCATTGCGGATCATGGTAAACAGGCGGCACATTTCGTAAGGTGTGGTTACTCCCCAGCCGTACCTTCTATGCATCGCATCGCGATTGGTCGCGCGCGAATTATCCCGCATTACCTTAAACCCGTTAGCATCAAGCCAGTTATTGATATAGTCGGTGCCGACCAGCTTTTGAAGCCATAAGCTTGCCGTATTATCGCTCATGGTGATCATGAGCAGGGCCACTTTACTTACCTCGATGGTATCGCCGTCTTTAAACGAACCCAAAATATCCTCGCCTTTATACAGCAGCGAGTCGCGGTAAACAATTTTCTGGTTGTATTGAATCTCGCCTTTTTCAATTTTATCCATCAGGCCGCATTGTATGCTCACTTTTATCATGCTCGCCGTAGGGAAAAGCGTATCGGCGTTGATGGCGGCCGTTTTACCGGTTTTAAGGTTTTGCACATAAATGCCAACCTGCCCGTTGAAGCCTTTTACAGCGTCCCGGAGTTTGGCGGTAAGCTTTGCATCGGTTTGGGCAAAGGCAGCAGATGTAATGAATAAAATTAAAGGCAGCAGTTTATACTTCATGATTGATGGGTTTTGAGAAACTAAGGTATAAAAAGGAAGGGAAATTTGCCTCATCCATTAACAATCACCGGCGCTGCCTTCAATATTCAATCTGCACGCTCACTCATTCCAGGACGATCACGCTACTCCCATTTTTTCTTCTCACCCATAAAACACCGCCGCCTTTTTCAATAGCGTTCCAGGTATACCCTTCGCCATCAGGTGTGTCCTTTAACGGGTTGTTATTCAGCAGGACGCCCGATGGTTTGGCTTTCAATTTTATTTCCTCGGTTCCATAATTATCAAAAGTGCGGTAAAATAAACGTACTTTGTTGGTATCAACTTTATCAAAGGCAACGCTGTAATATTTTTTAAAAAGGCCTTTATAATCCGCCTGCTGTATTACCGAAGTGCTCGAAAGAATATGATCTTCAACAGGCGCCAGCGCGGGATAGGTGGCCATCGCGCGCAAATAATGCCTTACATAGTCGCCATAACCATCGGTTAGCCAGGGTTCATCAAAGGGAAAACAATTCTTTCCGTCAAAGTCGACCGCGTAGCTGGCCCAGTTCAGCTCGCGCACACCGTTGGCATAATATGATGTGTCGCCGGCCAACGATCCGTACAAGAGTTCGTCCGCCGCCTGCCTCGAGCTATGGCTATTTCCCGGAACAGGGTAAACCGATTGCTCATTAGTTACTATAACGCCATACTTTTTCCACTTGTCATTCGCAAAATTGGCATGTACCCAGTTGATGATGCTTTTGACCTGCGTTTTCCATCCAGGAAAATATTGCGGATGTTCCATCATATACCGGGCACAGGTCATTGCGTTTATCTGCGTCTGGCTCCATTCGCCCACATCTTCAAAAAACGGCCCCCACCTGTTATTTTGTATGGGATATTTTTTAAGCCATGCCAGTATTTTAGCGGCGGCAATTTTATAAGCGGCAACATTGCCCTTGTGTAATTCGGCAAGATCAAAAAATAGCTGGAGCGTTGGCGTGAGGTTGCTTGTATAGTAAGCCGTATCTGCAGATTTTACAATTCCGTCGTCCTGGAGTAAAGCCGTCTTGCCCGTAAATACGTTTACTTTAAACGGAAGAGGGGAGTATTTAGCATTACCTGTTTTCACATTCGCGGCAAGCGTATTGGCTATTTTCACAGCAGCATCGAGGAACAACGGATCATTTTTTATTTTATAGGCATGCACCAGTTCCAGGCCGAATGACCCTGCTTTATCGGTTTGCGCCACACCTCTGCCGCTGCGCATATCGCCGTCGTATATACCAGAATAGATGAGCGTGTTGTAAGGGAATGGGATATCGGGCCATTTACAATTCGATGGCGATAAGCCATGGGTTAAGTAATATTCGGCGATAAAATAAATATTCGATTTCACGTTTTCATCCCCCGTATAAGCATACCATAGCCGCCACGAAGAAATGGCCATCATAAACTGGTCGCCGCCGATACCGCGCGGATCGTCAAACCTCGCATTCCATACCTGGTGGTCCATATAATAAGGCAAGCCATTTGGGTCCCTGCGCATATTGAACCAAAAGTTCCAGATGGTATGCAGGTTATGATCATAAGCTATCGCCGGGTCGGCATTGTACCAGGGTACGATATTGCCGTGCGAGTTGGTTTGAATGGGATGATATATTAATACATCATTTTGGGCAAACGAATGGCTTATTGTAAATACAAAAAAAAGCAGGAAAAGAGCGGTCGGTTTTTTCAGCATTTTAATCTTCGGTGTGGGTAAATATTCGGTACGGGCAAATGGTTGGCTAAAGGTAATAAAATACAAAAACAATTGCTCTAAAACCCGTCAACACTTCATGCCTGGTTCAGCCGTGGTTAACAAAGCCAGGCGTAAAATTAAAAAAGGATTAATCAGTTCCGTCACCCTTCCATAAACGGACATCGATTGTATCAAAACCGGACAAAATGCTGACGTAATCGCGATGTAGATCATTGATAATTAACCCTATATGAAACTGGCATTTTGTTGGACAATATTTGACGATTAAGCGTTGTGAGAGACAGTCAAAAAAGAAAAAGTTGTCTGCAGACTAAATACCGCAAAACAGCGACTAACAAACTATACCACCAATGAACTAATAAACCAATGAACTAATGAACTAATGAACCAATGAACTAATAAACTACCATGATAAAAAGCTATTTAAAAACCGCCCTGCGTTTTTTGTTAAAAAACAAAACGTTCAGTTTTATCAACATTTTTGGTTTGGCTGCAGGTACGTTGTGCTGCCTTTATATTTTATTGTATGTACAGCTGCAGTACAGTTACGATAAGCACCATAAAGATGCTGACAGGATTTACCGCCTAACCACCGACCTTGTTTTGCCCGGCGATAAACACCACGGCGGCACATCCTCGCCGCCGATAGCGCCGGCCATGAAAAAGGATTTCCCCGAGGTGCAGAATTATACCCGGGTAGTGAAAACCGAAATTTTAGGGGCAAAACAGCATTTGCTTCGATATAAAGAGCAGTCGTTTTATGAAACCGGCGCGCTGTATGTCGATTCGACATTCTTCGATATTTTTACTTACAATTTTGTTGAAGGGCACGCGCCGCATGCGTTGGATGACCCCTATGATGTAGTATTGCTGAAATCGACGGCCGAAAAGCTTTTTGGGCGTGAAAGTGCCGTTGGCAAAATGGTGAATATTGACGATGCCTATGGTAAGCATGATTTTAAGGTAACCGGCGTTGTTGACCAAAGCCTGGGCAAATCGCACATCGAGGGAAATCTTTTTATTACGATGAACAGCGGCCAAACAGGCAAAGCTATTTCCAACATAACCGAGTGGGCCGGCAACAATTTCCTGTTTTCATACCTTAAGCTTCGCCCCGGCGCTGATCCAATCGCCCTGGAAAAGAAATTGCCCGCGTTCTTAAATAAATATGCTGCCGACAGGCTGAAGGCATTGGGCATGCAAAAGCAATTGCATTTGCAGCATGTTACCCAAATACATACTACATCCGGGTACGAAATAGATCTTACCAAAAGTGCAAACCCGTCTTTTCTGTTGATCTTGGTACTGATCGCCATTCTGATACAGGTTATCGCATGCATCAATTTCATGAACCTTTCCACAGCGCGGGCTTCCAAGCGCGCAAAAGAAGTTGGTGTGCGCAAAGTGATCGGCGCAGGGAAATACGACCTGATAAAACAGTTTTTGGGCGAGTCGTTTTTACTATCGTTCATAGGCGTGATCATAGCCCTGCCGCTGCTTTACTTCCTGCTGCCATATTTGAATGACATCACCCGGTCCGATATCCGCCTAACTTTTTTTGCCGACTACCGCCTCTGGCTTATGCTTGCCGGCCTTGTGCTGGTAACGGGTTTGTTAGCCGGCAGCTATCCCGCGTTTTATCTTTCGGGCTTCCAGGCTGTCAAGGTTATAAAAGGCAACTTTACAAACCGAATTTCGGCGACCGGGATCCGCAAGTCGCTGGTTGTTTTCCAGTTCATGCTGTCCATTGTGATGATAACCGGCATTATCATCATTTACAGCCAGCTCAATTTTATTAAATCAAAAGACATTGGGTTCGACAAGAGCCAAAAGCTGGTATTTAATTTTTACACCAGCGATGCTCAAAACAAAATGACTGCCCTTGCAAATGATCTAAAGCAACTGTCGGGCGTTAAATATGTTACCAGCGCCGACAACTACCTGAGCCAGTTTGTACTCCACGATCATGGCGTTTACCCTGAAGGCGGTACGCAGGCTACTGCTATTGATGCACAAAACATTGCCTGCGACCAATATTTTGTAAAAGCCAACGGCATAAAGCTAATAAGCGGCAGGGATTTTATGCCGGGAGACTCGAACAAAGTACTCATCAACCAGACCCTGGCAAAGCGGCTTAATCTTAATCCGCAAACTGCCCAGGGCGCCAGGCTTTATTCAAAGTTTAATGATGGGCCGGCCACCTTTGTTACCTGCGTTGGTGTGATGAAAGATTTCAACTATAATTCATTGCACGACGAAGTTAAACCCTTTATGCTGGCTTATGATAACAACCCGGGCAATATGACCTGCATGGTTGTATCGGTGAACAGCAAAGACTATAAAACATTGCTCGGGCAGGTTGGCGCAATATGGCATAAAGATTTGCCGGCAGTGCCTTTTACCTATGCCTTCCTCGACTCGGAAGTACAAAAGCAATACGAAACTGAAATTACGCTGTCGCAGATCATCAATTCATTTACTATGGTTGCCATCCTGATATCCTGCCTGGGTTTGTTCGGCCTGGCCGCATTCAGCGCCGAACAGCGCAAAAGGGAGATCGGCATCCGCAAAGTGTTGGGTTCGAGCGTAAGCGGCATAGTAGGCTTATTGTCACGGGACTTTCTGTTGCTTGTTGGTATTTCCTTTGTCATTGCAACGCCTTTAGCCTGGTATGCTATGAGCAAATGGCTGCAGGGCTTTGCCTACCGTATACCGCTAAGCTGGTGGATGTTTGTGCTGGCAGGTGTGCTGGCTGTGGCAATAGCGTTGATAACCGTGAGTTCGCAAGCAATTAAGGCGGCATTGACAAACCCGGTGAAGAGTTTAAAAACGGAGTGAAAAAGTCATTGGGTCATTAAGTCATTAGGTCATTGTGCATGACAGCCTTTAAAATGACCTAATGACCAATGATTAATAAACAACGCATCATCAGCAAGGTTGCAACATTGGACTATTGAAAACTGTCTAATGCCCGGTAAACTTAACGATCATGGTAAAGAATTATCTGAAAGTAGCCTGGCGCAACTTAGCTAATCAAAAAGTATTGACATTTATCAACGTTCTGGGGCTGTCCGTTGGCATTGCTTGTTTCATTCTGTTTTTATTGTATGCTGTAAATGAACTTTCGTTCGACCGGTTTCACAAGAATGAGAAAAACATTTACCGTGTTTACGAATCGAGAAAATCATTAAATGGCAGTTTAGAAAAATCAGTTTCCACGGCCATGCCGCTGGGGCCGGCCCTCGCAAAAGATTTTCCTGACGTGCTGAGTTATGTGCGTATTAAGCAGCTGCAGAATGAAATGATAATCCGGGTAAATAATGCTGATTTACACCGTGTGCATATAGCCTTCGCAGATCCGGAATTGTTTTCTATTTTTACATTTCCGCTGAGACATGGTAATCCCCGAACTGCACTGCAACCCATTAAAAGCTTTGTTATAACAGTTTCAAAAGCGAAAGAGCTATTTGGTACCGACGATGTAATTGGCCGGGTTATACAGGTAAAGCTAGGTGATAAATTCCTTCCCTTTGTAATAAATGGTGTAGCCGAAGACATGCCTGCCAATTCTTCTATCCACTTTGATATTATGGGAAATTTCGCTTTTTTCCAGGCAACACCATCTGGCAGGGACTTCAATAACTGGTATACTACGGCCTTTCGCACTTACATACAGTTACGCGCTGGCAGCAAACTGCCGGATAACGTGCAAAGCTTGAGCCGTTTTCATCAAAACTATAATCCTGACGATGCAGCACAGGAGAAAAAAGAGGGGCTCAAGGCTACCTATATACTGCAGCCGCTGCGTGCTATACATGCAGACCCCACGCTGGATGACGAATCAGTTGTCGAAAGTATTGACCTGAAAACGATATGGATCATATTAAGCATTGCGGGTGGCATATTGATCATTGCCTGTATCAACTTTACAACGCTTGCGATAGGGCGCTCAGTCGGGCGGAGCAAGGAAGTAGGAGTGAGGAAAGTGATAGGCGCCCGTCGTAAACAGCTTATTTCCCAATTTCTTTCCGAAGCTTTGTTGTTAAGCATAATTTCAGCCCTGCTGGGTTTACTATTAGCCTTTATTTTGCTGCCTTACTTTAACGGGTTAGCCGGCAGAAACCTCCGGTTCTCTTTTTCTTTGTACCCCGAAATGGCGTGGCTTTTGGTTGGATTGGTCTTTTTTGTGGCTTTAATATCCGGCAGCTATCCCGCCATCATATTATCCGGTTTTAAACCGCTTGAAGTGCTGAAGAATAAACTCCGCATTGGCGGTTCCAACCTTTTCACAAAATCGTTGGTTACCTTACAGTTTGTATTATCAATTGCCCTTATCATCTCAACTGTCATCATATTGCAGCAAACAAGGTATATGATGGGTAAAAATCCCGGGTTTAATAAGGAAAATGTAATTATGATTGATGTTTCCCAAACCAATACCAAAAAGGTTTACCCGCTTTTTAAACAAGCATTATTAACCCGCACCGATATAACGGGCATTGCTTCAGCCGGGCAGGGATTTGGCGAAGGGACAGATTTTGAATCGCATGGTTTTATGTACCAGGGGGTACACAAGTCAATATTCGAATATTCGATTGACCCTGATTATATAACGGTGTTAGGGATGAAGCTGGCGGCAGGCCGGAATTTCGACCCCACAATAGCCGAAGACTCTACCAATTCAGTCATCATAAATGAAGCCATGGCTAATGATTTTGGCTGGACACCTGGTAATGCAACAGGCAAAAAAATAAAAGGATATACCAACACTAAAGCCCCGGTTGTAATAGGTGTTGTTAAGAACTTTAACTTTCAGCCATTAAAAGAAAGAATACTGCCCCAGCTTTTCAACCATTTCGCAGGCTCACCGGCGCAAAAATTGTTCGTCCGCATAAAGCCGGGCAACCCTGCTGCAACACTTGCCGGTTTACAAAAAACATGGCATGACATTGTTCCGGACGCCCCTTTCTCTTACAGTTTTCTCGATGAGCAACTGGATAATTTTTATAAGGCTGAGCAGCGCTGGAGCAATATTGTCGGCTGGGCCGGAGGCATTTCTATTTTCCTGGCCTGTATGGGCCTATTTGGCCTGGCAGCTTTGGCCGCCGTGAACCGGGTAAAGGAAATTGGCATTCGCAAAGTATTAGGAGCGCCGGTTTTAACTATTGCCCGCTTACTGACTAAAGATTTTTTAAAAATGGTTGCCGTCGCGCTGTTGATAGCCTCGCCAATAGCCTTGTATTTTACGAACAGGTGGTTGCAGGCTTATCCCGACAAGGTAAACATAAGCGCATGGGTATTTGTGCTAACCGGATTAGCGGCATTAACCATCGCCGATATTACGGTCGGCTTCCAGGCGATCAAAGCAGCGCTATCAAACCCGGTGAAAAGTTTGAAGACAGAGTGAAAAACTCATTGGGTCATTAAGTCATTAAGTCATTAGGTCATTATGCCGGCAGCCTATAATGTGATGGCTTAAGCCAGTTAATTATCGAGTCAATAATTCAATAATTCACTAAATCACTAATTCAATAATTCACTAACTCACTAATTCAATAATTCACTAATTAAAAATCACTCTTCCGGGTGCACTTTGTTCAAATAGTCGTCCATAACGATCATTAGCTGCCCACTTGAATAGGGCCGCCAGCCATGGCCGCCGCGGTCGCCGTAGGTAAAGGACCCGCGATAGTATGGGCGGGCGGTTTTGGATAGAAAATCTTCCATGTGGTAAACGCCGAAATTCAGGAAGAAGTCGTCCATCCGGCCGGCAAATACATGCAATTTGCCAACCAGCCTGGGGCCGACCTTAGTCCAGTTTTTTTCAAGATAGTAGCGCATATCATAATTTTCCTTCCAGTACCGGGCTACGGATGTATCCATCACCCCTGTCTCTTTGTCAAAAAGCGGCTTAAAATAACCATCGGCGCCTACCGGCCCGAAAACGGCGCTCCAGATATCCAGTTGCCCGCCGGAGCGGCCCTTTGTGCCGTTAGCCAGTTCCATAGTGATGCGCTGCTGCGATGTTAAGCGCGCGTCGCCGGTTTGCCAGTAACGGGTATTGATGGTAGGCGTTTTATACCATTCAAACTGCTTGTAAAAAGCGTTTTTATCTTCATAAACATTAATCCCCTCTACATTCCTGAAATCAAGCGGATCGGGCGAGAAAACCCAGGCGCCGCCGTAAAAATCGGGGTAAAGCACCTGCAATGCAAACGCCTCCCAGCCACCCGTGGAACCGCCGGTTAATAAACGGGCATACCCCTGCTTTATGCAGCGGAATCGTTTCTCGATTTCCGGTATCAATTCCTGGTGAATGGCATCGCCGTAAGGGCCGTTGTTTGCTGTGTTAACGGCGTATGAATCATCAAAATAAGGAGTGGGGTGCTGAAGTGTAACCGCTATGAAGGCTGGAAAATCATCGGATATCCAGTCGGTATAGAAATCATTTTTAGGGTCTTCCTTAAAACCAAATGGCGCTGCAAGCGAAAAATGGCCCTGTTCATATACAGTGGGAAAGCGCTCACCCGGGTTGTCGAAATAATCGCCGGGCAAAAGGATGGTAGCGCCTATGTAAATAGGCTGGCCCCAAAATTTGCTTAATAGTTCGCTTTTTATTTTAATATGTTTCACCCATTTGGTATCAGCCGGTACAGCAATTGGTGGGATCACCTGGTCGGTTTCTAATTTTATTGACTGCCGGCTCTCCTGGTTGATGGTTATTTTTTGTACTTTGCTGTACAAATTTCCGGGAGAACGGCGCCAGTCCTGGCCCTCCCATTGGTCCATATGCATCCACAGCGTATGCCCGTCGGAGCGTTTAAATTCGGTATATTTATTCAATACGGCCTGGATATAATACTCGCCGGCAGGAACGTCTTTAAGATTGTTGATCGGATAACCCAGGATAGTGCCATCAACAATAACTTCCTCCGAAGGCTGCAGGTTTTCAAAATCAACGCCAAAAAACTGGGTGCCGTAGCGGCCAACCTGCAATCGCGGTTCAATGCTGTCCGTCCGGGAAATTACCAGGAACATGCGGCCGGTAAGCGGTTCGCTGCTTGCAGAGGTAGGAAATGATATTTTAAATTCGAGTTTCCCCTTGTTTTTTTGAGCGTTCGCAGTTAACAGCCCGGATATGAAAACCATGCAGGCGATAAATAGTAATTTTTGCTTCATCACGAAACGGCTTATTTAAATGTCAGATTTAAAGTTACGACCAATTATCAATTAAAATAACCTTATCGATATTATTACACGTAAAACTTGCAGCAAGTATCTTTTCGAAATTAGGCGGCATGCAGGGCCGCTTAAAAAAGAAATGCAAAATGTACTTATATTAGCAGCCCCATGAAAAAAACCAGTTTTATTATTTTATTGCTCTTCATTTGTTTCGCAAGCATGGCACAGGTAAACAAAGCACCCGAAGCTCCCCGCACCATCTTTGCCTATGGCGGAGGTTTTACCAAACCGTTTATCCGGTATATAATTGTCCTGACGAAGAAGAAAAATCCGAAAATATGTTTTCTGCCAACCGCATCCGCCGACAATGCCAGTATGGTGCTTGCCTGGTATGCTGCCTGCGAGGACCTGCCGATGAAACCTTATGTTCAGTATTCATTTGTAGCGTCGTATACCGAGCCGAAAAGCTTTGAAGAAAACCTGATGAGCATGGACGCGATAGTTGTAGGCGGCGGAAATACGCTCAATATGATGGCGATTTGGAAAGCGCAGGGCATAGATACGGTTTTAAGGAAAGCGTATAAAAAAGGGATTGTGCTTGCCGGCGGCAGCGCAGGCTCATTGTGCTGGTTCCAGGGTGGCACCACCGATTCCAGGCCGAAAAACCTTTCGATTGTACAGGGCCTCGGCTTTATCCAGACCAGCCACTGTCCGCATTATCACAGCGAACCCATGCGTAAACCGCTTTATTTTGACAATATATTAAAAGGGAAATTGAGCGCCGGTTACGCTATCGACGACCTGGCCGGCATTGTGTTTGAAAATGAAAAGTACGCCAGGTCGGTTGCCATTGGTGATAAAAGCAATGCCTATTATGTTTCCGTTATCGATGGAAAAATAGACGAGAAATTATTGCCGGTAACCGAGATCTTAAAATAATTTGCCGGCGACAGCATTTTAGTGGAAAAAAACCGATTTGCTTTTTCGCTGAAAAGACTATCTTTGTTTTCCCTCCTGATTAATATTACAGCACGAAGCTTTTGGAAAAAATATGCCGAAAAGGATACTAATCATAGACGACGACCCTGATATTTTAGAAATTTTAGACATTATATTTAAAGAAGAAGGGTATGAGGTAAAAATATCCGAGACCGGCGAGGAAGCCGAAGACATTCAACAGCTTGACCCCGACCTGGTTCTTCTTGATATAAGGTTAATAGGGTCGCCTAAAGACGGCGCCGAAATTTGTGCAAGGATCAAGTCCCGAAACTTAGCCAAATACCTGCCTGTGATCCTGATCTCGGCCGAGGATAATTTAGAGCGCATCAGCAAAAGATGCGGGGCCGATGGTTATTTAAGTAAGCCCTTTACCGCCATACAAATAATTTCAAAAGTGAGAGAACTATTTGCCGCCTGATTGGTTTTATTGAAAAAAAAACGATGTCAGGCAAAAACGTAAACCTTGGTTCACAAAAACTGGAAAAGTTTTTTGTAACTCATTTAAACCGCATTTATTGCGCCAAACTTCATTTGGTAAACCGTCTGCCGGAAATTGCCGGCCTGGCCCATTTTAGCGATCTGCAGAACGCGATGGAAGAAACCACCCAGCAAGTGAAAATGCAGATTGACAGGATGAAAGAAATCTATGAGATTCTTAATGCAGAGGTTGCCATTGAAAGCCATAAGGGCCTTACAGGCTTGGTGGAGGACGCTTTTATTGCTGTTAAACAGCAAGGCACCGATCCCGAACTTCGCGACATGTCAATCCTATTCTACATGCAAAATATTGAGAGCGTAGAAATGACATCGTTCCAGGTACTGCAGATAGCCGCTGTTAAATTGAAAAACAAACGGATTGGCCTGTTGCTGGAAAAGAATTTTGAAGCCGCCAAAGCCGACCGCTCCCTGTTGCTGCTTGTGTGTGCAAAATATATGATGAGCGCGTAATTGACGATCGATGATCAGGCCAGGAACATCTGTTTTATCGTTTTACCTTATAAACCCATAAGGCCGCCTTCTCGTCGCCTTCGGCCCTTGCTGCTACAAGGTACAAGCCCAACCCGGGGACGAGTAATGACGTTCGCGCACCGCTGCGGGTTTGCAGTGAGAGCGATTCTTCGTACGAGGCACCGGCAGCTTGCTGGTAAACGTTTATAGAGCCGTCGCCGCCGCTTACAATTATCACCTTGTTTGCCTTGTCCCAATACAGGTCATCGGCATCGCCGGCCATTGCCGCGCTGAAAATTTCTTTGCCGTGTTCGCTATCATAAACTATTAGCTTGGCAGGCAGCCTGTAGCCAACTATCAGCCGGTGTTGTTCAGCATCGTAAGCCATGGGGAAATTCGACCGGGGCAGCAATCTCGACCATTTGTTTACCAGTTTTAACTGTTTAAGATCGGCCACGCCAATAGCGCCCGAACCCGGCAAGTTCACCCACAGTTTGCCGGTTTTTGCATCCAGCTGAAACGACTCAGGGTGCGACGGCAGGGCAATATTTCCGACCAGTTTATGCGCGGCGGCATCTATTATCGCAATCCCCCCCGATCCGTATCCTACGTAAATGCGGTCGGCATCCGCATCATAACGCACATCGTCGGCATCGTCATCAAGTTTAATGCGGCCGGTTTTTTTCAGGTCGATGGCATTGTAAAAGTTGCACTCGCCGGTGCCGCCGTTGGCTACAAAAATTTCTTTGTGTTTTGAAATATAGCCTACGCCCTGCGGCTCGTCCAGGCCTTTTATCGAGCCGGTAACTCTACCGCTTTTTATGTCAACTATTTCCAGTGAATTATTGCCTAAAGCAGCCACATATGCCACCTGGTCGGTCGAATTAAAATCAATATGATCTATCCGCCCTTTTACGCCCGGCAAAAGAATTTCCTTTTCAAAGCGCATAAACCTTTTCCCGCTGCCCGGCTGCCCATCGCCGGTTTGAACGCCGTAAATGGTAATACCGGCTATCACCAATGCTAACAGCTTTATATTAGTAAGTTTCATAGTACTAAATTCCTGATTTAAAATTATAATTACCTTACCGTGCGCATGTTTTTATTTTTTTTCCGGGAAGAGCTATTCTATATTTGATCTGCTCTATGAAATGGATCACCCGTGAACACCCGAAAATCGACCGGATAGCCTGCCCCTGGCTTATTAAGAGGTTTATTGACCCCGATGCCGAAATTATTTATGTTCCGTACGATGAAGTGTTAAGCAGGGCAAAAATGCTGAATGCCATACCTTTCGACCTGCCCGGCGTCGAGTATGGCCATTATGACGACCAGTGTACCTTTGATTATTTCCTGAAAAAGCATAACCTGAAAGACGCGGCGCTAAACCGAATCGCGGCAATTGTGCGCGGGGCGGACACCGACCGGCATGACTTTGCGCCGCAATCGGCCGGTGTATCAGCCATATTTATGGGCCTTTCGCAAAATATAAAAAATGACCATGAGTTATTGCAGCTGGGGATGAAAATATATGACGGCTTGTACACCTGGGCCAAACACCTGCATCATCAAAAACACACGCAGGCGCCGGTTGAGCAGCTTTTATTGGATGTATATAAAAAATATCTGAAACAGGATAAAGCTAAAAAGGCGCCCGGCTGGGCAAAAGAACTCAAAGAAATGATACAGGATCAAATGGATACCAACATGTCACTAAGTTTGCAGCAGGTATCGGACGAACTGGAGATCAATCCTGCCTACCTGTCGCGGGAGTTTTCCAAATATTTTGAAAATTTGTCCTTTGGGGAATACATCCGTAAAATGCGGATTGAAAAAGCCATTCACCTGATGGAGAGTACCAATTATTCACTAACAGAAATTGCTTACCTGACCGGGTTTTCGGACCAGAGCCATTTTAACAGGATATTTAAAAAACAAACCGGACAAAATCCCTCTCAATACAAAAAAAACCGCCTGAAAGGTAAAAAGGATACAAATAGTTAAATCGGTACAATTTCCATGGCTTTAAAGTTGATAATATTGTATTAATCTAAATATAAAAAACGTATGAAAAAACAATTTACCCGCAGGCAAGCCCTGCAGGCTACTGCTTTATTAGGAAGCGCTTTGTTCCTTCCCGTTGATAAGTTACAGGCTGTGACAATGCCCGGAAGCAAAACGCCGGGGCTTTCTCCCGAAGAAATAGCTGCCATTGAAACCGCTTTGGGAAAAAAGGGAAGCTATAAGGATGCGGAGTCGGTACATACCACCCCTTTGCCCCGTAACGATTTAAAGATCACCGTCAAAGGGAACCCAACTCCGATCCCCTTCGGCTTTGGCGGCTGGGTGTCATTTAAAAAATCAGTGGATGGCAAATCGGCGATGGTAATGGGCGACACGGTATTGTTGATGGAGGAAGTAAACCCTTTAATATCCGCTGCGCAGGCAAATGGCCTCGAGATCGGCGCTATCCATAATCATTTCTTTTACGAAGAACCGCGTATAATTTATATGCATATTCACGGAATGGGCAGCATTGCAGATTTGGCAAAACGGTATGCAGCGGCCATCCGGGATACAAAACTTTTCCCCGCAAATCAGCCTGCGCCTTCAACCCCGGCTACAACAGGTAAAGATAATTTTGATATTCCAGCGCTTGATGCCATTGTTAAATACACCGGCACCGTTAACGGCCCCACCTATAAATACACCATTGGCCGCAGCGACCTGAAAGTGATGGTAATGGGCGTAGAAATGACGACCAATATCGGCCTTAACAGCTGGGCGGCTTTTGCCGGAAAACAGGACGACGCCCAGATTGCGGGTGATATTGCCATGCTGCCCCATGAAGTTAACCATGTGATCAAAGCGCTGCGCGCTAACAATCTTGAAGTCGTGTCTGTCCATAACCACATGCTTACTGATGAACCGCATATCATCTTCCTACACTATTACGGGCGCGGCCCGGCTGAGACACTTGCGCGAGGGTTCCGTGCAGCGCTTGATGAGTTGGGTAAGAAAAGCATGTCAGGCGAAATGAAGATGTAATGCCTCACCCCGGTCCTCTCCAAAGTAGAGGAAGTTAAAGAAGACACCAAAATTAACCGTCCTACTCCTCAAAGTCCTCTCTGGAGAGGATTAGGTGAGGCCTGAATATTTTAAAGCTTAAACCATGAAATGGATAACCCGCGAGCATCCCAAAATAGACCGCATTGCATGTCCCTGGCTGATAAAAAATTTCGTCGACCCGGATGCGGAATTTATTTATGTGCCCAAAGAAGCGGTTGTTGAAAAAGCAGCGGTATTAAACGCCGTCCCATATGATATTACCGGCGTCGAATATACCCATGAAAATGATCGTTGCACCTTTGATTATATTATCAAAAAGCATCAGCTGACCGACCCTGCGCTAATGCAGCTCGCGAACATTATCCGGGGCGCCGATACCTATCGGTTTGACCTCGCGCCGCAGGCTGCCGGGCTGTGGGCTATATCGGCCGGCTTATCTTACAATTTCCCAAACGACCATGAGATGCTGGCGTTTGGAATGAAAGTTTATGACGCATTGTACAGCTGGGCAAAATATGTACAGGATGAAAAGCATACATGGAAAAATTAACTGCTATACCACCTGCGTATTCGCTGACAGACCTGATCAAATATTTTTTGAAGCTTGGCACATGGGGCTTTGGAGGTCCGGTGGCCCTGGTAGGCTATATGCACCGCGACCTGGTTGAAAATAAAGGCTGGCTAACCGAAGAAGAATACAAGGAAGGCCTGGCGCTCGCCCAGCTGGCGCCGGGCCCTTTGGCTGCGCAACTGGGTATTTATATCGGTTTTGTCCATTACAGGTTTATCGGGGCAACATTAGCCGGCCTTGCCTTTGTACTGCCGTCGTTTATGATGGTGGTTTTGCTGGGGATGGCCTATCAGCTCTATGGCGGGCTAGCCTGGATGCAGGCCGTATTTTATGGGGTAGGGGCGGCCGTAATTGGCATCATCGGGATGAGCGCCTATAAGCTAACCATAAAATCCATCAGCAAATTCGAATGGGCCGCGGTTAAGGCAAAGTGGTTACTTTGGCTGTTTTATATTGCCGCGATACTGGTTACGGTAATAACCGAACAGGAACAAATACTGCTTTTTGTTGCCTGCGGATTATTCTATATGGTGATCAAAGTCCCGCCGCAATGGTTGAAAAAACCTGCGGTGGCACCTGCGATCATCATATTCGGCATAGGTTTTTGGCGATACGACGGAAAAACCCTGTGGAACATTGCCTGGTTCTTCATAAAAGCCGGCACATTCGTGTTCGGCAGCGGACTTGCCATTGTCCCCTTCCTGCATGGCGGGGTTGTAAAGGAATTTGGCTGGCTGAATGAATACCAGTTTGTCGATGCCGTGGCAGTAGCGATGATCACGCCCGGCCCGGTAGTGATCACGGTTGGGTTTATTGGTTATTTGGTAGCTGGTTTTCCGGGAGCATGCGTGGCAGCGCTGGCTACATTCCTGCCCTGTTACCTGTTTACGGTGGCATTGGCGCCATCTTTTAAAAAGATTGCAAAAAATGCCAGCATAAAAGCCTTTGTTGATGGCATTACAGCCTCAGTGATCGGGGCATTGGTTGGTTCGGTAATAGTCATCGGTATGCGCTCGATCGTTGATATTCCCACCGCGCTGATCGCTTTAGCGGCTGTATTGGCTTTGCTTTATTTCAAAAAAGCCCAGGAGCCTTATATCATTGGGGCTGCGGCGGTTATTGGGTTGCTGTTGAAAGCGCTGTGAATGAATTTCGGAATTCGGATGTTTGAACTGAAATTTACCATGTTAAACTTTCAAAATAATTTCAACAAATTACCTTGCAACCCGTTTAACTCACCCCGACTGCCCCGCTAGCCAGCGGATGAGTTAACCCGCCGCCATGCGATAAAGCGTCACTTCCCTGGCTTTTACTTTTAATTCATGCGGCAGCAATACTTTTTTAACCATATTTTCATGAACCTGCACAAACTTCCCTCCCACCCATTCCATTTTCCAATTTCCTGTGCTGCCATTACGTACCTTCAACAGTTCCACATTCCAGCGTGCAAAACCAATGCCTGGCATGGCTTCTTCCGTTTCGCTTGGTAATGGCGTTATCCTCCAGCGGGCAACACAGGCTGTTGTTCTAAGGCCGGCGGGGTTGCTGCTGAGCAGGAAACCTGTCACCTTGCTTTGCTCAACGGCCAGCTGCAGCCGCCGCGACTGGGTAAAGCTGATTGCGCTCACCTCCCCTATTACCGCAGCAAGCCCCTCGCATTTCAGCGCTTCCTCCATAACCCAAAGCACATCTTTTTCTTTTTTCAGATCGATAAAAATGATCCTGTCAGGCTCTACTCCAAAAAATTTTAGCGCCGGGGGGAAAAGCGTCCTTGATATGCCAATCCACAGGCAGGCGCCGCCGCTGCGCATCAGCGCGCCTAGCACCCCGGCCATAAAACCGCTCGTGGCCGCGGCATGCTCTGGCGCCGCGCTTACAAACTCATGCACCGCCCCAACCGGGAAAACGCCGTTGGGGAAAACTGATTCCACCGGCCCCAGGCCAACCATCTCGGTAGTCCCAGCCGGCGGCGGCCTGAAGCCCTCCCAGCCCAGGATATCCTGCTGCAAACGGCCGATAACATCTTTTTTTGTATGTGGCAAAGCAGCTCTCATTATTAATATCAAAATGAACAACAAATGTAATGCTAAAAATATTAGTAATTATAATTTGGTGCCTTTTAATTTAAAAATGATGCGCGTTATTTTTGGATTCATCCCGATAACCATCGGGTTTAAAATGCGGAGTGTATTACGAAAATGTTTGCAGGCCGCCAGCCTGTGCAAATACAAATTTGATGTTCAGTTGCAAAAGCATAGTTTCACCATGGCTCAATGCCTTAAAAAGCAGAAAGCAATCCTGGCCATTTAATAATAAACTACAGCAGGCGCTTACGCTTTCTTAGCTGCAGGCTTTTTAGATTTTGTTTTTGATGGGATATGCTCCGGTTCGATAGCCGTTGCAGGAGCTTCGGCCGGTTTTGCGGGCACTTCCGCTACAGGCGTTTCTTCGGCGGCCGGAGCGCCGGGCTCATCTTCACTGAATAAGGGCAGATCTTTAAGTAATTGGTACCAGCTAATCACTTTTTTCATGTCAGATGCATAAACCTTTTCTTCATCATGGCCGGGGGCTACGGTCCTGAAATATTCCCGCAGCTTTTTACCCTCAGCCTTTGCATCCGGGATGTCTGAAGTTGATTTCATCCTTTCAAAAACATTCACCAGCTTAATATCTTCGTCTTCGCCAAAAAGCGTGATCTCGCTCAGCGCCGCAATTTTGGCAGTTGATAAATTTGCAACCAGCTTGGTTTTTTGCGCATCAAGGCTCTCAAGGATATACCCTGTTTTATTTTGCGCCAATGCCTTCCATAATCCCGGTTTTCCCGATACGGCAACTATTCCTGTTAGGTTCATTCTTAATTTGTTGTTTGTCTAAAAGTTTGCAGTTCCCGGTTGGCAGTTGGCAGTTTTAAAACTATGCAAACTGCTAACTGCCTGCTGCAAACTGTCAACCACTCACTATTCCTCAATAACTTCTATCCCTAAAATCTTATCTCCCCGCTGTATGGCGTCAACTACGTCGACGTTTTCAATCACTTTTCCAAAAACGGTATGGTTTCTGTCCAAATGGGCGGTGTTGGTGCGGTTATGGCAGATAAAAAACTGCGAACCGCCTGTATTGCGGCCTGCGTGGGCCATTGAAAGTACACCGCGGTCGTGGTATTGGTTATCGCCGGTTAATTCACAATCTATTTTATAACCCGGGCCGCCTGCGCCGGTACCTGTGGGATCGCCGCCCTGTATCATAAAGTTAGGGATAACGCGGTGAAATATCACGTTGTCATAAAACCCTGATTTTGCCAGTTTTTTAAAATTTGCCACCGTGTTCGGGGCATCCTTATCATAAAATTCGACAGTCATGTCGCCCTTTTCGGTTTTGATGATCGCTTTGCTCATTTTTAATATTTAATGGATGGCAAAGGTAGTAAAAGGAGGCGAAAGGAGAAAGTGGAATGGTGAATGGTGAGAAGTGAATGGTGAAAGGTGAAAGGTGTCACTTATATTTTTCAAAGTATTGAACTATTGTATTATAAATCGCTTCGTCACTCCCAGCTACATACAAGGTTAAAATTTTTTGAGCTTTCCTCTCATCCTTCATCACAAAATTAATTGACCATCCACCGCTTCGGCCCCCTCCTCCAGTTCGATCTATTAACTTAATGTTTTTCCAATAAATGATTTTGTTGCTAGCAAAATATTGAAGTTTCTCTTTATCCAACTCCAATATCGTTGCACGCCGAAGTAATGGGAAAAAGAATTTCCGGCAAATGTAGACAAGTGAAATACTGAGCATTAACAAGGGGGCAGCCAGAGTTGCCGCCGCAAAAACTTTAGTATTGCTGTATACCAAAGTGCATAGTAAAACGATAATAAAGCATGAAATAAAGATCACAACAAACCAGGTTTGATATTTACTATATGGGTATTTTGTAACTTCCATATTATTTTAAGATTTTCAAATCTATGATTTATAAAATTCTATTTTTTGGCCCAGCAATATAGCAGCATAATACGCTAAAAAATTATTCGTTACATTTACACTATATAAATTTATTAACAGTGCAGTTGAAGAATACCCCCATCAAGCCCTTTATGCCTTTCACTTTTCGCCTTTCACCTTTCACCTTGCTTTTAGCTTTCTGCTTTCTGCTTTTACCTTTCCTGGGAAGGGCCGCATCTATCCTCATCCCCATGGATGACGCGCAGAAGGATCATTTAAAATCATACGGCATAGCCTTCTGGACCTTAAAAAACGGCGAAGAGGTTGACTGGCTGCTTAATTACCGCGGCGGCAGCTTTATGATGAAGTATGATCAAAAGATTGAAGAGGAGTGTAAGGTCCGCGGAGTGAGCTACGAGGTTTTGGCGGATGCGAAAGTAACCCAGATATTGACCGAAGTGAGCGATCCATCGGTGAACATGGATATAGTAAAGCTGGAAAAGGCGCCAAAAATGGCGGTTTACTCGCCAAAGAATAAACTGCCCTGGGATGATGCAGTGACATTAGTACTAAAATATGCCGAAATACCTTACGATGTAGTTTATGATGAGGAAGTGATACGGGGCGACCTGCCGAAATACGACTGGCTGCACCTGCACCACGAGGATTTTACAGGGCAGTACAGTAAGTTTTACGGCGCTTTCAGGTATGCCGAATGGTATAATGACGATGTAAGGATACAGGAAGCCCTGGCGCATAAGCTGGGCTTTAAAAAGGTGTCGGAAATGAAACTGGCGGTTGCTCAAAAAATAAGGGATTTTTGTGCCGGCGGGGGTTTCCTGTTCGCCATGTGCTCGGGTACTGATACGCTTGATATTGCACTGGCCGCATCCAATACCGATATATGCGAGGCAATGTTTGATGGCGATGCCGCCGACCCTGACGCGCAGTCAAAACTGGATTTCAGCCAGACATTTGCTTTCCAGAACTTTACGCTGGATATGAACCCGCTTTCGCACCAGTTCAGCAATATTGATGTGACTGCGACCCGGCAGGTTGACCGCACGCGCGATTTTTTTACCCTTTTCGACTTCTCGGCAAAATGGGATGTAGTACCAAGCATGCTCACCCAGGACCATGATAAAGTGATAAAGGGTTTTATGGGCCTTACCACAGCATTTAACGAAAAGCTGCTTAAACCCGGCGTTACCATTATGGGTGAAATGAAAAGCAACAACGAAGCCCGCTACATTCACGGCGAATACGGCAAAGGCCAATGGACTTTTTATGGCGGCCACGATCCCGAAGACTACCAGCACATTGTAGGCGACCCGCCAACCGATTTGAAGCTTCACCCAAATTCACCGGGTTACCGGCTGATCTTAAATAATGTCCTGTTCCCGGCAGCAAGGAAGAAGAAGCAGAAAACGTGATCTCAGTGGGCAGTTTGCAGTAGGCAGTTACAGCATTGAAAAGTTTGCAGTTTTCAGTTAGCAGTGGGTAATGTGTAGATTACTTTTCAGCATACAAATCACTAAGTTTTTGAATGCGACTGCCCGTTGTCATACAAACTGCTAACTGCCAACTGAAAACTGCCGACTCAATTATAAAACGACCACGAGACCCCAAACTTAAGCAGGTGATCCATTTGGGGGTAGCGGTTCACAGTATAAAATCCGGGGCTAAACAGGCCCTGGTTGGCATAATCGTACATGATGAAAAGATTGGTGCGCTGCAGGGTCGCTTTCAAAAATACAGTGGCGACTGGGAATGATGAAAAGGTAATATTTGGGCCGTTGTAAAATTGACCCAATCCCACGGCGTATGAAGGTGCAACATACGGCGAATTATACCGTACATCGATGCCAAAATTCGAATACAACACCTTAAATAAGAGCACTTTATAATACAGGCTGGTATAGTTGTAGAATTCGGGTGTCCGCAAGGTCGATTGGTAGTCGGTTTTTTGATAAACCAGGATATCGTCAAAATGCCACCTTCGCCAGCTGATGCTCTTGCCAAGACTGATCTTCAGCAAATTTATATCCGAGCTCAATTGAACCGGGTGCGCGTCGATCCCATTCGGCTGCGCTTCGAAAAATAAATAGTCGCTTATTAAAAAGTATTCGGCCTTTAAATCCAGCTGAAGCACATCGTTTATATAATTAAATGATACACTGTTGGTTTTCTGCCTGTTAAACTTGTTGTGAAAAATAAAATGGTTGGATATCCAATCAGTATAAACCAACGGCGGACTGCTGCTTTGCGAGTATCCTTCAAAAACTATCCTGCCGGCTTTATTGCCGCCTGCCAGTTTCAGCTTCGCATCATATAAAAAATCGCCAAAGTCGCGCCCCTGGGCTATTTGCTGCAGGTCGCCCTCAAGTTCCATCCTATCGCTAAGCCGGTAACCCAATTTGGCTTTTAAGGTAATATCCTGGAACGAGGCGCCCTGTACTTTCGATGGCCGGTTTACCTTATTTCCGTATATGTCTAAAGTAGTATCCCTCACATACTGGCCGTAATGGTAATAATCCTGTGTCAGTCCCAGGTCGAGCTTCAGTTCATTCTTAATCGATTTTGCGCCCTTACTCCGGAGATAAAAACTGTATGAAAAATCATTCTGCAAATGCTGGACCGTGAGCGAATCCCGCCCGTAATTCGATTCAAAATAGTAGTCGGGGAAAACATGGTAGGTGTCTATATCATTTTGTATAAAATTGTAGGTGCGGGTATTGTAATTAAATGTGTAAGCCACACGCTGCGTGGGCAATATGCTCGAAGTTGCTTTTCCCGAATCCTTTTTAACACTATCGATATGGCCGATATAATAGAATTGTTTGATGTAGAAACCCGTCCCTTTCCAGTTTTCCCAGGTATTAGGCAGGCGCACCAGTTCGGTCGATCTGTCAAGCGGGAATTTTTCCACAAAAATGCTGTCGTTGGCTAATATCGAGCCGGTTTCAGGTGTTTTTAAATTATTGTATATCAGGTTGCCCAATAGGTTGTACCGTTTGTTTTTCGACTCGTACCAGGAAAAAAACGCCGCGTTTACATTGCTTACATTCTGCGCCAATACGCCGTTATTACTGTAAAAGCCCTGTGAGCCCACAAAATTCAGGTTAAAGCCCACGTTGAACTGCGGGTTCACATTCTGCGTGTGGGTAATTTTAAATATCTGTTCTTTAAGGCCGCCGGTAACCAGGTAGAGATCAGTATAAGGCACCCTGGCGCGGTAATAATTTATATCCGCCGGGTTCAGCAGGTAAACATCAAGCGTATGCAGCCCCACGTCAAAACCAATGGTGCGGGAGGGATCATATAAAAGGCTCCTTTGATCGCGGCCGGTATTGCCCAGGCTAATGCGTGGGTCGCGGGGTTGGTTAAGCGGGCTGTAATTCTCGAAATTTACCAGGGAAGTATCCAGGGGTAATAATTGGGTACTATCGCGCAATAGCCTTTCATTGGTAACCCTGATAAACTTCGTCGAAAAAACGACCGTGTCCCTCTTTTTGTCGATCCTTTTGCGGAGCGAATCCAGCTGCTGATCGGCGGATTGCGGTTTTGCCGTGGTGGTATCGTTCAAATTAAGCCTTCGCTGCGGCTGCCCCGGGTAGCTGGGATTGGCCGGTATTTGTGCAAAGGCGGTTTGCCCCCATATGCATGCCGCCAGTAATAGTATATATTTCAACTTATCAGGCATCAAAAACCGGCTATCAATTCTTTAAGTATCAACGTCATTTTAGGTTCCGCTTCATGGGCCACCGCCAAAATTTCCTCAACCGAAACCGGTTTCAGCTCTTCAGGGAAGCCTTCATCCGTAAGTACCGATATGGCAAACACCGGCAAACCCATATGATTTGCTACAATTACCTCGGGCACCGTGCTCATGCCCACGGCGTCGCCGCCAATTATCCGCAAATATTTGTATTCGGCCTTAGTTTCAAGGTTCGGGCCGGTTACAGCAACATAAACTCCCTTATGACATATAATATTGTTTGCTTTGGCAATATCTAATGCTTTATCTGCCAGGTCGCGCTTATAGGGTTCGCTCATATCAGGGAAACGCGGGCCCAGGTCAGTATCATTCCTTCCGATCAACGGATTATTTGGCTGTAAATTGATATGGTCCGAAATCACCATAAGGTCGCCTTTCTTAAAATCCGGGTTCAATGATCCGCTGGCATTTGATACGAACAGGGTTTTGATCCCCAGCATTTTCATAACCCTTACGGGGAAAGTGATCTGCTGCATGGTGTAGCCCTCGTAATAATGCAGGCGCCCCTGCATGGCAACAACTTTTACCCCGTTAAGTTTGCCGAAGATCAGCTTGCCCGAATGAAATTCGACAGTCGAAATGGGAAAGTCGGGGATGTTGGCGTACATCAGTTGCTTTTCAACAACTATCTCGCTGACGAGCCCGCCAAGCCCGGTGCCTAAAATAATACCGACCTCCGGCTCAAAATCGCCTATGCGGTTTTTAATGTAGGCTGCCGTATGTTGTATGCTCTCTAACATAATCAATAATTAACTGGTTAAACTTTTCGCCGCCGTCATTTAAAAATTCAACCCTTATGGGTATTACAAAAACAGGAAGCGGGCCGCCGCCGGCTGAGGCTGATTTGAACCAGGGTTCTTCTAAACGCTGCGCATCCTTTTCTGTTGTTACGATTATTTTTTTTTGTGACGGACAGCTATTGAATTCAGCGGCAAGTTTAGTGATATTTTTTAAGGTAAAGGGGTGATGGTCGGTATATTTATGATGAATAATATGCGGCGTAAAACCGCGTAGATATTGCACCAGCGGATTGGCATTTGCAATAGCCGTGAGCAGGAAAACGGTTGTTTCGGCATCGATCTCCATGCCGCCAGGGCTGCCATTCATGTACTGCAGGCGCTGGTATGCAATCGAACTAAAAAATAAATGCTGGTAAGGCAGCGGTTGTATTTTTTGTGCCAGGTCAGTTCGCGCATCCGCTGTCAGGTTTACCGGGCATTTAGTGACCACAAGTATTTGTGCCCGCCATCGCCCGCTGAAAGGCTCGCGCAGGTTGCCGGCGGGCAACAATAAATGCGGCTCATCTGCCCGGTTATAGTCAAACAACAAAATACTTAAGCCCGGCTCAACGGCCCGGTGCTGGTAGGCGTCGTCCAGTATGATCAAATCGTGATCAGGCAGCAGTTGTTTTATGCCTTCTACACGTTTTTCACAAATAGCGACGGTAATATCCGGGAACTTATGTTTGAATTGGGCAGGTTCGTCGCCGAAGTTAGTAGCAGTGGCAGTAGCAGTCGTTGTAGGTGAGTGGTGAGTGGTGAGTGGTGAATGGTAAGGCGCCAATTTTTCGTCTTGATTCTTGACTCTTGGTTCTTGGCTCTCGATTCCCGCAACAAGATAGCCCTTCGTGCTACGCCCATAGCCACGGCTTAGGGTTGCCAGTTTGTGATCGTCTTTCAACAGTCGGATAAGGTACTCCGTCATCGGGCTTTTGCCTGCGCCACCGACATCGAGGTTACCTACTGAAATTACGGGTTTGGTAAACTTATAGCTTTTAAAAAAACCTGCATCATAGCACCAGTTACGTATGATAACGACCAGGCCATACAATAACGAAAACGGGAACAAAAGCCAGCGCAGATATTTCATTTTGGGGTAAAGATAGGAAAAGGGTGTTAGTTCATTGGTTCAATTGTTCATTAGTTCATTGGTGGGTAAAGGTTTTGATTTATAGAATTTTGGAATCAAAAGATTCCCGACCAAAACATTCAAACGGGTATTCGCAGGGAAACTTTCAAAATAACTTTCGCAAAGTTGCCATAACGATGCATGGGTCAGTCGCTATGCAATAGCGTTAATGTCGCTCCCATAGTTGACTCACCCGGTCATTTCCGCTAGCCAGCGGATTGACCACCTCTGCTGCGCAAAGAGGGGAGTTGCCGGTTTTTCTTTTTTCCCCTCCACGTTGTGGGGAGTCAAGTTCAACCCTGCCTTTTACATTAACGCTTTCCACAATTTTTTTAGTTTTCAACACCCCCCAGACACCCCATTTCAACAATAACAATATTTGTTAAAAAACTATCTTTGTTAGACCAAAGAGAGGGGTGACAATCCGCTGGCTAGTGGGGTAGTCGGGGTGAGTCAACTATGGAAGCGGCATTACCCGCTTTATTTGAACATTTAAAAATATGTCAAGGCGTTATGTATCCATATGGTTCCGCCGGTTAACTACAGACTGGCTCACGCTTCGCCGTCCTGAATTGCGGAGCCTGCCTTTTGTTTTTGCCATTCCCGATCATGGGCGGATGGTGATAACGGCCGTCAATGCAGCAGCCGCGGCGGAAGGTATAGTACCAGGCATGGTGGCGTCAGATGCCAAAGCCATCGTACCCGCACTGGAAGTTATAGATGATATTCCGGGCAAGGCGGCCAGGTTATTAAAGGCGCTTGGCGAGTGGTGCATCCGTTATTCGCCCATTATCGCCATCGACCTGCCCGATGGACTGATCCTTGATGTTTCGGGCTGTGCGCACCTCTGGGGCGGCGAACAACCTTTTCTGAAAGAAATTGTTACCCGGCTCAGAAGCAAAGGCTATGATGTGCGCGCAGCCGTGGCCGATACCATTGGCGCCGCCTGGGCCGTAGCCCGTTTCGGGCAGGTAACACCCATTATTGAACCCGGTGCGCATGCCGCCGCCCTGCTTTCCTTACCGCCGGCCGCGCTCCGGTTGGACCCCATGGTTTTGGATCGGCTGCAGAAATTGGGGCTGCGGTCGGTTAATAGTTTTATAAACATGCAGCGTTCCGCGCTCCGGAGGCGCTTTGGACAGGATTTGCTTACCCGGCTCGATCAGGCTTTGGGCTTGGAAGACGAGCCTATGCAGCCCTTGCACCCTATTGAACCTTACCAGGAACGGCTGCCTTGCCTGGAACAGATCTGTACGGCTGCAGGGATTGAGATTGCTATTAAACGGCTTTTGGAAATGCTTTGCCGCCGGTTGCAAAGCGAAGGGAAAGGCCTGCGGATTGGGATACTTAAATGTTACCGCGTAGATGGCCGGATAATACAGGCGGAGATTGGCACCAACCAGCCATCGCACCATAGCGGGCATTTGTTTAAACTGTTCGGGCTTAAAATAGCATCTATAGAACCGGGCCTGGGTATTGAACTTTTTATACTGGAAGCGCCTAAGGTAGAAGACGTATCTCCGGAACAGGAAGCGTTATGGGCCGAAAGCCCCGGCCTGGAAGACACCGCTGTGGCCGAATTGCTCGACCGGCTGGCCGGCAAAGTGGGGACGGGCGCTATCCGCCGTTATTTGCCGGTAGAGCATTACTGGCCTGAACGTTCGATAAAACAAGCTTCTTCGATCCGCGAAAGGCCGGCGATATCCTGGCGTACCGACAAGCCGCGCCCGGTACAGCTTTTAACTCCCCCGGAACCCATCAAAGTAGCCGCGCCTATACCCGATTATCCGCCCATGCTGTTCATTTATAAAGGCAAACGGCATTCCGTAAAAAAAGCCGACGGCCCCGAACGCATTGAGCGCGAATGGTGGCTCGATACCGGCGAGCACCGGGATTATTATCATGTAGAAGATGCGGAAGGGCAGCGGTATTGGGTGTTCAGGTCAGGGCATTATGATAAAGAACGGAAAGACCAGTGGTTTTTGCATGGGTTTTTTGCGTGAGAGAGGAACAGTTTTGAATTTTAAAGCCACTTGCGTTACGATCTGCGGCGACGAAAATAAAAAAGCCGGATTGTTACGGCTCTATATAAAGGCTTTTTTCGTTATGAGCAGTTGACAGCTTATCGGGCTCAAATTCGCCGGAGGCGGATGTAAGTCCCTCCCCGGTTAAAAGAAAAGTCCAAGCTAAGTCGAAAGATTGAAGCTTTTGTTTTCCGGGCCTAGCTAAAGGCATAGCCATCCGATGTTACAAAGTTCAGACTGCCGGCGCCCGCAAGTTAATCACCCTTGCCTTCGGCTTCGTCATTTTGGTATCCGTGCTTAGCGGGATCGGTATCCCGCAGAATGCCTGCTGTACTCGCAAACGGGAGATGCATCGCGTCCACCGCTTTGCAATGAAGGATTGTTGATAATCCGATTTTTAAAATTCGTATATTTTCCAAAATTTTCCTCATCCAAACCGATTATAAATGAGTTTTAAAAATTACCTGTTAAGTTGCGCTGCCGTTCTGTGCACCGTTTTTCTAATTTTAGGAAAAGCCTCAGCACAATCCCCAAAATCGATCATAAAATCGTATTACGTCAGCAATGCCGGAGACGATAATAATGCCGGAACCATATCAGCGCCGTTTAAAACTATAAAAAAAATAAACAGCCTCAGCTTAAAGCCAGGCACCATTGTTTACTTTAAAGGGGGCGAAACTTTCAAAGGCTCCCTGGTTATCGACCAAAACAAAACCGGTACGCAAAGCCACCCCGTAGCCATTTCTTCTTTTGGGAAAGGAATGGCAACTATAAGCGCAGATAGCGTACGGGCCATCAGTGTTTATAAAGCCAGCCATATATTTATTCAAAACTTAAAACTCACAGGTTTAGGCAGGAAAACGGGGAACAGGGAAAGCGGGTTTGCTGTTATTAACAGTGAAAATGTAAGGATTTTAAACCTCGATATCAGTGGCTTTCAGAAGTCCGGCTTGCTCATCGACTCGTCGTCGCACATGAACTGCCGGGACGTTTTTGCGCATGACAATGGTTCTGCCGGCATAACTGTAGAAGGGCGAAAAAGTAAGAAAGATTCCAGGGATATACGAATTGCAAACTGCCGGGCCGAAAACAACCCCGGCGACCCAACAAAATTGGATAATCATAGCGGCAATGGTATTGTAGTAGGGCATTGTACAAACGTTGTGATTAGTCGTTGTACCGCTACCAACAACGGCTGGGATATGCCAAGAATAGGGAACGGCCCGGTAGGTATTTGGTGCTATGAAGCGGACAGCATTTTAATAGACCATTGCCTCAGTTACAAAAACAAAACCTCCAAAGGCGGCGCGGATGGCGGCGGGTTTGATTTTGACGGAGGTACTACAAATTCCACCATTCAATATTGCTTTAGTTATGGCAACGAGGGCAGCGGCTACTGCATTTTTCAGTATTGGGGCGCCAGTCCATTTTATAACAACATCATCAGGAACAATATCAGTTACAATGACGGGGCGGTATCCGACTCGCAAGCCGGCTTGTATGTTTGGAACAGTTCCGGCGACCCAAACCAGTTTCATAATTGCGAGGTTTACAATAATATAATTTATAATACAAAAGTAGCGGCGGTCAGCTTTTCTGAAAAAAGCCTGAACAATGGCTTTAACTTTTACCATAATATATTCGTCGGTAAAGATTCACTTATGATAGGCAAGGATGTTTTGGGTAAATGTACATTTGAAGGCAATGACTGGTGGAGTTTGAAAAGTGGGTTTAATATCGACGGTTTAAAAAATATAAAAACATGGTCGGCAAAGACGGGTAAAGAACGAAAGAACGGGAAATTAACGGGGATGAATATCGATCCAAAGTTTAAGAACCCGGATATAAGCAAACTTACTGATTGTCGCCAAATGAAGACTTTCACCGGGTTCCAATTTTCAAAAATATCAGCATTAAAAAAACGCTTTGGCGGAGACCTCGCACAAGCGAAGCTCTCAGAAATGATATATTAATATTAAATTTCTACATAACTGAACTGTGAACGATTTGACCACAAAGAACTCAAAGGAGAAGACACAAAGGCCACAAATTTTTAATAGTTTATCATTTTTTCCTCTTTGTGCTCTCTGCGCCTTCTTCGTGTATCTCTGTGGTTAAAATTATTTGTTTTTTTAATAGCTATTTTAGAATAATCTCAAACCAGAAAAATGAAACGCCGCCATTTTATAAAAAGTGCCGCAATGATGGGAGTTGCCATGCACCCTTTTGTTAGGGCATGGAGCAAGCCGGTTATTGGTGAAGGCTTAAAGTTGGCCGGCCCGCCAAAACCCGTGTTTATTTACAATAACTGGTCGGCTTATGACGAGTTATCGGATAACGTTCCCCAAACCGAAGAACTTGCCATGCGCGAGCTGAACGAAATATTACGGCTGAAAAAAAGGGGCGTTCAAATCGACTATTATGTAATGGATGCTTTTTGGTTTGATTTGTGGGGCGGCTACCGCACCTGGCACAAAACGCACTGGCCAAACGGGCCGGATAAATGGCTGGCGACCTGCAAGGCAAATAACATAAAACCTGGCATGTGGTTCTCAACCAACCTGATCGCAACCCATAGCGGGCGCTTTTTGGAGGTGATACCCGAATGGAAAGACTCACTTGGAACCGATCCGAATATCATGTGCTTGTTTGACGGCGGTTATTTAAATCATCTGGCGAAAACGCTGCAAATGTGGCATGATAAAGGGGTACGGCTTTTTAAGTTTGATTTTGCCTATTTTGAAGCAGTAACACCCGCCATGAAGGACAAATACAGCAAAGAAGAGGTACTTGAGAAAAACAAGGTGGCTTTCATGAATATGCTGCAGCAATTCCGCAAAAACAACCCGGATATGCTGATCACCGGCTATAACGGCTTTGGCGGCGACATGGAAAATACGTATAAGCCTTTTGATGGTATAAAGATCGATCCGCGCTGGATGGATACCTTTGATACCCTTTATAGCGGCGACCCCCGTTTTTCGGATGTGCCGATGATGAATATATGGCGTTCGCAGGATAACTATTCCGATCACCAGGTGAATGCCTATAAAGCTTACGGGCTGCCGGTGCGGCGCATTGATAACTGTGCCTTTATGATCGGAAAAACCGGCACCTGCTATTCACGCGCCACACATTGCTGGAAAGGCATGCTTATTTTAGAGCTGGCTCGCGGCGGATGGGTAAACGTTTACCATGGCAACCTGGAGCTTTTAAGCGATGCGGATGCGGCATGGTTCGCTAAGGCCCAAAGCATATATCATAAATTGCAAAAACAGGATAACTGCAGCTTTTTCGGCTCGATACCCGGCAAAGGGGAACCTTACGGTTTTAAATCATCAACACCGGCGGGAGCGGTTTGCACGGTGGTAAATCCATCGCAAAAAATAGCCTCGGTAGTATTGCCTGTCCAAAACCTCACTCCATATATTCTATATGCCGATGGCGGGTATCAACCGGTTGAGGAAGCTAACATACTTACACTCGGGCCCGAGCAATTGGTTGTAGTCGGCTATGGTGAATTTGCCGATAAAAAACATTTTATTGGTATTGATGATACCATTAACATACCCAAATCAATCGATAAGATAGATACGGTATTCTCAATTACTGCGAAAAATACAATTGAAGGAAAGGTAAAACCTGCAGAGGGTAAAGATATAAGGATAATTATGCAGCAGTTCTATAAAAACGGGGATCCCTGCCGCTCATGGCCCGGCGCACCGCCCGACGGTAAGAACGTCAGCGAAGTGATCATCATTAAAGTATCGCAGGATGGCAAAGAAATACCGCTGCTTATTGAATATGACAAAATGATATGGAGCGGTTTGTCATGGGGAGCTGCGGAGGTAAAGCGGGGTACTTTTGATACCGGCAAGCCACTTGATATACAATGTATATCAAAAGAAAATAAAGAACTTAAGTTAAGGGCTAAAGTTTATGCGGTTGGCAATGCTTAAACGAAAATATGTCATTTCGACGAGGTACGAGGAGAAAACTTTTCGAATATACCTAACGCGCGATGCAAAGTTCAAGAAGGTTTCTCTCCGCCTTTATGCGGAGAGAACTAACATGGATTTTTAGTGCCAAGTGTTAATGCAGTATATAAGTATGAAAATAAATTTATTACTAATTTTTTTCCTGGCAGCTACCTCAATAAAAGCGTCCGCCCAAACAAACCTTGATTTCGAGCAGGGCCTTAAAGGCTGGGGCATTATTGGGAATGCCCGCAACTTTAGCCTTGAAAGAAGCGGAGCCTATCATGGAAATTATTGCGTTAAGATAGGCAAAGGTTATGGGGCGGTCCAAAAACGGGTCGACGTTGGCCCTTTATCCATCATCCAGTTTACCGCCTATATAAAGTCGAACGTGAAGGGAGTGAACGGCTATTCGTTTATTAGTTTCTACGATGCCCATCACAAATTAATTTTAATCTACAAAAGCAAAGCCGTTGATTCCACAAACTGGCAGCAAACCGGCAATTATACCGAAACGCCCGCTAACGCTGCGTTTGCAGAGATCGGCATAGAACGGGATAGTTCGGGCAAGGGCTATATTTATACCGACGATTTCAGCATTGAAACCAATATCGGCGCGCCGAAAACGAAACATGACCCGCTGTGCAATCTCGACCAATACATGAAGCCCTTCTGGCGGTCCGACACCATTTACAACGAAACGGTGTTGTTATTTTCGAAAAATGGCGCCCCGGCGAATGGTAAACTGCTTTTCAGGCCTGATAGGATTTTGTCGGTAAAGAATTTTCCGCAAACCGCGGAGTACAAAAATGGGGCCGACTACACACTGGATGGCAATGTAATTACACGCCAGGCAAATTCACAAATGCCCTTCCGCGCCGATACATCGTTCGATACAACGAATAACCTGGCCTGGTTTAATACACAATCGCAGTGGGTGACGGTCAGCTATACACACCATGACAAATGGGATGGCCCCACCTCAGGCTACAAGGGCGAGCTTGTACCTCAAACAATGGCTAAACTCAGGGCAAAAAAGCCGCTTCGCATTGCGGCTTTTGGCATGAGCATCACCCGCGGCATGGATGTAAGCAGTTATGATACTGTGCCACCCTACATGCCCACTTATGTAGATTTGTTTGCACGACAGTTGCGCAAAGCATGTCATTATAATAATATCAAACTTTATAATGCGGGTCTGCCGGGTTCGGTGATCGATTGGGGCGCGCAATATGCTGATAAATACATCAACCCGCTTAAACCCGACCTGGTGATCCTTGATTTTGGCATGAATGATTTCTGGCGATTAACGCCCGATCAATTTAAAGGCTATATGCAAACCATTATTTCGAAAATAAGAAAGGCTAATCCCAAAGTTGAGTTTATTCTGCTATCCAACATGGCATTCGACCCGGATTATGTTTTAGAAGGCGATAAAAATAAACCCTTTTACCAGGGCAACCTGGAAGGTTACAGCAAAGTGCTGAAAGCCATGGAGACCGGCGGAGTGGCTAACCTTGATATGTACAGCATCAGCAACACCATTTATAAAAAGAAAAAAGCTAAAGATTGCCTGGTTAACCCACTGCACCCCAACGATTATATGGCCCGGTGGTATGCGCAAGGGTTGGCGGCATTGTTTGTGGGTAAAAATATTTAACAATACCTTAGATTGACTATAAAGGAGAGAAGTTATGGAAAGTAATATGCCTCCGGTTCATCCCGGTGCAATTTTGCGGGAAGATATTTTAAAAGAAATGAAGTTGTCAATTACGAAAACAGCGGAAAATCTAAAGGTGAGCCGCAAACAGCTTTCCGAGGTTGTCAATGAGGGCGCTGCAATCTCGGCAGAGATGGCGGTGCGTCTTGAAGAAGCTTTTGGAGTTAGCGCTGAATTTTGGCTTGACATGCAAAAAGCCTATGATATATGGAAAGTGAAGCACAGCGGAAGGATACATGGCATCCGCCGGATTTCTAACGATCTTATCAGTCACGCCTCTTAATACACTGCGCTGCAAAATGACGTGGGCGAGGTGTGAGATATGAGATGGGCAGAGAATTTCTTCTTGTCTCAAATCTCATATCCAAATTCATATATTTAATCTATGAAACAGATTATTCGTAAATATGCCGCGATTATCGCCATTGGCGGCTTGAGCTTCGTTTTAGGTTCGTTTATTACCGCCAAATTGCAAACAGCGCCGGTAACCGCTGATATCGTAAAACAATCCGAGAAAATAATCGGCATGGATTTTTCTGATGCGCAGGCCGATTCCATGGTGAGCAACCTCAACCAGTTCAACGAGTCATACGTTAATCTGCGGAAGCTAAACATGCCCAACAGCGTAGTGCCGGCCCTGAATTTTAATCCAATTCCGGTCGGCTTTACTTATCCCGATGAAAAAAGCGGCTTTAAACTGGCCAAAATTTCAAAAGTAACCATGCCCGCCAATCGCGATGACCTGGCATTTTATACCATAAGGCAACTTGCCGAGTTGATCCGCACCAAACAGATCAGCTGCGTTGAGCTTACCCGGTTTTTTATTGAGCGGTTAAAAAAATATAATGGCAAGCTATTGAATGTTATCACCTTTACTGAAGAGCATGCATTGAGGAAGGCGGCCGAAGCGGATGCAGAAATAAAAGATGGCCATTACCGCGGGGTATTACATGGCATTCCATTTGGAGCGAAGGACCTGCTGGCGCAAAAGGAATACAAAACCACTTTTGGGTCGGTGCCTTTTAAGGATCAGCAGTTAGACATTGATGCCACAGTAATAACCCGGCTGGAAGATGCCGGCGCAATACTAATTGCGAAAACCACGCTTGGCGAACTGGCGCAGGGCGATGTCTGGTTTGGCGGTAAAACCAAAAACCCATGGGATATTACACGTGGTTCAAGCGGTTCATCAGCTGGTTCCTCGTCCGCTGTCAGTGCGGGGTGTTTGCCGTTTGCTATCGGGTCCGAGACGCTTGGCTCTATCGTATCGCCGTCCAACGAATGCGGGGTTACCGGTCTGCGGCCTTCCTTTGGGCGGCTGAGCAAATATGGGGCGATGGCTTTAAGCTGGAGTATGGATAAACTTGGCCCGATTGCCCGGAGCGTGGAAGATGCGGCGATTGTTTTTAACGCCATACAGGGAACCGATCCGAATGACCTCAGCACTATTGCCGCGCCGTTTAATTATGACGGCAGGGTAAAATCGTTAAAAGGATATAAGATCGGTTATGTAAAAGCAGATTTTGGCCGTAAATACGGTAACCATGCCAACGATTCGGTTACGCTTGCTAAATTAAAAGAACTCGGCGCGGAATTGGTGCCTGTTGAATATCCAAAAATGCCAATAGGCTCCATGACTTTTTTACTGGATGCTGAAGCCGGCGCTGCTTTCCAGGATTTGGTTTTAACGCACAAAGACGAGCTGCTGGTCCAGCAAAATAAAGGCGCATGGCCAAATACTTTTCGCTCGGCGCAATTTATACCGGCGGTAGAGTATATCCAGGCTAACCGCGCCCGTACCTTACTCATTCAAAACTGGTACGAAAAACTAAAGGGCCTTGATCTGTATATTACCCCCTCATTCAGCCAAAACTTATCCATGGCCAATTTAACCGGCAACCCCTGCGTGGTTTTGCCAAATGGATTTAACCAAAAAGGCCGGCCGACCAGCATCACCTTTATGGGCCAGCTTTTTGGCGAGGGGAAGCTATTGCAGGCGGCAAAACTTTACCAGGATGCCACCGATTTCCATAAAAAGCATCCGCCGTTAAACTTTTGATTACAATGAAGGGAAAGTTTGAAACACCTGCGCTTAAGATCGGTCTTTTTGGGATTGGCCTGGAGGCTTATTGGGAACAGTTTGAGGGGCTTGAAAAACGACTTAGCGGCTATATCGGCGAGGTCGGGTTGAGACTCCAAAAATCGGGGGCAGGAGTTGTCAACGTCGGATTAATCGATACCATCGAAAAATCATTTGAAGCGGGCAGCAGGTTCAGGCAGGAAGAAGTGGATTTGATATTTTTATATGTAACTACCTATGCTTTGTCGGCCACGGTTTTGCCGGTAGTTAAAAAGGCAAAGGTACCGGTGATTGTATTGAACCTGGCGCCGGATGCAGCTATCGATTACTCCTCGTTCAATAAAATGAACGATCGCGCCTCCATGACCGACGAATGGCTGGCATATTGTTCGGCCTGTGCTGTGCCCGAGATCGCCAACCTTTTTAAGCGCTCAAACATTCCTTTTTACCAGGTTACCGGAACATTAAACGACCCGGTTGTTTGGCAGGAAATTGAAGAGTGGATAGCCGCCGCAAAAGTTGCCCATATAATGAGCTACAACAGGCTCGGACTGATGGGTAATTACTATGGCGGTATGCTCGATATTTATACGAATATCACTTTGCAGTGCGCTACGTTTGGCGGACATATGGAGATTATTGAAGTGGATGAGCTGTCAGCCTTGCGCCAACTAATTACGGAGAAAGAAATCGATGAAAAGCTAAACCAGTTTGCTGAAAGGTTTGACATACAAGCCGATTGTTCAAAACATGAACTGAGGCGTGCCGCCCGTACCTCACTGGCAATGGATAGGATAGTGCAAAAATATAACCTGGGATCAATAGCTTATTATCATAAAGGGAGCGGCAACCCGGCCAATGAAGATACCATGAGCTCGGTGATATTGGGTAGTTCGCTGCTAACATCAACCCATGTGCCCGTCGCCGGCGAATATGAAATAAAAAATGCCCAGGCAATGAAGATCATGGACAGCTTTGACGCCGGCGGTTCCTTCACCGAATTTTACGCCATGGATTATGCGGACGATGTTGTATTGATGGGGCACGATGGCCCTTGTCACCCTGCCATAGCCGAAGGAAAAATAAAGGTAAAGCCGTTGCAGGTATATCATGGCAAGGTAGGCAGTGGCTTGTCGGTTGAGATGTCGGTTAAACATGGGGATGTGACGATGCTATCGGTTGTGGAGACCGTTGAAGGAAAACTGGTGTTTCTTGTTGCCGAAGCGGTATCAGTGCCCGGCCCGATACTGGAGATCGGAAACACCAATAGCCGGTACAAATTCCCTATTGGCGCAAAGAGTTTCGTTGAGCAATGGAATGTGCATGGACCGGCGCATCATTGCGCGGTAGGGGTGGGACATATAGCATCAAAAATTATTAAATTGGGGAAGCTGCTTGGAATAGAGACGGTTAAAGTATGAAGGAGCGAACCAAGAATCAAGAGCCAAGAATCAAGACAGATGCAAGCTGTTGACAAGTTGCAAGAATGAATCAGGACAAGACGAAAGCTATTCGGTAACAAAAATTCTCATCTTGACTCTTGGTTCTTGGCTCTTGATTCTTTTTCATAAATTCAACCAACCAAATTATAAATCCGATGAAAAAATTTACCGTTATCGCATTGATGCTTTTTGGCCTGCATGTTTGCATGGCGCAGGGCCCGGCGCTTGTTGTAAAATGGAATAACAGCATAATGGTATCCAAATCGACGCCTACTTTGCAGGTGGTTGGTAATCCGATGCTTAGGCGGGGCGCTTCTATGCACGACGGCTCTTTCAGGGCTTTAAAAGATTTGGGCGCTGATTATGTGCGATACGTGCCATGGTTCCCATATCCTAAACTGGTCGTTGCGGAGCTTGAGCCGCCTGAGAATGGAAAAACTTCCTGGGATTTTAGTTTGATTGATCCAATGACCATTGATTTTTTCGAAGCAACCAGGGGGCACTCCACCATCATGAATTTTAGTACCACGCCCCAATGGATGTACAAAACAGAAAAGCCGGTATCCTATGCTAAAGATCCCAACCAGGTAGACTGGAATTATGGCGGCGGTACGCAACTTCGGGATAGCACAATGAAGGAATTGACAGACTATTATGTGCGGCTTGTCAGCTGGTATACTAAGGGTGGGTTTATCGACGAGTTTGGGCAATACCATAAATCAGGCTATCATTATGAAATACCCTATTGGGAAGTTTTCAACGAACCCGATTTTGAACATTCCAATACCCCTGAAACTTATACCCAAAAGTATGATGCGATGGTAACCGCTATCCATAAGGTGTCGCCCAATACCAAATTTGTGGGTCTGGCCCTTGCTTATGAAAAACCGGAATGGTTCGAATACTTTTTAAACCCTGCCAATCATAAACCGGGTATACCGCTTGATATGATATCATACCATTGCTATGCCAATGCCAATGATAAACAGAAATTTGATGCGTACGAATACACGTTATTTGACAAGGCGGATAGTTTTTTAAACACGGTTAGCTATATCGAAAGCATCCGCAAAAGGTTGTCTCCAAATACCAAAACCGATATAGATGAGCTTGGCACATTTGTCAGCGACGAAATGCGTAATCAGCCAATTTCCCAGGCCTATTGGAACCTATCGGCGGCGGTGTATGCTTATTTTTTTATCGGGTTGACAAAGGAAGGGATAGATGTGATCGGCGAATCGCAATTGGTTGGATTTCCAACGCAATACCCGGATGTTAGCATGATCAATTATGTAAATAGCAAGCCCAATGCCCGGTTCTGGGTTTTGAAAATGATCAAGGATAATATAAGGGCCGGTGATACTTTGGTCGAGACGGGCATCGACGCCAACAGCGGGGACGATATTACCGCGCAGGCCTTTGCAAATGGGGCAGATAAAAAAGTGCTTATTCTTAACAAGCGAAACAAAACCATCGCGCTAAAAGTACCGGCGGAATTTAAAGGAGCCAAAATAAGTACTATTGATGCATCATCGGGCGATGATGCCGCTATCCAGTCAATCATCAATGGCGATAGTATTGAATTGAAGTCGTTTGCTGTAAGTTTAATAACGCTGAATGGAGGTAAATAAAGTGAGTCTCTGTTGTTAAAGCTCGGATTGAAGTGAAGAGAACATTTTTTATCTCTATCTCAAATCTCAAGTCTCACATCTCATATCTCAAATCTAATATACCAAATCTCAGTTCTTAACCGTAACTTTAAATAAGCTTCATTTCAATTAAAAAACCAACCCCAACAATTATGAAGACTGTAAACGTACTCCCCGACAGTTACCCCGGTTTTACCCGCAGAAAGTTTATTTACAATGCCTCCACCGCGGTTGGCGCCGGCATAGTGCTGTCGTCGCCATTATTCGCCTCTGCGGCAAGCTTTGCGGACGAAAGCTATACCGTGAAACAGATCATGGATATGTTTATAAAAGATGTGCCAGGCGGAGTTCTAAGCAATACGGTTGACACTCTGAAGGCGGGCAGTCCGGATACAAAAGTAAAAGGGATAGTAACAACTATGTTTGCCACCATAGCCATTATACGCACCGCAATTGACCTTGGCGCTAATTTTATCATCGCCCATGAACCAACGTTTTATAACCATGCCGATGATACCGCCTGGCTTAAAAATGATGCTGTTTACCGCTATAAGATCGATTTATTAAACAAGCATAATATAGCAGTATGGCGAAACCACGATTATATACACCGCCTGGTGCCTGATGGCGTTACCACCGGCGTGCTGGCAAAACTCGACTGGCAAAACCATGCTGATCATGATATTCCAAATATTATTACCCTACCTAAAACAACATTAAAAGAGCTGATCCGTCATGTCAAAGCAAAGCTCAATATTGAAAAAGTAAGGTACATAGGCGACCCCGCGCAAAAGTGCAGCCGAATATTGCTAATGCCAGGCGCAGCCGGCGGCCAGCGGCAGATTGAGGCTATCATGAAGGTAAAGCCTGATGTGCTGATGGTGGGCGAGATACAGGAATGGGAAACCGCCGAGTATGTACGCGACGCACTCGCCAAAGGCGACAATTTATCCCTGGTAGTACTAGGCCACATCGCGAGCGAGGAACCCGGTTCTGAATTTATGCTGAACTGGCTGAAAGAGAAAGTGCCGGGAGTAAAGGCCACGCATGTAACGAGCGGGAACTCTTTATCGTTTTTGTAGGTGAGCAGTTTATGTGTTCAAAATAAAAATCGTATATAAGTTTAATTGAATTACCATGATATGTCTCTCAATGATTGCGCGATAGTCTCTGTATTGGGCAAAATACTTACTTTTAATAAGTTTTTTAGACTGAAAAATTTAGTTCCTTGCAATGGATATTTGGTCTTCTTTTTAAAATCAGTGTGGAAAAATTCCTTTACACAAAAGAACTTGTGACCCTTTTCGATATTCCAGTTATTTTTAACTTTAGCAACTGCTATCATTTCAATGATATTTGTCTTTTGTTTTACGGTAATATCGACCGTTGACTCGAAGACTTTTAGCTCTCCCGGTAAAGACAAATCTGCAGTAATAATATTTTCTATTTCGCCTATACCCCTTACACTTTTATCAGTATAGATACCCAAATAAGTATGGTCTGAATAACCTCGATCAACAGGATCATAATAAAGATTATATCTAAAATTCTCTTCAATTGTCCATCCGCAGGTGACAACCCTCATTCTATCTTCATCATCGACTATTAATTGGTCTTGAATGCAGTAATCTTCGTAATCATCAATTATCTCTATTAACTCGAAATCATAATCGTTGAGTATATTTTTAAATTTCTCCACAATTTCCTTAAAAGAAGTAGAAATAAATTTAATCCTTTTATTTTTTTCTTTATTGAATTTTTGCACTTCGTCGTCAATTTTCTCATTTAATTTTATTTCAGTTTTTTTAGGACTTAATGAAAGTAAAATTTGATTTTCTTGATTACCAAAATCTTCTAAATGGCCTATCAGTTGTTGGATTGAAAAATCTTTATGAGATCTTTTTGTTTCTATGACAACTTTAAAACTCGTCTGATTGATACTCCCATCAGGAATTGTCCTCGAAACTTGAGGGGCTTTAATGGGGGTTTTATTTTGTTGATTGAAATTTATACCTGCTTCAAAATTTATATCATCAAGGAGATCGTTGATAAAGGCTTTAAATTTAATCGGGGCAAGCTGATACAGTCTTGAAAATAATAACAAGGTATTATTTGTCGCTACGTTTTCAGGCTGAGAGTAACGTTGAAAATAATGAATGGAGCTCATTTATTGAATAATAAGTTATCTTTACAATATTTGCAATATACGTGAATAGCTACGGTTTTATTCACAAACAATTGATGCTTTGTAAATAAAAAGAATTTTGGGTTTTCAATTGGGCAAATTATGTTAGTAAGAATCAATTCTATCATTTCTGAATACTATGGACCAAAAGGAATTTGAACAAAAGATAGACAAACCCGACTGGTTTGATCAATTAAAAGAAGATCAGCAAGAAGATGTAATTGAGGGTTTGGCAGAAGCCGACCGGGGCGAAACAATCCCCCATGCCGATGCAGCAAAGCTGTTTGAAAAATGGGGATTAAAATGATATTGGCGAAACCATTAAACGAATCAAACTAAATTCAACCTCAATAAATTATGAAACTAAAATTTACCATTCTACTGTTCGCCAGCGCACTGCTTTTTTCCTGTGAGTATAAAGCAAATGACGATCGTCAATCATCTATTAACCTTAACGGCACCTGGCAGTTAATTACCGGCACAACCATTACTAAAGGGGTCAGCGCCGTAACCGATTATACAAAAAATCAGAAATTTTTAAAGATCATTAACGATACGCACTTTGTTTTTATAAGGCATGATCTGAATGTTAAAAAAGATTCGAGCAATCATTTTGATGCAGGCGGCGGCAGCTATACATTAAAAGGCGATAAATACACCGAGCACCTTGATTTTTACACGGATAAAAACTGGGAAGGCAAATCATTCGATTTCACGGTTTCATTAAAAAACGATACCCTAACACAAAGGGGAATGGAAAAAGTTGAAAAAGAAAATATCAACAGGGAAATTATAGAGAAGTATGTTAAGGTAAAGGAGTAAGCAAAATACAGGTTTAATCGGTTCTCTTTAGTTTTTATAATAAAACTTCATATTTTTGGGTATGGGCAAAATTAAGTCGGCAATAGTAAACTACGCTATTCCCGGAAATGGGATGACTCAAAAGGAATTTGAGGAAATGATCCATAAAGCTGAAAAGGGGCCGTTCCATTCAATGAAAACAGTTAAAGATGAACTGGAAAAATGGAAAGCCAGGTATTCGAAGTAATCATCAGTGATGTGCCCTTAGCCAACCTCGGGAACAACACTAAACTTTCCTGATCTCCATTCTCCTCAACACAAAACTCACCAAAGCTAACAAACCAATAAGCCCTGCAATAAGCATCATATAACTTGCCCCGTTATTTATTCCGCCAAAATAATCGGTGTATGGTACAAGCTCGATGTTAGTATAGGCAACCATAAAAAACAGGATCTCGAACAACTTCTTTCCGCCGCTCAATATCCCAATCGCGACCGCAAAAATTACAATGAATATGCCACCCATGATAATACTTAAGACGGGTAGGAGCTGCAGTCCGATGAGGTACCTTACCATCAGCGGCGCAGCCAGGACGAGGGCTAAAAGCACCCCCGCCATAATTTGCGCAGGCAAAAGCCTGGTAAGCGGCTTGTACGAAGCATAGGTAAAATAATGGATGCGATTGGTTTTTTCTTTGGTCGCGAGGTCCGACCAACGCGCAACCTGTAAAAACCACAAGATGGGTAAAATCATCTGATGAGCTATTATTATCGGCGCAAAGATCAGGGCTAACATGCCGCCCAGGTTGATCAGCCATAGCCAGCGCGGGCCTTTGCGGACCAGCATTAGGAATTCCGTTTTTATAAATGGCATTATGCCGTAAGCCGGGGTGATTGGCGGCAGCTCAGACAGCTTTATATCATGCAACGGTTTTACCTGTGGAGTAATTTCGGATAATTTAACCTTCTTTTTAGTTTTAAATTTTTGCTTAATATCAAAGCGGTGAAAGAATTTGGAGGAAATAAAAATTAATAGCAATCCAGCGCATATCCATAATATCCGGCTCAAAATATTCGCAGCAGTCCAGTCGACGCCGTTAAAAATAAAATAATGAAAGCCCCTTTTATTGCCAAAATTAAAACCCATGGATAAATCGAGGTTTGTTTCATGATAGTGGCCCTGCACCGTTTCCTGCATTGCCGCGGTGACCGGTTTGTGGCCGAAAAGATCAAATGAACTGGTAGTGCTTGCCTGCAATGACCCCATAACACAGAAGAAAAAAAAGTAGCCAACGTTCATCAATATGGTGTACCGGTGCAAAAACACCTCGCCGGCCACAGCCAAAGCCGCAACAAAAAATATAGTTGGCACGGTAATGACCAGGTATGGCAGAATAAATTGCCTGATCTCAAACGGATACCCGCCTGCGCGGATAAAAAACAGCGCGATGCTCATTGCAAATACACAGCCCGTGATGCTCAGTAATACCAGGAAATTGCTCCATGTTTTGGCTAAAAGATAGCGAAGGTTGCTGATGGGTGTAGTGGCCACAATCTCGCCTACGCCTGTATCCACGTCCTTTTTTATGCCGCTGTTTACCAGGTAAAAACCCGTCATGGCCAGGAACACGCTGCTCATCATTGCGGTTACGTAACCTATCCAGGCGGCATTTTGAACGCCAATGTAATTTCCGATGCGAACAGTTGTATAATTGGCATTTGGCGCTGGCAGGAAGCTGTATGCAAAATACAGGCTGACAGCCAGTGTAACCAGGAATGCGTAGCTGCGGGTTCGCTGTTTATAATCGGAAACGATGATCTTGTAAAAGGAGCCCATCTTAATGATTGTTATTGGTTAAAAAAAGATAAGCGTCTTCAAGCGAGGCAGGCGAAGGCTTCGATCCGTTAACTGCATCGCGGCCGATATACCTCACCCAAACTTTATCTTTTTGCCGGCTGGTATTTACAACGAGGTTTTTTGCCTTAAAATCGCTTAAAGCTGAATTCTCAAGCAAAATTTCAAAAACCTTGCCTTCCACCTGTTTTACCACTTCGGCCTGTGTACCTTTGGTGATTAGCTCTCCGTTTTGCATAATCGCAACTTCATCAGCAATCGTCTCGATATCTGAAACGATGTGGGACGACAATATGATAATGCTGTTTTGCGCCAGGTCGGATATCAAGTTCCTGAAACGCATACGCTCTTCGGGATCAAGGCCGACAGTAGGTTCGTCAAAAATTAAAACTTTTGGGTCGTTAAGCAGGGCTTGTGCAATACCGATACGCTGCTTCATGCCGCCCGAATAAGTGCCTATAGGCAGTTTGGCGCTCTCGATCAAATTTACCCCTTCCAGCAAAGCTTCTATCCGTCGACGTAGCCCCGGCCCGCCAACACCCTTCATTGCAGCAATATATTCTAAAAACTCATAAGCATTGAGGTTGGCATAAACCCCGAAATCCTGGGGTAAATAGCCGAGTATTTTACGGATATAGTCCGGGTCTTTCTGAATATTATGCCCGTCGAGTTCAATTGTACCCTGTGTAGGCTGGCTTATGGTGGCAATTATCTTCATAAGGGTTGATTTACCTGCGCCGTTTGGCCCCAGTAAACCAAGTATGCCGTTTTCGATGGTTAACGAATAGTCCTTTAAGCCATATTTATCCTTGTTGTACCGCTTTGATATATTTTGTATGCTTAGTTTCATTTTTAATTGTGAAATGGTGATTGTTAATTGATTAGACATCCCGCGGCCGATTAGGTTACGATTTTCATAATTTAAAAAAAACAGCCGGCAGCACCTTAAAACTCTTAAGCATAATTTTAATTATTCAGGTTTATAACCCTATTTTTATCCCGCCAATTATTTACAGCCATGAGAATTCTTCGTATTACAGCCATAGCGGCGCTATTATCAGCAAATAACTTCGTAAAAGCCCAGCAAAATCCGGCTAAAACCGATACTGTATTTTTTGAGGATTTTAGTCAAAAAACTCTTAACCGGGGCAAATGGAATGTGGAGGTTACGGGAAATACAGTTAATGATGAACAACAGGCTTATGTCGATTCGTCAGCAACGATTTATCTTGTCAACGGCGTTGCGGAAGGCGCAGCCAATGGCGCCCTGGTATTAAAAGCGGTTTACCATCCCGGTTTTACAAGTAAGGAAAATAAAAAGTATGATTTTTTATCGGGACGCATCAATACGCAGCACAAAATGGAATTTACTTACGGCACTGCATCGGCGCGGATGAAAATGTCTGCCGGGATGGGCTTATGGCCGGCATTCTGGGCATTAGGAAATGGCAGTTGGCCCGACTGCGGCGAAATTGATATGATGGAAACCGTTGGCGATTCGAGCTGGATAAGTAATGCGTTACACGGGCCCAACTATTTTGGTAATACGCCTTTGGCTTACAGGGCATTTTTCCCGGCCGGGACGGACGTAACACAATGGCATGTTTATTCGGTCGACTGGACGGCAAACAGCATTGTATTTAAGTTAGACGGCAAGGTTACCTACACGGTGACACGTGCCATGGTTGAGCAATATGGCCGCTGGGCATTTGACAATCCAAAATTTATCATACTCAACTTTGCACTCGGCGGCGGCTATCCGGCAGCCGTAAACAGGACAAAAACGCCTTACTACGGCATGTCGCAGGCAACTGTTGATAAAATAAAGGGGGGGCAGGCTAAAGTGATGGTTGACTGGGTGCTGGTAACTAAATAATATTTTCAAAATACCTTGCTCAAAACAAAAAGCCTTCGGTATCCGGAGGCTTTTTGTTTTGGAAATAATGGTTTAAGGAGACCGGCTATTGCCGGCGAATTAAACCTGGTGGTTATTAAAACCATTAATAATAGGTAATGATAATCATTAAGGCGGCAAAAAAAAGACCCTCCGTTTCCGCAAGGGCCTTTATCAAAATTAGCAGGGCATTTAAGCTCCCCAATATTTTTAATTTATTCTTCTTAGTAATTACGATAGTGCCGGTCGCGGTCGTGGCCGCGATTGCCGTCGCCGTCATGATGCCTGTGTGCATTACGGTATTCAATTGAGCAACTGGAAAAGGCAACTGATGCGAATACGAGCAGCGCGATCATCCTTAAGATGGTTTTTTTCATAAAAAATGTTTTTAAATACAATGTACTTCAACAGACAGGCAGAGCGCGATAATGTTTCAGCCGTAACATAATAAAAAATGCAGCGCCATGACTTATCGATTACTGCCTGCATTTAATTGGTCAAAGGCAACGTCCTTAATTTTTTACACGTACTCCCGGTAGCCCTTTAATTATGTGAAATAAAGGCCGAAAGCCATTTATATTAACAAATGAATATTAATTTTATCTTGTGAATTAAAACTAACCAGTTATTTACCCGATCAGGTTTATATTTTGCTAAGAATGGCCAGGAGCAGACGTTTACTTATTTTTTTTGTGTCGATCTTAAATTGGTTTGGGATAGGTACGCTCTTTGCCCAGGCGCCGGATATTTCTTATAACACTCCGCAGCATTATGTAATAAATATGAGCATTTCGCCTTTGGCGCCGGCAAACAGGGGTGGGGCGGTGCCAGCGTCCGCTTATGGAGCGGTGACCACCATAGCAGGCGACAGGGCGGCCGGATCGGCGGACGGTGTTGGAACCGCAGCAAGTTTTAATACGCCCAGGGGTATTACAACAGATAGAGCGGGCAATTTATTTGTAGCTGATGATAATAATAACCTCATACGTAAAATAACGCCGACTGGCCTCGTAAGTACTTTTGCGGGAAATGGAACGCCCGCCTCATTAGATGGTAACGGTATTTCGGCGGGCTTTAATCATCCGGCGTTTATTATTTGCGATAAATCAGGCAATTTATTCGAAACGGAAGCTAATCTCCTAAGAAAGATCAGTCCGGCAGGGGTTGTGACCACCATAGCTGGAAACGCCAATATGGGGTCAGCTAACGGCATCGGGACAAACGCAACTTTTAATAATCCATTAGGCTTGGACATGGATGCTTCCGGTAACATATATATAGCGGATGAGGGAAATAACTTGATAAGAAAAGTAGATTCTGCAGGGGTGGTTTCAACATTTGCTGGCAGCGGGGCCGCGGGCAGGGCCGACGGCACCGGAACCAACGCAAGTTTTTATAATCCGGTAGGTATTGCGGTTGATGGAGCCGGCAATGTTTATGTGGGTGAAAATGGATATAATTTAATTAGAAAGATAACGCCGCCAGGTAACGTAACTACACTGGCCGGTAATGGGGTGCCCGGATTTGCAGATGGAAAAGGCGGAAACGCTAGCTTTAAAGCTATATTTGGATTGACCACGGATGAAAATGGAATCATATACGTTGCCGATGCAAACAATAATCGAATAAGAAGAGTGGATGCCAATGGCGTGGTTAGTACCATTGCCGGTGGAAACTATCTTTTTGGTTTTGCCGATGGAGTAGGTGTTGAGGCCAGCTTCGATGATCCTTATGGAATTGTTTCTGATAAACAGGGAAATGTTTATATCAGCGATTCAGCTTTTGACTTAGTCAGAAAGATTTCAACAATCGGGTATACCATTGATAAGCCCCTGCCACCCGGCTTAACTTTTGACTCAGCTACAGGCATTATTACCGGTAGGCCAACGGCCACTTCGCCGGCTACGGATTATACCGTTACGGCTTACAATGCCAGCGGTAGCAGCAGTACGGTTGTTAATATTGCGGTAAACGGCACCGTGCCCATTGTACAGCCGCCGAACATCAGCTATCAAACACCGCAAATTTATACGGTGAATACCACAATTACATCGCTCGCCCCGGCGAATACCGGTGGTGCCGTTCCGGCTACAATTTACGGCCAGGTAAGCACTTTCGCCGGGAGCGGCTCTTCAGGGAAAGCTGATGGCGCCGGTATAAATGCCAGCTTTGGTTTCCCTTTCAGTTTGGCAACCGATGCTCAAAATAACATTTATGTTGCCGATGACGACAATCATAATATCAGGAAAATAACGCAGGCGGCAGTAGTTTCAACATTAGCGGGTAACGGCACACCTGTATCGGTCGACGGCACGGGCCTGGCCGCAGGCTTTGATGTTCCCGAAGGCATATCGACAGACATAGCCGGTAATATTTATACGGCAGATAATGCAAGTAATATTATACGCCAGATAACCCCTGCCAATGTGGTATCCACTTACGCAGGCACTATTGCGCAGGGATTAAACAATGGGCCCCGCAACACGGCTACCTTTACAAACCCATCGGGGACCGCGGTAGATGCTGCGGGCGATATTTATGTAGCCGATTCCGGCAATAATGTTATCAGGGAGATTGACGCCGCTGGCAATGTGACAACATTTGCCGGCAGCGGCATCGCCGGCGCTGCCGATGGTTTAGGAGCATCGGCAAGTTTTAATTATCCGCGCGGCCTAACTATTGACGGGGCCGGAAATATTTTCGTAGCGGATAATAATTTGGTGCGTAAGATAACGCCGTCGGGTTTAGTTTCAACGCTTGCCGGAAGCCCGGCGCAGGGTTCTGCGGACGGTGCGGGGGCAGCAGCTTCCTTTAATAGTCCGATAGCCTTGACTGTTGATGTTTCGGGAAATGTATTCGTTGCCGACGAAGGGAACAACCTTGTACGTAAAATTACAACCGCAGGTGTGGTGAGCACAATTGCCGGCGGCGGCCCCGGCTCATCTACAGACGGGGTTGGTACGGCGGCATCTTTTAACGGGCCTTCCGGCATAGCTGCAGACCATTTGGGTAATTTATATGTAGGCGATTTTGCAAATCATGTTATCAGAAAAATAGTTGTAACCGGGTATACAATTGACAAGGCCTTGCCACCGGGCATGGCTTTTGATCCAAAAACCGGTATTATCAGCGGCACACCAACAGCAGCCTCTCCGGCAACAAATTATACTGTAACAGCTTACAATGCTGGCGGCAGCAGCAGCACAATTGTTAATATTGCGGTCAAAAAGGCTTCCAATAACAATCTGCTTCCTCCAAATATCAGCTATCAAACACCCAAGACTTATTACGTAAATACGAAAATTGCGCCGGTAGGGCCTGCAAATACCGGCGGTGCTGTTCCCCCGGATATTTATGGCGAGGTTACAACTTATGCTGGTAACGGGATTAAAGGCAGTGCCAATGGCGCAGCAACGGCGGCGAGTTTTGGCAGCCCGGTCGGCGTTTTATGCGATGCTGTGGGTAACCTGTATGTATCTGAATTTTCAAATAACGATATCAGGAAGATCACGCCCGCGGGCATTGTTTCAACATTTGCCGGGACCGGTTTAAACGGTGCCACCAATGGACCGGGCAGCAGCGCTTCGTTTGACGCGCCGTATCAGATAGCAGCCGATGCTTCAGGGAATTTATATGTTGCCGATGGAAATAATATGATGGTCAGGAAGATAACCAAGGCAGGTGTTGTTAGCTTGTTCGCCGGTACCGGCGCATCGACTTCAAATGACGGCCCGCTTTCTACGGCAACTTTTGATAACCCCTTGGGATTGGCATCTGACGCTTTGGGAAATCTCTATATTACTGATCGCGGAGATAGCCGGGTGAGGAAAATCGATAAAAATGGCCAGGCATCCACACTGGGCGTATTTGACGGCGGCGCGCCGCCGTCAAACTTTCCGGAGGGCTTATGGTTTGCTGCATCTGACGCTGCCGGCAATTTATATTTCGCAGATGATAACCAGGTAAAAGAAATTACAAAAGCGGGCGTAGTAAATACCATCGCAGGCACCAGCACAGCAGGCTCTTCCAATGGCAGAGGAGCGTCGGCGGCATTTAACTGGCTGGTCGGCGTTGCCGTAGACACATTGGGCAATGTATACCTTGGCGACGCCGGAAACAATATGATTCGCAAGATCGATCCTTCCGGCCTCGTCACCACCATCGCGGGCACAGGCGGCCATGGATCTAATAACGCTGTTGGCCCGTCCGCAAGTTTTTTTGCCCCTAATGGCGTTGCCGTTGATAATACCGGAAATTTCCTTTACGTAGCCGACAGGGGAAACCACCTAATCCGTAAGGTTGCAATTACAGGCTACTTAATGGATAAATCATTACCAACGGGCTTGAACTTTGATGCTACCACCGGAATTATAAGCGGCACGCCGGGGGTGCTGTCCCCGTTGACCACCTATACGGTTACCGCATATAACGCTGCCGGTAGCAGCACCACAACAATTGATATCGAGGTTGATGAACAAACAATTGTTTTCCCGCCATTACCCCCAAAAACTGTCTGCGACGCCGGTACTGATTTTTCGCCGGGCGCTGTGAGCAATGCGCCGATCACTTATACCAGCAGCAATACGTCCGTTGCGACTATAGTGGCCGGAAAGATCCATATTACGGGCGCCGGCACGTCGGTGATAACAGCTTCGGATGGCAGCTCCTCTCAGACACAGACCTTAACCGTTAGTGCGGCGGCAATACCGGCAATTACCATATCGCCCGACACTGTCGACGGTTGCCAGGGTGCGGTGGTTACCTACACGGCCACCGCTGCCAATGGCGGGGCCAGCCCGGTTTACCAATGGCAGGTCAACGGCCAGGACGCGGGTGTTAGCGGCCCGCAGTTTTCTACCGCGAACTTAAACAGCAACGACAAAATAACCTGTGTCCTGACCAGTAATGGCCAATGTGTCACCAGCCCTACGGCTGCATCTAACACCGCTGTTTATATTATTGACCCGCCGGTAACAACTTCAATCAGCATTACCTCGACATTGCAGGGCGCCGTTTGCGCCGGCACACCGGTTACTTTCATAGCTACGCCGGTTACTCCCGATAAAAACCCATCCTTTCAATGGTTGCTGAACGGACAGCCCATTGGCACCAATACGCCCGTTTTTACCAGCGAAAAATTTTCCGATGGCGATGTTATCTCCTGCAAAATGAGCAGCACCGGGAAATGCCTTGTCGATCCGGGTGCCGTGTCAAATGCAATCACGGTTAACTTAAGCCCGGCGAATACATGTTTAATAATTATCCCGAACACCTTTACACCCAATGGCGACGGTGTAAATGACCTTTGGGATATTACCGCCCTTGTAAGCTACCCATCCTGCACTGTAAATATCTATACGCGCTACGGAACCTTAGTTTACAGTTCAACAGGGTACCCCAAACCCTGGGATGGTACATTGCATGGTAAACCATTACCAACCGGCACCTATTACTATATTGTCGACCCGAAAAACGGTACAAAAAAATTTGCCGGGGCGGTAACAATAATAAGATAGAGACTTGCGGAGAAATTTTTAATCCAAAATTGACAGGCTGCAATTCATTGTAATAAATATTTCAATAAAATTAAAACTAAAGGAAACTTCTTGAGCGTTAAGGCCGTATTAAGATTAAAGATGAAAGGTTACGTCAATATTCCGCATTCTATTTACTGCAAGCTGTGCAAGGAGTGCGGCTCACGCCCGGTAATAGCGCAGGTTGACGATATAGGCTATATAGTTAAGTGCTCAAAAGACGACAGCCACTATCAAACCATGCCAGGATTGATAGATATTGAAGACTGGAACCGCCATAATACCATAACAATTGCCTCGATCGACTATACCCCGAGCCCTATGCTGGCTTGGTAGTTCAGTTCGCAGTTTGCAGAGACCAACTTGCATACTGTCGGTACAATTCTGAGCCGATTCACCAATAGTTTCTAAAAGCTGCAAACTGCCAACTTCTAACTGCAAATTTTCTTAATCCACCACCAATTTATCTTGTATATTTAGTTTTTTAAAACAAGATATCATGACCTTTATTTTTAAGCCCGCGCCCGCTAAAATGAATTTCATAAAGTGGACTGTTTTACTTTTTGCATTTACCATTCCAAATTTTTGCTTCTCACAAATTAGCGCTCCCAATCAGCCGGTATTTAATCATGCGGCCTTGTGCGCGCGCAACCTAAAAAAAACTGCCGACTTTTACAGTACAGTGCTGCAGCTTCAAAAAATACATCACCCGTTTAATGATACCTTGCACGTGTGGTTTAAAATAGGAGAAGGCCTTGCCTTGCATGTAATACAAGGCGACTGCCCCGAAACGGTTCATGATATCAGTATTCATTTATGTTTTAGTGTACCATCGCTTGAAACATTTATTCTTCATCTTGACAAGTTGAATGTATCGTACGGCGACTGGACCGGCCATCCCAAAAAAATCCAGGTGCGTACCGATGGCGTAAAACAAATTTATTTCAAAGATCCCGATGGCTTTTGGATTGAAGTTAACGATGCGAAGTAAGTCTGGAAGGGTGGGTGTTGAATAATTTTTTCCCCAGTCATTATAAACATTTTAATTTGTGATGAACAGTCAGCCAAAGAAATTAGCCGCGTGGCCCGCAATAGTACACGCCAGGTGCCCGCGCTGCAGGCGGGGAGATATGTTCGCAACTCCGATGTATAGTTTCAGATCGCAGGTTATGAATAAGACCTGTCCGCATTGTGGTTTAACCTTTGAACGCGAACCAGGATATTTTTATGTCGCCATGCTGGTAAGCTACGCCATCTTTGTTGCCGAAATGATAACAATGGCCATAGCAATACATGTTTTAACCGGCAGCACCAATCCCTGGTTGTATGTCATCGTCATATTATCGGTAGGTGTTGTCCTTTCGCCGTTTAATTTCAGGTATTCGCGGGTGATCTTATTACATTGGCTCACACCCGGTTTGCATTATGATCCAGAAATGAGCGCGGATAAAAAATAGTAGAAGTATTTTAGTAGCAGTAGCGATTTTTTGAATAGCAGTAGCAGTTCATACAGCAAATAATTGCCATTGTCTTTCTTGCTGCTACTGCTACGGCCACTGCTACCGCCACTGCTACTGCCACTGCTCCCGCACGTCCACTCAACTGCCAAACAATTGTAACAATTACATTCTTATCTCTTTTTTCATAATAATTTCACATTCGACAGATAAATTGTGGTTCTAAAACTATTGGTAATGAAAGGTGTACCTATTACAGCCTGGATCTCTTTTAATAATATTCTTTACATTGGCGACGAGCCGAGGGAATGTATAGCGATCATTGAAAAGTTTAACAAGCGCCTGCTTGAAATTGAACGGGATTACCCCGCATGGTTTAATAACGACAACATTACCGATCATGAAAAACTTCAACGCCATATACAATATCATTTTGAAGGCGGGATAGCGATTTTTAAATTCAAAAATGAAGATGACGTTCCGGACTTTATCCGCAAAGAATGTATCACAGCCTGCAGAAGTTTAGTTTACAGCCAGTTGTTCTATGCTTCCTGACGTTTCGTGTTTGGCCATAAATGATTGTTATTAAGTAAATTAAAGATCTGACCTCGCATTAAAAAAATAAAAGACGGTTTTCTTTTCAAAAAATTAACATAATACTTGCAACGTACGTTTTTAATACATACCTTTGATTTATGATATTTAAAAATGATACAGCCAAAGATGTTGTCCCTACAAAAACGGAACTTGACGTTTTGCAGGTATTGTGGCAATACGGCCCCTCGACAGTAAGATTTGTGCACGACAAACTGAACGAACAAAAGGAAATAGTACAATACACGTCGACCCTGAAGCTGATGCAGGTGATGAAAGAAAAAGGAATGCTCGGCAGGGACGAAACTAATATGAAGCACGTATACAGCGCTGCCGTGGCCGAAGAAAAAGTAAAAGGCAACATGCTTGGCCGCTTTGTCGATTCGATGTACAATGGTTCGGCCAGTAGTTTAATGCTCGCCTTGCTCGATAACGACAAGACTTCGGCGGAAGAGCTGCAAAAAATAAAGGAATTGCTGAATAATCTAAATAAAAGCAAATAGAAACCAAGATGAACCTGGCAAGCAGCATCATGGATAAAATCATTCCTGCCTTCGGCTGGATGCTGATCCATTCCTTATGGGAGGGCTTGTTTTTTGCTATCGTAGCCGGCGTAGTTTTAATGATGGCTAAAAAACTACAAGCGGCTTACCGGTCTAACATTGTATTGGTTTTGTTTTTGGCGTTTTTAAGCAGCTGCACCGTTACCTTTTTGTATGAATTAAATGGGGCAGCCGTGGCCATAACCAAGCCACTGTTACCCGGCGGGGGTGCTGCCATCCCTACCTTGTTTTTCGGGAATGTGCGCAGTATTAAACAGCTTGTAGAAATATTCACGAGGTATTTTTCGGCCAATGAGCCTTTGCTGGTATTGATCTGGTTCATTTTCTTTCTTTTTAAAAGTGTAAAAATGCTTGCCTGTTTAGTTTACAATCACCAGATTCGTACAAGGCAGGTGTTTGAACCGTCCCGGTACTGGACAGAAAAAGTCGCCGAATATTCCGAAAAATTGCAGGTAAAGAAAGCCGTAAGGTTTTTACAGTCGGGCTACATTAAAATGCCTGTTGTGGTCGGCCATTTGAAGCCTGTTATCCTGTTTCCTATCGGTTTACTGGCAGGTTTACCCGAAGAACAGGTAGAGGCGATTTTACTGCACGAGCTCGCCCACATCCGCCGCAATGATTATTTTGTCAACTTTCTTCAAAATATTACGGAAACCATCTTCTTCTTTAACCCGGGCTTACTATGGATATCTTCGTTACTGAGGGAGGAGCGCGAAAATTGCTGCGATGATATTGCCTTGCTGCAAACTCAAAATAAATTGGGTTTTGTACAGGCCCTTATCAGTTTTAAAGAGCATGAGCTGCGCGGCCCGGGTTATGCGGTTGCCTTTCCGGGTAAAAAGAATTACCTGTTGCGCAGGGTGAGGCGCATTATGGTCAGTAAAAACCTGGCTTTTGCCGCCGGGGAAAAAATGTTTATTATTGGCAGCATCGTTGTTCTTTTGTTATTGGCTACAACCGTTTCGATTGCGCAATTTGGCGAAAGGGTTAAAAACCGGCCGGTCGCTGTCAGAACAGATCATGTCATTTTAAAAAAAGCTGTCGCGGCAAATAACGCTGCTGCGATTAAATCAATAGCAATTGCGATAAACCACGCCCGGGCAAATGCCAGGCTGAAAATGGAGGATGGCATAGGCGGCATAAAAAAAAATGCAGAAGTAATATCGATAACCTCGGTGGAGGTGACCGCCACGACAAAACCCGGAAATTACCAAAAGGATCTTTCGGAACAGAAACAAGCAGAACTTGACCAGCTACAGGCAAAGCAGGACCAGGCGCAAGCCCGGATTGACCAGGAAGAGGCCATGAAAGACCAGCAACAAGCGTTGCGCGACCAGGCACAGGTTAAAATCGACCAGGCGCAAGCGCTTAAGGACCAGGCGGCCGCGCGGATCGATCAATTAAAGGGGAAGAAAGATAAGGAAGCCGCAAGTCTAAAAAATGAACGGCCGACAAATGTAAACGAGGAACAGGCAGCCCGTAACGAAGAACAGGTCCGTTTAAATAAAATACAGCAGGAGAAAAACCAGGAACAGGCGAAACGTAACCAGGAGCAAGCGCGGCTGAACCAAATACAGCAGCAGAAAAATGAGGAGCAAGCGGTTAGAAACCAGGAACAAGCTCGCTTAAACCAAATACAGGCAAAGAAGAACCAGCAGCAAGCCATGAAGAATAAAGTAAGCATACAGCAGTAAAATAATAATAACCCAGAACCGGTTAAGGGAAGTGACAGGCCTTCACAACCTAAAAACCAGTTTTTATTACAATCGAAAATTTAGCATTTTTTTAAAATCTGCCGTGGGCGGAGTGATAGCTTATTGTCTAATTTTTAAACACTTAAAAATAATAAAATGAAACCAAATTACATTAAAGGCAGCATCTGCATGATGGTTATGCTGCTCGCAACACTTGTCGCTGATGCGCAGACAAAAACGTTCCGTAAAACGGCCTATAACGACGGCAGTTACAATAGTTACGATAGAATACACAACGAGAATGGTAAAAACGTTGAAGAGATCCAGATGGTGTGGGACGACAAAACCTACAAAATGGAGTTGGTGGACGACAAAATGACCGCGCTATATGTAGATGGCGAAAAGATACCGGCTGCAGATTGGGATAAATACAGCGACGCCATAAAAGAAATTCGTGAACAGATCAAAAGGAACAGGGAGCAAGCTGTCCGCAACCGGGAGCAGGCGCAACGTAACCAGGAACAGGCAAAGAAAAACCAGGAACAAGCCGAGCGCAACCAGCAGCAGGCGCAACGTAACCAGGAGCAGGCCAGGTTAAACCAGGCCCAGGACAAGAAAAACGAGGAGCAGGCTGTCCGCAACCAGGAACAGGCGCGGCTAAATCAAATCCAGGAAGGAAAAAACCAGGAGCAGGCTGTCCGTAACCAGGAACAGGCACGGTTGAATGAAATACAGGCGAAAAGGAACCAGGAGCAGGCCGAAGAGAATGAAAGGGTCATGAAAACGCTGATAGCTGATCTCGTCAGCGATAAGATAATACCTGATGAAAATAGCCTGCATGATTTAACTTTTAATGACCGCGAAATGATTGTGAACGGGGTTAAACAGCCGGAAGGGGTATTTAAAAAATACAGCAAAAAATATGAGCGTTTTTCAAAAGGCAGTTTTTCGTACCGAAACTAAATGTGGAGTTAATGTGTGCAGCGAAGCACCGATTTAAATAAGCAATGACCGGGCATACTATAAAACCCGCTGCGGCCGGTTATTATTGTGTACTGTAGTTTTTAACCAACAAATCATAAAAAATGAAAACAAAATTTTTAAAATATAGCATGCTTTCAATAGCTGCAATGCTGTCTGTGATAGCTGTAAGTGCACAACAAGAAAGCACTGACGAGAATTCCGAGCGGTATAGCAATTACGATGTGACAAAAAGGGATGCGTCGGGAAAATTACGGGAAACTGTTCAAACCTTTTATAAAGGGAGCCAGTACCGGTTTGAACTGGTAAATAATAAAGTAAGCAATTTATATGTGGATGATGCGAAAATACCGGCAGATAAATACGGCCAGTATGCCACAGTGCTCAGCCGGATAAAAGAACAAATAAGACTTGACAAGATACAGGCCCGAAAAGACCAGGCCCAGGCTAAACTTGACCAGCAACAGGCGATGAAAGACCAGGTGCAGGCAAAAAAGGACGAGGAGCAGGCCATGAAAGATCAGGCAAGTGCTAAACTTGACCAGGAACAGGCGGAACGCGACCAGGTACAGGCAAAAAAAGACCAGGAACAAGCAATGAAGGACCAGGAGCAGGCAAAACTGGACCAGGAACAAGCCGTACGCGACCAGGAGCAGGCCAAAATAGATCAAAAGCAAGCCGAGGAGGATCAGCGGTTGATGAAAGAAATGATAAGCGATTTGATAAAGGACGGAATTATCCCCAATGAAAAGAGCCTGTATTCTGTAACACTCAATTCGGAGGAGATGACAGTAAACGAGAAGAAACAGCCCGATGCGGTTTTTATGCGCTATAAGGAAAAGTATTCCAGGTTTGCCACAGGTAGTTTTTCGTATGGCAGCGACCAAAATAGTTACCATGGCATTCACATGAGGAGGGGCGATCAATAGCAAATTTAGGCTATCTGCGTAATAGTTGGCATTTAAGGGGAGATCAATGAAACAAACTCATCGATCTCCCTTTATTTTTTGCTGATATATTAAACTTACTTATTTTTTTTCGGTCATAAGTGTAACCTTGTCAAATAAGTACTCGTACAAAACAGCATAATTTGATAAATTATACTTTTTTGATAAACTATTTGATAAATTAAAATTCACCCAAGTCATGGAACACAAATTAAACACCATCAAAACCGACCTTTACAATGTATTTGTAAAAGGCGACGCAAACAACAACCAAATGGCAAGAGTATTTATTGTACTCGCAGTGCCGGTAATGCTTATCTGTATGATAGCGCTGCATTCGGTAAGGTATTAAACTATCAGTACTTATTAAAAGCGTTATTAATTTCCAAACACATAATAAGCCGATAACATCAGGCTGTTGTTAAGAAATGCGAGGTTTACCCCGTTTACATTTTCGCTTTGCTGCGTATAATTTAATTTACCATAGTTGTAGGATAAACTACCCAGGTTTACTGCCAATCCAATTTTTTTGGATGGATAATATACAAAGTCAGCAATAATCCCCGCATGATAGTTGCTCCCGCTGATATTATTGGCAGGATTAGTGTCCGGTATATACGAATACTTTGTACTGAAGTACTGGTAGGCGACATATGGCCCGGTACGTACCCCGATTTTGTTGTTAAATAAAAAATATTTTCTGACATAAACCGAACTATAATAGTTCTTATCTGATTCCTTCGTAATTGCATTTGACGGATGATCAGTATAATTGGTGGCGCCGCTTCCAAACCCTGCACTGGCGCCTATATCCAGGTTAGTAGCTAAAAAATAACCGTAATTGAGATTTGTGCTGAATCCGGCTGCAGATGAGCGCGTATAATTTATGCCATACCCGCTGCTGCCGAAATAGTTGAAATTTGCACTGTTGGCACTGAAATCAAGGCCCAGCCCCAGCGTCTGATCGGATTTTTGATTTTGGGCAATAGCCGCTTGAAAAATAAATAGGATCACGATGATTGAAATTGATAATCTTTTCATAATTGTTTAAGTTAAGTTGACTAAACGGGGAAGATTAACTAATATTTTAGTTGATTGGCCTTTTTATGAAAATATTATTTGAAGGGATGTAAACGGCAATATGTGGAAAAGAAAGCCGTTATCTAAGCTTGTATGAATTGAAGATTTGACATTATTTTTTTGTAATAACGTTGAAAACGGATGTTTCCGGCCGGTGATTAGTTTTTTTGGAAATGCCTGATTTATCCCGTCCTCTAACAGCAAAACAGCTGGTACATCTCTGCACAGCTGCCTGCTCTAACTAATTAACTGAACCTAACTTAACTAAATCATTTATCCCGCCTGGATTTGCCTTTGTATGGGTGCACCAAATTATGATAATCGAAGCTGATGTAGGAATTGCTAAATAACGGGCGGCTATTTATATATTCCATTATATGATACGGTAAAAACCGTTGGTTAAACCATGGAGTAAAAATAAAACTAGTATTAAGACCGGGCGCAACTGCCGCTGCATTGGAGATGGATAATGTTTCTTTACTGTGTTTACTGCCGGTTGTGTTATTAATTGGGCGGGCTTTTGATTCTTTTGGTGTTTTATTACTGGTTGGGAACAGCTTAGCGCACTGTATTAAAATTAAGGCGAACCCGACAAAAAACAGGAAATAATATAAAAGTTGTTTCATAGTAAGGCATGTTAAGGTAAACTATATTATGCGTTTTAAATAGAATGTGAGTCAAAAATAATAAAATTAAATTAAAATCAACCACGGATTATACGGAAATTCCGTACGTATTTTTACGTGAATTTGAATTTGGTTAACAAAAGTTTAATGCTTTGCCAATTTCCTTTGCATTTTTATAAAATTAAAGCGGCGACCGCTGTTTGTTTTAACCCTAAAGATGCGGGCATTGTTTTTAAAAGAATTTATCTGTATCCCATAGCCTGCAAGTTGAACAGTTCGGCGTAACGGCCGCCTTTTTTTGTGAGCTCAGCATGGCTGCCAACCTCAATAAGTTCGCCTTTTTCAAGGACCAATATCCTGTCGGCCATGCGCACTGTGCTGAAACGGTGAGAGATAAGCACTGCCGATTTGCCTTTTGTAAGCTCGGCAAAGCGTTCAAATACCATGTATTCAGCCCTGGCATCAAGGGCCGAAGTCGGCTCGTCCAGTATCAGCAACTGGGCATCGCGCATGTAGGCGCGGGCAAGGGCAACTTTTTGCCATTCGCCTCCTGATAATTCAACGCCTTGCGCGAAGCGTTTACCCAGTTGCTGATCGTAGGCGCCCGGAAGCCGTGCAGCAAGGGCATCAGCCAGGCTTTGCTTCGCCGAGGCTTCTATCAAAGGGCGGTTAAATTGCTGGCTGATGTTGCCCACGGCAATATTCTGCGCAAAAGTCATCTGGTAACGTAAGTAATCCTGGAATATGATGCCTACGTTGAGGCGCAAATCGGCAAGGTCATAATCGCGCAGGTCAATCCCATCTAATAAAATGCGGCCTTCTGTCGGATCATAAAGCCTCGCCAGCAATTTCACAAGCGTTGTTTTACCGGCGCCGTTTTCACCAACGAGCGCCAGTTTTTCGCCGGGATGCAGTGTAAAACTTAAGTGACGGTTGGCCCAGTTTTCGGAGTTTGCATACCGGAAACCCACATCTTCAAAAGTAAAACCCTCAAGTATAGTTTTTGGGAAAGGGACCGGGTGGTCGGCCAATTTAATTTTTGGCCTGATATCAAAAAATTCAAAAAAATCGCGCAGGTAAATTGCTCCCTGCGAAACCGAAGTGAACCGGCTTAAAATGCCTTCGAGTAAAGTACGCAGCTGCCTGAATGAGCCTGCTAAAAAGGCCAGGCCGCCAATTGAAACGCGGCCGTCGACCGCCCCGATGATAATAAACACATAGGCCGCATAATAACCAATGCTACCTATCATGGCGAAGAAGGTGCCCCATATTGACCGCTTTATAGATAGCCGTTTGTTATCAATATAAAACTGGTTGGATAGTTGCCTGAACCGATTGATGATGAATCCGGATAGATCGAAGATCTTTACTTCCTTAGCGGTTTCATCGCTTGCGCCTATATAGCGGATATAATCCAGCTCGCGCCGTTCGGGTGTTTGTCCCCGGGTAAGTGCATAGCTCTGATCGTTAAAATATGATTCTCCTAAAAAAGCCGGTATTATAGCAATAAGCAGCAATATAATAAGCCATGGGTTAAAAACCATCAAGCCGGCAGCCAGGAAGCCCATGGTGATCAGGTCCTGCAACTGGCTCATTACCTGCGAAAGCAATAAAGTACGCCCAATGGTTTGCTGCCGCGCCCGTTCCAGTTTATCATAAAATTCGGAATCTTCGAACTGGTCAAGATCAAGCGTCGCAGCGTGCGCCATTATTTTAATCGAAGTATGGTTGCTGAACAGATCGCCCAGCAAAGCATCCACCAAAGTAATAGCCCTGCTAAGGCCGTCGGTTAATATAGCCAGGCTAAATTCAATACCCACCAGCTCCCATAAGTAATGTGTGCTTGCCCCGTGTTGATGGCTCAGCACAATTACCTGGTCTATGATCAGTTTACCTACATACAATAGCGCCACGGGCATGGCCGAGCGTACTATGCGCAACAGGGTGTTAAAAACCGTCATTGCCTGGCTGGTTTGCCATACGAGCTTAAAAAAAGCGGGAAGGTTGCGCAGGGCCGCAAGGCGATCTTTTAAAGTTAACGTTTCGGTGCGTACATTTTTTGGCGGGCGGGTATTCAACAGGTCTCTTTCTGATTAATATAGTATGTAAAATTAAGAAATTTAAGGAATTGATGTGGTTAATCACGGTTTTGTGAGGTATGAATGACAAATCAACGGCATAAAGAGTTAACATTTATGGGATAAACTTATCCTTATATTTAAACGGATGATTTAATTTCAAATAAATAATCCCTTACTTTTGCCGCTATATCAGCAAATATGAACGAGTCCTTAAAAAATAAATTCGACAGCATAATTTTTGACCTCGACGGAACACTCTGGGACAGCACAGGCAACGTTGCGTTGGCCTGGCAAGAGGCTTTGGAACAAGTGGATTATGTGGATGAGGTAATGACCCGCGAAAAAGTAAGGGCTGTTACGGGGATGGCTTACAATGCTATTTTTGATAAGATGTTCCATTATCTCGATACAGAAAAGCGGAATGACCTAATGGAGATATGCGCCAAAAGTGAGCTTGATATGCTGTACGCTAACGGAGGCGAGCTCTATCCGCAGCTTGACGAAACGCTGGAATATCTTGCGGCTAAATACAAGCTGTTTATTGTAAGTAATTGCCAGAATGGCTACATCGAAGTGTTTTTAAATACTAGCCAAATGGGGCATTATTTTATGGGGCATCAATGCTACGGCACAAAAGGAAACCCGAAATCCGAAAATATAAAAGATATCGTTAACGATCATCAGCTTGCCGCCCCGGTTTATGTGGGCGATACCATGGGCGACTACGATGCCGCCACCAAAGCCGGCGTTCCATTTATTTTTGCCGACTATGGCTTTGGAAAAGTGGAAGCCGGGCAGATTGCTACAATAAGTGCATTTGCAGAGTTGGTGGACTTGCTGTGACGATGAACGTTTATTGTTTATTATAATCGTTCAATTTCTTTGGTCGACAGCCCGGTAATGTTGGCAATGAGCGCTACATCCAAACCGCTTTTCTTCATCTTAAGAGCAGTCTCTTTTGTGTTTTTTTCAATGCCTTTTTCAATACCCTTTTCGATGCCCTTCTTTTCAGCTTGATCCAATAAAAATTCTTCGATACCCATGGCGATACTCCCTCTTGTTAAAATGGAAATCTCTTTTTCAAATTTAGCTATTATTTCCTGGTTTTCAAAGGGTAGGTAATAACGCAAAAACGTCATTACCTTTCTTATCTTTTCTTTTGGCATTTTTTTGGTTAACAAACGCCTGGCCAAATCATAGGCCAGGTCGAATAATTGCTGGTCTTGCATTGCCGGGCGCGAAAGGGACAGTTTGGCCGTAAGCACAGCCATTGCAAAAGGATTATTGCTATCTTCCAAATCACTGTCATTTTGATCAATAATTTTATATGTATTGAAAGCATAGAATACTTTGGTTCCTAAAAACTCTGTTTCATAGTGTTTGGGATGAAAACCTTTATTTGTATCCGCAAAGATGGCAAAGGCCGTAATCGGCTTATCGTATTTATCTAAAATCCGGTAATAGTATTGGAACATGCGTTTTGCGAAATCATGATCGGTATAGCCTTGTACCTCTACATGTATCAATATCCATTTTTCCTGGTCATCAAATGTAAACACCTTAACCAGTTTATCCACGTACCTGGGCGAATAGTTATCAGCTTCCGGCGGAAAAAGCTGCTCCAACTCCTTGTCAAGATATACAAAGCCTTTTTCCAGGTCAAATAGCTTATCACTTTCGGGATAGAAAAAACGCAGAAAATCATCGAATAAGTCTTCCAACGCAGCCTTCCAAAGGATATCATTTCGTTTCATAGCAGCAAGTTAAACATTAAAGCCAATCTAATATAAAACACAACTATTTTAAACTGCGGAAAAACCTGCGGTCCAAGATTTAAAAAAACCGCGAATAACACAATCAGCTAGATGTTTAAGCGCACCATAAAATCACTAACTTTATATAATCAATTTCTACCTCATGAGATCAAATAAATTTTCACGCCGAAGTTTTCCTGAAGCCAATGCCTTAGCCATAATCGATTAATCTTTTATCATCAACCATTGCTTTTAATTAACTTCTAATCTCCTCACCATGCTTTTCCCCGAAGACTTTCTTCACTACGTTTGGAAATTCCGTCTGTTTGACCGGCTTAACTTGCAGACTACCGGTGGAGAAGAACTGGAAGTGTTTTCGGCGGGGATACATAATTCTGATTCGGGCCCCGATTTTCACAATGCGAGGATCAGGATAGGGGACACCGTTTGGGCGGGGAATGTGGAAGTGCATCTTTCTTCGTCAGATTGGCAAAAACATGGGCATACAACAGATAACGCTTATGACAATGTGATTCTGCACGTGGTTTATCGTGATGATGAACCGCTGATTTTAACTAATGGCCGGCGGGTACCAACGCTGGAACTTGAAAACCGTATCTCTCCGGATCTTTATAATCGCTACCATACGCTGGTTTTTGGCAATCAAACCATTATACCTTGCGAGGCGAACATCGGTTCGGTTGATAGCCTGACACTTCATAATTGGCTCACGCGGGTGCTTGTTGAGCGGCTCGAAAAAAAATCCGCGGCCGTAGTTACCGCCCTTAACAAAAACAGGGGCGATTGGGAAGAAACCTTTTACCAGTTTTTAGCAGCAAATTTTGGATTTAAAACCAATGCGCTTCCCTTTGAGCTGCTGGCTAAATCATTACCGCAAAACATTTTGGCTAAGCATAAAAACAACCCGATGCAAATTGAAGCGCTGCTATTTGGCCAGGCGGGGTTTTTAAAAGAGGATATGGCCGATGCGTATCCGCGAAAGCTAAAAAATGAATATGATTTCCTTCAGAAAAAATATAAGCTGGTTCCAATCGAAAATCACCTATGGAAGTTTATGCGTTTGCGGCCGCAGAACTTCCCCACCATAAGGTTGGCACAGTTTGCGGCGCTGGTGGTGCGGTCAAATCATTTATTTTCAAAACTATTGGAGATAAAAGACGTAAAAGGGTTAAGAGACCTGTTTATGGAGATAAAGGTAAACCCTTATTGGGAAAATCATTATCGTTTTGACGTTGAATCAACCCCATCGTTAAAAAACCTGGGACCGGCATCTGTTGACGTTTTGCTGCTGAACACTTTGGCTCTGTTTTTATTCAGTTATGGTAAGCACAACCAAATACAGCACTTTATTAACCGCAGTTTGCAATTGCTGGAGTATTTACCAAACGAAAACAATAAAATTGTTGAAGATTTTAGTAGTTTAGGGGTGAAAATAAAAACGGCCTTTGAATCGCAGGCGCTACTGGAGTTAAAAAATAACTACTGTAACTATAAGAAATGCCTGCAATGCGGCGTTGGTAATAAGATATTAAAGTTAGTGTGATATGTTGCAAAGGATAATAACTTTTTTTGAGAGATACTCATTTGGTGTATGCACCTACCTGGGCGAAAAGTTTAATATTTCAATCGCCAAGATCAGGTTATTTTTTATTTACTCGTCATTCCTTGCGGTAGGCTTCCCGCTTATATTTTACATTTTTGCCGGCATCGTACTCGATATCAGGAACTATGTGAAAAGGGTGCATACCCGCGTCACTGATCTGTAGAATTTCGGATTTTCACTGTTGTTTATTTTCAATGGTGTTCGAGAAGGCTTCGCCGTTTCGGATGTTCGATTTCGGATTTAAGAGGGTGCCATGGTACACTCACTATCGGCAAACTCACCATGACATACCCCCTTTTAATTCTTCTCCGGATATAAATGCATCACCTGTCCCCCGCCACTCGCAAGCAGCATCTTCAAAACAGTTTCCCTGGTTACTTTTTTAACCACTTTAACCAAATGGTTCAAATCCGGATCATTTGCCGGGGCATCGCTCCATATCTCAGCTATATAGTTGCCTTCCGGTAAAAAATCAAAAGCTTTGGTAATCGTCCGCGAATCGTGGTTGGTGATTGCTCCAATATACCAATCGTCTCCTTTTCGTCGTGCAATTGCTAAATACTCCCCCGGCTTCGCGTCAATAACACGGGTTTCATCCCAGGTGGTGGGCACCTTTTGAACAAATTCAAATCCCAGCGCACCGATATAAGCATCGGGGTCATCGCATACCATTCCCAGTGCATTTTCGAGCACTATATACATGGCCAGCATGTGGCAGCGCGTGCCCATTACAAAAGGACGCGTATAGTGTATCTTAAACTGCGCCGGCGATGCCGCCCTGAAACCACCCAAATGATAATCGGTTGAGCCTGCCAGTAAGCGGGTAAACGCAATATTTATATCGGCATCGGGGGTTACCCAATCGCTCCATTTGTCGTTTTCATAATTCAGGGTGCCTTCACGCGTAAACTCGTTGGGCCATGTCCGGCTTTCGCCTGTTGGCTTGTAGGCCCCATGGAATTGTAAATGTAAGTGGTGCAGCGCTGCTTTTTGAAGTATCTCTTCCTGCATGTTTACCATTTCCTGGTCGTCGCGATCCATAAAATCACACATCAGGCCTTTTATGCCCCATTTTTCGTATTGTGCGAACGTTTCATCCAGTTTGGGGTACAAGGCGTAAAAATGTACCCAAACGCGTATGCCGACCCCTTTTTTTGCTGCCGAATCGCAAACCTGCTGCATGTCCAAACCCGGAACCGCTTTCGAAGGATCGGCGTGCGGACCCGGCTGAAAACCGGCGCCGTCGTTCACATACCATTCATGCAGGCCATACTCTACTACCGAATGGTATTCAATACCGTATTTAGCGCAGAAATCTACATAGTACATATTTGTTACATAATTATTCCCGGGTGCGTTGATCGTATCCGGCACTACATCGCCGTTCCACCAGGGGAAGGTTGTTTTGCCGGGCTTTATCCATGATAGGTCCTTTATTTTACATGGCTCGCTTAAATTGGTCAGAATGTTTGACTCGATAAATGCGCCAGGCTTATCGCTGATCATCATTACCCGCCAGGGGCTGTTATGCGGAAGGGTTGCTTTTACCTTTATTTCGGTTTGATGGGGCAGGGGAGATAGCCGGCTTTCCAGCACATTATTGTGCTTCATCAGGTACATGCCTGCATAATCGTGCAGGTTCGCTTCGGTAATCGCCAGGTAAAGGCCATTGGGATATTCAAACAGCGCCGGCATGTCCATTAAAGTATCCGGCCTTAAATGGTTAAGATCGACTTTGGTATACAGGCCTTCGTGCGAAGTAGCATAGTTTTCGCGCAAAAGCACGGTGGCCGTGGGATTTTGCGTGAGGTTAAACGAGTCAAGTTCATCGGTGATGTTTACGCATTCTTCCCAGGCGCTTTGTTTTGGAATGACATACCTGAACGCTGCGCCATCATTAAATATGCGCACCTCTATCTCCAACTTTCGCCGGGGGCCGGTTTGTTCTGTTATTGGGACCAGGATGCTGTTGCATTCGCTATGTACTTTACTGGTTTTACCTACTAATAACGTGTAATCATCGGTTAATCTTTCCTGATTGGCGGGCGCTATTACCAGGCTATTGTTAAAGGCGCCGCCTTCTTTAAAAATTATGTTTAGCCTTGAATTATCAACCATTAAAATCCCTTTATAGGAAATCTTATAATACAACCCGTCCTTATCGGTGCTTAGCCAGAATTTAATCTTTGTATCAGGCGAGGTAAGGGTGATTATTTTTTTAGCAAAAGCGTTTGCAGAGATGAACAAACACATAACGAAAGTTAAGCGATAGAAAACAGCCATGATGCAAGTTTAACGGTGGTTTAAACTATAAAAGTAAGGTATTTAAAAGAATCAAGAGACAAGAATCAAGAACCAAGAGCCGGGATGACGTTTTGCAAGGCGTAGTTATTATAGACATTTGGGGAATTTATGGTATTTTTGTCTTGATTCTTGGCTCTTGATTCTTGGCTCTTTGTTAAATAAACACCGTTGCGGGGTACTCGGCTAACCTCTGAAAAATGCCGACCGTTGCAAGCTGACCATACATTTTACGCTTTTAAAGCAGGAAGAAAGCCTCATACCCCGCGGCGGCCCTCACAGCAACTTCCCGGTTTGTACGGCGTCCTGCAGGTTGCGCACCCTGAATTTTGGTTTATAAATACGGTTCGACAAACGCTGTACCCATGGTTTTTTGTACCCGAATACGGCTTTGATAATATTTACACTTGCCGAACCGGTTGGATAGCCATATTTATACCAACTGAACTTCGATTGGTCGACGCGGAACTGCTCGGCAAATTCCGCTATGAACAGATCGATCTCAATATCAACAATATCCAAATCAAGGTCGATACTTGTATCGAGATTTAAAGCATAAGGGTCTACTTCCCTTATCTTATACCTGTCACAGTATTCAACAATAAATGCTCTTAATTGCGGATGTATCTCTTCCATCTAAAAAAACAGCGATCAGATCAATTGAATTATTAGACGCCATTATTTAGGGAAGGTTGCACCGGTTTGGGGCTTTTTTAAGAATAAATCATATAATTTTAAACCCTTTTCTCCATCACGATCAAATCGAGGTGCTGTTTGGGGACGCCGAATTTCGAACCATCGTGAAAGGGCTGAATTTCTCCTGTCGCCTTAAAGCCACGGCGCTCATACCAGCTGACCAGCTCGTGCCGGATACCGATCACTGTGATGGTTAAGGTATGGCAATTTAATTCATGAGCATAGCTTTCAGCCGCAAGCAGCAAATTCCGGCCAATTCCGCTGTTCTGCAATGTTGGCGAAACGCTGAACATGCCCACATAAAGTTTAAGCGTGCGCACCTCTAAATAAACGGTGCCGGTTATTTGCCCATCGGGCTCTACATTTTTCAGGATAATAATTTGCGGATCTTCAAAGTACTTATTCAGCGCCTCCTCATCAACCCTGATCCCGTCGATCAGGTCGGCTTCGGTGGTCCATCCTTTTTTTGAAGTTTCGCCGCGGTAGGCGGAGTTTATTAATTTGTTAAGTTGTGGAACATCGGCTTTGGTGGCTTTTATAATGGGCATAAATTTGTTTTTCAGCAACTGCAAACCTAACTTTTTTGAAATAGAGTAACAATAAAACGAAAGATGTAATCTCGCCACCTGTAAAAACAAATAGGCCGTCAAATTTGGCAGGCCTATTTGTTTTTTTGGCAGTTTAAATTTCGTTCGGCTTATTTGCTGAGCATAAGCGTAATATAAACATCACCGCTGTTCCCAACCACAATATCGCCTTTCCCATCGCCATTCAAATCAGCAATGGCAATGCCGTCCGGTTTTGATCCGACCGGCAACGAATAGCCTGAGACAACGCCGGTTTTGCTCATCATAAATACGGTGATGCTGTTGCTTTTATAATTGGTAACCACGATATCTGCAATTCCATCGCCATTTAAATCTCCGATTGCCACGCGGCTTGGCGATTTCCCGGTCATAAAAGGAGACCCCGGCATGGTGGTGAACTGCCCTTTCCCGTTGCCAATTAAAATAGTTAAACCGTCACGGCCGGTATTGGACGCAGTAATACTCGGTGAATTAACAATCGCGAGGTCAGGCTTCCCATCACCGTTAACATCGCCGATCGCAACCCCAAACGGCGAATCCCCGCAGGGAAACGGCGAACCCTCCGCTTCATGAAAATTACCCTTCCCATCGCCTAATAGAATGGTCGAATTATTACCGTCAAGGTTAGTGGTGACTATATCGGGTTTTCCATCCCTGTTTATATCGGCAACCCTTGCCCGCTGATAGGGATGTTTTCCCACGGCCAGGTACTTAACCTGTTTATCAAACCCGTGCGCGTTATTTCCAAACAAAATCGCAAGTTGATTATTTCCCCAGCTATCGGTAAGCAGGTCTAAGTTGCCGTCGCCGTTAAAATCGCCGGTTGCGATGCCATGGGTGTGCGGCCTCACTTCTACAGGGTACGGCGACCCCTTCATCGGCGTAAAACCGCCTTTCCCATCGCCCATAAGGACCGTGACATACTTCCGGTCGTGATTAGCGAAGGCAAGGTCGGGCTTGCCATCTTTATTAAAATCGGCAATGGCTATATCATTAGGCATATAGCCAGCCGGGAATGGAGAACCCTTGGCCTCCCTGAAATCCCCTTTGACGCCGCCAAGCAATATGGTTACGCTGCTGTCTTCGCCGTTTGCAATTACCAGGTCCTTAATTTTGTCGCCGTTTAGGTCGGCAATTTCAACGCTGTAGGGTTTGTGAGCCAATTTAATTTTGGTAATGGAAAATGGCGATGCGGCGTTAACCGCTTTGGCATAATTGTGTACACTTGAATAGATGACAACACAAGTGGTAATTAGTGCTATAAATGCAAATATTTTTTTCATGACGTTATTTTAAATGCTGTTCGATAATGCTCTAACTATGATATGCAAGGCTGCTACCGGGCTTATAAAATGGTCGTATTTAAAATTGGCGGTAGCAATATTCCAATCGCGGCGGTTAATATTAAGGTCCGCGCGGACAATAAGTTCAGCGCCGTTATTCTTTAAAATGAAAGCATTAAAATCTATTTTTTTAGTGATGCCATGCATTGTTAAATTTCCGAAAATAGACACTTGTGAAGTATCCCCGCCGGTTGAATATTTTACATCAGTAATATCAAACCGTGCAACGGTAAAACGGCCCGTCTCAAAAAAATTATCGCCTTTTAAATTAGCTTCCAGTTTTTGTTTGTCAGGGGAAGTGAGATCAGTTACATCCAGTGTATTCGTGTCAATCAGGATGGAACCGCCTGTTAGTTTTCTATTTTGAACCGTCAATTGGCCCCAATACATTTTGAGCGTACCGGTATGCGCTCCGGTCAACTTTGTTATATGCCAGCTTACCATGCTTTGGGATAAATCGACCTTTAAGGTACTGACAGGCGAAGAATCTTTGCGAAAAGCAAAATTTAATTTGCTGTTAACGAAGCCATTGTTAACAAACAATAACATGCATAAAAGAAGTGTTTTCATAATGCTGCGATTAATTTTGAAAACAAGTGTAGCCCCTTATACTTTTAGCAAAAAATAAAGTAGACTAACCGCAGTTTTAATAGATATAAATTGGTGAGTAGTTGATTGAGTTGGACAGAGTTGATGAAGTTTTAATTGTGTTGGTTTTTTCAACTCAATCAACCACTCACTTAATCAACATAATCAACTGTCAACACTCATCTATTAAATCAGGCGTTGGTCGATTGTATTCGTTGTTTATCGGATTTATGCTCAATTTTGAATATGCAACGACAATGACATGGCGCAGATAAAATGGACTGTAACCAAAAGATTATTATATCTGGGTTTCTGGGTAGTGATCACTGTGATATTCCTATACGACAGAAGTTACCTTATTCAAAAAATAGGGCTCGGCCATTTTTTCGAATGTACCGTAGTCAGGTTGGGCCTGATCATTTCGCTGGCCTACACACACCTGTATTATCTTATTCCGAGGTTTTTTTCTGAAAAAAAATATTTCACCTACTTTTTTCTGGTGGTCTTATCACTCGGGGTATACGTTAGCCTGCAAAGCGTTTACGACATTTATCTTTATGGCTTTGTCATCGGCTCAATTAGCCACCGCAATTTCTGGTATTCTTTCCCGTATAATTTTTTAACTACCGCTTGGTACCTGGCGCTAACAGTCGCTTTTAAACTAAGCCTCGACTGGTACGAACAGCGCAAAGAAGTTATAAAACTCCAGGAAGAACTTAGCCGGGTGCCGGCGTCTGTGAATATTCAAAAGCATAACGAATATTTGTTCCTGAAGTCAGGCACAAAAAAGTTGAAGACACCGATTGCAACGGTTTCCTATATACAGGGGCTAAAAGATTATTCGGTTATTTATACAGATGAGGGGAAGATCATTGTCAAGGGCTCCTTAAAAACGGTTGAAGAATTATTTCCCGAAAATCATTTTTTGCGCATACATAAATCTTACCTGGTTACCAACAACAAAATAAAACAGGTGGAAAGCAATAAAGTGGTGCTAAATAATGGCGCTGTTATTCCGGTCGGCCGCAGCTATAAGCACCTGCTGAATTTTTTATAATGCACGGATGATGTGCAGATGTGCGGATGTTGGCTGTGATATTTTTACAATAGTTTATATTCTTCGCGTACCGGGCTAAAAATATCGATCAGCTTGCAATCGGTAACAGCGGTGCCGCTATGCCACACATTGGAAGGCACAATAGCAAATAAGCCGGTATCAAGTATTTGAGGGATGTCGTTTACAGTGAGCTCAAATTTACCTTCGATAACAAAGGAGCATTGTTCATGGATATGCTGGTGGCGCGGCACAGAACAACCGGCTTTTACCTCGATAAAATTAATGGTATTAGTTTCGGTATGGATAAGTTTTGAAAAAAAGCCGGGGGCGATCTCTTTGGTTTTTATATCGCTGAAGCGATGAAATATTGAAGTATCCATTTGAGTGTTTATGGTTTGAATATAACTATATTATTAAGAAGTTTTAATGGATTAGACGCGCATATTTTAGTAGCTTTAGGCGCCTCCTTAAATGGGCTTCTTTTTTGAGAGTCAAAACTAATAAAAGCTTTTATAGTTTACCTAACGGGGCAATTATATATCAGTTATGGCATTTATTGATTATTACCAAACCTTAGGGGTACCAAAAAACGCATCCGAAAAAGATATTAAAAATGCTTACCGCAAACTTGCGCGGAAATATCATCCCGACTTAAACCCAAACGATGCTGAGGCCAACAAGAAATTTCAACAGCTGAATGAAGCCAATGAGGTGCTAAGCGACCCGGAAAAACGTAAGAAATATGATCAGTATGGCGAAAACTGGCAGCGGGGTGAAGAATATGCTGAATTTGAACGTCAGCAGCAACAGCGCCGCCAGCAAAACCCGTTTGCAGGGAGCCAGGCATCAGCTTTTGAAGGTTTCGGAAGTGATGATTTTTCAGACTTTTTTCAATCCATGTTTGGGGGACGAGGCGGGTCGAGCGGCGGCCGACAGGCAAAATACCGCGGCCAGGATTATAATGCCGAGCTTCAACTGAGTTTAAGAGCGGTGGCCGAAACCCATAAGCAAACGCTAACCGTCAATGGCAAAAACATCAGGATAACCATACCGGCCGGGATTGAAAACGGCCAGACAATAAAAATTACTGGCCACGGAGGCCCCGGGGTAAACGGCGGCCCGGCCGGCGACCTTTATATAACTTTTTCGGTTATTAACGATACAAACTTTAAACGGGAAGGCAGCGACCTGTACAGTACCGTGAAGCTGGACCTTTACACCGCTGTTCTTGGCGGCGAAGTGACGGTTGATACCCTGAGTGGAAAAGTAAAAATCAAGGTAAAGCCCGAAACCCAAAATGGAACAAAAGTGAAGCTGAAAGGCAAGGGCATGCCGGTCTACAAAAAAGAAAATGAGTTTGGCGACCTTTATATTACTTACGACATCCAGATCCCGACCAACTTGACCGAAAAACAGAAAAAATTATTTGAAGAACTGAAGGAGATGTGAGATTGGGAAAAGTCAGTAAAGTCAGTAAAGTCCGAAAAGTCAGTAAAGAAAAAAATCACCGGTGACTAATGGCCAATGAACCAATGAACTAATGAACAAGCGAACTAATGAACCAATGAACCAATGAACAAGTGAACCAAATAAGATGACAAACTTAATAGCAACAGCAGATATATGCACTTACCATGAAGTGGAATACACCTTTATCAGTTCATTAGGTGAAGCCGGGCTGGTGGAACTAAAAGTAGTTAACCAGGCCACCTATATCCCCGAAAGTGAATTGCAAAAGCTCGAGCGGATGATAAGGATGCACCACGAGCTGGAAATAAATGTAGCAGGCATAGAAGCCATTACCCATTTGCTGGAACGTATTGAGCAAATGCAGGAAGAAATGCGCGTACTAAAGAATAGGCTTGGAACATAGCCTTTATCGAAAAATGCGTTTGTATTAACACCTCAATGGCAAAACCAGGAATAACTGTGCATTCTCCGAAATTTTAAGCAAGTTTAGAACGATTAACCACCTTCGTTTGTCAGGTATTTAAACGAATTTAATGAAAAAAACACTTCTTTTAATCCTTGTTATCCCCCTGGCTTTTCAGTCAAAAACCGCGATGGCCCAGGCGGTTGCCGATACGCCGATAGAGCACTACGTGTTCTATAAAGATCCAAAGGTTTATGTAAATATATTGATCACCGGTCGCGTTATTGGGGTGAACCTTGAGGACGTGCAGGGCGTTAATATCAAAAATATCCGCACCGGGCAGAGTGCAAGCAGCGACAGCCACGGCATTTTCAAAATAAACGCTGCCAAACGCGATACGCTGCATTTTGAAGTTGCAAAATATTCAAAGGAAGTTCGCATCATTAAAAACCCCAAAGAAAACCTCAACGTCATCATGATCAAAAGAAAAACGGATGAATTGCCGGCTGACCGTTCGTCATCAGATTATGACAAGGCAAAAAAGGCAGATAATGAACTTTATCGCATACTCGAAAAGGATGCCAAGTTGGAAGGAAAATGGAATTATTGAAGTGAATTGGTTGATTAAGTGAATAGTTAATAAAGTGAGTAGTTGTTGGTGGACTAATATTACAATTGACCAACTGTTTTTAATTGGGGGCCCGGTATTTTTGTCGAAATTTATTTACTTTACAATACAGCAATTCTATCATGAAAAACATTGGAATTTTAGGCTCCGGCGAAGTAGCGACCACGCTTGCCGATGGATTTATTGAAAATGGGTACAAGGTTTGTTTGGGCACCAGGCACCCTGAAAAATTGAAGGATTGGAAAGCCAAACATGCAGCAAACGGTACGGTTGGCTCCTTTGCGGACGCCGCCGCCTTCGGCGACCTGCTTTTCCTGGCTGTAAAAGGCGATGCGGCCCAAAAAGTGCTTGAAGCAGCGGGCCGGGATAACCTTGCGGGTAAAACCATCCTGGATACTACCAATCCTATTGAAGCGGCGCCCCCGGTTAACGGCGTGCTAAGGTTTTTTACATCGATAAACGAATCGCTTATGGAGCAATTGCAAAAAGCTTACCCGGAAGCGAATTTTGTAAAAGCTTTTAACAGCGTCGGATCATCGCTGATGATCAACCCTGATTTTGGCGGGATAAAACCTACTATGTTCATCTGTGGCAATGATGAGGACGCTAAAAAAGAAGCGACAGCGATAAACACCATGTTTGGTTTTGATACCGAAGACATGGGCAAGGCCGAAGCAGCCCGGGCTATTGAGCCATTGTGTTTGTTATGGTGTATCCCCGGCTTTATTGCTAATCAATGGGAGGGCCACGCGTTTAAGCTGCTGAGGAAGTAGGTACAGGAGGTTGGAGTTTGTGTGTGGCTTTTCCCAGACCGCTGGACTTTTTGGCCAATCTCCAACCTCCAGTCACTAATTTAAACTTTTTTCCTACTTTTAGAGGATGAAATTAGCCCCTGGCGGGGCGCATTATAATCCGTAATGGAAATAAAAACCAAAACAGTAAAAAGCTCGCATTTAAAAAACATGATCATCAAATGCTTGTATTTTGATAAGGCAATGTCATGCGCGGAGCTGAGTGAGTTATTTGATAAAAGCATACCTTCAATTGCAAAGGCGGTGAATGAACTGATCGACGAAGGTTTTGTGATCGAACAGGGTTATGCCCCGTCGAGCGGTGGCAGGCGCCCGCTGATGTATGCCATTAATGCCAGCGCCATGTATATCCTGGCCATAGCGATGGACCAGCTTTCGACCCGGATCCAATTGGTCGATCTGCTTAACCAGCCGGTATCTGATTTTGTAATGTTTGAGCTGAAGCTGTTGAATAACGGGCAGGCGCTGGATAAACTGGTAGAAAATATTAACGCGTATATCAGTAATTCAGGCGTGGATAAGAACAAGATCGCGGGTATAGGGATTGGCATGCCGGGTTTTATAAACCCTATAAAAGGAGTGAATTACACCTATCTCGAATCAGGCGATAAAACCCTTACGCAATATATTTCAGATGAAACCGGGCTGCCAACCTATATCGATAACGACTCGAGCCTGATCGCCCTGGCTGAACAGAAATTCGGCATAGCAAAATCGCAAAAGGAAGTTATGGTAATCAACCTGGGCTGGGGAATTGGCCTGGGGATGATCGTAAACGGCGAGATTTTCAGGGGCAGGAACGGTTTTGCGGGGGAGTTCAGCCATATCCCGCTATCGGAAGATGGTGCGCTCTGCAGTTGCGGCAAGCGGGGCTGCCTTGAGGCAGAGGCTTCGATGCTCGTGGTCTCAAAACGCGCCATCGAGGGAATTGAGCAGGGCCGCGTTACCAGCTTAAAACAGATAGACGAGGCGCATTCGAAGCAAATGGGCGATGCTATAATGGCAGCGGCTAATAACGGCGACCAGTTTGCTATAGGGCTGTTCGCCGATGCAGGTTATAAAATTGGAAAAGCGCTGGCGATACTCATCCACATCATGAACCCCCAGGCGATCGTTTTAAGCGGCCGTGGTGCGAAAGTCGGCAAAATATTAATGGCGCCGATACAACAGGCGCTTCACAAGTATTGCATTCCCCGGCTGTCGGGCGGAACCGAATTATTGATCTCCGAGCTTGGATTTGATGCTGAACTGATTGGCGCCGCAGTGCTGGTGATGGAGAATTTTGATAAGGAAGTAAAAAGTATGCTGGTGGCGGGGTGAGGATTAGTCCATAGTCCATGGCCACGTTTGACTTTCAATTACATAAAAAATTAAAATACAGCGACTACAAAATATAATCATCAATGGCTATGGTCTATGGACCATCTACCATGGACTTTTAACAAACACTATGAATCAAAAATACAAGCCGGGGATAATTTTTGGCGTAATAATGATGCCTGTTTATTTTTTTAACTCCATGTTCATCTTTCCCTCACCCGACCATTCCAAACATATTCTAAGCCTTAGTATATTAGCCTTAGTTGGCGGGGCTATAAGCGGGTTTTTATACGGCTGGTTCACCATTTGGTATGATGCCAGGAAAGTAAAAGGAGTTTAGCATTGCCGACATAATCTCCTGCATGCCAGTTGCAATACAATGCTTGAAATCGATAATTTCTTTTTACAAAAAAACGAACCAGTAAAAGCTGCCTGCTTTTTTTAAGGGAATTTATCCTGGGCTACGACAAAAAAATCACCGAGGCCTGGAAATATAAAATGCCTTTTTATTGCTATAACGGAAAGATGTTTTGTTACCTGTGGGTAAATAAGAAAACGCATCAGCCTTATGTTGGAATTGTTGAAGGGCGAAAAATTGAGCATCCTTTACTGATCATTGAAAAACGTTCGCGGATGAAAATAATGCAGCTGGACGCGACGGCTGATATACCCGTTAAGACGCTGGGTGAAATTCTGAGAATGGCCCTGAACACCTGGCATAACCCATTACCAGGGTTTTAAAAAACGGCCATGGCAATTGTATTTAACTTTGGGATTGAAGTAGATCTGCAATAAAATAGTATCTTCAAAAGTTTAAATCAGTTCTAACTCATGCAAAAACCCGACAGCCTGATATTCGATATGGACGGAACCCTTTGGGATGCCGTGGATACTTACGTGGCCTCGTGGAACCTGGTGTTTAAAAAATTAAACATCGACAAGCAGATGGCACGTGACGAGCTTTTGGAGCGAATAGGCTGGGACGGTGATAAAGTAATGAGGGCGGTATTGCCCGAATTTGATGATGGGCAGCGAAAACAGATATATGATGACGTTAACGGCGTAAGGCGGCAGCTATTACCGCAAAATGGCGGTATGCTGTATGACGGGGTTATTGAAGGCTTGCGCAAACTGGCAGAAAAGTACCAGCTTTTTATCCTGAGTAATTGTGCGAAGGGGATTATCCGGGTGTTTATCGACTGGGCGCAAATTGACGATTACATTACCGATGAAATTGCCTACGGCGTAAACTATATGCCCAAGCATCATAATATAAAATTGCTGATGGATACGCATTCACTGAAAACGCCGGTTTACATCGGTGATACCGCCGGCGATGCCGAACAAAGCCGCAAGGCGGGTATCCCCTTTGTTTTTGTAAGCTACGGCTTCGGCGATACGGATGACTATGACATGAAGTTCGATGACTTTAAATCACTGACGGATTATTTTATGGGCTTGTAGAGGCACAGCATATAAAAACATCGGATACTTTTTGTTGTAATGTTGAAAAGTTACAGCATTGAGTTTTAATATACCGCTTTTACAACATTCCAACTTTACAACATTCCAACATTCCAACATTCCAACATTCCAACATTCCAACAATAAAAAAACCTGCTGACATAGGGCTGTCAGTACCTCTTTTTTAATTTGTGTAACAATAAAAAAACACAAATATGGAAACCATCCCAATGTTATTAAAAGAAATGGAGCATGAGGCTTCAACTACCCGCAAAATGCTCGAACGTGTGCCACAGGACAAATACGACTGGCAGCCCCATGAAAAAAGCATGACCGTAACAAAGCTTGCAACGCACCTGGCCGAACTGCCGGGCTGGGTTAAATTGACATTTGAAACCAATGAGCTTGATTTTGCAAAAGGCGATTACAAACCGGTAACCATCAATGATAACGCGGAGTTGATGGACTATTTTGAAAAATCGTATGCTGATGGAAAAAGCAGCCTGTCTTCGGCAACCGAAGAAGACCTGGCGCTTCCATGGACGCTGCGCAACGCCGATACCATTCTGCAGACTTACACCAAAGCAGAGGTGGTACGCATGGCTTTTTGCCAGATAGTACACCACCGGGCACAATTAGGCGTCTATCTTCGCCTTTTAAACATTCCATTCCGGGCAGCTATGGGCCAAGCGCGGATGAAGTAACCTTTAATTAAGTGCCGTGGTTAAACGGGCGCAAATCAAATTGTCGTCGCCCATGCACGAGACGTTCCTATGGAACGCAAGGGGATTTTCTTTATATTCTACCAACCAAACATCCCGACGGGATGTAATTATGGACTAAGGTTCGTCCCATCGTGACGTCTGGTTGGTAGAAAAAGTAAAAATTGGGTGTTGCGTTCCGTAGGAACGCCTGATACCCGAGCGGCAATTTGATTTGCCCGTGGTTAAACTTACGAAGTTTGAGAAATTTCGTAAGTTTAGCCACGGGAACTTCCGGGGCGGTATATTCTGTCATGTCTGTCAACAGGCGGCTCCGCGTTCTTTTACGTATTATGAATTTTAATATGATCTATTACACCCAACTTATTTTTATAAAACCGGGAAGTGAAGCGGTTTTTCATTCTTTCGAAGATAAAGTGCTTCCGCTGTTGAGCGAATTTAACGGCGAGCTTATTTACCGCATCAGGCCGGATAAAAAAAGCATTATCGAGAACAGCCGCGAACTGCCCTATGAAATTCATTTGGTAACCTTTAACAGCAGGGCCGATTTTTTGCAATACAAAAACAGCCCGAAACGCCTGGCCCTTATCGACGTTAAGAATAACGCCGTCGAAAAAGCGGTCTTGATCGAAGGCATAGAAATTTAAAAGGGTGGTTAGCCATATTAAGATTTAGCAGATGCTTCAGGTAGCGGCAGGCTGAAATAAAATGTGGAGCCTTTGCCCTCTTTGCTTTCAACCCAAATTTTGCCGTGGTGCCGCTGTATAATTTCACTCGAAAGATAAAGGCCTATGCCAAAGCCGGATATATTTTTTATCTTTTCGTTCTCAACCCTGTAAAAGCGCTGAAATAACTTTTCCTGGTCTTTGGGCTTAATGCCTATTCCTTCATCGGCAACGGAAACCTGTACACAGCCATCTACCTTTTTGCAGCTTACCAATATCCGCCTGCCTTTATCCGAATACTTTATAGCATTGCTTAAAAAATTATCGAGTACCTGCTCAATTTTTTCCCGGTCGGCGTTTATCATTATAGCCTCTTTTTTATCGAACTCAACAACATCCGCCGGGCTTATCACGCAAATTTCGTTCACGGTGTCGTTTATTAGCTCATTAATGTCAAATTCCTGTACTTTCAGCTGAAGCTTCCCCGATTCTAGTTTTGAGAGATCCAGGAAACTGTGGATCAGGTCGGTCATTTTATTTACCTGGTTATTTACCTTTAGCAGGGCATTATTAACAAAGCTGTCGTTTGATAATGACATTTTTTTTGCCAATAGCTGGAGGTATGCCTTTATTGATGTGAGCGGGGTCTTTAGTTCGTGGCTTGCCATGGCAATAAAATCATTCTTCCTGATCTCATCGCGTTTGGTTTCGGTTATATCCAGCACGGTACCAAGCAAGCTAACGGGCTGTTTTTTATCATCGGTTAAAACAATACCCTGTACCTTTACCCAATGCATCGACGCATCGGGCCAGTATATCCTTACCTCGTATAAGTACTTACCCACGGTTAAGGAATCGTAATAGGATTTTATCACAATATTTTCCATGTCGTCGGTGTTGACCTGCCTGCTGATTTCCGGCAGGGTAATAACCGTATCAGGCGCATGCCCAAAAATTTCGGCTAAACGGGGCGAGTAAATAAAACTCTGGTCAAGCAGGTTTAATTCCCAGCTTGCAAGCGCTGTCGCTTCGGTTGCTAGCCGCAAACGGTTTTCGTTTTCAATGGCTTCTTCTTTGGCCTTTACTTCGCCGGTAATATCTACAACCGTATTCAATATGTAGGCTACCTTGTTGTTTTTGTCGAATACCGGGGTGTTGCAGCACGACCAAAACCGAACTTCATAGGCTTGAGTATCTTTATTGTAAACATCAAACCGGTAAGTTGGGACATCCACTTTTTGCGCGGTTTCAACAACTTTTGTAAATACATGGCGGGCATTTGTATTTTCATCAAATTTGTCTTCATCTTCAGGGAAGGCTTCAAAAAAACCTTTTCCTGTAATGTCTTCCCGCTTGCTTGAAGTTATGGCCAGGTAGGTATCGCTTGCCGCTAATATGGTAAAACGCGGCGAATCCGCCATTACGAGCAATGATCCGGGCGATTTTTCAAATACGATCTGAAAAATGTCTTCAGGCAAAACAGGCAGCGGACCAGTAGTCATAGGCAGTAGAAAAATTGCGTTAAAGTTAAAATCAGGAACTTAAATTTCGAATTTTTATTTTAAATACTACTGGCAATCATCCCGTGTAAACGTAATTTTTGTACGCTTTGTTTACATATAAAAATATTGCGTATCTACTGCCTGAAGGGTATGGTATGTGGTCTTTTAGTAATTGCGTATAAACCACTGTTTAAAAACAATAATGGCATATTTTTATTATACAGTTAGTGTAAAATTGTAATTCTGAACTTATATCATTTAAAATCTGATATTTTCGAATTAATCAATAAACTATTTAACTTCAACCCAATACAAATACATATGAAATTTAGCACGGAGACCGCAGCTAAGATTAAGGGCTTTTGGCGTATACTTGGCCCCGGCCTGGTTACTGGCGCGGCAGATGATGATCCATCGGGCATTGCAACCTACTCACAAACGGGCGCACAGTTTGGATATGGGCAGTTATGGACCGCACTTTGGATGCTCCCACTAATGACCGCGGTGCAGGAAGCCTGTGCCAGGATTGGCCTGGTGACTGGGAAAGGCATATCGACCATTGTTAAAGAGCGTTACAGCAAATGGGTGTTATATACAGTAGTAGGCCTGGTAGTTGTAGCAAACACAATTAACATAGGCGCCGATCTTGGCGCCATGGCTGCTGCGGCCCAACTGCTGGTGCCCGTATCTTTTATTTTGTTAACGCTCGGCGCGACAGCGCTCATATTAACGCTCGAAATATTTACGAGTTATAGGGTGTATTCGAAAATTTTGAAATGGCTGGCGGTAACCCTGCTGGCTTACCCGATAACGCTTTTTATTGTTAAGCAGCCCTGGGCAACAATTTTAAGGGCTACGGTAGTACCGCATTTTGAACTATCATTTGCCTTTTTTTTCATCATTACCGGCGTATTGGGAACTACCATTTCTCCTTATATGTTTTTCTGGGAATCGTCGCAGGAGGTGGAAGAAGATAAAGAAAAACATCTATTAACGAAGGGCAAGCCGAATGTGGGCTGGATAAGCGTACACCGGATGCGTTTGGATAATGCTTTCGGCATGATATTTTCGGAATTTGCCACCTGGAGCATTATTGTTGTTGCCGCAACCGTTTTGCATAACAGTGGTGTTCATGAGGTTAAAACAGCAGCCGATGCGGCCAAGGCATTGGAGCCGCTGGTAAATAGTTTCCCACATGCCGGTTTTTTGTCGAAGCTCATATTCTCCATCGGTATTATTGGCCTGGGCTTATTGGCAATCCCGGTGCTGTCGGGGTCGGCGGCTTACACAGTATCGCAGGCATTCGGCTGGAAGGCGAGCCTTGATTTAAAGCCAAAAAAAGCCCGCGGCTTTTATTTAGTGATCATTGCCTCAACTGTAGTAGGGCTCGCCCTTAATTTTATCGGCGTCGACCCGGTAAAGGCGTTAGTTTATGCGGCGGTTTTAAACGGCGTGGCAGCCGTGCCGCTTTTACTGCTTGTCCTCAGGATATCTGCCAGCGAAAAAATAATGGGTGAATTTAAAAGCAAGTGGCTTTCAAAAACTATACTCTGGATAACTTTTATTGCCATGGGCGCAGCCGCCATTGGCATGTTTTATACTATTCTTAAATGAGAGAAAATTAAGAAGCTATCAAAAATTGCAAAAATTAAAGATTCGTGCCATTTTTGATAGTTTCCCAAAACGCCAAACTCCGCGCTTTCTACCTGTGATCACCACACCTTAATCCTGTCTTCCGGCTTCTTATACATTTTATCGCCGGGCTTAACGCTAAAAGCTGTGTACCAGGCATCAATATTGGTTACCGGGGCGTTAGCGCGGTATTGCTCCGGCGAATGCGGGTCGGTTAATATCCGTTGTGAAGCCATTTCAGGTCGCTGGGAGCTTCGCCAAACCTGCGCCCATGAGAGGAAGAAACGCTGATCAGGCGTAAACCCGCCAATTTTTTTGTGCGATTGGCCTTCCTTTGTTTTTTTGAATGCAGCATAGGCTACATTTAAGCCGCCCAGGTCGGCCAGGTTTTCGCCTAAGGTTAAGCGGCCGTTTACATGCAGGGTATCTAAAACCGTAAAAGCGTTGTACTGGGAAACAACCTGGTCTGCGCGCAGCTTAAATTTATCGGCATCGTCTTTGGTCCACCAATCACGTAGGGTGCCATCGGCATCAAACTGGCGGCCTTCATCGTCAAACCCGTGGGTCATTTCGTGCCCGATTACCGCGCCGATCCCCCCGTAGTTTACTGCATCGTCCGCGCGGAAATCAAAGAAGGGGAACTGCAATATGCCTGCCGGGAACGTGATGTCGTTATTTGTAGGACTGTAAGAGGCATTTATGGTAGGAGGCGTCATTCCCCAACGTTTTTTATCCACAGGTTTGTTTATCTGGCTTACCGCGTAGTTGTACCGCCATTCGGATATCCGGCGCAGGTTGCCGAAATAATCATCCCGCTCGATAACAAGGCCGGTATAAGGCTGCCATTTATCCGGGTAACCAATTTTTACACCGAATGCCGCCAGTTTTTTAAGGGCGCGCGCCTTTGTTTCTGCGCTCATCCAAGTTAAATTTTGAATTCGCTCGCCGAGGGTCACTTTTAAATTGTTCACCAGGTCAACCATGTATTGTTTGGCCGCGGGTGTAAAATATTTGGCAACATATAGTTGTCCCAGCAATTCGCCCAGGCTGCGGTCAACCAGCCTTGCCATGCGCTCATTTCGCGGTGTTTGTACCTTCTGGCCGCTTAAAGCGCTGCTGTAAGCAAAATCGGCATTTACAAAGGGCGTGCTCAAGCCCGAGGCAGAACTTTTTAAAATGTTCCATTTCAAATAAACCTTCCAGTCCTCAACCGGGACCGAGGCCAACAAGGCATCTTCAGCCTTGAAAAAGGCTGGCTGTCCCACAAGCAGCGTGTCTTGTCCGGGCACCTTCATTTCGGGCATCAGCTGAACCCAGTTTAAGTGCGGTGTAATTTTGCTAAAATCAGCAACCGAAAATTTATTGTAAGTTACATGCGGATCGCGCATCTCAACGCGGCTCAACTGTGCTTTTGCAAGCTGGGTCTCGATGCTGAAAATAGTCGCCGCATTTTTTGCAGCTGCATCATTGTCGGCGCCGGTTAACGTAAATAAAGTAACGATGTAGTGTTTGTAAGCCTCCTGTATTTTTTGGTTGCGCGTGTTAGCCTTTAAATAATTGTCCCTGTCGGGCAGGCTGGTGCCGCCCTGGTTAAGATTAGCAATGTTTTTTGTGGGGTGCTTTGAATCCTGGCCCACGCCAAAACGAAATAACGGGTCTCCCTCGCCGTGTGTGCGCTCAAAAACCGCCTCGCTTATAACACCATTAAGATCCGTTATTTTATCGATCCTGTCAAGCGCCGGTGTAATGGGGTCGAACCCCCGTTTGTCAATACTCGCGCTATCCATGGCGCTGGCGTACAAATCGCCAACACGTTGCTCAAGGCTGCCGGCGGCGTGGCTTGTTTTACTTACATCAGCTAATAAGCCAAGTATCCGGTCGGTATTCACCTGCGCAAGTATGCCAAAGCTGCCCCAGCGTGTCTCCTTGGCCGGGATAGGGTTATTTTTTATCCAGTTGCCATTAGCATACTCAAAGAAATTGTCACCAGGCTTAACACTCAAGTCCATATTCGCCGGGTCGATGAATTTTACAGGGGGAGGCACCACATTTTTGCTGCCTTCAATAGTAAAAGCGCACACCGAAAGGCATAACAAGCCCGTCAGTATAAAATTTGAGAATTTTATTTTCATAATTAATTGGTGAAAAGCTAAAGTTAGCAAAATACGAATTAAGCCTGCAAGAGGCTGCAGCTGGATATCAGCGATTAAACCACTTTACCAAGAAGGATGATTTGGCTTTTTTTAACATCACCTTAAAAAATTGCTGTAAAGTCAAAGTTTTCATCGCGGAGCAGGCATTTAATATCATAACTTTTTAATTGTAAAAATATTGTGGCAGTGGGGAAGTCCATAGTTGATGGTCGATAGTCCATAGCCCTTTTTCGGACGAAGTTTGGGATTTGTCGTTTGTTAATGGCCAAGTCTTAGTCGTTTTGCCCGCCAGTAAAAATCACAAACTTTGGCTATGGACTATGGACCATCGACCATGGACAAAAAATTGAACAATTAAAGCAAAAACCCTACTTTTGCACCCTATGAGTATACCAAAAACATATACGCCCAAAGAGACTGAAGAAAAGTGGTACGAGTACTGGTTAAAGCACGATTTTTTTAAATCGGTGCCTGACGAGCGCGAGCCGTACACAATCGTCATTCCGCCGCCGAACGTTACCGGTGTGCTGCACATGGGCCATATGCTGAACAATACCATACAGGATGTGCTGATACGCCGCGCCCGTATGAAGGGAAAAAATGCCTGCTGGGTGCCCGGTACCGATCATGCCAGCATTGCCACCGAGGCAAAGGTAGTTGCAATGCTGAAAGAAAAAGGCATCACCAAAAAGGATATATCGCGTCCTGAGTTTATGAAGTATGCCTGGGAGTGGAAAGAAAAATACGGCGGTATTATATTGGAGCAGCTAAAAAAACTCGGCGCTTCCTGCGACTGGGACCGCACCCGTTTTACTATGGAGGATAAGTTGACGGAAGCGGTAATGGATACTTTTATTCATCTGTATAAAAAAGGCTGGATTTATCGCGGAATCCGGATGGTAAATTGGGACCCGGTAGGAAAAACCGGAGTTTCGGACGAAGAAGTTATCCGTAAAGAGGTAAATCAAAAGCTTTATTATATACGATATAAAGTCGTAAGTCCTGAATCTGAAGTCTTAAGTCAGCAATCGGCTTCCGACTTCCTCACAATAGCCACTACGAGGCCGGAAACGATCATGGCCGATACCGCTATTTGTATTAACCCGAATGATGAGCGCTATTTTCATTTACATGGTAAAAAAGCATTAATACCGTTGATCAACAGGGAGATACCGGTTATTTTAGACGAGTATGTATCGATGGATTTTGGCACCGGCTGTTTAAAAGTTACGCCGGCCCATGATCTTAACGACTACGAGCTCGGCCAAAGGCATAACCTGCAGGTGATCGATATTTTAAATGAAGATGGTACGCTGAATGAAAAAGCACAAATATTAGTAGGCGAAGACCGTTTTGCAGCTCGGAAAAAAATTGCGGCACTGCTGGAAGCTGACGGTTATCTCGAAAAAATAGAGGATTACAAGTCGCAAATAGGTTTTTCGGAACGTACCGATGCGGTAATTGAGCCGAAGTTATCCATGCAGTGGTTTTGCAGGATGGACGAAATGGCTAAACCCGCGCTTGATTACGTTTTAAAGGGCGATATTAAGCTTATCCCCGAAAAATATATTAATACCTACCGGTACTGGATGGAGAACATTAAGGATTGGTGCATAAGCCGCCAGCTTTGGTGGGGGCAGCAAATACCCGCATGGTATCTACCCAACGGGCAATATGTTATAGCTAAAAACAGGGAAGAAGCATTTGAGCAGGCAAAAAATCTCACGTCTCAAATCTTACATCTCAAATCTGAGGACCTAACACAGGACGAAGACGTGCTGGATACCTGGTTTTCTTCATGGCTATGGCCAATTTCAGTATTTGATGGTTTCCAGGATCCCAATAATGACGACATAAATTATTATTACCCGACAAACGACCTGGTAACAGCACCGGAGATTTTATTTCTTTGGGTAGCCAGGATGATTATGGCCGGGCACGAATTCAGGGGCCAGCTGCCTTTCAGGAATATTTACCTCACCGGCATTGTACGCGATAAGCTTGGCCGCAAAATGTCGAAGTCGCTGGGTAATTCGCCGGATCCGTTGGACCTGATAGAAAGATTTGGAGCCGATGGGGTGCGCGTTGGGATGCTGCTGTGCTCGCCTGCCGGCAACGACCTGATGTTTGATGAAAGCTACTGCGAACAGGGCCGCAATTTTGCAAATAAAATTTGGAACGCGTTCAGGCTGGTTAAGGGCTGGGAGGTGGATGACACACTGGAAAATCCAAACAAGGTAGCGATTGAGTGGTTCGAAAGCCGCTTCAACCAGGCATTAATTGAAATTGAAGATTACTTTGCCCAATACCGTATTTCCGATGCTTTAATGGCTACATACAAGCTGATCTGGGACGACTTTTGCGCGTGGTATCTTGAGATGATAAAGCCCGGTTTTATTGATGGACAACCGCTGCCGATCGACGCAGACACCTACAACCGGACGGTTAGTTTTTTTGAAAACGTTTTAAAAATACTTCATCCCTTTATGCCCTTTATTTCGGAAGAACTGTGGCATGACGAGCTCTTTGGGGAACGTACTACATACGACTGTTGCATCGTTGCACAATTACCAACTAATGGGCAATTAAATGCACAGCTTTTGGCTGAGGTTGAAATTGTCAAACAAATCGTCACACAAATACGCAATATTCGCGAAAGTAAACAGATACCAAAAAAGGAGCAGCTCGCACTTTCCGTAAAAGTAAATTCGGGCGTTTCCTATCAACAATATGAAGCGATAATAACCAGGCTGGGCAATATTGACAGGCTTAATACCGTTGATGTAAAAGTGGTTGGCGCTGTGAGTTTTATGGTCTCTACGGATGAGTTTTATGTGCCTTTGCAGGAGAGCCTGGACCCTGCCGCGGAATGTTTGCGGTTGCAAAAGGAGAAGGAATATTTAACCGGGTTCTTGAGATCGGTTAACTCAAAGTTAGAGAACGAGCGGTTTATGGCGAACGCAAAACCTGTGATAATTGAGGTTGAGTTAAAGAAAAAAGCAGATGCTGAAGCTAAGCTGCGAATATTAGAGGAGAACCTATCGGCTTTGGCTTGCTAATTGCACAATCAATTGCGATAAATTATAAAATTGATGAGCAGGGCGCCTGAATTTCAGGGGTTACCGCCAGTTGGTAAATTTTTTATAGCCTTATTTCAACAGAATAGCCGGTAACCCAATGAGTAAGAACGTAAGTTTTTTCAACTTCTCGATAAATAAAATTCTTTCATCCGACCAATCAATCCTTGATCAGGCCCGAATAAGGCTGTTATACTATGGTTTTCTCATACTGTTTGTCGCAGTGGGCGGCTTGCTGATCAGCGTTTATTTCCAGCACCAGGACATTCTTACTATAACGGCAAGTATCGTATTAGTTTTATTGGCGGGTTTGTTTAAGTACCTTACATACAGGCCAAGCTGGCAGCGAATTTCCCATGCGCTGCTCATCATGGTGACACTCGTTAATATTAACAATGTTTATATCGTATTTCAAAAAGTTGATATTATCACTGTCCAGGTTATACTGCTGGCCATCCTATTCAGTTTTTACATGCTTGGCCAGGCCTGGGGGCTGTTTTATTCATTATTAAATGTCATCCCGGTTTTAACGTTTTTGGTTTTAGATTATAATGAAAGTTACTTTATCCCGCTGAGGGCCGAGCGGGTCGACCAATCAACCATTATTATCAGCCTGTTTGCCAACTTCCTGGTCATTATATTTATTCACAGCCATTTATATAACGCGTTTTTTAGCAACATAAAGCAGCTGAAGGAAACCGGCGATGCGCAGGCCGAACTAAATAAAAAGTTAGAATTGGCCATAGAGAAAGCCGAAAAATCGTCGCAGGTGAAAACAGAATTCCTTTCAACCATGTCGCACGAGATCCGTACGCCGCTCAATGCGGTTATCGGCATGACCAATCTGATGCTGATGGGAAACCCGAGGGCCGACCAGAAAGAAAATCTTGACGTATTAAAGTTCTCAGCGAACAACCTGCTCGCCATCGTGAACGATGTGCTTGATTTCAACAAAATTGAATCGGGTAAAGTAATATTCGAGCACCAAAGGTTTAACCTGGTTGATTTGATGCAAAATATTTGCGGCGGCCAGCAGCTGAAAGCGGAGGAAAAAGGGTTGGCCTTCCATCTTAAAATTGATCCTAACCTGCAGCAAAAGGAATTTTTTGGCGATCCGGTCAGAATAACGCAGGTTCTTTTTAACCTGGTGAGCAATGCTATAAAATTTACAAAAAGCGGCAGCATTTGGGTAAAAGCGTATTGCTATGAAGACCGGCATAATACGGTAACGGTGAACTTTACGGTAAAAGACACCGGCATTGGTATCGAAAAAAGTAACCTCGAAAGCATTTTTGAGCCGTTCACCCAGGAATCGATCACCACTACAAGGCAGTACGGCGGTACCGGCCTGGGCTTGGCAATAGTAAAGAGGTTATTGGAATTGCAAGGGCTGCACATGAATGTGAGCAGCAAGATTGGCGAGGGCTCGGAGTTCTCATTCAACATGGAATTCCCGGTTTCCACGGAAAGTTCCGGGGCCGGCGCAAAAGATAATATGGGCGCTAACGATGGGCTGGGGAGTTTGCGCATGCTGATTGCGGAGGACAACCCGGTAAATGTATTGCTGATGAAAAAACTGCTGGCTAAATGGGACATCGTACCGACCATTGCCGAAAACGGCGAGCGCGCCATCGAAATGCTGCAATACGGCAATTTTGATATTGTTTTAATGGACCTCCAGATGCCGGTAATGAATGGCTTTGATGCGGCGATGGAAATCAGGAAATTCGCGGATTCAAAAAAAGCCGGTATTCCCATAATTGCTTTAACCGCCGCCGCATTGTACGATCTGAAGGAACAAATATTAAATGCCGGTATGAACGACTATGTATCAAAGCCATTTAAGCCGGAAGAACTGATGGAAAAGATACAAAGTTTGGTGGCGGCAGTGTAGCTAAGAATTTGAACCAATAAGAATCGAGGGCCAAAGCCGGAATCTAATCTTCAAATCTTCAAATCAAAGCATTTTCAAATCAACACATCGGCACATTCCACGCTGGTCACACATCCCCATATCCCGGCAGTTCTTCAATAAATTTATACGCTTTATTTTCAAGATCAATGCGGCAGTAGTAGTGCTGCAGTCCATTGGTTACTGCCATTAAACTCACTTTATGAACCATGTTGTAGCGGGCCACCTGGTCGAAGGTTTTTTGATCGATCGGTACCGATGGCGCTTTGCATTCCACCAGCAATATCTTTTCGCCGGATGAGTTATAGACCACAATATCCGACCGTTTGGCCATGCCGTGCAGTTTATGCCCGCCTTCCAGTTTTATAAGCGATTTAGGGTAGTGTTTATGGCCGATGAGGTATTGCACAAAATGCTGGCGCACCCATTCTTCCGGTGTAAGTATCACGGTTCTTTTCCTGATCATGTCAAACAAAGTGAGTTGGCCATCTTGATCGGTGATCTTAAAAGGATAGGGAGGGAGTTGAAGCGGAACCAGCAGATCCATTTTGCTAATGTATAAAATTTCATTGAACTTGGTGCGGGAGACTCCGCTGGAATCTTGCCGGTTTTCGTGTCTTCTATAAACAGTGGCTCATGCCGAGCCAATGCTTAATTTAATTTATTTTGACTCCAGGGGGGTAAATGACGCAGAAAATCTATTAATAGATTTGGCTCCAGGGCGCTCCTTAATCGCCGGCAAATTTGTAATTTCACACCCGACATGACGGCCGCCGAAATAATTAAGGATCTTAGCAATAAAAAATACAAACCCGTTTACCTCTTGCACGGGGAGGAACCTTATTACATAGACCTGATAAGCAATTTTGTGGAGCATAAACTGCTTAGTGATGCTGAAAAAGGCTTTAACCAAACTGTGCTGTACGGTAAAGACACGGATGTTATGACTGTGCTGAATGCCTCCAAGCGATATCCCATGATGGCCGATCACCAGGTAGTTTTGGTAAAAGAGGCGCAGGACATGAAATGGGGCAGCGATGATGCTGATAAAAAGACGATTAACCCGCTGCTAAGTTACCTGGAAAACCCGCTGCCCAGTACTATATTGGTCTTTTGCTATAAGTACGGCAAGTTTGATAAGCGAAAGAAAACGTACAAGGCCATTGAAAAGAGCGGACTTATTTTTGACTCCGCGCCATTATATGACAGTAAAATACCTGCATGGATTGAAGATTTTATAGGCGGGAAGGGCTATAAAATAAATCAGCAGGCAACGTTTATGATAGCTGAATACTTGGGTAACGATCTGCCGAAAATTGCCAATGAGCTTGAAAAGCTGTTGCTGAACACAGTGGCGGGGCAGGAAATTACGCTCAAACACGTCCACGATAACATTGGCATAAGCAAGGAGTATAACGTTTTTGAGCTGCAAACCGCCCTCAGCAAAAAGGACGCTTTTAAAGCCAACCAGATCATTAACTATTTCGAAGCCAACCCCAAAGCTAACCCGATGGTATTGGTGCTGGGGAATTTGAATAATTTTTTTAGCAAGGTGCTTGCCTACCATTATTTAAAAGAAAAGCCGCAGCAAAACATCGCAAGCGCTCTTGGCGTAAATCCATATTTTTTAAAGGATTATGAACTGGCTGCCCGAAGCTATAATTATGGAAAAACCATGCAGATTATCAGCTACCTGCGCGAATACGACCTGAAAAGCAAGGGCCTGGATTCAAATGCCGAAGACGGCGGGCTGATGAAGGAACTGGTGTTTAAGATTTTGCATTGAAGAGTCTTTATCTGATTTGTGACTATGATGGTTATTTTTTTTAACACAAAGGATTCACTAAGCGCACAAGGAGTTAGTTTCCATTAGCAATTAAAAGAAGCATGACAAAGCCAATTAAAACAGAAGATCAATATAATGCCGCCCTGGGCCGGGTATGCGAATTGATGCAAACAGAAATTATAGAAAATTCTGTTGAGTCTGACGAACTGGAGGTATTAAGTATTCTTGTAAAAGTATATGAAAATGAGCATTATCCCATGCCGTCCCCAAATCCACTGGAGGCTATTAAGTTGCGTCTAGATCAAATGGGTATGTCTGAAAAAGAATTAGGGGAAATACTTGGCTATCGTTCCCGCAAATCCGAAATCCTGTCAGGTAAAAGAAAATTAAGTTTAGCTATGATCCGTAAACTTAACGAGATTTTACATATCCCGGCCGAGGTGTTGATACAAGCCTATTAAAAAATACTGTCTTCGGTTATCCCATATCAAATTTTTCAACCCCAAAGCTACCACTAATAAATAAGTGCAAAGTAGCCGCACATTTTGCTTGATTTTTTTATAAATCAAACTCTTATATTTATATAATATTTAAGTCTTTATTATCGGCTGTTTATTTATAGTGCCCGGCCTATATTAATTAGCGGGATAGCTGATGGGCCGGGACGCAATTTTCGGATAAAAATTAAGATTTCACACATGTCGTTTGATCACCCCGCGGAAAATAGCATGCAGCAACTGGAAACTGCGCATCAGGAACTGATGGCGTTTTTTAATGCGATGGATGAGGTTTTTTTCTCTGTGGACGCTGTTAATTTAAGAGTAATACAGATATCCAACGGCTGCGAAAAACTTTATGGGCACAAAGTATCGGAGTTTATGGCCAATAGCAAGCTCTGGTTTGAATTGATACATCCCGACGACAAGCATATCGTGGAGGGCGAAGACGAAATACTGCAGCGCGGGGAAAATATTACTAAACAATACCGCATCATCCGTAAGGATAAAACCGTGCGCTGGGTGGAGAATAAGGTCGTTCCGGGCTTGGATGATTTGGGACGGTTGGTACGGATAGATGGCATTACCCGCGATATTACAGCCCGCAAAGAGGCCGAAGAAAAGCACCGCCAAAGCGAAACGTGGTACCGCCAGATCGTTGAAACGGCCCAGGAAGGCATCTGGACGATCGATGAATACGACAAAACAAACTTTGTCAACAAAAAGATATGTGAAATTCTTGGTTACACTCCCGCAGAAATGATGGGAAAAGAGCTTTATGATTTTATGGATGAAGCAGGTAAGGAATATGCAATAGCCTGTATGGAAAGAAGAAGGAATGGCGCCAAAGAGAATTTAGATATAAGATACGTTACCAAAACCGGCGAGAACGTTTGGGCCAATATTGCCGCCAACCCTATTTTTGATGAAAACGGGAAGTACAAGGGCGCGCTGGCTATGGTGACCGATATCACCCAACGCAGGATGGACGAGGAAGCAATAAAAAAATCGGAGGCTAACCTTCGCACAATTTTTGACAATACTGACTCCGCCTACATTTTGTTTAATGATGATTTGAGGCTGGTATCTTTTAACGCCCTGGCCCAAAAATTCTCCCAGGAACGCAATGGCAAAACGCTCGAAGTTAACCAGCATGTGAGTTATTATTTTTCGGAAGAAAGATGGCCCTTTATCAAAGACGTTATCGAGAGGGTGGCTGCGGGCGAAATTGTCAGTTACGAATTAAGTTATCCCAGGCCGGATGGAACGGCTCAGTGGAATAATGTACGGTGGTTAAATGTGAAGAACAGCGAAAAGAAAAACTGGGGTTTTATACTTGCCAATAAAGACATTACCGAAGAAAAAATTGCCGCCCTGGAGCGCGAAAGGATAACTGCCGACCTGATACAGCACAATAATGACCTTGAGCAGTTTACTTATATAATATCGCATAACCTGCGCGCCCCGGTAGCCAATATCATCGGCCTTGCCGATATGCTGATGGAACATGACCTTGAACATGAGGAAAAAAGTGCAGTGGTTGAAAGGGTCTCTTTATCCATAAAAAATATAGATGCCGTGATACAGGACCTCAACAGTATTTTGCAGACTCGCGAATTGGCAAATGAGAAAAAGGAAGAGGTATATTTTGATGAGCTGGTTGATGCAATTAAAACAAGTATTTACAACACGGTAGTAAGCGAAAAGGTACAATTTAAATGCCATTTTGGGGAGGTCAGTTCCTTGTTTACTATTCGCAGCTATCTTTATAGTATCTTTTATAATCTTTCATCAAACAGCATTAAATACCGTAAAACGGGTGTGGCGCCGGTTATTATCATTGAGAGTCATAAGCTAAAAGATAAAATCGAACTGCGTTTTAAAGATAATGGCAAAGGCATAGACCTCGATAAAAATGCATCGCAGCTTTTTGGCCTCTATAAGCGCTTTGATACAAGTATGGAAGGCAAAGGCATGGGCCTTTTTATGGTAAAAACACAAGTTGAAGCACTTGGCGGAACGATAAAAATAAAAAGCAAATTGGGCCGGGGTACGGAATTTATTATAACGCTGCCTGTCTGAGCCGTTGATTTAGTCCGAAAGTCAGGCAACGAATATTGCAGCTTCTGACTTCCGGACTTTCGGGGCTTTCGCGTTAAACCTCAAATCACTTCTTCAAATTTATCGGCGGCGACGCGTATCCTGTCGTCTGGCATGCCGTCTATTTCAAACAGTAACGTAACCTTTCCATCCTTTCCTTCAATCGTAATGGTGACGTTTTTGTCATCGCCGCCTTCATCGCTCAGCGTTGCCTTTATAACCGTTTTACCTTCTTTGTAAGCAACAGGCCAGGTACAGTCATGAGATTTTATGGTGCCTGTCATTTTATGATCATCGTTGACGGTGATGTTTAAGGCTGCGGGGCTAATCTCCACCAGCGCTTTTTCGTCGTCGGTCCGGGTAACAGCGCCGCTGGCATCCAGGTGCTCGGTTTTCGAAGTGGTAATCCTGTATTTTTTGCCGCATTGAGCAAAGGTAGCAATGCCGCCAGCCAGCATTAAGGCTACTATAAGTGTAATTGTTTTCATGTGTTTTATTTTAAGTTGTAATGTTGTAATGTTGTAATGTTGTAATGTTGTAATGTTGTAATGTTGTAATGTTGTAATGTTGTAATGTAGCTTGACTAATAACTCAATGACCCAATAACTCAATAACTATTTCCCGGCTAAAATTCCTTTAAGCCCATCGCACATTTTTCTTATGCGGTAATAGGATGCAGTCGAGTTTTTTCTTTTATCAAGCTCTATTTTTAGCCTCCCGGGCGACTCCTTGATATAAAATTCTGTATTGTCGTGTAGCCTGGTGGTTACGTCAATCCTCCACGATGTCGGTTCGAAGTAACTATCGTCGCCGATGCACCTGTCTATATACCGCAGTATCCTCACACTGTTGCCGCGGCCATAAGCAGCATTTAACCGGTAGGTATCATCTGTATCGCTGATGCTTATGGAAATATTGTCGCTGTTTTCCTCAAACTTTGAATACAATATAAACGCGCTCACCGAAATGAGGCAGAACATAGTTAAAAAAAAGCTGGTTTTCATTTTGAGTCTGGTTTTGATAGAAATCTTTTAATGTATCTTTTTTATATTTTTTGTCATCTTCAAACAAAGATATGTGTTTTCTATAGTAATATGCAATACATAGTTCTATAATTAATCTACAATGTAAGCAAGTCTTTGATTTTCAGCCTAATAATTTTGCCAATTATTTTGCTGCGATAAAGCGAACTTAATAAGCCCGGTAAACGTAAAAGCAAATTCTAATTGCCATAAACCTATAGTGTGAAATAAATGACGATTGAAGATATACGCCTGCGGGCCGTGGCGCGTTTTATTAACTTTGACTTCGAGCACGATGCGGAGCTGCAGGAGCTTGTTGAACTGGCTTCAGCAGTTGCCAACACGCCTTTTGCTTTAATCACACTTTTGGATGGCAGTACGCAGTATTTAAAAGTACGCAAAGGCATAGCAGAGACGGCCATGTCCCGGCAGATCAGCTTTTGCACCCATGCCATTGAACAAGATGATTTAATGCTTGTGCCCGACACGCTTAAGGACGAGCGCTTTGTAAATAACCCCTTAGTATGCGGTGAGCCGGGCGTACGGTTTTATGCAGGCGTGCCATTAACCACCTTCGATGGGCAGAAATTAGGTACGCTTTGCGTGGCCGACCTTAAACAGCATAAACTAAACAAAAGGCAGCAGCTGGTTTTAAAAGTGCTGGCCAACCAGGTAATGAAAATAATGGAGTTGAAGGTTGGCATTGACCTGCTGGAAAAGAAACAAAAAGAACTTGATGAACACAAGGCGCTGGTTGACGACGCCAATATCAGGCTCCGCTCGTTTTTTGAGAGCTCTGCAAATTTCCAGGTGTTGCTGGGAAAAAAAGGCGAGATCATCGATTTTAATAAATCGGCATTCAATTTTGTAAAAACTATCCATAAAATCGAAATAAAAAGAGACGACCTTTTTGTCAGGTATATCCACCCGGCATTTGTTGAAACGTTTACCGAAAGATATAAGCAGGCGCTTTGCGGAAAAAAATCGCTGGAAGAAGGATCGACGAGCTACGAGGAAGCCGGTTTAATATGGTGGGAAGCCGCCTTTGAGCCCGCCCGCGATAAAAACAACGAAATAATAGGCGTCTCCTATCTTATCCGTAATGTAACGGAACGAAAGATAAAAGAGCAAAAGATAATCGATCAAAACCAGTCGCTGCTAAAAATAGCGCATATCCAGGCGCATGATTTCCGCGCACCCTTAACCAGCATTATGGGCTTGATGAGCCTCATAAAACAGGACGATTATAACGCGCCGAAAGAATACCTTCACTTATTGGAAGAAGCCGTATACACCCTTGACGGCAAAATAAAGCAAATTATAACCAATGTTGATGATACCATTGTCAACGATTGGGTTGCTGAGTACCATTAGATCAGGTGGATCCTGACTGTGGGAGACGAACGCTGTTTAGTGCCCCAATGGAGATTTTCGCAACAATTCCCGGCCTTTGATGCCCTCCAAATTCCTATTTCCAAATCCCCTAACTTTTTCCCAATTTTACCGCAATCATAAATCTTCACCATGAACTATTGGCTCGTAAAATCAGAACCCGAAAAATACAGCTGGGAAAAATTTAATAAGGATGGCCGCACCTTTTGGGACGGCGTGCGCAATTTTGCGGCCCGCAATAACATGCGTGCAATGAAAGAAGGCGACCTGGTGTTTTTTTATCACAGCAACGAAGGAAAAGAGATCGTCGGCATTGCAAAGGTGGTAAAAGAAGCTTACCAGGACCCAACCACCGAAGATACGAATTGGGTTGTGGTTGAGCTTTCACCTGTTGAGGCCCTGAAAAACCCGGTAACCCTTGCGCAGGTAAAGGCTGAACCCACGTTAAAAGATTTGGAGCTGGTGCGCCTGGGCAGGTTATCTGTAAGCGCTGTTAAACCGGCTGAGTTTGACAAGATTATGGCGATGAGCCGTTGACTTTTTCAATGCAGAGAGGCAAAACTTTACGTCTCCGGGCCGGTGAATTGCATTGACGGTCGATTTCAATCATCAAAAGTCCCGGCCGTCCGGAAGACAATCGGGACGTATCTGCAAACGCTAATTTATGGTTCATCGCAGGCTGTTAACTCCTAAAATGTTTTGTTGGGGAATATCATTCGTTTCCATCTCTTTCTTTCCCTTTAATGCCACCGCGCAATCACCGTTTAAAGCCTTCGAAAACTTATTTACCATCCCCAAAAACTATACTGTTGCTTACACAAACACGCCGCCCCACATCGACGGCGATTTAACCGATCCGGCCTGGCAGCAAGCCAGGTGGACAGACGATTTTGTAGATATTGAAGGCGACCTGAAGCCCAAACCACCACTGCAGACCAATGTGAAAATGCTGTGGGACGATAGCTGCCTTTACATTGCAGCACAAATAAAGGACCCGAATGTATGGGCATATTTAAAGCATCATGACGATATTGTGTTTCGGGATAACGATTTCGAGGTTTTTATTGACCCTGATAATACAACTCACCGTTATTTCGAAATTGAATATAATGCGCTCAACACTATTTTCGACCTGTTTTTAAACAAGCCCTACCGTAATGGCGGCAATCCATTGATCAGTTGGGATGCCAGGGGTATGCGTTCGGCAGTAAAGGTACAAGGCACAATAAACCATCCATCAGATACCGACATCGGCTGGACCGTGGAAATCGCCCTACCGTTCGCAGCTATAAATCCAGGCAGCGATTTGCAAGCGCCAAAAGTGGGCGCTTTATGGCGCATCAATTTTTCAAGGGTAGAGTGGGACACTAAGGTGCTTAACGGAAGGTACGTTAAGCTGGTGGACAGCGCAGGGCATAATTTGCCGGAACACAATTGGGTGTGGTCGCCCCAGGGCGTGGTGAATATGCACTATCCTGAGCGCTGGGGATATTTACAGTTCAGCAAAGGCGCTGGAATTGACAAGGCATTTACTTTGCCGTACAGCGAGTTGCAAAGGCAATATTTATGGCTGGTTTATTACCAGGAGAAAAATTGGTATCGGCAGCATCATGCTTATAATCAATCGCTTAAAAAGTTTGACCTTCAAGGCGTCATAGAAATCAATGGCAATTCAAACACTTTAAAAATCGAGGCCGCAAGCCACCAGTTTATGGCATTTATTACAGATAAAAAGAGCAGCATTACGTGGTCGATAAATGAGGAAGGATTGATAAAGCAGTTAAAAAAAGACGACTAAAAAACGAGAACAAAACTTACCGGGTTTTAAAAACCTGGTAAGTTTTATGGACACCACCTATTTACCCACACCGCTTTTAACATTACCATATTGTTCCTATCTTAGTAGCTGTGGATAATTTTATTGTTTCGGCACGCAAATACCGCCCTGTTACTTTTGAAAGCGTTGTAGGTCAGCAGCATATCACGAGTACGCTAAAAAACGCCATTAAAAATAACCAGCTGGCGCAGGCTTTTTTGTTCTGCGGCCCGCGCGGTGTGGGCAAAACTACCTGTGCCCGTATCCTTGCCAAAACTATCAATTGCGAAAATTTGCAGCCAAACGGCGAGGCTTGCGGCGTATGTGCCTCGTGCCAATCATTTCAAAATGGCAACTCATTTAATGTGCACGAGCTTGACGCTGCTTCTAATAATTCCGTTGACGATATCCGCAGTTTGATAGAGCAGGTACGCATACCGCCGCAAGCGGTACGGTATAAGATTTATATCATCGACGAGGTGCACATGCTGTCGGCATCGGCTTTCAACGCATTTTTAAAAACGCTGGAAGAGCCGCCGCACTATGCCATCTTCATCCTGGCAACAACCGAAAAACACAAAATACTGCCCACCATACTTTCGCGCTGCCAGATATTTGATTTTAACCGTATCAGGGTAGAGGATATGGCTTCGCACCTCGCATCTATCGCGCAAAAGGAAAATATCAGCTATGAAGCTGACGGACTGCACATCATCGCGCAAAAGGCCGATGGTGGCTTGCGCGATGCCTTATCGATGTTCGACCAGATTGTCAGCTTTTCGGGCGGAAATGTTACTTACCGCTCGGTAATAGATAACCTCAACATCCTCGACTACGATTATTATTTTAATATTACGAACAGCCTGCTAACTGAGGACAGCGGCAATACACTATTGCTTTTTGATGAAATACTGGGGAAGGGCTTTGACGGGGCACATTTTATCTCAGGCCTTTCGGAGCATTTCAGGAACCTGCTGGTAGGTAAAGACCAGGCGACACTAAAGCTGCTGGAGGTGAGTGAGGGCATAAAAACAAAATACCTGCAGCAATCGCAGGCCTCAACGGTTTCATTTTTGCTTTCGGCCATGAATATTGCCAACCAATGCGACCTGAACTACAAGCTGAGCAAAAACCAGCGTTTACAAGTGGAGCTTGCCTTGCTAAAAATGTGCAACTTGCAATCGGTGTTCAACCTCGCAACCGCGCCGCTTGCTCCTCAATCCCAGCCCCCCGGCGGGGAATTAAAAAAAAAACCTGATCCCGCAGCAATAGCGCCTAAAGCAAGCAAGCCTGCTGACGAGTTTCCGATAGCAAGCGATACCCCCGGCATTTACCAGGCCGTTAAACCGAACGCGCCCGGCAATGCACAGGCAAACCACGTGAAAGAAGAAATCGCAGCCGAAAAGCCCAAAGTATTTATACCTAATGCAAACGGGGCTGTAACTTCGGTAAAGATACCCTCGCTAAAAGATGTGGGCAAAACAAGGGAAGCACAGGCTGAAGAGGACGATCCTTACATTAAAGGCGATGCAAAGGACGATTATACCACTGAACAATTTTCCAAATGCTGGAGCGATTTTGCGGCCCTGTTAAAGGCTGACGGCAAAAAGAATGCGTTGACCATTTTTATCACTAATCCGCCAAAGGCAACCGGGCCCCACAGCTATGAGGTGATCGTTGAAAATAAGATGCAGGAAACTACATTCAGGGAAGAGCGGCCGAACCTGCTTAATTATTTGCGCACAACCTTGCGCAACTTTAACATAGAAGTAAGTGTTCGTATCGACGAAAAAGCTGTGATAAAACGCCCATACACGGCGTCCGAAAAATTTCAGCACATGGCCGCCAAAAACCCGGCGCTGGTCGATTTGAAGAATAAGTTTAATTTGGATTTTGATTAGGTGAAAGATGCGGCTGCGTCAAAGTAATTTTAAACCTGGCCATGCCAAATTACATTTTTGAAGTGGCGCCACTTCGTGTCACCTTGTGCAATCCCTTGTGCTCTTAGTTGTAACACGTTAACCACGAGGGTCACTAAGTTTTCACAAAGAACACCATGACCAAATATTATTTTGATGTCGATTATAGATGATTATTTTTGATAAGGTGTCTTCTAACTGCGTAATCATATAAATATGGATTTTCTAAAAGCGATATGGGACCAGCTTACCGGCTTTTTTGGCTTTGGCGATCTTATTGACATTCTAAAATCCGGCAAATACGGCGACTTATTAACTTATCACGGCATTACGTCGGTATTAGGCCCGCTTATGCCATTTTTGCTGGTCATTGAGATCATCAGGGCTGCTTTTTACAAGCGCTTTAAAGTGATCGACTATAAAATTTCATTTTTTACTTATGTTTTAAACGCATTTGTCGGCCGGGTGATCTCGCTTGCCATGGTGGGCATTTGCATCGGCCTTTTTGAAAAGCATGCTATTTTTAAAACTGAATTTACCTGGTACTGGTTTATTTACGGTTATATAACTTGGGAATTTGCCCACTTTATTTATCATTTTCTCGCGCATAAAGTACGCCTACTGTGGTGCCTCCACTCTACCCATCATGCCCCTGCGGCCATGAATTTATCGGTAAGCTATGCCCATTTCTTTTTAGAGGCGCCTTATGCTGATATTATCCGCACAACCATTTGCATCTTGCTTGGCGTTAACCCTGCCATGTTATTTGTAATTATGTTTATTGATGGCTTCTGGGGCGCTTTTATACACATAGGCGAAAATTTAGTGAAGGATGCACGGTTCGGGTTTATAAATCACATCATTCTTACCCCATCCCATCACCGGGTGCACCACGCTAAAAATCCCGGCTATATGGACACCAATTTTTGCAACCTGTTAAACGTTTGGGACAGGGTTTTCGGTACCTATCAACCCGAAGATCGCGCGGTACCTATCCAGTACGGCATCACCAGGCAAATGAAAACAAACAGCTTTTTAGATGCTTATTTCGGCGAGATAGTTGCCCTTGCCAAAGACGTAGCCAGGGCCCCCGGCCTTAAAAACAAAGTAATGTACATTATTATGCCGCCGGGATGGAGCCATACCGGGGAACATAAAATGGCGAGTACTATAAGAAAGAAATTTCTAGAGTTAGAGAAAGGCTCCTGAATCAGGCTAAGTCCTTTACCCTTCTCCTTTTACATTTCATCCCCTTTTCCCGAATTTAATCGTCGTCGGATGTATCGTCGTCGTCGTCCAGGTCCAGCGTATAGGAGGCTTCCGCCGCATCGTACGACTGGCGCAGGATATCGGGGTTGGTGGTGTTTTCATCAAGGACGGTTTCGTCCAGCCCGTTTGAGTGAATGTCTTTCTGACTTTGCTGGTCATCAGCCTCCGAGTTTTCTGAATCGTCAGGAGGTATTTGGTTATCCGGAGTAATCATTGCTGTTTTAATTATTGTTTAATGATAACGCTATAATAAAGGGGTTGTTTCCAATCGGCAAATAAAAGATTCAGAAACTTTAAATCCGAAATCGGAAATCCGACATCCGAAATCAGAACAGCCCGTTATCTGCAAAGCTATAGTAGCCATTGTCGGTAATGATCAGGTGGTCGCTCACCTTAATGTCAAGTATCTTCCCGGCATCGGTAATACGTTTGGTAAGAACAATATCTTCGTGACTTGGCTTCAGGTTACCCGAAGGATGATTATGGATGAGGATAATAGCGTTCGATTTATATTGCAGCGCGGTTCCGAAAATTATTTTAAGGTCGATGAGCGTTTGGGATAAACCGCCTTTGCTGATGAGCTCTTTTCCCAGCACTTTTTGCGATCTGCCGGTAAGTATTATCCAGAATTCCTCGTGGTTAAGATCAACCAGGTGCCGGCGCATCATGTTATATGCATCCTTGCTGCCGCCGATAAAATCAGCAGGTTTGGTCTCCGAATCATTTCGCCTCCGGCCTATTTCAAGCGCAGCAATGATGGAAATTGCCTTGGCTTCACCGATACCCTTAAAGTTGGAAAGCTCATTGATAGAGGCCTTGCCAAGCTTATTAAGATCGTTATCGTAATGATGCAGGATGCGTTTGCCCAGCTCCACGGCGGTCTCATCGCGGCTGCCGGAGCCAATCAATATAGCGATCAGTTCGGCGTCGGTCAATGCACGCCTGCCCTGGGCGCTTAGTTTCTCCCGCGGACGGTCCTCTTCGGCCCATGATTTTATGCCAATCTTGTTTTCGTATTCTCCCACGGCATTAAGGTAGTAAAGATTTGTCAACTTTTTAAAAGTTGACAAATCTAATTCCGCTTTATCTGCTAACTACCAACACCCTGAAGGTGCCAGGTATAGTGGATGGCCTGAAAGATTTCGGGTCTTTGGGTTTAAAATCGGCTGTTGGCAAATAAACCAGGTGGCTGCGCTGGTCGACAGCCTGTGTCCGGGCGCCCTTTTCAGTTTTTAGTACCTGGGCCACAGTGTATTTATCCGGCGATAATTCTTTTATGATCGTTAGGGTTCCTTCGCCGTTTGATGAATAAACCGTTCTAAGTTTTACGTCAAAACCAACGGCATCGCACTCATCATCTATGGGCAAATTGGCAACAACTTTCCCGTTTGAGGCATTCATCACTATCAACAGTTTATTACCGCAGCCGGCAAACAGGCGCATTGTCTTTCTGTCCATCGCTAAACCCGATGCACCTTTGCCCGGGGCAATGGGCCAGGTATTTACAACTTTATAGGTTTTTGCGTCGATGACGTCAATCTCGCTTTTTTCCGCATTATTCACGTAAATTTTGCCTTTGCCATCACTAACAGCCGTCTCGGGCCAGCCGGTTAGTTGTATGGTAGCAACTGCCTGGTCTGTCGCAGGGTCTATCACGGTCATGCTTTTGCCGCGGCCGTTGCAGGTGATCACTTTTTTTGAAAAATCGTCGTAAAAAATGCCGTCGGTAAACATGCCGGCAGGCACATGGCCCAAAACCTTGTTTGTATTCATATCAAAAACCACCACGCTGTTAGCGCCCCCGTTTGATATATATGCCTTGCCCAACGCATGTACAAGCGCTATGCCGTGCACGTCATTTTCGGTTTTTATCACCCCGATGGAATCGCCGGTTGTTTTGTTTAATACATTTACCTGTGTGCCATGCGAAAGGTACAGCCTGTCGGACAACGAATCGACCGTACAGTAATCATAGCCGCCGCCGCTTTTGATATGGAAGGTTTTGGTGATATGATATTGAGCACGAACGGTGGTAATCGCAACTGCCGATAGCATGGCGATAACAAGGCTAAGCTTTTTCATTTGATTTCAGATTATTGTTGGTATGCTTCAACAATATTACAAATGATATAGATTACGTGCTAACATAATCTGCCGAAGGGCAAAATTTATCGACGGACAGGGATTTTCAGGATTTAAAGGATAAAAAGATTCAGGCGTTCTTTTGTAGTGCTCTGATCGCGATCGCGATGCCTGGGCGGGGGAAAGGGTTTACACAGGGTTAACATTGGGTTAACACAATTCTGGATTTTTTTGAGTTAATCAATTGATATTAAACACTTTAACAAAACAGCGGGTTAACATTTTTGCAAAAATTCCGGCGCTGATATTTGATGAATCAATATTAACTGAACGGCCATCGGTTGTGAGCCAAATTGCGCAATATGACCCCATATTCCAGGCTAACGGCCGATTAACAAATAACGGTCACCGGCAAATCCTACGATCCGTTAAATCCTAAAAATCCAGGTCCTGCACCAACAAATTCCTCCAGCTAACCAAATCACCAATAATCTTTTGCAGGTCATCGGCATTCACACGCTCCTGCTGCATGGTATCGCGGTGGCGGATAGTAACAGTATTATCCTCAAGGCTTTGATGATCTACCGTGATGCAAAACGGCGTGCCTATGGCATCCTGCCGCCGGTAACGCTTGCCGATGGTGTCTTTTTCTTCGTATTGCAGGTTAAAGTCCACCTTTAACTTATCCATTATCTCCCTCGCCTTTTCAGGAAGGCCGTCTTTTTTCGTAAGCGGAAAAATAGCAGCTTTTACGGGTGCGAGGCAGGGGTGCAGCCTTAGCACGGTGCGGCTGTCCTGGTTTCCTTCGGTGCTCAGGTCTTCCTCTTCATAGGCATTAACCATCGTCAGTAAAAACATCCTGTCCAAACCTATCGACGTTTCGATCACATACGGGATATAATTGCCATACGGCTTGCCATCAGGGCCGAGCTCCGGGTCAAAATACTGCATTTTTTTGCCCGAAAATTTCTGGTGCTGGCTCAGGTCAAAATCAGTGCGGCTGTGGATGCCTTCCACTTCTTTAAAGCCAAAAGGGAAATCAAATTCAATATCAAAGGCGGCGTCGGCATAATGCGCCAGTTTGGTATGCTCGTGGTAACGGTATTTTTCGGGGGATGTTCCTAGTGCCAGGTGCCATTTCAGGCGGGCTTCCTTCCATTTTTCAAACCATTCCTTTTGCGTGCCAGGCCTTACAAAATATTGCATCTCCATCTGCTCAAACTCGCGCATCCGGATAATAAACTGGCGGGCAATTACCTCATTACGGAAAGCTTTCCCGATTTGCGCTATCCCAAAAGGGATTTTCATCCTGCCTGATTTCTGGACATTCAAATAGTTCACAAATATCCCCTGGGCTGTTTCAGGCCGCAGATAAACCACATCGGCATCGTCGGCCACGGCGCCCATTTGGGTGCTGAACATCAGGTTAAACTGGCGAACGTCGGTCCAGTTGCGTGTGCCGCTGATGGGGTCGGCTATCTCGTGCTCAATTATTAAGTCTCTCAGCCGCGCCAGGTCCTCAACCTTCAAGGCAACGTCCATCGCCACTTGCAATTGCCTGGCTTTGTCTGTTTTGCCGTCTTTAGCATATCGCTCTATCTTATCTTCCAGTAGCTGATCTGCCCGGTAGCGTTTTTTTGAATCCTTATTATCGATCATCGGGTCGCTGAAACCATCAACATGACCGCTCGCTTTCCATATAGTTGGGTGCATAAATATGGCTGAATCAAGGCCGACGATGTTCTCGTGCATCTGTACCATGGCCTTCCACCAGTAGGTTTTGATGTTGTTTTTTAATTCAACGCCGTTTTGCCCATAGTCATAAACGGCGCTTAAACCGTCGTAAATTTCGCTGGAAGGAAAAACAAAGCCATATTCTTTTGCGTGTGCTATAACGTTTTTAAAAAGTTCGTCGGTTGATTTGCTCATAATAGCGCAAAGATAGTTTTTGATTTCGGATGTCGGAATTTCGATTTCGGATTTATTCTTATTTCGGATGTTGGAATTTTTAGTGCTTCGCAGTTTCGATTTCGGGTTTTGTTTTGAAATTTAATCATAATGTACAACTTTCTTAATTCAGCGGGCGGTAACTTAGTTATCACTTTTAATTTAAGGCCACATGCTATACAACATGAAGCTAAAGGCATTTGCGCCGACCACAAAACCGACCGAGGCCAAAACGTTTTACCGGGATACACTTGGTTTAAAATTATTGTCGGAAGACGATTACGCGCTGGAGTTTGATGCGAATGGAGTTTTATTGCGGATTACCATTGTGCCCGAACTGAAACCCCAGGCCTTCACCATATTGGGCTGGAATGTGCCTGATATTGCCACAGTCATCCGGTACCTCAATGATAAAGGCGTAGCATTTAAAAGGTATGATTTTATGGAACAGGATGGATTAGGTGTTTGGACCTCGTCCGGCGGCTCGAAAGTCGCCTGGTTTAATGATCCTGATGGGAACGTTTTATCGCTAACGGAAGTTTGAACAGTTTCAATCGCTTGCAAAGCAAACTACAGTTTTCCCATATCGTTTTGAGTAAGCAATTTCTTCGATACTTTCATAGCCAATTGCATAAGTGAAGCCTATAGCATTTGGATCTGAGCTTATATCCCTTTGCGTTTTTATATCGACATAGTCAGTATCCGCCGGGTCTATGTTATGACCCAATGCAGGAACCGAAAACGCGTCGGCTCTAAAAAAATCATTGAACCGTTTTTTTATCGTATCCTCCTTTTGCCTTTCATTGAGAGCATCCAGGTCTCCTAATAGGTCGTCGGCATTCATCTTCTCTGAATAAATTTTTACGTTTCTAAATGAAATTATGCCAAAATTTATTTTGCCGCTGGTGATTGACTTTCCTCTCATAACCATTTTGAAGGTATCAGGCTTGGTTGGATCAGAAAATGCATGCAGATAAGTGTTGACCAGTAATATTTTGTTTGTATCAACGGCAATATTGACTATAGGTTTCGGATTGCTGATATCTTCTCCGGTAGTGGCGGTAGGTTTCGGATTGCGGATAGCCGTCGTCGATTTCTTTTTTTCGTGGATGCAGCTTAAAATTAAAATTGAAAAGATCAGGAAGTAAAAAGGCGTCGATTTTTTCATTACTTGATACCGCTGAGGGGTGACAAAAATAAAATAAAATGCAATACGGATAATATTAAATCTTTTGGCTGTCTATTTGTTAAATATTGTTAAACGATCATTTAGCCTCCCCTGGTTGGTTATTTTTGGGTGAATCAAGGTTCATCATAATGACCATCGGCATTAAAAATCTGTTACTGCCCATATTGCTGCTGTTAAGCGTCGCCAGTTTCGGCCAAAAGATCACAGGCGCAGTAATTAATGAGGTTACCAGGCAACCGGTAAGCGGCGCCCTGATAACCGCAGGTAATGCGAGGACCCTCAGTGATTTATCGGGGAGGTTTGAGATAGTTATCCCGGCTTCAGCCGATAGCCTTAAAATCGCTCATTTTGCCTATAAAACCTATGCTATTGCTATAACTAAAGCTGCTGCGAATTTGCATATTGAACTGGAGCCGGCGGTTATATCGCTTAAAGACGTAACCGTGCGCGGCACCCGGGATTTCAAAAAAGACTCGATAGAAAACCGCTTAGCCTATGCTAAAGAATTTAACTACGTGGGCCCAACTGTTAAAGATGCCTTTAGCAGCAACCCCAACAAGCAGCCGGGCGAATTGATCTCCATTAACCCGCTGTTATTAATTGCGGCCTTAACTAAGAAAAGGTCGCCTGAATATAAATTCCATAAAATGCTCATACAGGACGAACAGGCTGATTATGTTGACCGTAAATTTAACAAAGGCATCGTGTCCCGGATAACCGGACTGAAAGGCGACACTTTATCAGCGTTTTTAACCAGGTACCGGCCAGCCTACCAGTTTGCCCTGAAAGCAAGCGATTACGATATGGATATTTATATAAAGGAGAGTTTAAAAAAGTTTCAAAAAGAAGGGATGACAAGTTTCGATATGTTTCAAAATGCCAAAAATAGAAAAGCTGAACCGATAAAATTGAACTGATCAAGATTTGTCAACTTTTCAAAAGTTGACAAATCTAATATGGAATATGTAACGCGGCATTACTCTGTCCTTAACCCCTTAATCGGATTAGCCATCGCAGCTTTAACGGATTGAAAGCTTATTGCAACAAACGCAATGAGTATGGCCAGCCCTGCGCTCAGGCCAAACACCCACCAATGTATCTCTATACGGTAGGCAAAATTTTGCAGCCATTTTTTCATGATCAGCCAGGCAACCGGTATGCCAACAGCTATCGCAATCAGTATCAAGGCTAAAAACTCTTTCGACAGACTCACGGTAACCTGCGCAACCGTTGCGCCCAAAACCTTGCGGATGCTGATCTCCTTCGAACGCCTTAACGCTACGAATGCCGACAAGCCGAATAACCCCATGCAGGCTATAAAAATAGTTGAGCCCCCTATAATAGCTATCATGGTGCCGGCTTCACGGTCCGAATGGTAAACTTCCTTAAAATGGTCGTCCATAAACTTATAGGTAATATCATCCTCGCCGGTGGTGGCTTTTAAAACAGATTCTATGCGGTTTAAAGTATTGGATATATCTGCACTGGCCACTTTTATATAAAGCTGGCTTTGCCAGTACGGCGCATTATCCACCGAACTGATCAGCAGCGGTTCGATCTTGCTGTGCAATGAACTGTAATTAAAGTCCTTCACCACGCCCTTGATCACGCCGGGAGGAAAGCCGCCCCGTAAATTGATCTCTTTGCCAACCGGGTTTGCATAACCGATCTGCTTTGCAAAGGTCTCGTTTACCAGGTATTGGTTTTTGGGATTTACCTTATCAAATGTTTCGCCTGCTACTATTTTGATCCCGAAGAAGCGCGTATAGTTTGGCGATGCGTTTTCAAAATTTACCGAAACCTGCTTTTTTTCACCGTTCGGCGCAATGTACTCCACGCCAAATGGCCCGCCGCCGCCGCCAAGTTCTATAAAGCCATTGGTAAGATCATTAACGCCTTTAATTTTTAACAACTCGTTACGAAGCACGGGCAGCTTCGACGCCGCCTGCTGGTCGAGCGGTACAAGTATTACCTGGTTATAGCTGTAACCCAGGTCTTTTTGCTGTAAAAATTTAAGCTGCTGCATAATAACTACCAGGCTGGTAATAAATACAATGGCGACAACAAACTGCCCGGTAACCAGCATATTCCGCATAGAAGCTTTTGAACCTGTAAATAAAACTTTGGCCTTTAAGGCTTTCGTAACCTTTGAAGAGGAAATAAGCCAGGCAGGGTACAGCCCCGAGAGTATGGTGGTAAGCAGGAGCGAGAAGGCATACACACCTATTATATAAGGGGTGTATAAGCTTGAAGGACTTAGGTCGCGGCCCAATACCTGGTTTAAAAACGGCAGGAATATGGTTGCAACCACCAAAGACAAGGCCATGGCAGCAAGTACCGAAAGAAAGGCCTCGGCCAATATTTGCAATATCACATGTACGCGCCGCGCGCCGACGATCTTTTTTACCGCAATTTCTTTACCCCGGTAACCCGCGATGGCAATGGTAAGGTTGACGAAGTTGATACAGCCGATCAGGAATATCGCCAGCGCTATCAGCGTAAATACGGTAATGTATTTACCGTCGATCTTTTTGTAATTAAATACATCGAAATTAACATCGGCAGAGCCTGTATGTATTTGCGTTAAAGGCTGCAGGCGCATGTCTATCCATTTATTTTTTGTGTGGATAGCAGCGGTTAGTTTTGCCTGCAGGTTGGCGATATTTGTGTTGCTCATCAGGCGCAGGTAGGTTGGTCCGAGCAGTACGCCATAATTTTGCCCCAGAAAACCCTTTTCAAAACTCTTCGGAACAGGCAGCAAACCTTCAACCTGCAGGTGCGAGTTTGCAGGCATATCGGCCATCACATTGCTTACCGATATATTAAAAGTTGTATCGCCTGTACTGAGCTGCAATGTTTTGTTTAAAGCCGAAACATTCCCGAAAAGTTTATTCGCCAGGCTCTGCGTTAAAACAATGCTGTTTTGTGAACGCACAAAATTGCTTTTATCCCCTTCGAGTAATTTTACACCAAACATATCGGCGAAGGTGGTATCAGTGCAGGCGATATTGCCTGTTTTTATCTTTTTTCCCTGGTATTGCAATGTGATAGAAGGATACATGAATGGCGTGGCCGGAAATACGCGGGTATAGCTTTCAATTTCGCTGTGGTCATTTTTAAGAAACGCGCCTATCGGCGGCCCTATTGAAGCCGAAACCATTGGCGCGGCGCCGTTATAATGCTCATACTCGTTTAAACGGTATATATTGCTGCTGTCCGGAACGTTATTATCAAAGCCGCGTTCGTTATAAACGTACAACCCGATCAACAGGGAGGCCGACATGCCCAGGCCCAGCCCGGCAATATTTATAATGGTATAAATTTTATTGCGGAGCAGGTTGCGGTAAGCTGATTTTAAATAAAGATTTGTCATAACAATAATTGTTAAAAGTATAAGCCGGTAAAGTTTTCCAATAGTTATGCCAGCGTTAAAAATGCCATTTTAGTGATTATTAAGCAGTTTTAACAAAAAATGATGTTCGGAAACGGACAGGGAGATGTGCGGTTATGGGCAGGATGGGGGTTTTACCAAATTACTTTAACCAAATCAGCATACAAGCGCAGTTTTTCATCTGCAGATAAAATCATGGCCTTTTCACTTATTGCAGCCGAAATTAATAAACGATCAAATGGGTCTCGATGGTCGCCTATAAGGAATGAGGCAGTGTGTCAAGAAGATAACGGTTACCAGCCATTACATGTAATCCTTCAAATCGTCCAGTGGCTCATTAAAATCATCAGGAAGCGATACTCTTCCCTTCAAACCTCCCGGAACCCTTTGACCCGGCGCCTTTTTGTCATCTTCGGTGAGAAAAGTAATGATTACATCGGTTTTTGACTGTACCGTCGCTTTTTCCTTCATGATGATCTTTCCTTTTTCGTAGTATCCTTTAATGGCGGTAAGCATAAAGATGGTATTTAATGCAAATATACAATATCTGCAACTAAATGAAAAAGTGTTGATCACGCGCTATCGTTTTTTAAAGATAATTTGCCCGTTTCCGATTCACAATTAGTTTTAAACCTGGTAAACACGTTATTCATACTAAAGACCGATATGGTCACTTTTTACCCGTTTTTATTTGAAACCAATGCTGAAAATATTGCGTTACTTTGCTAAAAATCAATTATAACTACATGGATTCCTTACTCACCGATATCCCTTCGGGTTACGACTTTTCAATCAGCGAAAACCAAAAAATGATAGGCCAGATGGCCAGGGACTTTGCTGAAAAACACATCAGGCCACACGTTATGGAGTGGGACGAGGCACAGCATTTCCCCATCGGGCTGTTTAAAAAACTTGGGGAGCTTGGCATGATGAGCGTATTTGTGCCCGAAGAATACGGAGGCTCGGGTTTTGGATATTTTGAATATGTAACCGTGATCAGCGAGATCGCTAAAGTATGCGGATCAATAGGTTTGTCAGTCGCCGCACATAACTCGCTATGCACCGGCCATATCCTGGCCTTTGGCAGCGAAGAGCAAAAACACCGCTGGCTGCCAAAGCTGGCTACTTGCGAATGGCTTGGCGCCTGGGGCCTCACCGAGGCCAATACCGGCTCGGATGCAATGGGCATGAATACAACTGCAGTGTTAGACGGCGACCATTATATTGTAAACGGTTCAAAAAATTTCATTACCCACGGCAAATCTGGTAACGTGGCAGTAGTAGCGGTGCGGACGGGCGAAAAAGGCGACTCAAAAGGGATCTCGGCGCTGGTTATTGAAAAGGGGACGCCCGGTTTTACCCATGGCAAAAAAGAAAGCAAGTTGGGCATGCGTGCCTCTGAAACAACTGAACTGATATTTGATAATTGCCGCGTACCCAAAGAAAACCTGTTGGGCAAAGAAGGCGAAGGCTTTAAACAGGCCATGAAAGTATTGGATGGCGGCCGTATCTCCATCGCGGCACTATCGTTGGGCATAGCAAAAGGCGCTTTTGAAGCTGCGGTGGCTTATTCAAAAGAGCGCAAACAATTCGGGCAGCCTATCAGCAATTTCCAGGGGATCTCGTTTAAACTGGCCGATATGGCTACCGAAATCGAAGCGGCAGAGTTGCTGGTTATGCAGGCTGCCGATCTTAAAAACAAACACCTGCCGGTAACGAAACAAGCTGCCATGGCCAAATACTATGCGTCAGAAGTTGCAGTACGCACGGCCAACGAAGCTGTACAGATATTCGGCGGCTACGGCTACACCAAGGATTATCCCGTTGAAAAATATTACCGCGATGCCAAGCTGTGCACAATAGGCGAGGGGACATCGGAGATACAGAAGATTGTGATTAGCAGGGAGGTGCTGAGAGGGTGAATGGATGATTGAGTTGATTAGGTGAGTGGTTTTAATCTCGAACACCGAATAACGAATATCGAATAATGAATTTTGAATCGCATTGCGTAGGGGCGATCCCTTGTGGTCGCCCTTGATTGAACGACCATTGACGCAGCCCGAATACCCTGGCAGGCGCCGGGCGTGTACCGGGGGGCGACCACAAGGGTAGCCCCTACGACATCTGAACCCACCCTTGCTTGTAAAATTTTATTCACGTATTTTTGTGTACAACGCGATTCACGAATTATGGAAACCATCTTATTAGAAGTCGACAAAGCATCCGCAAAAGCCTGGAATAATAGTGCGCCATCGTTAAGAGCGGCGTATGAGGATAAAATAATTGCCGTTTTAAAAGAATTCCGGGAAGCCGAGCAGGTTGATGAACATGGCTTTACCAAAGCACAGCGTGATTTTTTAGCGAAGGAAGCGGCAGAAAATGAAAACAGTGAACCTTACGAATGGTGGAATGACGAGGAGTTGATGGACGAATTGGACAGGCGAGAGGCTGATTTAAGGAGTGGGAAAGATCCGGGTATTTCATGGGATGATTTGAAGAAAGATATATTATCCCGGCACGGAAAAGATGCAATCTGATTTTTTCTTTTCAGCAATAGCCGAAAAGGAAGTCCGGAAGTCCTTTGATTGGTATGAAGAACGGTCTGATGGGTTAGGGCTTCGTTTTATTGATGCTATCGACCGCGCTGTAAATTCAATCTCAAAAAACCCCGAAGCATTTCAAAAAAGAAGGGGCAAGTCCAGGGAGTTCGTAGTTGATAAATTTCCTTTTATTATCGTTTACCGTTTTTCAAAAAAAGAGAACCTTATCTACATATTGCATATTTTCCACACAAGCCGCCATCCTAATCTTAAATATAGAAGAAAATAATTACCTCAAGACGAACGGACGTCGGAGATATAGATGATTTTGATTAGCAGGGAAGTGTGAGGTGGATCGATTGACGGGTAGGGCCTGGTTAACTATTAGTCCTCAATAGATTTTTTATTTTGAATTTTTAGAATCAAATAGGTTATTGTAACAGTTCCTACTGGTAACAGTGTAAGGCACGCATTGATAATATTGATATTTTCAGTGAAAGGAACGTCGCGTATTTGATAAAATATAAAGAACAACGTTAGAAAATATACTGTCGCCAAAATCAATTTTTTTATATAATTTAATTTAATTGAAATCATTATTATCAAAAAAACTATAATTGAAACGACTATAATAAATAATGATGTCAACACATTGTTCCCGCTTGCAAAAGTACAAAGGGGGGATAATAGCAAAATACTGAGCAAAGTTTTCTTGCGATTTTTCATGTTTTCATTCTGTCCCTGATAGGTTCGATCTCCAAATGTTAAATATAACTCTTTAACATTATATTAATCGACACTATCCAACCAACTAATTCAACATCCCCCTTTCAAATTTCAAAAACATTCCCTACCTTTGCCTTCCCTGAAAGGAGGTATTTGGGCATTATGATCATTATTAACGTAAAAGACGGCGAATCATTAGATAAGGCATTAAAACGCTTTAAAAAGAAATTTGAAAAGACCGGTGTTTTAAGAGAGCTTCGCAGCCGCCAGGCATTCGAAAAGAAATCTGTTACCCGCCGCCATGTGGTGAAACATGCCATCTACAAGCAAAATATGAACTTAGAAACAAGTGTTTAGTTTTTTTAAAAAACTTTAAAAAAGTTTCACTTTTTCTAATCAAAATACAAAAAACTATTTGTACATTCAGCGTTCGGATGTACAAGTAGTTTTTATGTTTTCAGAGCGTTTTATCCGGTATATTAAATTCGAAAAAAGGTACTCTCCGCATACCGTATCCGCCTACCAGTCAGACCTCGATCAGTTTTTTACCTTTCTTAATAACCCCGGTAAACAGATACCGGCGCCCGAACCGATTGTCACGCATCCCTCGCAAATTACGCATTATCAAATCCGTAACTGGATGGTCGACCTGATGAACCGCGATGTGATAGCGCGCTCCGTTAATCGCAAAATCGCTACGCTGCGTAAATATTTTAAATTCCTGCTGCAGGAGGGCCTCATCGAGATCAATCCGGCATCAAAGATCAATACGCCGAAAATCCCTAAAAACTTGCCGGTTATTGTTGAGGATGTTAAACTGACCCAAATGCTGGATGATAATATAGTTTTTAGCAACGATTTTACCGGCCTGCGCGATAAACTGGTTATCGAAATGCTGTTCGGCACGGGTATGCGCCTGTCGGAGTTGCTCGGCTTAAAGGATACAGATATTAATGTTTACGAAGGTACGGTTAAAGTGCTGGGCAAGCGCAACAAAGAGCGCATTATCCCGGTAAATAATGAGTTGAAATTATTAATTGCTGAATACCAGGACTTAAAGAAAAAACAGGATTTTTCCGGTAACAATTCGTTAACCTTAATCGTTACAGACAAAGGAGCGAATGCTTACGCGAAGTTGATCTATTTAATCGTGCAGAAATACCTCTCCTACATATCAACCCAGAATAAAAAGAGCCCGCATGTACTGCGGCACACTTTTGCAACAAGCTTATTGAACCGCGGCGCCGACCTGAACGCCATTAAAGAACTTTTGGGCCACGCTAACCTAAGCGCCACCCAGGTATATACCCACAATTCAGTTGAACGTTTAAAGTCTATTTACAAACAAGCCCATCCAAAGGCGTAAAAAGGAGGAATCATGAAAATCACAGTGCAATCTATTCGTTTTAATGCAGACAAAAAATTATTGGATTTTATCCAGAGAAAAGCAGACAAACTTGATACCTTCTATGATCGAATCATCAGCGGCGAAGTTTATTTGAAGCTGGAGAATGTGGAGGACGAAGCCAATAAAATAACGGAGATTAAACTGATGCTGCCCGGCAGCCAAATGTTTGCCAAGGAGCAGTGTAAAACATTTGAGGAGGCAACGGACCTGGCGGTTGAAAGCCTTCGCAAGCAAATTGAAAAATATAAACAAAAGAAAACCATTGCCGAAGCGGCCAAAATAGCCGTTGCACTAGAGGCAACAGAGGAGTTTTAAACAAAATAAACGCCAAAATTTTTAACGGATCGGCAGGTTTTTAGCCCGCCGATTTTTTTTGAAAACCAAACCAACTTAATTGTCGGCAAATATATAATAACCACAAGGGTCACGAAGGTTTCACTAAGTTCACCAAGTTGTTGCTTTGAAATCTTTGTGTTTCTTACTCGCCACGTGGTTTATTTTGTTATAAAGTTCCATTTATTACTCTTCTAATACCATTCTTCATTAGCAAGACATTAAAATTTATTAAAAACCCAAGTTTGCAATTCGAGAGTTTTAAGTAGGTCAGGATTTGGGCCATATGCATGTCGTTTAAAGCTTCGACCGCTTTTATTTCGACTATGAATTTGTTCTCAATTATTATATCAATCCGGTAACCCACCTCAAGTATTACATCTTCATAAATTAGGCCCCAGGGCTTGGTGGACTTTTAAAGCACAGTTAAAAACAATTTTCGAGATTTCATTTTCTGTAATAAACATTTGTGACTGGATTTGGATATCAATGGATAAGGGCCAAGTTGTCTAATACGTTCCACCCCGTTTTAGGCAATGTATGAAATTTTTTCCTTTGTGAGATCATAGTGTTCCTTGTGAACCTTGTGGTTATGATAACATCGCTTTCGAACTTGCATAAGGAAAAGAGCGAATATTTATATATTTAGTCACAAATCCCCCAAAAATTACCTGCGAAATTAGCCTTATCTTTTTTTGAAAAATAAATTTTGTTCAGCGTTAAAAATGTGTAAATTTGCAATCCCTTTCGGAAAGGCATATAACGTGCCCTTTTTTAGGAAACGGGTAGTTCTTTAAAATAAAAAATACAGCCTTATTAATTAGCCGGTACTAAATCCGAAGGTCTTGATTGATCGCCGGGAGAAAAGAAGGGTGATAAATTAAGCCTCCTTAGCTCAGCTGGTAGAGCGACTGACTTGTAATCAGTAGGTCATTGGTTCGATCCCGATAGGAGGCTCTGTTATTTTGGATTTCGGATTTTCGATTTCGGATTTATTTGAAAAGATAAATTCAAAGCGGAAAACCCGAAACAGGATTTTCAGTATTGGTTTGTTTAAAACAATCCGAAATCGAAAATCGAAAATCCGAAATCACAATTGGGGGGATACCAGAGCGGTCAAATGGGACGGACTGTAAATCCGTTGCTTCGGCTACGAAGGTTCGAATCCTTCTCCCCCCACGAGGGTTTGAAGGTTGAATTATTGAGTTATTGAATTATTGATTTGAAAAAATTAAAAATTCAGTAAATCAATAATTCAGTAATTCAATAATTAATACGCGGAAGTAGCTCAGTTGGTAGAGCGATAGCCTTCCAAGCTATAGGTCGCGAGTTCGAACCTCGTCTTCCGCTCTTGGTGGTATATTAGTTCATTAGTTCAATGGTTCATTAGTATCAGCGAACAAAACCAATGAACAAATGAACCAGTGAACCAATGAGCAAAATTAGCCGACGTAGCTCAGGGGTAGAGCACTTCCTTGGTAAGGAAGAGGTCATGGGTTCAAATCCCATTGTTGGCTCAATATTATAAACAGAATACAATTTAAAGTAAAAATTAACCTACAATAATTAAATATAAATCATGGCAAAAGAAAAGTTTGACCGCAGTAAACCGCACTTAAACATCGGTACAATCGGTCACGTTGACCACGGTAAAACAACCCTTACCGCAGCTATTACAAAAGTATTGGCTGATAAAGGTTTATCGGAAGCCCGTTCGTTCGATTCTATCGACTCGGCTCCTGAAGAAAAAGAGCGTGGTATTACTATTAACACAGCACACGTTGAATATTCAACCGCAACCCGTCACTATGCGCACGTTGATTGCCCGGGCCACGCGGATTATGTAAAAAACATGGTTACAGGCGCTGCCCAGATGGACGGTGCAATTATAGTTGTTGCCGCTACTGACGGTCCGATGCCTCAAACCCGCGAGCACATCCTGTTAGCACGCCAGGTAGGTGTACCTGCGCTTGTTGTTTTTATGAACAAGGTTGACATGGTTGATGATCCGGAATTGTTAGAACTTGTTGAAATGGAAATTCGTGAATTATTATCATTCTACGAATATCCTGGCGACGATATTCCTGTGATCCAGGGTTCAGCCCTTGGCGGCTTGAATGCTGACCCGAAATGGGTTGGTAAGATCATGGAGTTAATGGATGCAGTAGATTCCTACATTCCAATTCCTCCGCGCTTAACCGAGCTTCCATTCCTTATGCCTGTTGAAGACGTATTCTCGATCACCGGTCGTGGTACTGTTGCAACCGGCCGTATCGAGCGTGGTATCATCAACTCGGGCGACCAGGTTGATATCCTCGGCATGGGCGCTGAGAACTTGAAATCGGTTGTTACAGGTGTGGAAATGTTCCGCAAGATACTTGATCGCGGCGAAGCAGGTGATAACGTAGGTTTATTGCTGCGCGGTATTGAAAAGACCGATATCCGTCGTGGTATGGTTATTTGCAAACCAGGTTCAGTAACCCCGCATACCGATTTCAAAGCCGAAGTTTACGTATTGTCTAAAGCTGAAGGTGGCCGTCATACGCCTTTCTTCAACAAATACCGCCCGCAATTCTATTTCCGTACAACTGACGTTACAGGTGAAATCACCCTGGCTGAAGGCGTAGAAATGGTTATGCCTGGTGATAACGTTACCATCACTGTAAAGCTGATCAACGCTATCGCAATGGAAAAAGGCTTACGTTTCGCTATCCGTGAAGGCGGCAGAACAGTAGGCGCCGGTCAGGTAACCGAAATATTGAAATAAGGCCAGGCCCCCTGACCTCCGCCGGCTGGCGCAGGAACAAAAGGTATGGTTAATTTAGGCAAAGTACTTAGCCAAAATGGCTAAGTACTTTGTTAATTAAAAAGTCCCTTGAGGGATTTAGGGTATACGGGAATAGTTCAATGGTAGAATAGAGGTCTCCAAAACCTTTGATCAGGGTTCGAATCCTTGTTCCCGTGCATAACAGAAAAGAAATGGCTAAAGTATCAGAGTATATAAAGGAATCGTATGTAGAGTTAACCCAGAAAGTAACCTGGCCAACTTTGCGGGAATTGCAAAATAGCGCTGTTTTGGTATTGGTTGCTGCATTGATTATCGCATTGATAATAATGGTAATGGATCAGAGCATACATTTTATACTTGATAAATTTTATAAATCACTAACCTAATAGTACAGCAGCAAGATGAGCGATCAGTTAAAATGGTATGTTGTGCGTGCTATAAGCGGCAAGGAAAAGAAGGTAAAGCAATACATAGATGCTGAGATAAACCGGTTAGGCATTACGCATTTAGTTCCGCAGGTATTAATACCTACCGAAAAATATTACCAGATGCGTGATGGAAAAAAAATTGCAAAAGAGCGCAATTTTTTCCCTGGTTATGTGTTGATTGAAGCGGCGCTTGATCCCGAGATCGAGCATATTATTAAAAACATCAACAGCGTTATCGGCTTTTTAGGCGATAAGGCGGGTAATGCAATCCCTTTGCGCCAGGCTGAAGTTAACCGTATTTTAGGTAAGGTTGACGAAATGAGCGCCCAGGGCGAGACCATGAACGTGCCTTATTATATAGGCGAGGGCGTAAAAGTGATGGACGGGCCTTTCAATGGCTTTAGCGGGGTAATTGAAGAGGTTAACGAAGAAAAGAAAAAATTAAAAGTAATGGTAAAAATATTCGGGCGCCGTACGCCGCTTGAATTGAATTACATGCAGGTAGAAAAAGAATAGGTTGGTGAGTGGTAAATAGTGAGTAGTGAATTTTAAAGCTATCTCGGTTAACCACAAACCGCAAATTAAAATATTAATAAGAGTTATGAGATATATGAAGAATGAGCTAACCACTCACTATTCACTACTCACCACTCACTAACAATCTTAAATGTTACATAGCTTCCACTTACTAACATTGAGTTATAATTTAAACAAATAAAAATGGCAAAAGAAGTCGGTGCGATGGTGAAACTGCAGGTTAAGGGCGGCGCTGCAAATCCATCACCTCCAATAGGCCCAGCATTGGGTGCAAAAGGGGTGAACATAATGGAATTTTGCAAGCAATTCAACGCACGTACCCAGGATAAACCTGGCAAGGTGTTACCGGTAGTTATTACTGTTTATGTCGACAAGTCTTTCGATTTTATCATCAAAACCCCTCCGGTTGCTATCCAGTTATTGGAAGCAACAGGTTTAAAAGGTGGTTCGGCCGAGCCAAACCGTAAAAAGGTAGCCAGTGTTAACTGGACCCAGGTTGAAACGATAGCCAAAGATAAGATGACTGATTTAAACGCATTTACAGTAGAATCAGCCATGAAAATGGTAGCCGGAACGGCTCGCAGTATGGGGATAACCGTAACAGGTTCAGCTCCCTGGAACTAACGGGATTTCGGATTTCGGATTTTTGATTTCGGATTTTTTAAATCTCATATCTCAAATCTCATATCTCAAATCTTAAATTAATTAATTTATACAAATCAGTTTAAGACAGTGGCTAGATTAACAAAAAATCAAAAAGTGGCACAGTCCAAAATTGAGGCAAACAAAGCGTATTCCTTACAGGCTGCGTCAACATTGGTAAAGGATATTACAACCACCAAGTTTGATTCATCCGTTGATATTGATGTTCGTTTAGGTGTCGATCCGCGTAAAGCCAATCAAATGGTGCGCGGCATAGCTACCTTGCCTCATGGAACCGGTAAAACTGTACGCGTATTGGTGCTTTGCACTCCTGACAAGGAACAAGAAGCAAAGGACGCGGGTGCAGACTACGTAGGTTTGGACGATTATATTGCCAAAATTGAGGGCGGATGGACTGATGTTGATATTATCATTACTATGCCAAGCGTTATGGCTAAGGTAGGTCGTCTGGGTCGTATACTCGGTCCGCGTAACCTAATGCCAAACCCTAAATCAGGGACAGTGACTACCGATGTCGGTAAAGCTGTAACCGAGGTAAAAGGTGGTAAGATCGACTTCAAGGTTGATAAGACCGGCATTATCCATGCCTCAATAGGAAAAGTATCTTTCCCTGCTGATAAAATTTATGAAAATGCTTTGGAAGTATTGCAAACCATTTCAAAATTAAAACCTTCAGCAGCTAAAGGAACATATTTTAAGAGTATCCATCTCTCTTCAACCATGTCGCCTGGAATTGAAATTGAAACTAAAACAGTAGCGGGGATCTAAATCATGAATAAAGAAGAAAAACACGAATTAGTAGCTGCCCTTACTGAACAAATGAAGGAGTACGGTAATTTTTATATCACCGACACTTCTGATTTAACAGTTGCAAAGATCAATAACATCCGTCGTAAATGTTTCGAAAGCGACATTACGATGCAGGTAGCAAAAAACAGCCTTATTAAAAAGGCCATGGAAGCTGCCGGCGGCGATTTTTCGCCTATTTATGATGTACTTAAAGGTTCATCATCAATCCTTTTCTCAAAATCAGGTACCGCTCCGGCGAAACTGATAAAGCAGTTAAGGAAACAAGGCGAAAAGCCGATATTAAAAGCAGCGTATATCGATTCAGCAATTTTTATCGGCGACAACCAGCTTGATACCCTGATCAACTTAAAATCAAAGGAACAGCTGATCGGAGAAATCATCGGATTATTGCAATCACCGGCCAAGAATGTTATTTCTGCGCTGCAATCAGGCGGAAACATACTGGCGGGCGTTGTAAAAACATTACAGGAAAGAGGTTAACCGGACACCTAAAAGTTCGATTTTTAAAAACAAAAGCACTAAAAGAAAAATTTAAAATAAAATGGCGGATTTAAAAGCGTTTGCTGAACAGTTGGTAAACTTAACAGTAAAAGAAGTAAACGAATTAGCTCAGATCTTGAAAGATGAGTATGGCATCGAGCCTGCTGCTGCAGCTGTTGCAGCTCCTGCCCCTATAAAAGGCGGTGATGACGAAGGACCTACTCCTCCGGCAGCTCAAACTGCATTTGACGTTATCCTGAAAGAAGCAGGCGGCGCTAAATTAGCAGTTGTTAAATTAGTAAAAGACTTAACCGGCCTTGGCTTGAAAGAAGCTAAAGACTTAGTTGACGCAGCACCTAAAGAAGTAAAAACAGGTGTTACCAAAGAAGAAGCTGAATCTTTAAAGAAACAATTAGAAGAAGCCGGAGCAGTAGTTGAGGTTAAATAACGCAACCAGCACGAATAAAGCACCAGACTCCGGCCTTTTTGGTCGGGGTCTATTGCTGTTTATATAGTTTAGATACGAGGTTTTAGATATGAGATTTGAGATTTCGCCGTTATATTTTTAATAAGGCGTTAATTATCAAACCATTGGTCTCACATCTCATATCTCAATACTCACATCTACATTCATAATTAAAATTAAAATCCCTTGGCAAACAAAATTAATCAAAGAGTAAATTTTGCAACCAGCAGGAAGGTTTTGGATTATCCCGACTTTCTTGATGTTCAGCTGCAATCTTTCCAGGAATTTTTTCAATTGGAAACTACCTCAGACAACCGTTATAAAGAAGGGCTGTTTAAAGTGTTTGCCGAAAATTTTCCTATCTCCGATTCAAGAAACATCTTCGTATTAGAGTTTCTTGATTACTTTATTGATCCGCCACGATATGATATTCAGGAGTGTATCGAGCGCGGGTTAACTTATAGTGTGCCTTTAAAAGCCAAGCTTCGCCTGTCATGTAATGATGAGGAGCACGAAGACTTTGAAACTATTGTGCAGGACGTGTACCTGGGTACTATCCCTTACATGACACCCAAAGGCACTTTCGTTATCAATGGCGCCGAGCGTGTAATCGTATCGCAGTTGCACCGTTCGCCGGGTGTGTTTTTCGGACAGAGCCGCCACACAAACGGCACAAAATTATATTCGGCCCGTGTAATTCCTTTCAAGGGATCATGGATCGAATTCGCTACTGACGTTAATAACGTGATGTATGCCTATATTGACCGTAAGAAGAAATTCCCGGTAACAACCCTGCTTCGTGCCATCGGCTATGATTCTGATAAGGACATATTGGAACTGTTTGAATTAGCCGATGAAGTTAAAGTGAGCAAAAGCGGCCTGAAGAAATTTATCGGCCGTAAGCTTGCCGCAAGAGTACTTAAAAAATGGGTTGAAGACTTTGTTGACGAAGATACCGGCGAAGTTGTTTCCATTGACCGTAACGAGATCATCCTGGAGCGCGAAACCGTGCTGGAAGACGATCATATTGATATGATCATCGATGCCGGCGTAAAAACCATCATCCTTAACAAGGAAGATGCGGCTACCAGCGGCGATTATACTATTATATACAATACCTTACAAAAGGATACATCCAATTCAGAAAAAGAAGCGGTTGAACATATCTACCGCCAGTTACGTAACGCTGAACCGCCTGATGAAGAAACGGCGCGCGGGATCATCGACCGTTTGTTCTTTTCTGACAAAAGATATGACCTGGGCGACGTGGGCCGTTACCGCATCAACCGTAAGTTAAAGCTTACAACAAGCGACGAGACCAAGGTTTTAACCAAGCAGGATATCATCGCGATAGTAAAATATTTGATCAAGCTTATCAACTCAAAAGCTGAGGTCGATGATATTGACCACTTGTCAAATCGTCGTGTGCGTACCGTTGGTGAGCAGCTTTATGCTCAGTTTGGCGTTGGTTTAGCGCGTATGGCACGTACCATCCGCGAGCGCATGAACATCCGTGATAACGAAGTGTTCACGCCGACCGACCTGATCAATGCACGTACTTTATCGTCGGTGATCAATTCATTCTTCGGTACAAACCAGCTTTCACAGTTCATGGACCAAACCAACCCACTGGCAGAGATCACGCACAAGCGTCGTCTGTCAGCCTTAGGGCCGGGCGGTTTGTCGCGTGAGCGTGCCGGTTTCGAAGTTCGTGACGTACACTACACCCACTACGGCCGTTTGTGTACCATCGAAACACCGGAAGGGCCGAACATCGGCCTAATATCGTCGTTATGCGTACATGCCAAGATCAACAACCTGGGCTTTATCGAAACACCGTACAAGCGTGTGGTTGATGGCAAGGTACAGGTAAATGAACAAGTTATATACCTGTCGGCAGAGGATGAGGATGGCAAAACAATAGGCCAGGCCAATGCGCACTATGATGATAAGGGCGTTTTTGCCCAGCCGCGTGTAAAAGCGCGTTTCGAGGGCGACTTCCCGATCATTGAGCCGGAAAGGCTTGACCTGATGGACATCGCGCCAAACCAGATCACGTCTATCGCGGCATCATTAATTCCGTTTTTGGAGCATGATGATGCTAACCGTGCATTGATGGGTTCGAACATGCAGCGCCAGGCAGTGCCTTTGTTAAGGCCCGAAGCGCCGATTGTTGGTACAGGTTTGGAAGGCCGTGTGGCAAAAGATTCGCGTACGCTGATCAACGCCGAAGGAGATGGTATAGTTGAGTATGTAGATGCCAACGAAATCCGTATCCGCTATGACCGTAACGAGCTTGACCGCTTAATTTCATTTGAAGGCGATACAAAAAGCTACCGCTTAACCAAATTTAAAAAGACTAACCAGAGCACAACTATCAACCTGAAGCCTATTGTTAAAAAAGGCCAGCGTGTTGAAAGAGGACAGGTGCTTTGCGAAGGATATGCAACACAGGACGGCGAACTTGCCCTGGGCCGTAACCTTAAAGTGGCTTTCATGCCATGGCAGGGTTATAACTTTGAGGATGCGATAGTAATTTCTGAACGTGTGGTGTCGCAGGATATATTCACTTCGCTTCACGTTGAAGAATTTGAGCTGGAAGTGCGCGATACTAAACGCGGCGAAGAAGAATTGACACCGGATATCCCGAACGTATCGGAAGAAGCCACCAAGGATTTGGACGAGGACGGAATTATCCGTGTAGGCGCCGAAGTTAAGGAAGGCGATATCCTGATCGGTAAGATCACTCCAAAAGGAGAGTCTGACCCTTCGCCGGAAGAGAAATTGCTACGCGCCATATTTGGTGACAAAGCCGGCGATGTTAAAGATGCATCGCTAAAAACGCCGCCGTCTATTGCCGGCGTGGTAATTGACACCAAATTGTTCAGCCGTGCTAAAAAGACTTCAAAAGCCGAAGAAAAATCGCAGCTTGAAAAACTTGACACCAAGCATGAGAAAGCGGTTAAGGAGCTTAAGAATACTTTGATCGATAAGCTGTTCGAGATTGTGAACGGGAAAACATCGCAGGGTGTTTACAATGTTTACAAGGAGCTGCAGGTACCAAAAGGTGTCAAATTCACACAAAAAATACTGGTTGATCTTAATTACGAAAACATTAACCCAACCAAGTGGACAACTGACGACGATAAAAACGACCAGATAAAAACCCTGCTTCATAACTATAACATTAAGGTGAATGAGGAATTAGGTGCTTATCGTCGTGATAAATTCGCAATCAGTGTAGGTGATGAGCTTCCTTCGGGCATCGTGCAAATGGCTAAGGTTTACATCGCTAAAAAGCGCAAGCTTAAAGTAGGTGATAAAATGGCCGGCCGCCACGGTAACAAAGGTATTGTTGCGCGTATTGTACGTGACGAGGATATGCCTTTCCTTGAAGACGGAACGCCTGTTGATATCGTACTGAACCCGCTGGGCGTACCTTCGCGTATGAACCTGGGCCAGATATACGAAACCGTATTGGGATGGGCCGGTAAAGAGCTGGGCATTAAATTCGCTACGCCAATTTTTGATGGTGCAAGCCATGATGAAGTGGAAGAGTGGGTTAAAAAGGCCAACTTACCCGAATCAGGCCGTACTTATTTATACAATGGCTTAACCGGCGACCGCTTTGACCAGCAGACAACAGTAGGTATTATCTACATGCTGAAACTGGGCCACATGGTTGACGATAAGATGCACGCGCGTTCAATAGGGCCATACTCGTTAATTACACAACAGCCGCTGGGTGGTAAAGCACAATTCGGTGGTCAGCGTTTTGGTGAGATGGAAGTTTGGGCGTTGGAAGCATTCGGCGCATCAAACATACTGCAGGAAATATTAACCGTTAAATCGGATGATGTTATCGGTCGTGCCAAAACCTATGAGGCTATTGTTAAAGGCGAAAACCTGCCGACACCATCAGTTCCTGAATCATTTAACGTATTGGTTCATGAATTAAGAGGCTTAGGTTTGGATATAACGTTAGAATAATTAGTGATTTAGTGAGTGAGTGAATTAGTGATTGAAAAATCCGCTTTACTTGCTCACTAATTCAATATTGTAAACAAAGTGGGTTAGATGATTTCAAATCACTAATTCACTAAATCACTAATTCAACAATTAAAAACAAAGGAGACTATGTCTTACAAAAAGGATAATAAAATCAAAAGTAATTTCACCACCATTACCATCAGTTTAGCTTCGCCTGAATCTATTCTGGAGCGTTCGAGCGGTGAAGTTTTGAAACCGGAGACCATTAACTACAGGACCTACAAGCCTGAGCGCGATGGTTTATTCTGCGAACGTATTTTTGGTCCGGTTAAAGATTATGAGTGCCATTGCGGTAAATACAAACGTATCCGTTACAAGGGTATAGTTTGCGACCGCTGCGGTGTTGAAGTAACCGAGAAAAAGGTGCGCCGCGAGCGTATGGGCCACATTAACCTGGTGGTTCCGGTTGCGCACATCTGGTATTTCCGTTCGTTGCCGAACAAGATCGGCTATTTATTGGGCTTGCCTACAAAAAGGCTCGACCTGATCATTTATTATGAAAGATACGTGGTTATCCAGCCTGGCATAAAGGAAGGCGATGGTATTAATACAATGGATTTCCTTACAGAAGAGGAGTACCTGGACGTATTGGATACGCTGCCAAAAGAAAACCAGTACCTGGACGACAAAGACCCGCAAAAATTTGTGGCCAAAATGGGCGCCGAAGCATTAGAGGAGTTGTTAAAACGCCTTGACCTTGACGAACTTTCTTTCAGCTTGCGTCACCAGGCTGCTAACGAAACATCGCAGCAGCGTAAAAACGAAGCTTTAAAACGCTTGCAGGTTGTTGAGGCATTCCGCGATGCAAAAACAAGGATTGAGAATAACCCTGAGTGGATGATCGTTAAGATCGTTCCGGTTATCCCTCCTGAATTGCGCCCCTTAGTACCTTTGGAAGGCGGCCGTTTTGCAACTTCCGACTTAAATGACCTTTACCGTCGTGTAATTATCCGCAACAATCGTTTAAAACGATTGATAGAGATAAAGGCGCCTGAGGTTATTTTACGTAACGAAAAACGTATGCTGCAGGAAGCTGTGGATTCGTTATTTGATAACTCACGTAAAGTAAACGCAGTAAAAACTGAAGGTAACCGCGCATTGAAATCACTTTCGGATATTCTGAAAGGCAAACAAGGCCGTTTCCGTCAAAACTTATTGGGTAAACGTGTAGATTATTCGGCCCGTTCGGTAATTGTTGTAGGCCCTAACCTTAAACTGCACGAGTGTGGTTTGCCAAAGGATATGGCTGCCGAATTGTTTAAGCCATTTATCATCCGCAAAATGATTGAGCGTGGTGTGGTTAAAACAGTAAAATCTGCCAAAAAGATAGTTGACCGTAAAGACCCGCTGGTTTGGGATATATTAGAAAATGTATTGAAAGGCCACCCTGTATTGCTAAACCGTGCGCCAACGCTGCACCGTTTGGGTATCCAGGCCTTCCAGCCTAAACTGGTTGAAGGCAAGGCTATCCAGTTGCACCCCTTAACCTGTACCGCGTTCAACGCCGACTTCGACGGTGACCAGATGGCCGTGCACGTACCGCTGGGTAATGCTGCAATTTTGGAAGCACAGGTTTTAATGCTGGCTTCTCACAATATATTAAACCCGGCAAACGGAACGCCAATTACAGTGCCTTCGCAGGACATGGTGCTTGGTTTGTATTACATAACCAAAGGCCGTAAAACCGAACCTGGCCACGTGGTAAAAGGTGAGGGTTTAACATTTTATTCGGCCGAGGAAGTAATTATAGCTTACAACGAGAAGAAACTCGACCTGCACGCCTTTATTAAAGTGAAGGCAAATATTAAGGAAAGAGATGGAAGTATCGTAAACAAAATTATTGATACTACCGTTGGCCGCGTATTGTTTAACCAGCATGTTCCGGTTGAAGTAGGTTATATCAACGAGTTGCTTACCAAAAAATCACTGCGCGATATTATTGGCGAGGTTGTGAAAATTACCGGCATGGCCCGCGCTGCGCAATTCCTTGATGATATTAAAGAATTAGGGTTCCAGATGGCCTTCCGCGGCGGTTTGTCGTTCAACTTGAAAGATTTGAATATCCCCGCCGAAAAGGTAAAACTGATTGAGCAGGCATCTAAAGAAGTTGACGATGTTATGGGTAACTATAACATGGGCTTTATAACCAACAACGAGCGTTATAACCAGATCATCGATATTTGGACCCGCATTAACAATCGCTTAACTGCGAACGTGATGGAAATCTTGTCGACCGACAACCAGGGCTTCAATTCGGTATATATGATGCTGGATTCAGGCGCCCGTGGTTCAAAAGAGCAGATCCGTCAGCTTGCAGGTATGCGTGGTTTGATGGCCAAACCTCAAAAATCAGGCTCGGGTGGTGAAATTATCGAGAACCCTATCCTTTCCAACTTTAAAGAAGGCCTGTCGGTATTGGAATACTTCATCTCTACCCACGGCGCCCGAAAAGGTTTGGCAGATACAGCGTTAAAAACTGCTGATGCGGGCTACCTGACCCGTCGTTTACATGACGTTGCGCAGGACATGATCGTTGGCGAAGTGGATTGCGGTACTTTGAGGGGTATTTTTACAACTGCCCTTAAAGATAACGAGGATATAGTTGAGCCATTGTATGATCGTATATTAGGCCGTACCTCGCTTCACGATGTACTTGACCCGATCACCAATGAGCTTTTAGTATCGGCCGGCCAGGATATAACGGAAGAGATAGCTAAAAACATAGAAAATTCTCCGCTGGAAGGTATCGAAATACGTTCGGTATTAACCTGCGAAAGCAAGCGTGGTGTTTGTGCTTTATGCTACGGCCGTAACCTTGCAAGCGGTAAACGCGTGCAAAAGGGCGAGGCTGTGGGCGTAATTGCCGCGCAGTCAATCGGCGAGCCGGGTACACAGTTAACATTGCGTACATTCCACGTGGGTGGTACCGCTTCGAATATTGCGGCCGAATCACAGATCAACGCAAGGTTTGACGGCATTATAGAATTCGAGAACGTTCGTACGGTTGAGTATAAAACTGAAGAGGGCATTGTCGATGTGGTATTAGGCCGTTCGGGCGAATTCCGCATCGTTGAGCAATCAACCAATAAGGTAATTGTTACCAATAACATTCCGTATGGCGCATACCTGTATGTGAAAGATGGCAGCAAGATAAGCAGGGGCGACAGGATTTGTTCATGGGATCCATATAACGCCGTCATCATTTCAGAATTTGCGGGCGTTGCCAAATTTGAAGCTGTTTTGGAAGGTATTACTTTCCGGGAAGAATCAGACGAGCAAACAGGCCACCGCGAGAAGGTTATCATTGATACAAGGGATAAAACCAAAAACCCGGTTATCCAGGTTGCCGATGCAAAAGGCGCTGTGATAAAAGGATATAACATCCCTGTGGGCGCGCACATTGCCGTTGATGAAGGCGAAAAATTGCAAACAGGGCAGGTTATCGCTAAGATCCCGCGCTCAACCGGAAAGACCCGCGATATTACAGGCGGTTTGCCCCGGGTTACTGAATTGTTCGAAGCCCGTAACCCGTCAAATCCGGCGGTGGTTACAGAAATTGACGGTGTTGTAACTTTAGGCGGCGTGAAACGCGGTAATCGCGAGATCACCATTGAATCAAAAGACGGACAGGTTAAAAAGTACCTTGTTCCATTATCAAAACACATCCTGGTACAGGATAACGACTTTGTGAAAGCTGGTATGCCTTTGTCTGACGGTTCAATATCCCCTGCCGACATCCTTGCTATAAAAGGACCGGCTGCTGTGCAGGAATACCTGGTTAACGGCATACAGGAAGTTTACCGTTTGCAGGGCGTGAAGATCAACGACAAGCATTTTGAAGTGATCGTGCACCAGATGATGCAAAAGGTAGCTATTGAGGACGCAGGCGATACTCGTTTCCTTGAAAGGGAAGCGGTTGATAGCTGGGACTTTATGCTTGAGAACGACGAGATATTTGATAAGAAGGTAGTTACTGACCCGGGAGATTCGGCCACGCTAAAATCAGGCCAGATCGTTTCGGTAAGACGGCTGCGCGACGAAAATTCTATTTTAAAACGTAAAGATTTAAAATTGGTTGAAGTACGCGATGCCATCGCTGCCACATCAAGCCCGATACTGCAAGGTATCACCAGGGCGTCGTTAGGCACAAAATCGTTTATTTCGGCGGCATCGTTCCAGGAAACTACAAAAGTACTGAACGAGGCAGCAATAGCAGGTAAAAAAGACCTGATGCTTGGCTTGAAAGAAAACGTTATCGTTGGCCACCTTATCCCATCCGGAACCGGTTTGCGCGAGTATGAAAATATACGCGTGGGTTCGCAGGAAGAGTTTGACCGCCTGATGGCTTCAAAAGCTGAAGAGGTAGAAGTATAACAAAATTGATTGATAACAGCAAAGCCTTCTGTAATGGAAGGCTTTGCTGTTTAAGGACCTTGCCCAAAATACCAACAAGTTGGTATATGAGCGTATTAATAATAGTTTTAGATTGCACCCGGAATATAAAGAAGGATGGACAAATTCGATCGGGAAAATATTAAAATTGCAGTTATAGGCCTTGGTTATGTAGGGCTGCCTTTAGCCATCGAATTTGCCAAAAAATATGAAGTTTTAGGCTTCGATATAAACGCAAAGCGGATAGATGAGATAGGGCGGGGAAAGGATGTTACCAACGAGGCGAATATTGACGATCTGAACGCCGTTCTGAAATCGACCGGCCGTTTTGGATTGTATTTGTCAACCGAACCAGGCGACCTGAACTCATGCAATGTTTTTATTATTACGGTGCCGACCCCCGTCGATCATTTTAAATCGCCCGATCTTAAATCGCTGTTGTACGCATCGGAGCTGGTGGGAAAGGCGCTCAAAAAGTCCGATATCGTAATTTTTGAATCAACCGTTTATCCGGGCTGCACAGAAGAGGATTGTGTACCTGTGCTGGAAGCGCACTCGAGCCTCAGGTTCAATGTCGACTTCTTCTGCGGATATTCCCCCGAAAGAATAAACCCCGGCGATAAAATAAATACGCTTACAAAAATAGTCAAGGTAACATCAGGCTCCACGCCGGCGGCAGCCGAATTTGTCGACCGGTTGTACGGTTCGATAATTGAGGCAGGTACTTACAAGGCGCAAAGCATAAAAATAGCCGAGGCTTCGAAAGCAATCGAGAATGCGCAACGTGACATCAACATCTCTTTCGTTAATGAGCTTGCGCTGATCTTTGACCTGGTAGGCATCGATACTAACGACGTTTTGGCGGCAGCTGCCACCAAATGGAACTTTTTAAAATATAAACCAGGCCTGGTTGGCGGCCATTGTATCGGCGTGGATCCTTATTACCTGGCGCATAAGGCAGAATCTTTGGGTTACCACCCGGAAGTGATCTTATCCGGCAGGAGAGTTAATAGTAACATGGGCATTTTTGTTGCCAATAAGGTAATTAAACTAATGGTAAAAAAGGGGCATAGTATAGATGGTTGCAAGGCCCTGATACTGGGCATCACCTTTAAAGAGAACTGCCCGGATACCCGCAATTCGCAAGTTATCGATATTTATAACGAGCTAAGGCAATTTGGATTAGAAGTTGATATTTATGACCCCTGTGCCGACAAAAATGAGGTGCGGAGAGAATACGGTATAGAACTATTGAATGATATAAGCCGAGCAAAAGGGAATAGTAGCCGTATTTATGATGCAATAATATTAGCGGTTTCACACAATGAGTTTATAACGATTGATCTGAACAACCTTATTAATAAAAAAACAGTAATTTTTGATACAAAGGGGGTTTTGAATCGGGAAATAGTTGACGGGCGCCTATAGGGTAGCGGGACAGAGAAGCGCAAATTTAAAAAAGCTTTCGGTAAGTGCTTGGGCTTTGTTAATTTAGCAGAATGGAAGAACAAAACGAAAATCAGCTGAATATTGAGCTTTCTGAAGAAATTGCGGAAGGGATATATTCAAACCTGGCGATCATTACCCATTCAAGCTCGGAGTTCGTGCTCGATTTTATAAGGGTTATGCCGGGCGTGCCGAAAGCTAAGGTAAAGTCGAGGATTGTTTTAACGCCAGAACATGCCAAGCGTTTGTTAACCGCGCTGGAAGACAACCTGGAAAAGTTCGAGACGGCCAATGGCCGCATAAAAATACAGCATGAGCCATCGGGTTTCCCAATGAATTTTGGCGGTACGATGGGCCAGGCTTAATAAAAGTTTGTTGCGAAAAACGAAGCTAATGTTAATAAATGGCTGATTGTAATGTTAAATTTTTAAGTATAAATGTAGAATTTTATATTTTTTACAATTTTTTTTATATTTTAGCTGTGTATTTACAATAATTGATAGAAAATGTTTCTAACCTATGGATGCAAATTTACAACTAGCTATTCTTTCAGCGATTAGGGCCGGAAAAGAGATTTTGAAGATCTATGATGAGGAGCTGGTTATCGAAATTAAGGCGGATAAATCACCGCTGACTAAAGCGGATAAAAATTCGCACCTCATCATTTTAGAAGGGCTAAAGAAATCGGGACTGCCGGTTTTGAGCGAAGAAGGGAAAGCTATACCATATGAAGATCGTTCGAAATGGGAATTGTTCTGGTTGATCGATCCGCTCGACGGAACAAAGGAGTTTATAAATAAGAATGGCGAGTTTACCGTAAATATAGCGTTGATAGCCCACGATACACCGGTTATCGGTGTGGTTTATGTTCCCGTTACCGGCGTATTGTATTATGCAGCGGCCGGTATAGGTAGCTACAAAATGAAGGTTGACCCGGATTTTTGTGAGGATGATTTGATAAAGCTTGTTGAAAAATCCGAATCCCTGGCAGACAGTCAGTATCCAACGATATACACCATTGTTGCAAGCAGGTCGCATTCCACGAAAGAGACCGAAGATTTTGTAAGCCGCATAGAGGAAGAACAGGGCAATATTGATCTGATAAGCGCCGGGAGCTCTCTTAAACTATGTCTTGTCGCCGAACGGAAAGCGCATATATACCCGCGCCTGGCGCCGACAATGGAATGGGATACGGCGGCGGGACATGCGGTTGCTTATTATTCGGATTGTAAGGTTTATAATTATGAAACCGGCAACGATCTAAAATATAATAAAGAAAATATGCTGAATCCCTGGTTCGTGGTTGATGGGGCATATTAAGTTAAAACTATATATATATAACTATTGATGATATTTGATTAATATTTGGGGTTTTAACGAAGGGGATTAATGTTTAAGTTACCCGCTACAAGAGATAAATATTTTTAATGAAAGAGAAACTCCATATAGTAGAGCATTGCTATAAAATAACACGGTTTGAGCGCGAGCAGGCTAACGGACATAAGGCTGCTTGCCTGTGGTTCACCGGTCTTTCCGGGTCGGGTAAAAGCACGTTGGCAAATCATGTTGAACAGGAATTGTTTCATAGGGGGATTAAAACTTTTATCCTTGATGGCGACAATATAAGAAACGGATTAAATAAAGGACTTACTTTTACCGAACAGGACAGGATTGAAAATTTGAGAAGGATAGGCGAGGTGAGCAAACTTATGTGTGATGCCGGACTAGTGATAATTGCCACATTTATTACTCCCTTCAGGCGCGAGCGCCAATCACTTCGCAATGTATTGGGGGAATTATTTTTTGAAATTTTTGTGGATACGCCGCTTGAAATTTGTGAACAGCGCGATGTGAAAGGGTTGTATAAAAAGGCCAGGAGCGGCGAAATAAGTAATTTTACGGGCATTAGCTCACCCTTTGAGGCGCCCTTGTCTCCCGACATACATATTGATACAAGTAATCAAACTTTGGAGCATTCTGTAAATTTGATTTTAGCAGATATATTACCTAAAATTAAGTTAGCTAATTAATTATATGTATAATAAATATTATCTCACACATCTTCAGGAACTTGAATCAGAGGCCATATACGTGATCAGGGAAGTAGTTGCGCAATTTGACAGGCCCGCTATTTTGTTTTCCGGGGGGAAAGATTCAATTGTTGTAACTCATCTTGCACGCAAAGCCTTCTGGCCCGCAAAAATACCTATGCCGCTTATCCATATAGATACAGGGCACAATTTTGCTGAAACAATAGAATTCAGGGACCGACTGGTTGCTGACCTGGGTATCCAACTGATAGTTGGATCGGTGCAGGATTCAATAAATAAAGGCAGGGCAGTTGAGGAACAAGGGATTAACGCGAGCCGGAACGAATTGCAGATTGTGTCGCTGCTCGATACCATTGAGCATCATAAAATCGACGCTGCAATTGGCGGCGCCCGCCGGGACGAAGAAAAGGCGAGAGCGAAAGAGCGTTTTTTCTCGCACCGGGATGAGTTTGGACAATGGGATCCAAAAAATCAGCGGCCGGAGTTGTGGAACATTTTTAACGGCCGCAAACGGATGGGTGAGCATTTCAGGGTGTTCCCGATAAGCAACTGGACGGAAATGGACGTTTGGAACTATATTTTGCAGGAAAATATCCAAATACCTTCGTTATATTTTGCACATCATCGCGAAGCAATTTATCGTGACGGGTCATGGCTACCGAATTCAGAATTCCTGGTTTTACGCGATGGTGAGAAAATAGAATTAAAATACATGCGTTTTCGTACTCTGGGCGATATTACGATAACTGGCGGAATAGAATCAGATGCGGATACGCTCGAAAAAATTGTAATGGAAGTTTCGGCAACCCGAAGCACTGAACGCGGCAACCGAAGCGATGATAAACGTTCGGATACTTCGATGGAAGATAGGAAAAAACAAGGCTATTTTTGAGTATTTAACCTAAAAATCATAAATCTTATTAACTCCTGCCATTAAATAAAAAAGAGAGAATTTAAAAAATATCAATATCTTGCAACCCGAATAATATGGAACTATTGCGTTTTACAACTGCCGGAAGTGTGGATGATGGAAAGAGCACTCTTATCGGGCGTTTACTGTACGATTCGAAATCAATTTTTGAAGACCAGATAGCAGCTGTAAAACAATCGAGTGAAAGAAAGGGGCTGCAGCATGTCGACCTTTCCCTGCTTACCGATGGTCTGCGTTCAGAACGGGAACAGGGCATAACGATTGATGTAGCCTACAGGTATTTTGCAACGCCTAAACGTAAGTTTATCATTGCCGACACCCCAGGTCATATTCAATATACCCGCAATATGGTTACGGGTGCGTCAACGGCTAACCTGGCATTGCTGCTGATTGACGCCCGGCATGGTGTAATTGAACAAACCTGCCGGCATTCCTTTATTGCTTCATTGCTTAAAATTCCACATATAATTGTGTGTATAAATAAGATGGACCTTGTTGACTATGGCGAGGACAGATATAACAAGGTAGTGGAGCAATACCACGAATTTGCAAGTAAACTTGACATTAAAGATATAAGATATATTCCAATAAGTGCCTTAGACGGGGACAACGTGGTTGACCGCTCAGAGAATATGCCCTGGTACCGTGGAGCAAGCCTGCTGGACACGTTAGAAACTATACACATAGGCAGCGATCAAAATCATTTGGATGCGAGGTTTCCGGTGCAAACAGTTATTCGTCCGCATGCCGACGAATATCACGACTATCGCGGCTATGCAGGCAGAGTTGCAGGCGGTATTTTCAGACGGGGGGACAACGTTACCATTCTCCCCTCAGGATTGACCTCGAAAGTTAAATCGATCGATACATTTGCCGGGCCTGTTGAAGAGGCGTTTCCGCCCATGTCTGTCTCAATAGTTTTGGAAGATAATATCGATGTTACACGGGGCGATATGATCGTAAAAAATAACAACCAGCCCGAAGTTGGCCAGGATATAGATGTGCTAATGTGCTGGATGGCCTTAAAAGGCCCGAGGCCTGGCGCTAAATATTATTTAAAAAGCGCTACCAACGAAGTAATGGCTATTATAAAAGAAGTAATTTATAAAATTGATATTAATACTATGCAGCGAATGGACCAGGATAGCGATATTAAGATGAATGATATGGCACGTGTAAAAATGCGCACTACCAGGCCGTTGATTTTTGACGAATACCGGAGGAACCGCATTACCGGATCATTAATACTTGTTGATGAAGCTACCAACGAAACGGTAGCCGCTGGTACCATACATAGTTAATAATTAAACCAATATAAAAACAATGATACGATACAAGCAATATTTATTAAACGGTTTAGTTGCTTTTTGCATAGCTATTCTTTTTGCTTCATGTGCGTCTACCAAAAATGTTCCATATTTTAAGGATATACCAGATAGCACCAGGGAGAAAATGGTAATTGATGCGCCTTACACCGATCCGTTAATCATTCCGGACGATATATTGTCAATAACAATTATTACTATCGATCCAAATACTTCTGCACCGGTAAACCAGGCTGCCACTATGCCGGTCGCTACTTCTAATACGGGTACACCTGAACTCGTACCCGGTTTACTGGTGGATAGAAATGGAGAGATATCATTACCGATCATCGGGGCTGTTAAGGTAGCTGGTTTAACGTCGTACCAGGCTAAACAACTGATCAAGACCAAGGCGGCAAAATATTATAAAGACCCTGATGTGCAGCTTCGTTTTGCCAATTTTAAAATAACGGTTATCGGCGAAGTTATGCATCCTGCTACATTTACGGTTCCCAATGAAAAAGTTTCGGTACTTGATGCCTTAGGCATGGCTGGCGACCTGACTATTTACGGCCGCCGTGAAAACGTTTTATTGATCAGGGAGGATAACGGTAAAAAAGAATTGTTCAGATTGAATTTGAATAGTTCGGATCTATTTAAATCACCATATTTTTACCTCAAGCAAAATGATGTGCTTTACGTTGAGCCAAACAAATCCAAAGCAGTTCAGGCCGATGCACAGCAAACACGTATTATTACAATTGCCGCTTCCATTATTACCGGCATAATATTGATACTGCGAATTAAATAATAAGAAAGTATAAAAAATTTTTATTGATTATGATTAAAAGTCCTAATAATAGTAAAGCTTTAAAAGAAGAAGAAGAAGAGCAAATATTTGACTTAAAAGGCTTTTTGGGAAAGCTAAGGGCAAACTGGTGGGTGTTTTTATTGAGTTTAGCGGGGTTTGGCATTCTTGGCGTACTTTTTATGTATTATAAAGCGCCTGCCTATAATATAGTATCAACCTTACTTATCGACAATGGAAGCAGTAATGCCAGCTCAATCGCAAGTTCGAGCAGTTCTTTGCTGGATATAAGCTCATTGTTAGATCTTAAAAACAATGTAGATAACGAGGTGCAGGTTCTTCAAACACGCCATCTAATGTCAAAAACCGTGCGTGATATGAACTTAAATGTTATTTATTACCAGCAACGTTTAATTACTGACCTGGAAATTAACAGGAACCCGATTATTGTTAAGGTAATTAAGCCTGTTGATACTATTATGACCACAAAGTTCAACTTTTCACAAGTTGATAAAAACCACTTCGAAATTGCTTATAAAGTAACGTACCCGGATAATAGCACGGAAAGAAAGGACGGGACATTCAGGTACGGAGCTTATATCAAGGTAGTGGGCGTAGGAATAATACAAGTAACGAAAAACCCCAAATTTGATTTCGGAAACAGTGATTACCGTTTCGACATCGAATCGGTAGATCAGCGGGTTTACGAATTACAGCAAATATTATCTATTACAACTACAAGCAGTACGGTAACAACAATTAACATGGTTTTTGATTACCCGATCCCGAGGGAAGGTGAAGATATATTAAAAACCCTGACATCGAATTATCAGAAACAAAACGTTCAGTTAAAAAACCAGGTTGCCGATAGTACTGTCGCTTTTATAGACAGACGCCTGAAAATTGTCGGAAAAGAGTTAGGTGGCATTGAGACGAATATCCAGAATTTCAAGCAGAACAATAAACTTATCGGGGACTTATCTGAGCAAGGGAAAGTGCTGATAGAGAACACAAGCGCTTATACAGATCAACTGGTGAAAAATGAAACCCAATTAAGCATTGTTCAATCGTTGCTTGACTATTTGAGAGATGAAAACAAAAATAAAACAGTAGTACCAGTTTCTGTTTTACCCAACGACATGGTGTTGGTGGCTTTGATCAACAGCTACAATCAATTGCTGATTGAGCGCGACAGGCAATTGTTATCGGTGACCAAGGATAACCCTTTTATGGAAAACCTGGAAGACAGGATTGCTACTTTAAGGAAGGATATGATCAAAAATTTGGTCACTACTCAAAAAACATTGCAAATTACTGATCAGCAATTAAGGAGTAAAACCAACCAGTTTGTTAATCAAATTACTAACGTTCCGCCTAAAGAGAAGATATATCTCGACCTGTCAAGAACTGAGGCGATCAAGCAAACATTATATACCTACTTACTCCAGACGAAGGAGGAAACGGAGATATCAAAAACCTCCAACCTTTCAATCGCTACAGTAATCGATCCCCCTAAATCCGATTATAAGCCTTACAGCCCTAATATCGCAGTAGTAGTTGCGGCATCGGTTCTTTTAGGATTTTTGTTTCCAATAGGCCGTGTGTTTGTTAAAGATATATTAAACACCAAGATATTGGTGCGTGATGATGTAATAAAAAACACCACCATTCCGGTAATCGGGGAGATCAGCCACAATAAATCAGGTAATAACATGATTGTTTTGGAAACGGGACGCTCTGCGATAGCCGAACAATTTCGTTCGTTGCGAACTAACCTTCAATTTTTTATTAACCGGGCAAATGAAAAGGTTATTTTGGTGACATCAAGTATGTCGGGTGAGGGAAAATCATTTACGACAGTCAATCTTGCCGGTATATTGGCCATCTCCGGTAAAAAAGTTCTTTTAATGGAGCTTGACTTACGTAAACCTAAGCTTTCGGGGTATTTTGGGCTTGAAAACACCAACGGTTTTTCAAACTACATTATTTCTACCGACATGAAGTTGTCATCGATCATTAAACAATCGAAGCTCCAGGAAAATTTATACCTGATCTCTTCGGGCCCCATCCCGCCGAACCCGGCTGAGCTGATTTTAGATGAGCGCGCGGATGATATGCTGAAACAGCTACGTCACGACTTTGATTATATTATTATTGATGCACCCCCGATCGGGCTGGTTACCGATGCACAATTAATGAGCCGTTTTGCGGATATGACATTATATATTGTCCGTCAGAATTATACGTTAAAAGATCAGCTTAATATTCCTCAACAGCTATACGATGAAGAAAAGATGAAGAAAATGAGTATAGTTGTTAACGATATAGAGGTTAAAACCGGCTACGGCTACGGTTATGGCTACGGCTATGGCTACGGCTATGGTTACGGCTACGGCTATGGCTACGGCTACTACGAAGAGGATAAAGGGAAGAAAAATTTTGTAAAAAGAACCTGGAATAAGGCGTTTAAAAGAAATAGCAGGGGAGTAAAGCAAAGTTAATGTCAAACTTTTTATAACTATTAAAATTAAGATCGCGATTTTTTAGTCGGGCGATTGTGCCCCGGTTAGCGGGATATATTGAAAAATCGGTATTTAATGACATTTCCAAACTTAATAATTCCGGGAGCCCCAAAATCAGGTACAACTTCAATCGTTGCTATTTTAAATCAGCATCCTGATATTTTTGTCTCATCACGAAAAGAACCGCGTTTTTTTATCAGTGAACAGATTGTTGGTCTGGCGGATGATGATGTGATAAAACAATTTTTATTGGACACCAGCATATTAACCTGGGAGAAGTATAAGGAGGCATATATACAGGATGCTAAGTTCAAAATTGATGCGAGTATTCAATACATGTTTTATTATAAAACCAGCGTTTTTAAAATAAAGGAATATTTAGGCGATCCGCATATTTTAATGATATTAAGAAATCCGATAGAGAGGGCTATTTCTAATTTCACGTTCACAAAAAAATACGAAAGATGTGCTACATTAGTTGAAGCTATCCGGGATGAGATTGCAGGGGGCAGGGAGCAGCTGAATTCGCTTATCCATTATTACAAACAAGGGTTATATTATGAACAGGTAAAGCTTTTTAAGGAAAATTTTACCAATGTTACAGTTTTGTTTTATGAGGATTTTGAAAAGGATAACCTATCATTTATTAACGTAATTTGCGATAATTTAGGGATACCGCAAATGGAAAAGTTCCGTCCGGTACCGCTTCTTAACACTTCAGCGGAATTATCATGGTTTGGGAAGCTTTTAACAAGCAAATATTCGCCTGTACGGATAGCTTATAAATTTATTCTTCCGTTATTCATTGATAATAGTGTCCTGTTCAATAAAAGAAGAAGCTTAAGAGCGAGATTTTCAAAAAAAAAGGATACTGCGGAAGCCTCTTTGAAAGTAGGAGACAGGCAATTTCTCTTTGATCTTTATAAAGAAGATGTTGAAAAACTTATGCAGCTATTAGGTATAGAGAAATCGCCCTGGAAAGATTTTAGTTAATTAAAATTTGTACTGAAAACCCCTGGCTTTAACATGGGCTTCACATTGCAGGCAAGTTATTGAGATCTAACGTGGTGTCGCATTAGTTCGATTGCGCGTATCCTTGTTAACCCCTGAGCGAAAAAAGGATAATAATTAAAAACGGTTATTAAATATTTGCAAAATTTACTTCAAATGGATACTCCGGATTTCCTGATTGTAGGAGCAGCGAAGGGCGGAACGACTTCACTTTATTACTATTTGAAACAACACCCGCAAATTTTTTTTACTGCGGTAAAGGAGCCTTGTTTTTTTTGTTTTTCGGAAAATAAGCCGCCGTACATCGTTGCAAATGATGTGGTTTTTAATTTTAAGGATTACCAGGATCTTTTTAAACAAAAACGGAAAGAACAGCTTGTAAAAGGCGAGGCAACGGCCATGTATCTTTATATGTATGAAGATGTTATCGCCAATATAAAAAAATATATTCCTAACTACGCTGAATTGCGCATAGTAATGATATTGCGAAATCCGGCGGACAGGGCTTTTTCGCAATATATGATGAATGTTAGAGATTTGGTTGAGCCGCTGACGTTTGAACAGGCAATTGAGATGGAAGGCGAGCGGAAACAGCAGCATTGGAATACTGATTTTTTTTACCTCGACAGGGGCTTGTATTATAAACAGGTGAAGGCTTATCTTGAAGCATTTAAGGAGGTTAAAATTTATTTTTTTGAGGATCTATTAAAAGATAGCCCGGGTTTGATGAGAGATTTATGCACATTTTTAAAAATCGATCCCTCGTTTGAATTTTCTCTGGAAGACAGGTTTAATATATCAGGAAGGCCGAAACATAAATGGATCAATAGCATGGTGCTTTCCCGGTCGTTACCCAAAAGAATTGTTAAAGCCATACTACCGGCAGATTTCAGGCAAAAGTTTTTTGAATCGGCAAAAAATAAGATATACGCCTACAACCTCCGGAACGAAAAATTAAATCCCGAAACACGTAAAAGGTTAGTAGAATATTATAGGGACGATATAGAAAACCTTGAAAAGCTGTTGAACCGCGACCTTTCAAAATGGTTACAATATTAAATTACATTAGTTAAAATTACGATGAATGTTCTTATTACTGGCGGAGCAGGTTTTATAGGATCAAACTTATGCCATTCTTTAGTTGGTAAAGGATATAACGTTACCGTTTTGGATAATCTTTCGCCGCAGATTCACGGGGCAGACCACCTTAAGTCAAGTCTTTACCAATCTATTGTCGGCAAAGTCAAATTTCTGCTTGGCGACGTAACTGTAGTTGAGGATTGGCAAAAAGCATTAATAGACCAGGACATAGTTGTTCACCTTGCTGCCGAGACAGGCACTGGGCAGTCGATGTATGAAATTGAAAAATACTGTAAAGTTAATATCGACGGTACCGCGATTCTTTTAAACCTTTTAACAAACGATAAATCACTCAATGTAAAAAAGGTTGTAGTTGCTTCCAGCAGGGCAATTTATGGAGAGGGGAAATACAGGGATTCAAGCGGCAGCTTTTTTTATCCTGAAGCAAGGAACGAGGCCGATTTAGCGGCGGGTGATTTTGAAGTTAAATGTCCTGTATCAGGCAAAAACGCCGGGGTTGTTGCTACTGATGAAGATTCAAAGATACATCCGTCATCGGTTTATGGCATTACCAAGCAAAACCAGGAGCAGATGGTATTGACGGTGTGTAAAGCCTTAAATATACCCGCGGTGGCATTCCGGTATCAAAACGTTTACGGGCCGGGCCAATCGCTGTCAAATCCATATACCGGTATCCTTTCTATTTTTTCTACACTTATTAAAAATGGGAAGAATATTAATATATTCGAAGACGGTAAAGAAAGCAGGGACTTTGTTTATATTGATGATGTGGTGAAGGCTACATTACTGGGCATCGAAAGGGATGAAGCAAATTATAATGTTTACAACGTCGGTTCCGGAATACCCACCGATGTATTAACCGTAGCGGAAATACTCAAAAAGAGGTATAAAAGCGAAATCAGTATAAGTATAAGCGGTAATTATCGTTTAGGCGATATCAGGCATAATTTTGCCGACCTGGCTAAAATTCAAAAGGATTTGGGTTTTACCCCCGGGTACGACTTTTTAACAGGGATCTCAAAGTTCACAGACTGGGTTGATCAACAGGAGGTGCAAAAAAGCATGTATGATGAGTCATTAACCGAAATGAAGGCAAAGGGATTATATAAATAAAAATCGAGTATGGGCGGAATCATTGGAATTATAACAGTTTTATATAAATCGGATGATGTTTTGGAAGATTTTATTAGCAGTTTTAACAATCAAACCCATGACCACTTTGAAGTTTTATTTATTGAAAACGATGTTAAAAATACCTTTTGCGAATCTTACATAAAGCAAAACGCCACGTTCGATTACCACTTTGTAAGAAACGATAAGAATGTAGGAGTTGCGGCAGCAAACAACCAGGGCATCGATTATTTTACAGCCCACAAAAACACTCACTTTATTTTGTTTTTAAACAACGATATTATAGTTGAGCCTGATTTTTTAGAGAAACACCTGCAGATTTTTAATAAATACCCCTTTGTGGATGCCCTGGTACCTAAAATGTTTTACTTTGAGCCTGCGGGCAAAATATGGTATGCTGGCGGTACTTTGTCGTATTTAAAAGGGAGCGCCCGGCACTGGGGACACAATAAAAAAGATAAACTTACAGGGAAGGAGCTGTTTCGTGTCTCTTACTCACCGACATGTTCGTTTATGATAAAGAAAGATGTATTAATGAATGCAGGCATAAGGATGTGGGAGCATCTTTTTGTTTATTATGACGATTATGTTTTTTCAAAAGAGTTGAAAAAGAAGAAAGTTAAACTTTATTACACACCCGATATCGCATTGCTCCATAAGATAAGCGCTTCGACCGGAGGCACACAATCAGATTTTTCGCGGTATTATTCGGCACGAAACTGGACCTATCTTTCGCGCAAGTATAAAAATATAAACTTTGTATGGGTTCCATTTTGGATGCTATATAACTTAATAAGAGGGAAAAAAGTTGAGAATAAAGCAATAATTGATTCATTTAAAATGACATGATACATAAAATAATTATATTCTTGTTTTTCTTTTTAAGCGGGGGGGCAATAATTGCTATAGGCTGGACAACATATTTCTATATCATATTTTTAGCGATCCTTGCTGGCTGTTTCCTGCTTTCGAGGAAACGATTGAAAGCTTCGGCGCCCGCGTTGAGGAACATTTTGATCATGGGATCGTTTTTTACGGTATTGATGCTTCTGCGCGGAGAATCTATAGCATTTCAGGATAATGGAACAATTATATTAAAGTTTGCCATTCTTATCGTTTTCTCGATTTATGTAGCCACTTTTTTTGGTACCAACGAGCTTTTTTTTACCAGCTTAGTTTCGGTGTTCGAGTTTTTAATTAAACTGTCGTTAGCGACATTTGTAATTACAAACGTGGTGCCCTCGCTGCTGGTTAACATTGGCCCTAAGACAGTACTCGGGGATCAGTTTCAAACTTTATTTGGAATAGCCTATGCCAGGAGCGCTGACTTTTTAAAATATAAGTTTTATAGAAACCAAAGCATATTCTGGGAACCTGGCGTTTTCAGTGTTTTTATTATCATAACCTATATGCTTAAGGTTTTTTATTTAAAGAATCGCAAGCGGATGTTCTGGTATATCCTGGCAATTTTTTCTACCCTTTCTATGGGGGGCATCACTATCTTTATGCTGATGCTGGTAAGCAGATTTTTATTTGCGGGATCAACCAAACAATTTAATGAAAAGTTACCTGCCCTTGCCCTCCTGGTCGGTGTGCCGCTTTTCGCCATAGTCGATTTTATCTATTCTTACAGTTCTGATATTGAATTATTAGCCGGAGCACTTTTTCACAGGAACCTTTCATCCGATACCAGTGTAAACACCCGCTACCAGGATTTATACTATGGGTTTTTAGCTTCAAAAAATAAAATATGGGCTGGGCACGGGCAGGACTTCACCGACTTTTATAATACCACGGCGGCCGCAATAAATTCATCAAAAGAATCTTATAATGGCGGCATAACGAACGCAATAATTGCCATTCTGTTTTGTTATGGGATTTTTTTTCTGTGCTATTACATTTATAATATGTTTAAGAGTTCTATCGAATTATCATCTAACTCACGTTATGCCTTAATTATGTTTTTTACTTTAATAGGTGCGTTAATGCTGGAACCCCTGCACTTTTCGCTTGCTATTCTATTTATTTTTACCTTCCGGGAGAGTAAGAAAACACTATTAACATAACAGGCCGCACGCTATATTTTAGCACGTGGTCGGACAATTATTTTTTAGCTTTTTGAAATTTATGATAGGCCTTAGCAATGTGTCCACCCGTATTTTATATAAATAGTTACGGCATTTGTAAATCAGTTTTTAGTACAAAATCGACCCTGGATTAAGGCAAAGACCCTGAAAAATATGAGCAGATTGTTGAAAGCGGCTTACTACAAAGAAAAACTTAATTCGGGAAACAAAAAAGAGCTGGTCTTCGACTCTATGAAAGCAATTTTCATAAGGGTGGGCTCGGCGGTTTCTTTATTCCTGATGAATTTAGTGGTTGCGCGTCGGTTGGGGTCCTCAAATTCAGGAGTATTTTTTCTATGCTTTGCGGTAATTACCGTTTTGGCCACCCTGGTCCGGATGGGCGGGGATAATTTAATGGTAAAATACGTTGGGATTTACGGAAGCGAAGGCAAATGGAAAACAGCCAAACTGGTAGTTAGTGTCATGAGCAAGCGAATATTTTTATTTGCTTCTGTAATTACCGCGTTACTGATACTTTTTCACACGGCAATCGCCAAAGACATTTTTCATAAAGAAACAATAGCCGAAACTTTGTTCTGGATGCTGCTATCAATGCCTTTGCTGGCAATTTATACGCTGGTAGCCTTTGGTTTCCAGGGTTTAAAGAAAGTGCTGATTTCGGTTTCAATTCAAAATATTATAGTACCAGTTACTTTATCTGCCCTGGTTTTCGTTTTTAAGCCGGATAACTCTGTTGATCTGGCAATGCTATATTTTATCTCATCCGCCTTCACTGTAATACTGACTTTATTTTTATGGCAAAGAATTGCGCCTAAAGGCTGTGCTGATGAAGAAGCTATCCTGCCCGACAATTTTTGGAAGAGCAGCTATGCAATGTGGTCGTTTGCGATTGTTCAAATGGCAACGCAATGGGCAGGACAATTTATAGCCGGAATTTATTGCGCTCAAAAACAGTTGGGGCAATTAGCTGTTGCGCAGCGTACCTCGATGTTAATTTCATTTATACTTGTTGCCATTAACCTTGTAAGCGCCCCTAAATTTGCAAGCCTATATAAACAGGGGAAAGGCGAAAATTTAAAAAGATATGCCATTAATACAACACGTCTAATGGTGCTTTTTTCTACACCGATAGTATTGGTTATACTTTGCTTTCCTCGATACATCATGACGTTATTCGGCCCGGGTTTTGCTGATGGTGCACCTATGCTTTTTGTATTCGCATTGGGGCAATACGTTAATGTGCTTACAGGCTCGGTAACGCTTTTGCTGATGATGAGCGGACACGAAAGGGATATGAGAAACCTTCAAATTTTTATCGGCATTTTTTGTATAATTTTAAACCTTATCCTTGTCAGGACCAACGGGGCGTTCGGAGCCGCTTTGGCAACTGCTATATCAATAGCTGTTCAAAATCTTATTTGTGCCGGTATAGTTAAGAAACGATTGGGATTTAACACGTTAGCGATTTGGTCAAGAAGTTAAAATAGAATCGTCAAGTGTTAAATTGAATTTCCAGATTAGTTGATCTGAAAAATTACCAAAGGATTTTAAAAGCGTGGGGAAAATCGTACCTTTGGGGGAGCGAAAAATGGAAGCTTATATAATATATACTCATTAAAACAAAATATGCGGAAGATCCTCAAAAATCCCAAGGTACAGAAAGTATTTAATACTATTTTTTCAAAAACAGGCTTCCATGTTGTTAAGAGACCGCGGTATAATGGCAGTACACAATTTAAGATAGACGATTTTCAGTATGGAGTAGCTACGCCGGCTGCTAATTACGCTCCCTGGCTCGGAGACGCCGAATTCAAAGCAGAATATGATTTGATAAGAAACAACACGCTGGTTGATATTTACCGCTGCTTTGAGTTGTGGGAGATTGTTGAAAAAGTACAAAAATTTGATAACACTGCCAGTTTGCTTGAGGTTGGCGTATGGAAAGGCGGCACTGCCGCTATCATCGGAAAAAAATTAGCTTTATTAAAATCGAAAAGTACATTTTACATTGCCGATACGTTTACAGGTGTTGCCAAAGCAACCGATAAGGACAAGTTTTATACAGGTGGCGAGCATGCAGATACAAGCCAGGAAATTGTTGAGACTTTGTTAAAAGGAAAGTATGATAAATATAGGGTGTTAAAGGGCATTTTTCCAGATGATACGCAGCATCTAGTCCCCGCCGGTGAAAAATTCGGATTTTGCCATATTGACGTCGATGTTTATGAATCGGCAAAGGATATCGTCGATTGGATTTGGGACAGGTTAATTGTTGGCGGTGTAATTGTATATGATGATTACGGCTTTCATACCTGCAACGGTATTACCAGCTACGTTAATGACCAAAAAGGAATGGATGACAGATTTGTTATCCACAATTTGAATGGGCATGCAATAGTTATAAAATTAAAATGAAATAAGGCTGCCGCTTCCTGAAGCGCTTACCTACCAATCATATTGAACTGCGAAATATAGCCAGCAATTTGCGAGGCCTCCATAGCTGCAGAAGGCTCCCGGATTTATTGTCCTTCAAGAACAATATGGATTATCGAAAGAGGCGGAATGGAATAGCCGAAACTGTTGTTTTCAACCTTGCCGACCGGCGCTGCCGTTTCTATTTGGACGCTTTTATTAGTTAATATCCAAACCCTGGCTCTTTTATAGTTTATGGGGCTTTTTATATTAAACTCTCCCTCAATCGGTGCTTCTTCTTTGTTAATTACAATTAGGTGCAGTTTATTTTTTTCGGTATATGATGCGTAAATAGAAGAGGAGTGATCCAGTTTGTTGTTAATTTCGTTCCGCGAATTTACATAGGTATCACCAAACGTCGAAAGCTTTCCATCATAATTCCTAAACATTTTTATTGCCGCAAGCTGGTAGGCCGGCAAAGCGTTTTTCCCCGGGCATGTATTCCATAATGAGGCCCAGAACACCCGGTATTTTGCTGCGATACCCAAAAAGTCTGCTTCAGCTATCGCGCCTGATATGTCATTCCAACCGCCGAAATTATACTCGCTGATGGCAATTTTTAATCCGGGGTAATAACGGTCGACGGTATTTTGGAGGCCTTGAATCACATTAAGCGGCCTTCCGTTATTTTCGTTTTCGTATACGCTTTTTTCAACAGCTGTGCTATCCCAAAGCGCACGCGGCGCGTTCATCCGCGCAACCGCCACACCCCTGTCATTTGACCCCTTATCTACCGTCTCAACATTTCCGCTGGACGAAATTCCCTCAGCTACGCTATAGTAGTGGAGGTCAACCACGTCGATCAGGTCGTAACCCGCTTTGTTCGAAGCGTCTTTTAAAGATTTAAGGAACCAGGCGGTATAAGAGGGATATTGGTTTTTTACGCGATTATAACCAGGATCATTTTGAAAATTCCAGTGAGCCCTCAAGCCGCCGAAACTAAGCGCAAAAATCAATGCGTGCCGGTCCTGACTTTTTATCGCTTCTGCTGTTTCAATGGATTTCTCAATAAGTTCAGGGCCTGTGGGCCGTTCGGGATGCAATAATTTATGCCCGTACTGCCAGTACTCCGGTTCATTGTCAAGGTCATAAAATCTTACGCCTCTCCTGGAATCTGCGCTGCCATACTTTGCAACCAGATAATGAACAAATTCATCCGAATATACATAATCGTCGTTCTTATCGGGCGTTAACGAAAATGGCGCCTTTTTGAAGGGCTTTATCTGTGCAAAACGACGCGATGGCGGCGCTTCGTTGTCGTTCACGACACCCTCATCGTCTTTTGGCAGGTAACTCATCATCGGGATGGTCACCAATGATGCCATATTGTGCTGCAGGTTTTGATTCAAAAAATTGTCCACAATAACTGCAGGCTTTTTCTGTTCTGCCGGTGGCAATTCGTGTACAAATCTATCCGAGTTCTGAAAACCGTGTCCCCCGGTATTCGGCGGGGAAAGTGTAATAAAATTGTTTTCCCAATTATAGGTGGAGAAACTACCGCCTCCCAGGCGCCGGTTCGGAATATTTATATCCGCAATAGCCTCCATCGGAAATTTAAAATCATTAACACCGTATATATACGGGCTAATCGGCCTTTTCCCTGTTTCAGTGTTAATTTTAAAAATCACTTTGCGGGAGCCGCCGTTGTTTTGTGCCTCGCAAGCTGGCGAGAGCATTAACGATATGGCAAGGGGGAGAATAAAATTAAGCTTGTTCATGGGGTATTAAGTTTAAAAACTAAAGGTAGTTAAATTGTATCAACGGTAATTTAGTAATTATTGTTTGGTTTGCAGCATTAAAAATCCTGCACGCCAAAGTTTAGCTTTAATCTTCGGTTGAAACCTGGTACAAATCAGCCGTAACCGGGTCTTTATAATCCTTTAAAAAATAATGTTTCATGACAGGCCCCGATACGATAATGCTAACCATTGTCATTACTACCAAGCCTTCAAAAACTTTTTCGTCAATGATTTTAACCTGTAGAGCCAATAAGCCGAGTACAATTTCCTGGGTGCCACGGGCATTCATACCAAATGCAATAGCCATTGATTCATTTTTATTCATACCGCTTATGCGCCCGCCAATTATCGTCCCGAGCAGTTTTGCAATAAACGCTATAGCGACTATGATAGCCACTACCTGCAGGTCAAAGTTGGCGACGAAATTTAATCTTAACCCTATAGACGCGAAAAACAGCGGTGCAATAATATTAACTGTAAACTGGTGTAGTACTAATTTATGACGTTCAGAAAAATATTCAGAATCTCCGATAGCTATTCCCATCAGAAATGCACCGAACACACCTCTCACACCTAAATATTCTGTTATTATCGCTCCAATAAAGCATAAACATATTCCTAACGTAATCACCCGGCCCATTTTAAGATTCTTGTGGGCCGCAAAAAGCAGCTTGTTAACAATCCACCGCCCGGCGGTTAGCATAACTGCGGCAAAACCGACAACCAGCAATACCGCAATATATGAGCCCTCACCCTTGCCGGAATGCATCATCTGAATAATTATAGAGAATAAAATCCAGCCCAAAAAATCATCTATCATCGCCGCGGTTAGTATCAGGTTACCAATTTTGGTTTTGAGGATATCAAGATCCATCAATATTTTAGTGATAACCGAAAGCGCTGTTAGTGATAAAGCTGTACCGAAAAATAATGATGTTATAAACTGGTTGCTGCTGCCTTGTGAAAATATGCGTTCAAAAAAAAACCATGCCGCCCCAAAGCCGATGGCAAAAGGGAAAATAATTCCCGTTAAACTTATTGCAGTGGCTTGTTTGCCATCGCGCCTTATCTGTTTTAAATCCACCTCAAAGCCAGCGATAAACATCAATAAGATAATCCCCACATTGGCCAGGCCGTCAAATGCGCCATATGCTTTTGGCGCAGAGGTATAAATATCGTGGAAAAGATGTGGTGAAAAAGTACCTAAAATAGTAGGCCCAAGAATTATGCCTGCAACAATTTCGCCTATAATTGCAGCCTGTTTATATTTTCGGCAAATTTCCCCTAAAATGCGGGCCAATACCAGGGTAACGGTAACAATAATAAGAAAATGCAGTACTTCGTCAGAGGAAAGTTTTGAAACCATATAAATAATGCAGGCTTTGCAAGTGCGATATTAGCAAATATAATCTTTTATATTTAGTTTTTTAATTGCACTGTTTCTCTAATTTGCCTGAAAGCCGCGTTGGTAAATAAACCCTATAGCAGCGTGAATTTAAATAAACAATGCTTTTTCCCTGAGTTTTTTTCATATTTTTACCCGGAAAGATTTTTTTTTTGTAAAAAGCGTAAATGAATAGATCGTCCAAAATTTATATCGCGGGTCATCGCGGGATGGTAGGATCGGCCATACGCCGCAAATTGGAAAGGGAAGGATTTACAAATTTTGTTGTTCGCACTTCGGCGACGCTTGATTTGCGAAATCAGCAGCAAACAGCAGATTTTTTTGAACAGGAAAAACCCGACTACGTGTTTTTAGCAGCTGCCAAAGTTGGCGGTATTGTTGCTAACAACACTTATCGCGCCGAATTTCTGTATGATAACTTGCAGATTCAAAACAACATCATACACCAGGCTTATTTAAACGGCGTAAAAAAACTCATGTTTTTAGGCTCCAGCTGTATTTATCCGAAGCTGGCGCCCCAGCCTTTAAAAGAAGAGTATTTGCTCACCGGCCCTCTCGAGCCCACAAACGAACCTTATGCCATAGCGAAAATTGCGGGTATAAAAATGTGCGATGCTTACAGGGATCAATACGGCTGCAATTTCATATCCGTAATGCCGACCAATTTGTATGGGTATAATGATAATTACCATCCTGAAAATTCGCATGTATTGCCCGCGCTGATCAGGCGGTTTCACGAAGCCCGGGAAAAAAATAGCCCTTCGGTAACTATTTGGGGTACCGGATCGCCAAAGCGAGAGTTTTTATTCGCAGACGACCTGGCAGATGCTTGCTATTACCTCATGCAAAATTACGATGAGCCGGGTTTGGTTAACATCGGCACAGGTGAAGATATATCCATCCGTGACCTGGCTTTACTTATAAAAAAGATAATTGGCTATGAAGGTGAAATAGATTTCGACGCTACACGGCCCGATGGAACGCCGCGGAAACTGATGGATGTAAGCAAACTTCACAGCAGGGGCTGGCGGCATAAAGTTGAATTAGAAGAAGGCATAAAATTGGCCTATAAAGATTTCTTATCAAAAGAGAATATCCTTTCATAAAGCGGGCCTTAATTTATTTGAACACTAATATGAAAAATATTCTTATCACAGGCGGTGCGGGGTTTATCGGCTCACACGTGGTTCGCCGCTTTGTAAATAAATACCCGGACTACCTTATTATCAATCTCGATGCGCTTACTTATGCCGGCAATCTTGAAAATTTAGCCGACGTTGAACAGCGTTCGAATTATGTTTTTGAGAAAGCCGATATAAAAGACAAAAACCTGGTGGCCTCGATATTCGACAAATATAAGGTCACGGATGTTATACACCTGGCGGCAGAATCTCACGTCGACAGATCGATACTGAGCCCGCTTGACTTTGTTTACACCAACGTTATCGGGACTGTCAGCCTGCTTGAGGTGGCGAAAGAAAAGTGGAAAGAAAATTATGAAGGCCACCGGTTTTACCACATATCAACCGATGAAGTTTACGGGGCATTAGGCAACGAAGGTTTATTTACCGAACAAACCCGGTATGACCCTCATTCTCCCTATAGTGCGAGCAAGGCTGCTTCCGACCATTTCGTCCGGGCTTATTATGATACTTATGGCATCGGAACAATTGTTTCAAACTGCTCAAACAATTATGGGCCGCACCATTTTCCCGAAAAGCTCATTCCGCTGATGATAAATAATATCATTAATAACAAGCCGCTGCCGGTATATGGCGACGGTAAATATACCCGCGACTGGCTTTATGTTAAAGATCATGCTATCGCCATCGACCTGCTGTTCCATAAAGGAAAGGTTGGCGCAACCTACAATATCGGCGGATTTAACGAGTGGAAAAACATCGACCTGGTGATGCTTTTATGTAAACAAATGGACGAGAAGCTCGGCAGGGAACCCGGCACCAGTGAACAGCTTATTACCTTTGTAAAGGACCGGCCCGGCCATGACAGGCGTTATGCTATCGATGCCAGCAAAATTAAGCGGGAACTCGGCTGGAAGCCCTCTGTGACATTTGAAGAGGGTCTTTCGGAAACGATCGACTGGTTCCTCGGTAATACTGGTTGGTTGAGCAATGTATCGAGCGGCGCTTATGAAAAGTACTACGACCACCAGTATGAAAACCGGTAAAACAACTATTGATTTTAATTGAACGATAAATTATGGTAGTTACAACTACTCCGCTTGATGGCTGTATAATATTAACCCCAAAGGTATTTAGTGACGAGCGGGGCCATTTTTTTGAATCGTATAACGAGGAAAAATTTAACGAGGCGGCAGGTTACGAAGTAAAATTTGTACAGGATAACCAATCGTTTTCAACCAGGGGGGTGTTACGCGGCCTTCACTTACAAAAGGGTGAATATGCCCAATCGAAACTGGTAAGAGTTTCATTAGGAGAAGTTTTGGACGTCGCAGTTGATTTACGGAAAAATTCATCAACTTTTGGACAATATTTTTCCGTATTATTGTCTGACGAAAATAAAAAGCAGTTTTTTATCCCGCGGGGGTTTGCACATGCTTTTGTCGTATTGAGCAATGAGGCCGTGTTTCAATACAAATGTGATAATTATTATAACAAGGCTTCGGAAGGCGGCCTTCATTATGCCGATCCTTCCTTGTCAATTGACTGGGGCCTGCCCGCGACCCAACTGATTGTGTCGGAAAAGGACAGAGAACTGCCATTTTTAAAGAATGCACCTGATTTTGGATTTTAGAAGAAAATTGTATTGATAAAAAATAATTTTACTACGCCAGGCCCAGGTCTTAATTGGAACGCATGATTAAACGTATAAAACTATTTGACTTTGACTTTATATCAGAACGGGAAGTTTTGCCGGTAGTCAATTACATTCTGAATGCGGAGTCGTACGAGAAAGATGGTCATTTTCCATTTTTAATTACCCCTAATGTCGATGACATTGTTAAATTCTCGAAGGACGAAAACAAAGAGCTAAGAAATTACTTTTTGCGATCTACCTATATACTGCCCGACGGCCAGCCGATAGTTTGGGCATCGAAGCTGTTTTTTAAACAGAAAATAGCGAGGAGACTGCCCGGAAGCGACTTGCTGCCGTTATTATTAGACCAAAGCAAAACCAAATGCAAGGTTTTAGCTTTGATCAGCGCAGATAACATAGCCGATGCCCTGAAAGAAAGCAACCCCAACGTGATTAGCTACACCCTGCCTTTTTTCGATAAAAACGACACAAAGACAATTGATGAAATTACCCGGAAATGTGTTAACATATTATTGGCCAACGATATAAAAATCGTAATTATCGGCGTTAGTTTCCCGAAACAAAATATTTTGGCCATAAATATTTATAACAGCCTGAAAGCCCGGCAAGTTGAACGTATGCCGCTATTTTGCATGCTCGGCGCCTCTTTCGAGTTCTACTTGGGAATAAAAAGCAGGGCGCCCCTTTATGTGCAGCGCATGGGCTTGGAATGGTTTCACCGGTTTGCTAAAGAACCCAAAAGATTATTCAGAAGGTACTTTATTGAGGGAATGGCGTTTTTCCCTATACTTTTTAAAGAGCTAAAAGAAAAGCAGGTATAACGGAAAAAATGATAATACGTTCAAAAGCACCTTTGAGATTGGGGTTAGCAGGCGGCGGGAGCGATGTGGCGCCCTATAGCGACATTTACGGCGGCCTTATATTAAATGCGACCATTGACTTATATTCCTATTGCAGCATTACGCTGAATACCTCAAACAAAATTGAGCTTACCGCTGCCGACCTCGGTATTAACCTGGTTTACCCCATTCAGGACGAACTGCCGATTGACGGTAACTTAGATCTAATCAAAGGAGTATACAACCGGGTTGTAAAAGATTACAATATTAAATGCGATAGCGGATTTAAAATTGTTACCTATTCTGATGCGCCGCCGGGAAGCGGCCTCGGCTCTTCCTCAACTATGGTGGTGGCAATTGTAAAGGCGTTTGTTGAATGGTTCAACCTGCCATTCGGTGATTATGACATTGCTCATTTTGCGTACGAAATCGAACGCACCGATCTTAAATTGTCTGGCGGTAAGCAGGATCAATATGCAGCAACCTTCGGCGGCTTTAACTTTATGGAATTTTTAAGCGACAACCGGGTAATTGTAAATCCGCTGCGCATAAAAAGATGGATAGTTGACGAACTGGAGTCGTCGATGATATTATATTATACGGGAGCATCGCGATCTTCGGCAAAAATAATAGAAGAACAGAAGCAAAATACCATATCCGGTAATACTTCGGCAATAGATGCCATGCATGCCATTAAACAAAGTTCTGTTGAAATGAAGGAGGCCTTGCTTAAAGGCGATGTGGGCAAATTTGCGAGCATATTGGGGAATGCATGGCACGAAAAGAAAAAGATGGCGCATTCCATTACCAATAAGCATATTGATGAAATTTACGATGCGGCTATTAAGAGCGGAGCGGTTGCCGGCAAGGTATCAGGAGCGGGCGGCGGCGGGTTTATGATGTTTGTGGTTGAGCCCGAAAAAAAGGTAAATGTTACGAATATTCTGAGTAGTTTTGGAGGTAAGCCACTGCATTTTCACTTTAGCGAAGGCGGATGCCACGGCTGGAAAATTTACAATTAATAACAAATGCAAGATATAGTTAAATCGCAAATTGAAGCATCAATACAAGCTAAACAAGCCATACTAAAGGATCCTGACCTTTTGCAGTTAATAAGTAATGCTGCGGCTACAGTTACAAAAGCCTATAAAAACGGAAAGAAGACCTTACTTGCCGGAAACGGCGGCAGCGCGGCCGATGCACAGCACATAGCCGGCGAATTTGTAAGCAGATTTTATTTTGACAGGCCCGGACTTCCATCCATTGCATTGACTACCGATACATCCATACTAACAGCGATTGGAAATGATTACGGGTATGAAAAATTATTCGCCAGGCAAGTGCAGGCGCTGGGGAATGAGGGAGATGTTTTTATCGGGATATCCACTTCCGGTAATTCGCCTAATGTTTTAAAAGCGCTGGAAGTTTGTAAAGAAAAAGGGATTACATCCATCGGCCTTACCGGCATGAGCGGGGGTAAAATGGCTGACAAATGCGACATCTGCATAAAGGTCCCCTCGGCTGAAACACCGCGTATCCAGGAATCCCACATCCTGATAGGCCATATAATTTGCTGCATCACCGAAGAGGAAATGTTTGCTGATTTCAAGCCCGGTTCGTAATGGAAGCTATAGTTCTGGCCGGCGGACTCGGGACCAGGTTAAGATCGGTTATTACTGATGTACCCAAGCCAATGGCCCCGGTTGCAAACAGGCCCTTCCTCGACTATATTTTATATTATCTCAAAAATCAGGGAATCAACCGGGTGGTACTGGCTGTTGGTTATAAATGGGAAGTGATTCGTGATTACTATAAAAATGAGGGCGCCGCTTTTGGATTAGAGCTTGACTATAGCGTGGAGACCGAGCCCTTGGGTACAGGCGGCGCAATTTTTAAAGCCGCTGACCATATCGCCGGCGATAACTTTTTCATAATTAACGGCGATACTTCGTTCAATATTTCGTTAAACAGGCTCAAAACATTTGCGGATAAGCAATTTGCCGAAATTACACTTGCTTTAAAAAAAATACAAAACTCAAATCGCTATGGCTCCGTTGAGCATACCGCAGATGGGCGCATTGTATCATTCAGGGAAAAAAATCCGGAAAGCGGGCCATCCTCGGCTGAAATAAACGGGGGTATTTATTTTATGCAGAAAGCTTTGATAAGACGATTTTCTTTCCCCGAGAAGTTTTCCTTCGAAACAGAGTTCCTCCAGGGTAACCTGAAAAACATTAAGGCGTTCGGTAAAACGTTTAATTCAACATTCATTGATATTGGTATTCCGGACGATTATTACCGGGCGCAAAAGTTATTCAAAAATGCCATTAAGTAAAAGGTTCGACACGCTATTTCTTGACCGTGACGGGGTGTTAAATAAAAAGATAGAACAAGGCTATGTGCTGGATTTTGGTCAGATCGAGATTATTCCGGGTGTAACGGAGTTTTTGGAGGCCGCCGAAAATTATTTTGATAAGATCATCGTGGTTTCGAATCAAAGGTGCGTTGGCCGCGGCCTGCTTTCGATCGAAAAATTAGGCGCGATTAACGACCGTATAAATTATTTGACAGGCGGCCATGTCGTTAAATTTTATATTTGCCCGCACCTCGATGAAGACAACTGCAGTTGCCGGAAGCCAAAAGCAGGCCTGTTTATACAGGCACAAAGTGAATATCATATAAATTTTGAACAATCGTGGATGGTTGGCGATTCTGAATCGGATATGATCCCGGCTAAACAACTAGGAATAACAACATTTTTCCTTTCAGGGCAAAAGAGTGCCTTTGCCGACCACAACATCGATAATTTTGCGGAATTAACGGCATTTTTGGAAAGATCGGGCAAATGAACGTGTTTTTTACCGTTCACGGCAAATGAATTAGCTATATCCGGCAAAAAATAGAGAGCCCGGCAAAAAAGCGCTAGCAGAGTGCGGGGAATTTGGGATAAAAAAATTATATTTGGTTGCTCAATTGGGACACAAGTAAAGCGTTCGCATAAACTTTTGAGTTAAAGCGGCAGTAAATTTTGTCTGTAAAGGAATTTAGTGCCGCTTTAACTTTGCCTTTGGCAAGATTTAATGTTTTACAAAAACATTAATTTTTTCAATAAACATAGTTAATGCTGCTGCAGGGATGATGGGCAAATTATGCACATTAAATATTGATGTAAAAACGTGATAAAAAATCAGCCAACTTTAACTCCTTTTAAAAACAAGCATGAATAACTCTTTTGGGAAAATATGTTACAAACTTACGGGCAGTAAACGCTTTATGGGAATGCCCTACAGGTTCATTTATTTAAACAAGCAGCCGTTTTCAAAAGAACCCTTTTACTTCCTTGATATTGGCTGCGGCAATCACTCAGCTACTACAACGAAAAAATTCTTCCCTGATTGCAAGTACTACGGGCTCGATTTTACAAGAGATTATGCCAACGATGAAAGCGACTTTAAGTTAATGGATGGTTTTTATGAGATCAACCTCGAAACATCCGATCTGAGCGAGATACCTAATGGGATGTTCGACTATATAAACCTGTCGCATTTGATAGAGCATATCCGGAATCATGAAATTATGCTGAAAAGGCTGGTAACCAAATTAAAAAAAGGCGGTGTAATGTACATCGAATATCCAAATTTCCGAAGCACCAGGCTACCGTCTATGTATCAATCATTAAATTTCTTCGATGATTCCACGCATGTGCACATCCACTCGAACAGGGACCTCGCTAATTTATTGATGAAGGAAGATATGCAAATTATAAAAATGGGCACCCGCAGAAGTTTTTTTGAAATTGCTTTTATCCCCATAAGGGTATTAGAGTCGATCTTAAAGGGCCAACGTCTTCGTGGCGGTATTTTTTGGAGTTTTTTTGGATTTGCCAATTATATCATTTCAAAAAAGAAATAACGATTCCAGGTTTTTCTGCAGCGTAATAAATTTATCCCATAAATGAATAACATAGTTGTTTTTGGAGCATCGGGTCAGTTAGGGCAATGTTTAAAAAGTTTTGTTGAGAGCGAAGGGTTAACCTCTGTTTATTTCCCTTCTGAAACCGAAGCAAACATTCTTGACAATGATGCTTTAAAAAAGGTTTTCGAAACCTATAAGCCATCCTTCAGTATAAACTGCGCAGCCTACACCGCTGTTGATAAAGCCGAGGATGACCAGGAAATGGCAGCGAAGATCAACAAAACTGGTGTTGAAAATTTAAGCAGGCATTGTGCCGAAACCGGGTCGGCGCTTATTCATATTTCAACGGATTTTGTTTTTAAAGGCGATAAATCGACACCGCGCAGCGAAGACGATGCCGCGGAACCCATAAACGTTTACGGGAAAACAAAACTCGATGGGGAGATTGCCGTCGCGAATACACTAAAAAAATACTTCATCATTCGTACCGGCTGGCTGTATTCCGAATACGGAAATAATTTTGTAAAAACCATGCTCAAACTTGGCGGCGATAGGGACGAACTGAAAGTAATTGCCGACCAGGCCGGAACCCCCACCTATGCCATGGACCTTGCCTCATGTATAATACATATCATTAAAAGTAACAGCATGGCATACGGCCTTTACCATTACAGCGATGAAGGCATTGCCTCTTGGTACGATTTTGCAAAAGCTATTTTTGAAATTTCGGGGACACAGGTAAGGGTTTTGCCTGTAAAAACATCCGAATATATAACTAAGGCAGTACGGCCTGCTTATTCGGTAATGGATAAAAGTAAGATAAAACAAACTTTTAATATAGAAATACCCTATTGGCGGGATAGTTTGGTAACTTGTATCAGCAAACTGAAACCATAAACATTTGATATATGAAAGGGATCATTTTAGCAGGCGGATCCGGTACCCGGTTATATCCGATAACCAGGGCAATAAGTAAACAACTGATGCCTATTTATGATAAGCCTATGATATATTATCCCTTATCTGTACTAATGCAGGCTGATATAAGGGAGGTGTTGATTATCACCACGCCTGAGGATAATGAAAGTTTTAAGCGTTTATTGGGCGATGGAACCGAATTAGGCTGCCGTTTTGAATATGCCATCCAGAAGAAGCCGAATGGGCTTGCCCAGGCTTTTGTGATTGGCGCTAAGTTTGTCGGCCATGACAAGGTGGCGTTGATATTGGGGGATAATATTTTTTACGGCACCGGTTTTAGTGAATTGATCCGCACATTTAATAAGGTTGAAGGCGCCGCGATTTTTGCGTATCCCGTTGCCGACCCTGAACGATATGGCGTAGTTGAATTTGACCAAAACTTAAAAGCCTTGTCGATTGAGGAAAAGCCAAGTCAGCCGAAATCAAAGTTCGCCGTACCCGGTCTTTATTTTTATGATAACCAGGTAATAGAGATTGCCAAACATTTGCAGCCCTCGCCACGCGGCGAGTACGAAATTACCGATGTCAACAAATATTACCTTGAGCAGGGCAATTTGCAGGTAGGGGTAATGGACCGCGGGACGGCCTGGCTTGATACCGGTACATTTGATTCACTAAGCGATGCATCGGAGTACGTTAGGGTGATTGAAAAGCGCCAGGCTACAAAGATCGGGTGCATCGAGGAAGTTGCATACCGGCAGGGATTTATTGACGCCGCCCGCTTGAATTTCCTTGCCGAAAAATATGCGAAAAGCGGTTACGGCATGTATTTAAAAAGCCTGCTCAATTAACCGGTAACATCAAGCACACGCATCCGGGTTCCCGCTACTTATCACCGGTAACGCCTGTTAACGTTGAAAGTTGCTTATTACGATTTCTAATGTACTTTTACAGGCTACAATAGTTATTGCCCGGCATGAAAACCTTTTCTTTACTGAAAAAGAACTTAAAAAAAGACTTTCGAAATTTGACGGCGGTTAAGGTTGCATTGCTCGGCGATACCTCGACGCAGTTTTTAAAGCAGGCGCTAAGGGGAGAAGGGTTTGACCGTGGATTCGACCTCCAAATTTGGGAGGCTGATTTCAACCAGGTAGAACGGCAGGTCTTTGATCCGAGTTCCGAATTGTATGCATTTGGCCCTGGGGTCGTTATTATCTTTCAGTCTTCTCATAAATTGCTCGGCAAATACAACAAGCTTAATCCGGTTGGGTACAACGCCCTGGCCGATAGCGAACTTGAATCGGTTGCTGGTATTTGCTCTCAAATAAAAAGCAGGATAAACGCAGATATCATTTACTATAATTATACTGAAGTTGATGATGCTGTTTTCGGAAACTACGCAAACAAAACAGACGCTTCGTTCTTGTTCCAGCTTCGTAAGCTCAATTACGAGTTGATGCAAGATGCGGTTTCACAGCCAAATTTTCACCTTGTGGATTTGTCTTCGATACAAAATCGGGTGGGAAAGGCCACTTTTTTTCAGCCATCGGTTTATATCAATGCGGAGATGGTTTTAAGCATTGACGTTTTGCCTGAAATTGCTTCGAGAACGCTCGACCTGATCGGGGCTATGTTTGGAAAAATTAAAAAATGCCTGGTTTTAGATTTAGACAATATTATTTGGGGTGGTGTTATAGGCGATGATGGCCTGGAAAATATTCAGCTTGGGGCTTTGGGGATAGGGAAGGCGTTTACCGAGTTCCAGTACTGGCTCAAAAAACTAAAAAACAGGGGAATAATACTGGCCGTATGCAGCAAAAACACGGAGTCAATTGCAAAGGAGCCTTTCGAAAAACACCCTGATATGGTACTGCGCCTTGACGACATTGCGGCTTTTGCGGCTAATTGGGAAAACAAAGTTGATAATATCAGGCAAATACAAGCAATGCTGAACATTGGCTTTGATTCGATGGTTTTCCTTGACGATAATCCCTTTGAGCGGAATATGGTTAGGGAAAATATACCAGGCATAACCGTTCCCGAAATGCCTGAAGACCCTTCGGATTACCTGGAATATTTATATACACTGAATCTTTTTGAAACGGTTTCCTTTTCAAAAGAGGACGAAGCGAGGGCAAGTTTGTATCACGTAGAATCGCAGCGGAGCAGCCTGGCAGAAAAGTTTACCAACGAGGACGATTTTTTGCAGAGCTTAAATATGCGCTCGATGGTTGAAGGATTTAATAAATTTAACATACCGAGGGTGACGCAGCTTTCACAGCGGTCAAATCAGTTCAACCTCAGAACTGTTCGTTATAGGGAAGCGGACATCGAACGGCTCGTTTCATCTGATGATTATTACAGTTTTGCTTTCACGCTGAAGGATAAATTTGGCGATAATGGCTTGATATGTGTCGTAGTTTTAAAAAAGGAGACAAGGGATATACTTTTTATAGATTCATGGTTTATGAGCTGCAGAATATTGAAGCGCGGGATGGAAAATTTCGTGTTAAATACTATAGCTTCTTTCGCCAGGAAGAAGGGATTTGCAATATTAAAAGGCGAATATTTGCCCACCGCAAAAAATGAAATGGTAAAAGATCACTATCGCCATTTAGGCTTCGAAAACATTAACGGTTATTGGGAATTGGATTTGGATAGTTACGAGGTAAAAAAATGTTTTATAAACGAAGAGATTAACACCTGCTAAAAGCCACCAAATTATTCCGTGATGAAAAAAACGTTTTTTAGTGAACTTTTAGACACCAGCAGATTTCTTAGCGTATTGTATGACAACCTTTCCGGCGAAATAAAAACCGATACGCTCTACGGTTATATTGAGTCGTACCTTGAAAAATATGCCGTGCTGAATGATATCAGCGCGGAAGATGCGGTTGAGATTTACACACACTTTATAACTGCCTTTAATAAGCATTGTAAGCAATTTGCAAAAACCGGCAAGTATCCCGTTGAAAACGGCCTGACAGACCCCTTTGTATCGAGGGAGGAATATGATATTGTATTGCTACTGTCGGTTTTATTTACGCCACACCGGTTCAGGATAATGCAGTTGCTCAATCAAAAGACGCCTGCCGAAAAAGCGTTGTTTATTGGTTTGGGACCGGGTATAGAGTTGGCATTAACAAAAGAAAACTACAATGAAACTTATGCTTACGATCTTTCTGTAAATAAATTTCTTTACGCCGAATTCCCTGATGTTGAGCTGAGCATTGAATTATATACCGGGCAAAAACGGGATTATTTCGATGCGGTATATTTGATAGAAATCCTTGAGCATTTACCGGACCCATTCGTGTTATTGGAGGTTTGTTACGGCTCATTAAAGAAGGGCGGCAAGATTTTTCTGACAACTGCCACTGATATCCCACAATTTGATCACGCATACAATTTCCCGGAAGATCACAGTAATTTTGAAGCGAGGGTAAAACAAACTGGGTTTTCAGTAGCATACAAAGAAATGATCCCACACAACTATCTCACAATGGAAATAAAACCGAGCAATCACTTTTACATACTAGAGAAAATGTAGTCATGCCGGTCAAGCGTAATACCGGCCGGCAATAAACATAGAAACACACTTAACAAATACCACATGAGTAAAGCATTTGAAAAAGCCTTAACTAATCAAAGAAACCAAATTGTTGACATACTTAGGGAAACGGTATTTGATCAATTTGATCCCGCTGTAGTTCATAAACAAGTGATCCCCTATGCCAGCTACGCACCGTGGGAGGGCGACGAAGAATTCAAAAAACTATACGGCCTTGTAAAAGGCAATACGCTTGTAGATATTTATCGCTGCTATGAATTGTGGAACATGATACATGACTTAAAGGACGTTGAAGGCGATATACTGGAAGTGGGTGTTTGGCGCGGCGGAACGGGCGCAATCTTGAGCAAAGCGTCGGAAAACGATCCCGACACCAAAGTTTACCTGGCTGATACCTTTACCGGCGTAGTTAAGGCTACTGAAGAAGACACCATATACAGGGGAGGGGAGCATTCCGATACGTCTGACAAAACCGTAGCCGACCTTTTAGCAGAAGTAAATGCAAGCAACTTTAAAATATTAAAAGGCATCTTTCCCGACGATTTTCCGAATGTGGTGATCAACAAAATTAAGTTGTGCCACATTGATGTAGATACTTACCTCTCGGCCAAAGAGGTTTTTGATTATGCATGGCCTAAGATGCAGGTTGGCGGCGCTGTTGTTTTCGACGACTACGGCTTTTGGACCTGTGAAGGGGTAACAAAATATTTTAATGCCCTGGAATTGGATAACGGCCGGAAAATACATAACCTGAACGGGCATGGCATTATTATTAAATTTAAGTCCTGATATTCAAACAAGACATAATCATTAACGAATAATTAAACAAAACGAAGGATGGCTACTATTTTAGAACAACTGAACAACATTTTTATTGACGTATTGGAAAATAACGATATCGTCCTCACGGATGCGACAAAGGCGGCAGATATAGATGAATGGGACTCTTTAAACCATATACAATTAGTTGTTGCAGTTGAAAAACATTTTAAAATAAGGTTTACTTCGAAAGAGATACAAAGCTGGAAAAACGTAGGAGAATTGGTTAACTCAATAAGTCAGAAAATTCCGGGCTAAAATAACGTAGGAAATAATAGATAATTTTATGGTATTTAATTCTATTGCCTTTTTAGTCTTTTTTATTTTATACTTCACACTGTATTGGTCCGTTTTAAACAAAAATTTAAAAGTACAAAACCTGTTCCTGCTTGCCGCCTGTTATGTTTTTTACGCCTGGGTCGACTGGCGTTTTCTTTTTTTACTCATCGCCAATTCAACGGTCAATTATTTCCTGGGGATTTATATCAGCAAGGACGCGGACGAGAAACGAAAGAAGATATTGTTTTACATTGGGTTGATATTCGGTATAGGAATATTATTATACTTTAAGTATTTTAATTTCTTTGTAAGTTCAGTTGCAGGGGTATTTTCGATTCTTCATATCAACCTGAATATCCATACTATTAAAATACTTTTGCCGCTCGGGATCAGTTTTTACACCTTCAGGACGCTAAGTTATATTATCGATATTTACCAGGGAAAAACCAAGCCAGTGACCGACTGGGTGGTGTTTTTCTTGTACGTAGCCTTTTTTCCATGTGTGGTATCCGGCCCTATCGACAGGGCAAACCTGCTGGTACCGCAATTGAAAAAAAGAGAGTATTTACTTACGAAAGTGGTGTCGACGGAATTCGGCAGATACTTTGGGGCCTTTTTAAGAAAATCGTTATAGCCGATACCAGCGCCATTATATCCGACCAGATATTTGATCATTATCAAAAGTTGCCGGGAAGCACACTTTTTATAGGCGCATTTTTCTTTTGTGTGGACCTGTATGCCGACTTTTCCGGCTATTCTGACATGGCCATCGGTGTTGCCCGCTTGTTAGGATTTAATGTAACACGGAACTTTAATTACCCGTATTTTGCACAAAACATTCCCGATTACTGGCGCAGATGGCATATCTCCTTAACCTCGTGGGTTACTGATTGTTTACGCCTTTGTCTATCAGTTTGAGAGATTACGCCAAGTGGGGGACCATACCGGCAATTATATTAAACATGGTTATCGTTGGCGTTTGGCACGGCGCTAACTGGACGTTTGTTTTATACGGTTTTATTAGCGGTCTATATTTTATCCCCTTAATTTTAATGGGAACCATGAATAAGAGGAAAAAACTAGATCAAAATAAATTGCTGCCTTCATTCGCAGTGTTCAAGGGGATTTTGGGAACATTTTTACTGACCATGCTCACGGATGTTATTTTCAGGACCCGGAACGTCACTGAGGCATTTCATTTTTACGCGAGGCTGTTTTCGGGCAGTATAGCCAGATATCCATCAACAAAGCCTAAACGGGAGAAGGTTAACATGTTTGCGCAATATATTATGGATTATGCAACGCACCTGCAGCAGGAAGGAAAAAATGTATATTTCATAGTGGGCCCACGCGAGCTAACTTTTGTGAAATATGGTTTGGCCCAAAAACGAATCCTGGTGCAACATGGCTTCAAAGTGTTCGATCTCTCCGATCCTAAACTTTACCCGCAGTTTTATAGCTACGATTATTCATTTGATTTGCTTCATCTGAACTACGAAGGAGCGGTACTTTATACGCAAACGCTAGCAAACTTGCTAAAAGAAAGTAATGGCCAAAAATAGGGGCAGACTTCAGGTATTAACTGGTTTTTTTGCTCACGAGGCTCGAGACAAACTTATAGAAATCAGGATCAGGCTCATTGGCATCAAACCAGTTTATTTCTTTATCTTTTCTAAACCATGTCAACTGCCGCTTTGCAAAGCGCCTGGTGTTTTGCTTAATCAGTTCGATAGCCGAAGCGAGGTCTGTTTTTCCGTCAAAATAATCAAAAAATTCACTATAACCTACGGTATTTAAAGCATTAAAATGCCGGTAGGGCAGCAGGGATTTTACTTCCTCAAGCAAGCCCTGCGCTATCATATCATCTACCCGCCCGTTAATGCGGGCATATAAAATGTCGCGCGGCAGTGTCAGCCCTATTTTAACAATGTTAAACGGGCGCCGGTTTACCGCCGACTTTCGAAACGAGGAAAAAGGCTTACCGGTACTTTCAAATACTTCAAGCGCCCTGATCACCCGCTGCCGATTGTTAATATCAACCTGTTCAAAATATTCCGGATCGACAATTTTTAACCTTTCCTGTAGCGCTGTGATCCCTTTGTCATTAAATTCTTTGTTTAACTTTTCCCTTATGCCTGCTTTTGCATCCGGAAATTCGTCAAAACCCTCACATAAGGCTTTAATAAACAAGCCCGAGCCGCCGGCAATTATAACTACATTATGGTTTTCAAAAAGCGTATTCAGTAACTCGAGGCATTCTTTTTCGTAATCGCCGGCGGTATAGATCTCTGTAACAGATAGGGAGTTGATAAAATAGTGTTTTGCTGCAGCTAATTCTTTAGTTGAAGGTTTAGCGGTGCCAATAGACATTTCCCTGTAAAACTGCCTGGAGTCGGCCGAAACTATGACTGTTTTGTAATATTTTGCCAACTCAATTGCCAACGCGGTTTTGCCAGCTGCGGTAGGGCCGGCAATTACGATGAGGGTTTTAAGTTCATGGTTCATGGTTAATGGTTTGTTAGTCCATAGACCATGGCCCATAGTCCATAGCTATGTTGATTGAGAAGGCCTGAAGCTTTGCCATGGTCCATGGACCATCGACCATGGACTAACATAAATTAAAAATCATCTCCATGCGGCAATTTGCCCTCGTCATCGAAGCCCTCGTCGTCAGAAAACTCGCTGCCAAATTCATCCTCCTCTTCTTCATCCACCTTTTTCAGGTCGTCGTCTTCCTCTTCGCCCGTTTCGGTCACTTCCGAAAAGTCTTCGGTATCCTCTTCATTTATGCCCATTTCGTTCAGGAAATCAAAATCGTCTCCCTCGGGCGTTGCAATTGGCGTATTCAATACGTTGCCAAATTGTTTAGGCGCTTCGCCTACCGACTTTACAACTGCGGGATAAGCCACCCCCGGGGTCTCCTCTAAAATGATCTTCATCAGCTCTACATGAAAATCAAAGGGGCGGTCGAAATTAAATGTATAATAAAATTTTTGATGCGGATCGTCAATATAGCTTAACAGCTTTACTTTGTCCATAAGGGCAACGCCGCGGTCAATTCTTTTCTGGTTTGGCATATACGTAATTTCTTCGCCTTTCGTCCACTGATCATTACTTATATAAAATGAAGAGGGATATTCAGGAATATACCCTGTCGATTGGTGAATAGCACGATGGAGATCTTCAAATGTTTGATTAGATTTCACATCGATCTCCCGCATCACATCGTCATAATCTTCAAAAGTAACCCTGAACCTGTATAGTGCCATTTTTTAGTATGTTTTTACAAAAATAATAATGTTTTAGTTTTATTTCGGATTTCGTTCGCTAACAAGCGGATCGATTTCGAATTTACGTATAGTGAATTTAAATAATAAATCTTAAGTTACGACAATTAACTAAAAATCCGAAATCCGAAATTATTTCTCCTTAGCAACTTTTAAGCCAATTTCTTGTCCCTTAATAATTGTGTAAGCAATTGCCGCTTCGCGGTCATTTGGAATTTCACCTTCAAGTATAGCTTCACGGATCTGATTTTTGATAACCCCTACTTCACGGCCCTCTTTTATACCGAATAGCTGCATAATGTCAATACCGGTGACTGGCGGCTGCCAATTTCGTATGCTGTCACGTTCTTCAACATCTTTTAATTTTTGCTGGACCAACTCAAAATTCTGCCGGTATTTTTTTACTTTATATTCATTTTTTGTAGTAATGTCTGCTTTGCACAACAGCATTAAACTTTCAATGTCGTCGCCTGCATCAAACAGCAGACGCCTGACTGCCGAATCGGTAACGATGGACTGTGCCAAAACAATGGGCCTTAGATGCAACTGCACCATTTTTTGTACAAATTTCATTTTTTCATTAAGCGGCAGCTTTAACTGGCTAAACAATTTTGGCACCATGCGGGCCCCGCGATCTTCGTGGCCGTGAAATGTCCAGCCATGGCCCGGTTCAAACCGTTTAGTCGCCGGCTTGGCAATGTCATGCAGTATTGCTGCCCAGCGCAGCCAAAGATCATCCGTGGTTTGACAAATGTTGTCCAGTACCTGCAAGGTATGATAAAAATTATCCTTGTGCCCTTTGCCATCAATAATCTCAACCCCGTAAAGCGCTGTCATTTGCGGAAATATTTTATGCAGCAGCCCGGTATCAAATAAATAGTTAAAGCCGATAGACGGCTTAGGCGATAAAATGATCTTATTAAGCTCGTCGGTTATCCTTTCCTGCGATACAATACTAATCCTCCCGGTGTTGCTCTTTATTGCCGCAATTGCGCGCTCATCGATGTTAAAATTCAGCTGCGTGGCAAAGCGTATAGCCCGCATCATGCGCAGCGGATCGTCCGAAAAAGTTTCCGAGGGGTTGAGCGGCGTCCTGATTAATTTTTTTTCAAGATCGCCAATTCCATTAAAGGGGTCTAAAAGCTCGCCGAATGAGCCCGGACGCAATGAAATAGCAAGCGCATTTATGGTAAAATCCCTTCGCTTTTGATCATCTTCCAACGTGCCATTTTCAACTATCGGCTTTCTTGAATCAAGCCGGTACGACTCTTTGCGGGCGCCTACAAATTCTATTTCAAGATCATGATACTTTAGCGAGGCCGTGCCAAAGTTTTTAAAAACTGACAACTTTACCTTAAGTTTTTTGGCAACGCTTTCAGCAAATGAGATGCCGTTACCTATAACCACAATGTCAACGTCCTTCGATGGCCGCCCCAAAAAGATGTCACGCACAAAACCCCCGATGGCATAAAGCTGCACATCCTGTTCAGCTGCCAGTTTTGATATGATTGAAAATACAGGGTGTTTTAAATGCTGCTTCATTTTTGATATCACCAGCTTAATTGCGATTTCGCTGTTTTATTTTTTTTGATTTTGCTGAAGTAACTATGATTTCACCAGTTCCGGTCTGTCTAAACGCCAATCTCAGAGCCGTGCCGGCAGCTATCTCCTGATAAATTCAAATTTACCGTCCGGCGCCAGCCTCATGATGGTCGAGGGCCGTTTTATTTCCATATCGTGCTGGTCAATATCTACTACGTAATCAACGCCTTCAATTATTTCCGGTTCAATTTGTGCAAAGTATTGTGGCGGCGGCGCACCGCTTATATTAGCCGAAGTAGATACAAGCGGTCTGCGCAAACGTTGTATCAATTGCTGGCAAAAAGGATGCTTCGATATCCTGATACCCACACTGCCATCAGCTGCTAATAAAGCGGGCGAAATATTTTTGGCTCCGGGCATTACCAATGTTAAGGGGTGCTCGGCATATTCAATCAGGTCATAAGCCAGTGGGTTAACATCGCTGATATAACTTTCCAGTTTATTTTCGGTGTCCAGCAAAATTATCATGCTTTTGGCTTCGTCGCGCTGCTTGAGCTTGTAAATTTTCTTAATTGCATCCGTGTTTGCGGCGTCACAGCCAATGCCCCAAATGGTATCGGTAGGGTAAAGGATGATCCCGCCTTCCTGTATAATTTCAAAAGCTTTGGCAACTTCGTCTTTAAGCATGGGGCAAATATAAGCTCAATGTGTTAATGATCTGCAATTCATCTATCAGCTGCATGCATTTTGGAACGCCATATAATTTGCAGGTATTCTTAACGCAGGGCTCGCAAGCCAGCTTCCCATAGCGCAATACGGTCAAATTCTGCTCATTGTATGGCGCCGTATTACGCTCGTTCCCCGCACCGAACAACGCAATAACCGGCGTGCCCAGGCTGTTGGCGAGATGTGCCGGGCCCGAATCGGTGCTCAATAGTGCGGCAGATGCCTGCATCAAATGGCTAAGGCTAAAAAGGTCCGTCCGGCCCGCAAGATTTTCGATATTCCGCTCGTTTTCTGCGCTGTTGATCACCTGTTCAACAAATGGCGCCTCTTTTGCCGAGCCTATAAAAGCGAATAAAGTTGCCGGAAACGTTTTTGTTAGCAAATCAATAATTGCTTTGGCTTTATCAGGAGGCATCCTTCTGGAATCGGCTTCAGAATTAAAGTTGATCAGCACCCTGTTTGCGTTTAATTGCTCGGGGCTACTGATGCTTAGTTTAACCTGGTGTGCCCCAGTGGCTTCTCCGGTAAACTGCTCCAGCAGCGAGATGTATTCGTCAACCCTGTGCACATTTGCCTTCCGTTCATAGGCATTGGACAGTAAGAACCGCCCGCCCTCTTTCCTGAAGCCAATCCGTTTTTTTGCCCCGGCAGCCCAGCCCATCACTAATGATGACAAGGACGAAGGGAGGTTAAAAAAAAGGTCGTATTTTTCCGTGCGCAATTTTTTTCCGAACCGGTAAACGCCACCCAGGCCATTATATTCCTGCTTCGAAAATGGATGGATATTTTGCAAACCGGGGATCAGCGTCGCAATCCCGCACAGCTCTTTTTTTACGATAATATCAATTGCGGCATCCGGGTAAACTTGCCGAACTGCTGCGATGAAAGCGGTACTCATCACCACATCGCCAAGCCAGTTAGGAAGCCTTATCAGTATTTTGAGAGTGCCGATTTGAGGTTCGGGGTTTGGCATAGCATGGCATTTATTTCAGGAGGGTAAGCATCAAACCAAATTAAAATCGGCGTTTAAAAAATGAGCTATTTATCCCACATCTCACATCTCATATCTCATATCTCATATCTCATATCTCATCAAACCGCAACGTTATTTTCCCGCAACGCCTCATTCAGGGATGTTTTTTTATCGGTAGATTCTTTGCGTTTGCCAATAATGAGCGCGCAGGGCACCTGGAACTCGCCGGCAGGGAATTTTTTGGTATATGAGCCGGGAATTACCACCGAGCGAGCCGGTACCAACCCTTTGTATTCCACCTGTTTTTCGTGGGTAACATCAATGATCTTTGTCGAGCCGGTTAAAACAACGTTGGCGCCCAAAACTACTTCCGGTTCAAGGTGTACGCCTTCTACAACAATAGCCCTGGAGCCGATAAAACAGTTGTCTTCAATAATAACCGGCGCCGCCTGTACAGGTTCCAAAACACCGCCAATGCCGACGCCGCCGCTTAAATGAACATGTTTTCCTATCTGTGCGCATGAACCAACCGTGGCCCAGGTATCAACCATTGTTCCTTCGTCAACGTAAGCGCCAATGTTTACGTACGACGGCATCAGAATAACGCCTTTTGAAATGTGAGCGCCGTAGCGGGCAACGGCATGCGGCACAACCCTCACACCGGTTTTCACATAATCGGTTTTAAGTTTCATCTTATCATGAAAAACAAAAGGCCCAACCGAAATTTCTTCCATCTGCCTGATAGGGAAATATAATATAACAGCCTTTTTAATCCACTCATTGGTGTGCCACCGTGTGCCTATTAGTTCGGCGACGCGCAACTTGCCTTTGTCCAATTTTTCAATAACTGTATCAATTGCGTTTACATATTCGGTATAACGCAGCAGGTTCCTGTCTTCCCAGGCTTCTTCAATTAATTTCTTTAAGTCTTGCATTGGTAAAATAAACTTTTGGCAAATTAAAGGAATTTTAGCCAATTTGTCAGCCGTTTAATACCGATCTGATAAATTAGAAATACACCGACAAAACAGGTAAGCAATAATGACTTTTTAAATTTGGTTCCGATTATGCCTCCAAAAGAAAAATTAAGAATCGATAAGTATTTATGGGCGATTAGAATATTTAAAACCCGTACCCTTGCCGCCGACGCCTGCAAAGCCGGCAGGGTGAAATTAGACGCCCAAAACATAAAGCCATCGCATGAAGTTAAAGTGGGCGAAATTTACCAGGTGTCAAAAGGCATTGAGCGTAAAGTGATCAAAGTTACCGGACTGCTGGAAAACCGTGCCGATGCAAAAACGGTCATTAACTTTTATGAGGATATTACGCCCCTTGAACAAACACAGGCGTTTAAATCAATGTTCCATGCGCCGGTTTTAAAACGAGACCGGGGCGCCGGGCGTCCCACTAAGAAAGACAGGCGGGAAATTGACGAGTTAAAAGATGATTTTTTTGAAAAAGAAAATTAAAAGGGATGCCGGCCCGAAAAAGGTTTCATTACAAAGAGAGTCGCAACTTTTTTAAAAATAAGCCGGTTGCCGCAATTGTGCAGCTCAATAGATAAGAAGGATATGGGCTTTTTTGCAAAATTGTTTTCATTAGTTTTGATAAAAAAGCTATTTTTGAATCAACCCTGTTAGAACAAGAAATTTTATCTCCTAATAATTAAAATTATGAAAAAAAGATTCTACCAGAATATTTTTTTATGTCCTTTATCAATACTTTCTTCAAGGCTGTGTGCTCTATATTTTCAAGCTCTGTGCAAACTTCCGGACTTTATTTTCACTAATGTTAGGCATCCACTTACAACGCGGCCATGTTACGTGCCTGCATCTCCCCGGGGCCTTATTGACAATTTATAAATGATAAAGTAATTAAATTGGAACCATTGGGTATTGCGACAAATTGTAAAGATTGGGTTTTAATGTTATTGAAATGAGTTTAACTTTTTATTATTTTTCAAATTTTAACCGGACGGTTAATAAGCCTGGCGTCTTTTTGATTGATGAGGTGTGATTTTATTAATTTGCGACTTAAATGATAAACAGGCATACCACGTTTTTTAAAGCATTAAATCTCACGATAGATTATCTTATATTAAATATAAGCATGATCTCAATTTACTTTTTAGAAGACAAGTCGGCAATATACCTCACAAACCAAAGAAGATATTTACCTATAGTACTGGTTTTTAATTTGATATGGCTGTTATCGGCAAATATATCCGGCCTGTATGAACAGGTATTGAATAAGGACTCGATCAAAACATACCGAGTATTGATCAGGACGTACCTGCTTTTTGTAAGCCTTATCTGTTTTACCATCCTGATACTTATAGGCACCGAAGCTTACTTTGTGACGCGGCAGTACCTGTTTTATTCACTGGCCCTTTTCGGATTTTTACTTGGATTCTGGAAGCTGATATTCCTGGCCATTCGCCGGAGCGAACGCGCTTCATTATTTGATATGCGGTCGGTGATCATCGTCGGCGGCGGCAGGATCGGGTATGATCTTTACAACTTTTTCGAACAAAACCCACAGGAAGGTTATAAAGCTATTGGTTTTTTTGATGACAATCCAGCAAATATCAGGGACAAAAGCCTGCACCTTGGAAGCACAGCTGATTGTATCGATTATGTGATGAAAAACCGCGTGGACGAAATATTCTGCACACTTCCTGTTTCCGAATCCAAAACGATAGAAAGGCTTATGCTTGATGCCGACAAAAACCTTATCAGGTTTAAGTCGGTGCCGGAGTATTATGATTATTCAAAAAAATCAACCTACATTCAAAGCTTCGGGCATATTCCCATAATATCGGTAAGGACCGAGCCGCTGGAAAATCTCCTCAACAGATCGTTTAAACGCTTATTTGATTGCGTATTTTCATTATTCATTATTCTTTTCGTGTTTAGCTGGCTTTTTCCGATCCTGGCAATCCTTATAAAACTCGAATCAAGAGGGCCGGTGTTTTTTGTGCAGGTAAGGTCGGGGAGGGACAATCATCCATTCAAATGTTATAAGTTTAGAAGCATGCGCGTTAATAAAGACGCCGATCACAAGCAGGCTACCCGTAATGACCAACGTATTACACGCATAGGGGCCTTTTTAAGGCGGACCAGCCTTGATGAATTACCGCAATTTTTTAATGTGCTTATTGGCAACATGTCGGTTGTAGGGCCGCGGCCGCATATGATAAAACATACCGACCAGTATTCGCAGTTGATTGACAGGTTTATGGTGCGGCACTTTCTTAAGCCCGGAATTACCGGTTGGGCGCAGGTGAACGGCTTGCGGGGAGAAACCAAGACGGTAGATGCAATGCTGAAACGCGTGGAAGCCGATGTATGGTACCTCGAAAACTGGTCATTTTTACTTGATCTGAAGATTGTTTTCTTAACGGTCAGAAAATCATTGAATGGCGACGAAAACGCATTTTAACGGGTCGCGCGGTCGCCTGTCTAATAATTGGGGGGATAGTTTACTTTCACTTTTTTCCCCAAAAAAAGGCCCCGAAACATTCCGGGGCCTCCTGGTCGTAAGATCGTTAAGAAAAATAAAGCCTTCTGATTATTTCTTTTCCTTCGCGTAAGCTTCATTCAGACGTTTTATTACATCGGCAGTTACATCCAGGCTTTGATCACCGTACAATACAGTTGGATTAGCTTTTGAATAAAACAACACTAGCTTATAGCCTTTTTCTTTGGCATAGGTTTTGGCAAATTCGGCTATTTTATCGTATACCTTGCCAGCCTGGGCCGCCTGGTCGCTTTGGAACTGGGCAGTAGCATTTTGCTGGTATCCCTGTAAGTCCTGTTGCTCCCTTTGCAAACGTTGTTCAGTTGTTTGGCGCTGGTCGGCCGGCATGGTATTAGCATTTTTCTGATATTCTGCAACCTGGCGCTGGAAGGCCTGCTGCCGGCTGCCAACATCGTTTTGCGCGGCTTTACCTTTTTCCTGTATGCTTTTGTTTACGTCTTTTGCGTAATCATATTTGCTTAACAAGGTGTCCTGGTTTATAAATACGATCGTTTCCTTACCGGTGGGTGCTGATGCGGCCGGTTTATCTTCCGTTTTAGGTTTGTTGCAGGCTGCTATGCTACCGGCAAGTAAAGCGCCTAAGGTTATTTTTGTAATAATTGAAGCCGTAGTTTTCATTTTAATAATCGGTTTTTGTTCTGCTAAAGTGCGGGAATGTTTGCTATTTGTAAAGTAAAAATTTTGACAAAGATAAGCTTTCGCCATAAGTATCCTAATGTTTTGGCAGACGTGTTAATATCATGTCTTTTTTATCAACAAATGCGGGATTTCGGGGTAAAAACCGTATTTTTGAAGGTTATTGTTTTAACCCAATATGAGCGAAGAAAATCAGGACAAATCAAATTACTCAGCAGATAATATACAGGTTTTAGAAGGTTTAGAGGCGGTGCGTAAACGGCCGTCAATGTACATTGGCGACACCGGCTCAAAAGGCCTGCACCATTTGGTATACGAGGTTGTAGATAACTCGATAGATGAGGCGCTTGCCGGCTACTGTGATACGATTAAAGTGGTCATCAGGCAGGATAACTCAATTTTAGTTTCCGATAACGGGCGCGGCATTCCAACCGCGATGCATACCAAGGAAAAACGGTCGGCGCTTGAGGTGGTAATGACCGTTTTGCACGCCGGCGGCAAATTTGATAAGGACACTTACAAAGTTTCGGGCGGTTTGCATGGTGTGGGCGTGAGTTGCGTTAATGCACTGTCGATCCATTTAACGGCGTTGGTTTACCGGGACGGGAAAATATGGACGCAGGAATATGAAAAAGGCAAGCCGCTGTTTGATGTAAAAGTTATTGGCGACACCGACCAAAGAGGCACAACCATCATTTTTAAACCAGACGCCGAAATTTTTTCTTTAACCACCGAATATAAATACGAGACCTTAGCAGCGCGTCTGCGCGAATTGTCGTTTTTAAATAAAGGCATTCGCCTGTCGTTGACCGACGAGCGCGAGGCCAATGAAGACGGCAGCTACCCGGTGGAAGAATTTTACTCCGAAGGCGGGTTGCGCGAGTTTGTAAAATATCTCGACGGTACGCGTCCTTCACTAATACCCGAACCTATCTACATCGATGGCAATAAACAAGGTATTCCGGTCGAGCTGGCGCTGCAGTATAACGACACTTACTCGGAAAATGTGCACTCGTATGTAAACAATATCAATACGATAGAAGGCGGTACGCACGTGGCCGGTTTTCGCCGGGGCTTGACGCGCACCTTAAAAGCTTATGCCGATAAAGAGGGTTTGCTCAAAAACATGAAGATCGAGATTACCGGCGACGATTTTCGTGAAGGATTAACCGCGGTGATCTCCGTTAAAGTGGCGGAGCCGCAATTTGAAGGGCAAACAAAAACCAAATTGGGCAACAATGAGGTTATGGGTGCGGTAGATATGGCAGTCGGCGAAATTTTGGGTAATTATCTTGAAGAAAACCCTAGAGAGGCGAAGATGATAGTGAACAAGGTGATCCTTGCAGCTACGGCCCGTGCCGCAGCGCGGAAAGCCCGCGAAATGGTACAGCGCAAAAACGTAATGGGCGGCTCGGGCTTACCGGGTAAGCTTTCGGATTGCGCTAACAGCGACCCATCGTTATGCGAGATTTACCTGGTGGAAGGTGATTCGGCCGGCGGAACGGCAAAACAAGGCCGCGACCGTGAATTCCAGGCCATTTTGCCCCTGCGCGGTAAGATATTGAACGTGGAAAAGGCCATGGAGCATAAGATTTACGAGAATGAGGAAATAAAAAACATGTTCACCGGCCTCGGGGTAAGCATTGGCACACCCGATGACGACAAAGCGTTAAATATTGCGAAACTGCGCTACCATAAAATAGTTATCATGACGGATGCCGACGTGGATGGCTCGCACATTACAACGCTGATATTAACTTTCTTTTTCCGCTACATGAAGGAATTGATTGAGTATGGTTATGTGTACGTAGCATCGCCGCCGCTTTACCTGGTTAAGAAAGGCAAAGAGCAGGAATATTGCTGGACTGAAGAACAGCGCGACCTGGCCGTACAAAAACTAAAAGGCGCCGGTAAAGAAGATAGTGTGCATATACAACGCTATAAAGGTTTGGGTGAAATGAATGCGGAACAATTGTGGGAAACTACGATGAACCCGGCAACGCGTACTTTAAAACGTGCGAGCATTGAAAACGCCGCGGAATGCGATCATACCTTCTCCATGCTAATGGGCGACGAGGTAGCTCCGCGCCGCGAGTTTATCGAGAAAAATGCGAAGTACGCAAGGATAGATACCTAATGTTTTGCAGGATCAAATTTATCAGCCACGAAGTTTCAAAACTTGGTGGCTTTTTTTTGCGTTTTTAATTTCATTACCCGCTTGCCATAATTGATAACCGCCCGGTATTTCATCAGGATATCGCCACCCAGCACCCCCAAAACTTCGGGATGGCCCAATTGACGATACGCGGTATTTATTGTTGATAGATCCAGCACTGCCACTTCAAATTCATCGATATATAAATTGCCGATGTAAAGATCGTGAATGAGCGCGGTTGAGGATACCATGGTATTGGTTCCAAGCCCCGTTGAAAGGTGATCGCTAACGGTAACTGCAAGGCTTGCATTAGCCTGGAGCAGCATAGCCTGGTCAAATGCGGTTTTTGATGCGCCGGTATCGAGCACCAGGAGGAATGGTTTTCCAAATATCGAAACTTCTACCAAAGGATGGATTCCATCGTCATGAAGATCAATAACTTGCAGCGGAACGATAACTACCCCTTTTTTATTGCGCCTGGAAGAGAACGGCATTTTATCCAATATTTTTGCCGGGAACCGCTTTTTATTTAACTTTTTATCTTTTTTATTACCCATGGTTTTCCATCAAATATACATTTTTGTGTGGTCAATAAATCATGCGCGGAAATCCTATTTGTTTGCTAAATTTCATGGTCAGACGCGTCCTCGGCCATTTCGATGATTATAGCGTCCATCCTGTTCAGTTCATTCTGAACATGATCAAATACCTCGGTGTCTGACGGGTTCTCTTTTAACATAGACGCCAGTGCTTTTAAATTGGCTAGAGGGCCTCGAATCAGGTGCGATTGTTTCCAGGCCATATCTCTTATGCTGTTGATATGGCTTTGTATGCGTTCGTAAGCGTTTTTTAAATCCTGTTCGGCGTTTTTCCGCTCAGTTATGTCATACAAGGCCATCATCATCCCCAATATTTCCTTATTTTCGTTGGTTATCGGGAATAACCGAACATAATACCATAGCGTCGGGTCATTCGGTCGCGGGTATTCGAGCTCATAATTGATATTGCTTCCACGAAGCACTTCCTTCGTAAAGCTGATAAACTTCGGTGTTTTTACTTGCGGAAAGTGATCAAAAAGCCGACCGCCTTTTTCAAGGGTCCGGTGATATTGCTCTTTCGCAAAATTTACAGCTTTATCGTTAAATGCAAGCACTTTCAGGTCGTTGTCAAATAATACGTAGGCGGTATCGGTTGTATTAAGGATGGTTTGCAAATTGGCTTCCGACTTTTTCAGCGACTCTTCGGCCTTAAGCCTTTCGGTGATATCGTTTGTTAGCGAGAGCCTTATAGGCCGGCCCTCGAAAATAATATCATGAGCAATGATCTGCACAAATATAACTGAGCCGTCTTTTTTCACGTGCCGCGCGATGCCAAGGTCTTTCGGTTCTTCGGCTTTTTTTCTGTAACGGTCAAGCTGCTGCTCCGAATCTTCGGGCAGCCTGAATGCGGTAATATCCAGTTTCAAAAGCTCGTCTTTGGTGTAGCCGTACATATTTGCCGCCGCATCGTTTACGGCTATTACCGAAAGATCATCCTTTCCTGTCATCCACAGCGGTGAGGGATTACTATCAAAAAGTAATTTATACTTCTGCTCTGACGATTTTAACGCTTCTTCGGCTTTTTTTCGGTTTGTAATATCTATCATCGAGCCAATAATCGTGGGTTCATTCCCGATTGTTGCACGGCTCCCGTAAAATTCAACCCAGTTGTTTGTCCCGTCTTTCTTTTTGCCCAGCACCTCGTAGTTCACGCTCTCTACTTCGCCCTCCATCCTGCGCCTCACGTTTTCGGTGCTTACAGCACGGTAGCTTTCGTCAATTACCATTTCCACCGGGAAAGTGTCGATCATTTCCCCTGGTTCATAACCGAAAACTTCGGCAAAGCGCGGGTTTACATAAACGAACTTTCCATGCTGCACGATATACACCCCTACCATTGATTTTTCGGCAATGGTCCTGAATTTAAGCTCGGCATCCCGAAGCTCCGTTTCCATTTTTTTACGGCCGGTTATGTCTCTCGCAATTACCATGATGCGATCATCCGAAAACATCTTCGCGTTTATCTCCACCATAAAACGCGATCCATCTTTGCGTACAAATTTTCTTTCACGCACAACCGATGCCCACACCCGGTTTTTACCGTCCGGCAAGGGGTCGGCTTTTAACTCATCGGGGTCAATGATTGCTCCAATATTTAACTTGAGCAACTCTTCCTGGCTATAACCGGTTGTTTTGCACATATTGTCATTCACTTCCGTAAAGTTTCCCCTGGTATCGATCATGTAAATAGCATCTGAGGCCTGCGCAATAAGCGAACGGTATTTTTCTTCGCTTTTTTGAAATTCAGCCGACCGCTCTTCCACCCTTTTTTCAAGTTCAAGGTTGATCAGTTTTACTTCGGCCTCAGCTTCCGACCGGCGCGCATCAATTTTGTTAAGCCAGTTGGCCGTATTCCATATCAGGAACAGGCTTACCAGTAAAAAAAATACAGCCAGTACTGAAACCGTAGTATTCAGCGAAGAGAGTAAATGGACACGCTCGGTTTGTACTCTTAATGATCCGAAAATGATAACCATCAGGACCATCAGTGTTGAAAGCCTTTTTGCCATCTTATTGCCTACTCGCTTGCCCATGAACAACCGGGCAATGCCAAAAGAGGGATTTACCAGTGACGCGGCTAACGATAACAGAAGAAAAAGAATGGCAGTGTGCGTGGCCATAGAGGTACGATACAGAAAAATGCGGAAAAACGATACCCCATACAGGTACCCGATTAATGCGACCGCCGATAAAATGATGACCAGGTGAAAGAAAACTTGTGATACAACATCACTGCGGCGCTTTTGCAGGGTAAGCAATAAAAAACCTATGCCGAGGAAGGAAAAATTAATAGAAGCATTAAACGCCATGCGGCCCGGAAACGGCAGGTCGTATGAAGGAGTTGCTTTGTCGACCACGAACAACTGGTCAATGCCCGAGCTGTATCTTAAAAGATCCTGCGACAAGGTGATTAATCCAATAAGCGCACCCAGCAACGATAATAAGAAAAATAGCAATCTTCGGTATTTCCAGGGCTCGCCCTGAGAAGTAAATAAGGCTCCCCCAAATAAAACAAAACATAAGGCTGCGTTAAACCTCATGGCTGTAAAACCAGGAACAAAGCTCTGCAACGCCGGAATATCAAATAACCATCCCAACATCACCGTAAGGCCGGCGGCTATTGTAAAGAGGCTAATTAAAATAATGACTATATTTTTCCGGCTACGCTCCATTTAAAAAAGACCTGGTTATTTTGACACGTGTTTGGCATAGGATATGAAAAGTAATTATACGTATTGGAGCTGATAAAGTTGAATCAAAACCAGCATAAAAATAGCGAATAAAGGCCAGATCGCCACCTGGTTTGTGATGCATGGCATGAACCGGAGGGAAACGCGGCTTAATGCAAGGATAAAATAGGATGTAAAAAACGGCCAGGCCGAATAGTAGAGATAATCGACGAGGTCATTAATTAAATCAGTAGAACTGGATGAAAAACTATCACTAAAACGGGTACCCGATAGCCAGGTTAAATACCACTTTTGAGCCAGTCCACTGTGATGGCCCCAGGTCAGTGCCATCAATTATAATGTGCGGGTTACCGGGTAAATGGGGTTCTATCATCGGGAAACCGAAATCTGTACGCAGCAATAAAACACTAAAGTTAAAGCGCAGGCCAAAGCCATAGTCAGCTGCGATCTGGCTCAAAAAATTCGGGCCAAAAGCGGCCCCGGGCAAAGCATGGTTGCTGTGCAGCAGCCATATATTTCCCGCGTCGATGAACAAAGCGCCTTCAACTACGCTAAAGAGTTTTGGCCTGTATTCGATATTGCCTTCAATTTTTATATCGCCCGATTCATCCGGCAGGAAGCCAGTGCCTTGTTTCAGCCCTAGTGGCAGGTTATAATCGCCGGGCCCGATGGTATGGGCCTGGAACCCGCGGAGACTATTGGTACCGCCGATAAAAAATTGCTGCGAATACGGCATTACGGTTGAATTACCGTACGGTAAGCCAAAGCCTGCAAAAAAGCGCGCAGCTACTTTGCTGTGAAGGCCAACTTTATGATAAAATCTTATCTCGTTCTCCAGCTTAACGTATTGGGCAAATGGCGTCCCAAATAAGGTAGCAACCCGTCGTGGCGTGTCGGCGCCGCCTATCAGGCCTACCACGTTTCCCGAAAGGCTTATCTTTCCGTTATAATACCATGTATTTTGTTTAAAGGTCTCCATGGTATTGGTCCAGGTATAGGCGTACGAAGGGCCAAAGGTAAATTGCCTGTTAATTACGTGGGCGAGGGTAGGGTTACGCGTTTTTGCAATGCTATCAGTGTAAACCTTGCTGACATTTCTCGGGTTAACAAAAGTAATATCCTCCAAATCAAGCTGGTGTTGGATATGAATATTGGGTTTCCACTGGTAGCCAAACGATGCGTTGAACGAGTTTAGCGAGTAAAGTTTGGTACGATTAATAATAGTGTACCCCGTAGATAAAGTTGTGCGAGGAATAAAGGGGTTGTCACTCTTAAAGTCAAAGGGGCTTATAAACCGCGGCCACGACAAGGAAGGCTGAACCCCGAACTGGTAAATATTATAACCGTTGTTATATTTTCCAAATTGTATGTCCCGTTCGCCAAACAAGGTAATGTTAAACAATTCGGCCCCTTTAAAAGTGTTGCGGTTTTTTATATTGACGTTGATTTGGGTGCCATCATAGTTTGCAGATGTTTGCTGCAACTGTATTTCGGCCTGTATCGATTTCTTTTTTTGCCGCGTTAAAAAATAGTACACATCCAACAGGGCCGAGTCTGGCGTAACATCCTCAAACCTGTTTTTTACAAATTTAAAGGGCCCCAGCTCGATAAACCGGCTTAACGAATTGGTGTGTTCGGTGCGGTTATAGATATCGCCGGGGTGAAGCAATACACTATTTTTGAAAGTAAATGGCCTGAAGTTCTTTTTGGTGTCGATAACATTATACCATTGATATTTTACAGCTGAATCGAGTTTTAAAGAAGTGTCTTTTAATGTATAATCCGGGTAGACATAGATATTCCTGACCCTATAAATCCACCTGGCCTCATCGGGCGTGGCGTCTTTAACTTTTACAAACATGTCTACCTGGTGCCCGGCAACAGTGCTGTCATAGCGCATGATCAAGTCCTCGGGCGCGAAATAAAAAAAGCCTTCTTCTTTTAACCGTGCATCAATTCTTACACGTTCTCCTTTTATTACGTCAAGATTAAATTTATCACCAGCTTTTAAAAGTGTTTGTTTGGAAGTTCCGGCGACGGCTGTATCCAGGTCATCATTTTCTGTCGGAAACTTAATGCTGTGGTAATGGTAGGCGGGGCCGGGTTTCACAGTATACACAGCTTCTGCAGTCTTCTTTTTACCAACGGTATCCCCGTCAACTTCAGCCAGGAAATAGCCTTCGTTTTGAAGGCGGTTTTGTAAAATACTGCTGTTTTTATCAAGGTCGACCGAGCTTACCAAAACCGGTGGCTCGCCGAAGTGGGTGTTCAAATAATGGCGTAAACCAGTTCTTTTTTTTGTTTTTGTTTTTTCGTAAACCCATAATTTAAACCTTAAGCCCAGTATTTTGCCATTGGGCTGCGGCCTTAACAGATCCTCCAGCTCTTCGGTTAAAGCATGTGCTTCGCTCTTCGTTACATTTTTTTTATCGTCGATTTTTATTTGCGCACCTGTGTACAGTTTTTGCCCCGGTCCCAAATACTTTACGGTACTACAGGCGCTTGTAAAAACAATAATTAAAATAAGTAAATATCTGAGTCTGGCCATATTAGTTTGATACTGGTTTTTGCTGCGGCTGATTTACCGGTTGTGCCGCCGTTGCTGTTGAATCGGCTTTTTTATCCGCCTCTTTTTGCTGTTCCTTCTTCTTTTTTTGATCCTCGTTATATTTTTTCTCCAATGCCTTCTCTTCCTTTGATTTTTTGGCGAATAGCTCCCTGAAATGGTTGTAATCATAAGTTAACGTAAAGCCAACACCTGTTTCAACCACCTGGCCTTCTATTACAATATACTCGTCTCTGCGGTAAACACGAACCATGTACCGCCCGTCCTTGGTGAGCTTATAATTTACAGAAACATTTCCGGCAATATCGGTCGTTTTCTGCCCCGGTTGGTTCTGCCCTTCCAGGTTAAAGTTGTTGCCAACGGTCACCGTAACCCTGTCATTAAGAAACTGTTTGGATAAGCCGACATTCAGGTCCGTTCGGTTTTGTTGAACGCCTGTTGAATAATCCGCACCGGAGGTCAGGTCGAAGCTCAGTTGCACGCCGCCGATAAGATTACCCGCCAGCTTGTTCAGCTGGTCGGATAATAAACTGCTGACACTGTTTCGTATGGCGCCTTCTACACCCGTACTGCCGCCCTGGCTTTGTAAAGGGTTGTCGCCAATAAAATGGCCAAGTATCAATACGCCGAGCACTTGTTTATTTAATTCGTTCGGATCCTGTCTCACCTGGTCAAGCCGCAAGTTTACGGTAGATATAACGTCGGGCCCAACGGTATAACTGCTATCCGGTAAAATAATATCAAAACTTATATCCGGCTTCAACAGCTCATTTTTCATCATCAGGTCTACGTTAAACGGCAGCTTTTGCTTATACTGAACAGCGTTTTGGGTGCTTCCCAATTGGTCGCTCACCAGGTCGATAGGCGGTACGTTGGCCACATAGATTGCAGTCATATCAACATTTGCCCGGGTGGGGTCGCCCGTCCAGGTGATCGTGCTGCCTTTTTTGAACAAAAATTTCCGTTTTACGGCAGCGTACGACAGGTTGTACGAGCCCTGCTCAACAGTATAAGTGCCTGTAAGGTTTATTGTGCCGCTGGGATCAATGCCACCGCTTAGTTGCGCTTCCCCTCTTAGTTGTACAAGATCGCCGTTGCGCTGATCTATTACAACTGTAAAGTTTGCGTCCTTCCTGATCTTTATCGTTGCCGAAACGTCGAGCCCGCTAACCCTGGCTTTGCGCAATGAGTCCAGTTGCTTTGCCAGGAATATTGAATCGATCTTCGGCGCATTGGGATTGATGACTTCCACCACCCCTTTGCGGTCCTCAATGCCCGGGTCGTTTTCGGGCAATACTATCGTCAGGTCTGTTTTATTATTAACTGTAATAGCTGCATCAACTACCGGGCTGGCGCTCGTCCCCCTTATTTTTATCCGGCTGTCTAAATAAAGTTTGCCATAGTATAATTTATTATCCTCCTGTGTCGAGTTGATCACCCTGAAATTATCCATCGTGATATCAACGCCGAAACTAAAATCACTAAACGTTTTGGTATATAAAGTACCGGTCACCACTGCTTTGTTGCCCAGGGAGTCGATCATGGTAAAATCATTGAACAGTATACCGTCGTTGTTAAATGTGATGGTTTCCTTCGGCATGGTAAAATAGGAGTTTAGCATCGCCACATTGAACCCAACCTTGTTAAAATGAACATCGCCCCTTACCACCGGCTCACTGGTTGTTCCCGATATTTTTAGCTGTCCGCTCAGGTTACCGCTGCCGTTCCGCAAGTTGCCAAAACTAAAGCCCTCAATGCTTTTCATACTCAGGCTTGCCAGGTCAATGTTCAAATCGAGCTTGCCGGACGGGTTTGTATAGTATAAGCCGGTGATATTTGCCTGGTTGCCTTTGCCCGTGATGCCCACATCAACCGCGTAAGCATCGGCCGTTTGGTTATTTACTTTGAGCGCGACATTGCCAACGGTATCACCTTTAAAACTAAAATCATTTATATTCAGCGCCGCGGTGAACTTCATGGCCTTTTGAAAATCACTGATATGGGCATTCCCGTTGATAACGCCGCCCGCTTGTAAAGAATCCTGCTGCGCTATTCTTGTAAGCGTTTCGATCCTGAAGTTTTTGAAATCAACCGTAATTGGGGCGTTCATTTCCTGCGAATCGCTGTTTATGCTCAGTACCTGGTTGCTGTTGCTTATCGAAAAATCTTTTGCCATTATCCCTTTGCTGCCAAATTGCAGGGCATTATTGGGGCTAACCGACCAGCTTGTATAGTCAAATATCAGCCCGTTTTGTAAAAAGCTAAACTGGTACTCGTTCGGTAAAATACTGAATATCCCTGCCAGGCGGTACCGTTCCTTTTTGGCCGCATCGCGTACCTGCAAGCTGATGTTTAACTTGTCATTTTGTGCGCTGCCGGTAATGCTGGTGTTTAGCAGATCGAGTGATGAAGATGCCCTTAGCTCATCCACATTTAAACTATAATTCAACGCATTATTGCCGGTATTAATAGCGAGTTTTAAATTGTTGATGGTGCTGGCGCCGTAAACCACCTTCGGCATTGAACCGTTTACTATCAATTCGCCGGTTTGGCTGTTAAAACGGCCGGTTATCAATACCGGGTCAAGCTTTTTTAACGAGGGAACCAATTTGTCTGTCACCGGGGTTTTAACCAAATGAATATCAAATGTAAACTGCTGCGGGGAATAAACCGGTTTAGCTTTAGCGTTTACCTGTGCGGCAGCGGTGTTAAAATATTTATTGGTTACATCCTGCAAAGCAGGCGCTATTTGCGTCAGTTTATATTTGCCAGCCATGTGGGCGTACAGCATCGGCGCTTTTAGCTTTAAGGTGCTGCTATCAGCATTGGCGGTCGAAGCCAGGCTTACCGTATCCAGCCTGATCACGCCTGTTTTTTGGGCAACCAGCAAATCGGTCAGTAAAATTTTTGCATTCAAATAATCCGGGTCGGCAGTAGGTACATCAGCTACTATTTTGCCATGAACAAGCAGTGGATCTTTTGAAAGATTTAGCCTTTGCATATTAATGCTGTCTATCATTATGGTAGCGTATACCGATGGATATTTTTTGTTCATGTCGGCCTTGCCGTCCAGGCTAAAATGAATGTTGGGGTCTTTCATATTAACCTTTGCTGAATAGCTGCCATTATTGGCTGTGCCCGACAGTACCACGTTTTTATAAGCATAACCCTTTATATTCGCTTCCACCACATTGCCGCTAAACCTGAGGTTTGCCTTTTTGGGATCGAGCCCCGTACCTTTTATTTGAGCCGTTAAGGTCAAGTTGCCAACAGTTTGTGTTTGCTTTATCAAGCCCCCTACAAAAAGCTGGTTTGCCTTTATACTGGCGCTATACTCCGCTTGTGCTTTATTGTTTCCGTTTTTCATCGAAGCGGTCAAATCGAGCGCCCCGAAAGTCGAGCGCAGGGCCATGTGCGTATTGAAATTATTCATGCCGCCTTTAAAAGTGCCCTTTAGGTTCATGCTTGAAGGAATGCTGACCGAAGAGGGTATAACGCCCGGCGAAACTAATTTGGCAATGTCTGCGTTGCTGGTGTTAAAATCGACGATGTTAAGATCGAAGTATGACTTTTTTACATCTGGCAGGCCCCTTATTACGGCGGATGCTTTTATACGCGTTTGACTTAAGCCGCTTATTTCCAGGTTCGGGATGCGCAGATCGCTCACTTTTCCAATCACCCGGCCATTTATTTTAAAAACAGCATTTGGCGTGTGCTTAAACGGATCCATCGTTGCCATCGAAGGCACCAGCAGTAGAACATCTTTTAACCCCAAATGGCTACCATCGAGATTGGCATTAATAAAAAGGCTGCCCAGGTTACTGCTTAAGGCAGCTATGGATGGATAACTAACCTGCAATTGTTTTTGTATAACGGTTTGCGGTGTTTCGAGGTAGAGATCATTTAAGTACGATTTTTTTTGCCCGTATAAAAAAGAGGTATGGAATTTTTTTACGATCAGCCCGCTTTTTTCGGTAAAAGTAAAGGCATTTATCCTGCCCGACATGGTTTGCGGATCGTAAGAAATATTTTCCATATCGGCATTTAAGCCGTGGATGTCCATGTGGCCAAAATCCAGGCCTTTCGGTATTGGGGCCTGTGCCTCGTTATCAAATTTTATATCATCATTGCTAAAACTAAACTTTGCTAATTTGGCGCTCCATCCTTTTTCGCTTTGCGGCGATGCTACCAGCGTATCCAATTTTTTGATGGTTTTTATCATTACTACCTTAACAGGCTGTGGTTTGGCCAGGGAAATGCCCGCTTTTGTGTCGTTAAGCGCAATAGATCTGATGCCAACCTGTTGGTTTTTCAGGTCTATCTTGTCCATCTCTACCAATAGCTGCCCCAGGTTTACTTTGGATGACATTAATGGGCCGCGGTAGTCGATATTTATTTTGGAAATATCAATGGTACCGAGTTTAAGGGCCATGTTGATAGGCTTTATCGCCGTATCGGCATGCGTATTTTCAGCCGCCGGCTCCGGCACCGCGGTTTGTATTATCCGGGCATTGAAGCCCGACAATGTGATCTTTGGAATAGTAAACTTCATCTTATCCATATCAAAATCTTTGATACGGGTATCGAAATGCCCCAGCAAAAACGTCACATCATTGCCTGTTATTTTGTCTTTGAACGAGATGTTGATCTTATCGAGGATAATCTTATCGATGGAAAACTTCATCGTCGAGGTTGTATCCGTCGGTTTTACCGGTTTTTTTTGCTCACCGGCAAAGGCTTTGATAATGTAATCGAAGTTGAAAACGCTGTCGGCGCCCCGGTGAACATTCGCTGTGATGCCCTGCAGGTCAATTTCATTCACCTGAATTTTGTGATGGAGCAATTCAAAAAGGCTGATATCAACCTTCAGTTTATCGCCTGCTATGAGCGTGTCTTTTTTCTGATCTTCAAAATAAACATCTTCAAGTACGATGAGCTTTGGCAGCCCCAGGGTGATATGCCCTATTTTTACTTTGGTGTGGATTTTTCCCTCAATAAAGGTAACCGCTTTGTTTTTCGCAAAGTTTTGAACGGCCGGAACCTGTATTAAAATAATGATCAGCAATAGCAGGAAGATGATGCTTGCTATGATCCAGAGAATTGTTTTAAGGGCTATGCGTCCAAATCGTTCCAACGGTATATATATTTCAAAAGGTTGAGATTGCGTTATAAATATAATCTATAATCAAATAACAGGGGTAAAAGTTTTTTAAAAGAGATAAATTTTTGAAACATCGTTCGCATACAGGCACTATAAGGTCAGCCGGCCACTGAAATTGCGCCGTTCTAATCCTGTCATCCTTAAATCCTGAAAATCTTAGTTCTTTTTCGCCGAGTTCAATAACTGGTAACCTATCAGCTCCTCCCAGCGGGCGCCGGCGGGGCGGTAATAAACTAATAACTGGTAATCGTTTTCTGTTTCAAAATGACTGCCTTCCAACGCTGTATAGTCGGCTTTGCCGGCTTTATCAACCCAAACATAGGTGTAATCATAAACGCCTTGCTTTAAAAACAGGCTCGCCGCAAATTTACCACTTGCCGGGTCGAAATGCATTTTGCTGTTGTCGTCAAGCCGGTAATCGTTAAATTGTCCTGCTATATAGGGGGTCCCTTCGTCCGGCGACCTTTTTGTACTTAGGGTAAAATACATATGGGCGTAATCGGCATCTGTGCGCGGATCGACGCCATCCTGGTTTAATACATAAAAACGGCCGTTCAGGTCATATTGAAACGAGTAGGCGGGTTGTCCCAGGTCGGGGTCGGTCAGCAGCAGCACGGTGTTCGATGTATCGCCCCGTATAATGCGCAATATATGTTCGGAGTTTAATTTCAGCGACCTGGTATCGAAATGCCTGAATTCATTTCCGGCGGGGAAATCATTTTGTGTGACATCGCTGAATACGAGCTGCGTGCCACGGATATAAGTTGGCTCGGTATTCAGTATCGAGGTTTCGCTCCGGGCATTTTGCATAATTACGGTACGTATTTCGGCGCCTGGGTTTTGAACCTTTAACGCCCCATAGTTGAGTGTGAAATTGATCTTTTGGTTTGTTTGCCGCGTGGAATTATCATTCGATGGGACAATTTCAGCGCTGATGCCGATCTTCGGGCTTACCACATATAACCGTCGCGTTAAAACCAGTTTCGACTGATCGCCATCCTCATAAACCTTTAAAACATAATTTCCCGGGATTTTTGGCGCGATATTTTCATTGGGAAGCCGTAGCTGGTAGTGCGTGTATTTTTGCAGTGTGGTAGTCGAATAACTGTAATCGGTGATCTTGTCGTCGCTATAACTCTTCAGGTAATCAGATGTCGATAAGTTGGAAGAATTCCAGTTGGCATCGCAATGTTCAATGGTATAGGAGTAATTTTGCGTGCCGCCGCGCAGGTTGTCAAATGCCAGCAATACCTTTTCGGGAGAGCCAAGGGTAATTATAGGAAACGAGGCAGGCTTTTTCGCATTATAAAACTCAACGCTTTTTATTTCAGGACGAAAAACCTGGTTTTCATAGGGAGATTGGGCGAACGAGGATGCACTAAATAAAAGCAACAGCATTAAAAAAACAATGTCATTTCGACGAGGAACGAGGAGCAACCTTTTCGAACATGCAAAGCAGACAATGCAAAGTTCGAAAAGTTTTCTCAATATCGTTCGAAATGACATAGATATTTGGATGTCACTATGGGTACGAGGAACGAGGCGATCTTTGCACAGGACAGTACGACGTTGAATGTCGCTTAGGCTTAGTTCAGAGATTGCTTCGTGCCTGGCTATCTTCATTTGTTTATGATTCGAGTTCCATGATTTGTTCGGCCAAAGCTTCCCATTTCAACTGTATATGCCCTAAATCTAACTTCTTTAGCTCGTATTTATTATTGATCTCTTTCAATTTAGCCTGGTCATGATATAAATTCTCATCGCCAAGCTGCGTCTCCAATTCTTTTATCGCACCCTCCAGCTCCGTGATCTGTTCTTCCATCCTGGCGAGGTCCTGGTTCAGCTTTTTTAGCTGCTGATGTTTATTTTCCGAATGTTGTTTAACAGGGGCGGCCTCTTTTTTTTCTTCTTTTTTGGGCTGAGGGGCCGGGGGCGGCGTGTTTTTTTGCTGCAGCTTGCGTTTGGCAAACCATTCGTCAAATTCGGCATAAGTACCGGGGTATTGTTTTATCTGGTGATCTTCAATGAACCATATTTTATTGGCCACGTTATCAAGAAAATAACGATCGTGCGATACCACTATAAAAGTGCCTTCATATTGCTGCAAAGCCTGCACCAAAATGTTTACCGACTGTATATCAAGGTGGTTGGTTGGCTCATCCAGTACCAGGAAGTTCGCATCGGCGGTAAGTGCTTTGGCCAGGGCCACCCGCGATTTTTCTCCTCCCGATAATACTTTTATCTTTTTAAATACATCGTCCCCGGTAAATAAAAATGAACCGAGGATAGTCCTGAGCTCAGTTTCGGTATGCTTTGGCGCGAACGACTGCAACTCCTGCAAAGCCGTATTTTCAAGATGCAGGGCCTCCAGCTGGTGTTGGGCAAAAAAGGTTTGAGTTACATTATGGCCGGTTTCGCTTTTACCCGTAAAATCGTGATCAGCCCCCGCGATGATGCGGAGCAAGGTTGATTTACCCTTGCCATTGGCGCCGATCAGGGCAATCTTGTCGCCCTTTTCAATAACAGCTTCTGTATCTTTTAAAATCTCTATGCCCGGATATTTTTTGCTGACGTGCTGCAAGGTCACCACATGACGGCCGGATTGTTTTGAAAAACGGAAGCTGAAATTTACGGTAGGGTTATCATCATCCACGTCATCCACGCGCTCCAGCTTGTCAAGGGCCTTTATCCGCGACTGCGCCATTTTTGCCTTCGACGCTTTTGCCCTGAAACGTTCTATCAGACGCTCTTCCTGTTTTATTTTCGATTGCTGGTTCTTAAATTCCCCCCGCTGGATTTCTTCCCTCAAGGCTTTTTCCTCCAGGTAAAAAGAATAGTTGCCGGCATAAACGGTGAGCTTGCCTTTGCGCACTTCGACGGTGCGGTTTATTACGCGATCGAGGAACCATCTGTCGTGCGATACGATTACCACCGCGCCTTCAAAAGCTTTGAGGTATTCTTCGAGCCATTGTATTGACGGTAAATCGAGGTGGTTGGTAGGCTCATCGAGCAATAAAATATCAGGCGCCTGCAGTAATATTTTTGCCAACATCACCCTCATCCGCCAGCCGCCCGAGAATTCACTCAGCTTACGGTGGGTATCCGGTTCGCTAAACCCTAGTCCGGCCAAAATTTCGTGCGCCTTGTATTCAATATTGTAGCCATCCAGCAACTCAAATTCATGTTGTTTGTCGCTCAGCTTGTGCAGCAAGTCTTCGGTATATTCTGTTTCCAGTTTTTGGAGCAGGTTTTCTATTTCATCATGCAGCTGGTTCTGGCGTTCAAAGGCCTCCATGGCTACATGCAGGATATTTTTATCGGAAGAGTAGGAGAGCAGGTCCTGGTTAAGATAACCAATCGTAATATCCTTAGCCATGGATATAGTGCCCGAGGTGGGCGTATAATCTCCGACAATAATTTTTAAAAGGGTGGTTTTACCGGTACCGTTTGCCCCGATAAGGCCAATTTTTTCACCGGGTTTTATATGCCAGTTTGCTTCATCATATAAGGCGCGCGCACCGATCTCGAACGTGAGGTTATTAATAGCGATCATTTCGGGCGCAAAGGTACGATTTTGAGGTGAAAGCGGAAAGCTTAAAGCGGAAAGCAAAAAGCCTGGAACGAAAAAAAACTTTCCAACTTAGCCTTTTTGTTTTCAGCTAATCAAGCGTGAAGTAAAAAGCTTTCTGCTTTCAGCTTTTTGCTTTCAGCTTATCACGCTCATCCACGCTTCTGCCATCAATGCTTCACCAGCTACAGAAGGGTGAACACCATCAAGGTTCCAGTAGGAACCAGGGGCGGATTCAAGGGCTTTATCAAAAACAGACTGCAGGGGCACAAATGCGGCGTTATATTCGTTGGCTATATCGCGTGCGGCCTTTCTGAACAAATCGAAGGTGGGATACCATTTATCATCAACAGCTTTAACACCCTTTACCGCGAAGGGTTCACAGATAACAAGTTTCAGGTTAGGTAATGCCTGTTTTGTGCGATTGAGCAGTTTGTGGTAATCGGTTATATAAGTTTCTCTAGTGCCGGTGTATCCGTTTGTGAGCGTATGCCAAAAATCGTTCACGCCAATGTGGATGCTTAAGACATTTGGTTTTAAAGCCAGGCAATCGGCGTCCCACCGGTCGGCTAATTGAAATACTTTATTGCCGCTAACGCCCTTGTTATAGATCTGCAGATTTTTTGACGGATATTTCAACAACAGATGCCCGGCAGTTAGCAGCACGTATCCCGAGCCCAGCGCATTGGTACTGTTTGCCTGTGTTGCCGAATAATTGCGCCCCCAATCGGTAATAGAATCGCCCTGGAAGAGGATGACATCATCTTTACTTAAACCGATCTTCTTAATATTTTGCCCGGCAAAAGCCGCGGAAACAATTTCAGGTAATGTTAAGGTTGCAAGCGTGCCAATTGACGCACTTTTTATAAAACTACGGCGGGTGTTAGAGTTCATAGTTGATGGTTCATAGTTCATGGCCGAAAGACAAAGTTCACGGGTTGTTTCAATTTGTTTTATCCGGCTTCCGGGAACGGCTAATATAGATATTTTACATGATGAACTGCACGCGAAAACGGAGGTCACTAATTTTTTACTTTGACTGTGAATCATCAATTATGAACTATCAACAATTATATCTAATTTGCTTTTCCAATTATAAATTCACCAGACATGAAAAATAACCTTTCTCAAAATGGTGCTGACGCGTCATGCCCTAATGATGTAAAATCGCCAGCCGTTCAAAACAGTCCTTCTAAAATTGATCGCCGTAAATTCGTTAAAGTTGCAGCAACTGGCGCCCTGGCGTTTAGTGTTGTTCCGCGGCATGTGCTCGGTGGCAAGCACTTTATAGCGCCAAGCGACAAAATTACCATCGCCTACGTCGGTTGCGGGACGCAGGGAATAAGGGAAATGCTGCGGCTTTTGCCGGTGCCTGGATTCCAGGTAACTGCGGTGTGCGACCCTAACAGGTATGCAGTTGGCTACAGGGATTGGTCGAAGAACGAGATAAGGGATAACATACGGACAACGATCGGCAAACCGGATTGGAACCCGGGAGGAGAAAATACCATCCCGGGGGGAAGGGAAAACGGCAAGGACATTGTTGACAGCTATTACTCCAACGTGCGGGGGGGAGATAAATTTAAAGGCTGCACCGCTTATGCCGACTATCGCGAATTGCTTGAAAAGGAAAAGGACCTGGATGCGGTAAAAATAATGACACCTGACCACCTGCACGGTGTATTTGCAATGGCTGCCATGAAACGGCATAAGCATGTGTTGATGCATAAGCCAATTTCCAACCGGTTGCTGGAGGGTAAGGATGTGATTGAAATGGCCCGTGGGAGTAAAAGCATCACCCACCTGATCCCCTGGGACTCCAACGGGTCGATGGAGCAGGTGATGGCCTGGATCAATTCAGGCGCAATCGGAACGCTCAAAGAAATCCATAATTGGACAAACCGCCCGGTATGGCCGCAATACTCCACCCTTCCGGCCGAAGGTACCCCCATCCCGGAAGGCTTTGACTGGGAATTGTGGCTTGGCCCTGAAACATACCGGCCTTATTCGCCGGAGTATACCAATATGGTTTTCAGAGGCTGGTACGATTTCGGCGGCGGCTCAATGGCCGACATGGGGCACTACAGCCTCTGGTCTGTTTTCGATGCCCTAAAATTGCAATCGCCAACCGTCATTGAACCCAATTTAAGTCACTTTGTAGAATTTAACGGCGTGGTTCCAAACCAGGTCCGGAATGATTTTTCTTTCCCGACCGCCAGTTCAGTCCGGTTTAAGTACCCCGCCAACGGCGACAGGCCGGCTGTTGACCTTTGCTGGTATGACGGCGGCATCAGGCCACAGCTACCAGCCGAATTGCTCGATAACAATGAGGAACTACCTGCCGAAGGGATGATGTTTGTGGGAGATAAAGACAAAATACTTGCCGGCTTCAATATTCAAAACCCGCGCCTGCTCTCGCAGAAAAAAACGGATGCCGCAAACACCCAGCCGCAACAGAGGGAAGGCGATAGAATGGCGGCTGCCTTGCAATTATTTATTGATGCCTGCAAAAGCGGGAAACAATATCCTGGCAGCTTCCGGGATGCGGAGTTCCTTACTGAAGCGGTGAATTTATATGCGGCATCGCTGAGGGCAGGCCGTTTATTGAAATACGATGCCGCCGGCAGGCAAATCACCAATTACACGGCTGCCAACAAATACCTGGCGCGTGAGTATAGGGCTGGGTGGAGCCCGGCGTCAATTTAAGTTGCCTGAAAGACGTTTTTTACCCGCATTTATTGCTTGCAAAAGAGAGGGTCGACCAGCAAAGTCCCAACCGAAGGTCGGGACTTCGCTGGTAACCGCTCTCTACAACATAGAGAGGAAAAAAGAAGAACCGCAGCCCCCCTCTTTGCGCAGCAGAGAGGGGCGTCGGCGAAGCTCGACGGGGTGAGTCAACTACGGGATCGAGGTTATCGCCGAAGCAAAGTTCCCGAATGCATGGCGACCCGTTGACTCACCCCGACTGCGCTTCGCTGGTCGACCCTCTCTAAGGCAAACAGTAAAGAAGGTAAGACAGGTGAACACAAGATAATTTTTTTTAAAAATAACACACCATGAAAAAATTAAACAGACGGGAATTTATTGGCCAGGGCACGATTGGCTTGGGCGCTATGCTGGCATTTTCGCAAATGCCGCTCGGATCGGAAGCAAATGACGCTTTAAAATACAAGCATCCGGTCGGATTTCAGACATACCCTATAAGGGATTTAGTTGCGAAAGATTTTCCGGGCACCATGAAGATGATGGCCGGCATGGGGTATCAGTCAGTAGAAATGTGTTATCCTGTCGGGTATGCCGATGCCGGCTTTGCACCTTTGGTGAACGTGAAGCCTGCAGATCTTCGGCGCATGATAGAAGACGCCGGCCTGCATTGCCCCAGCTGCCATTACGGTATGCGGGACCTAAGCGACAACCTTGATAAAAGCATTGAATACGCCCATGGCTTGGGTTTGAGCCAGATGGTATGCCCCATGCTGGACGTACGCCAGCCCTCCGTTTCAGCATATAAAGAGGCTGCGCACAAATACAATAAAATAGCCGAAAAGATAAAAAGCGCCGGTATGCTGACGGGCCTCCATAACGAAAACCGGGAGTTTTCAATGATCGAAGGCCAACTGGTATACGACGTAATAATGAGCGAGCTGGATGGCAATTTGGTAAAAATGCAATTCCAGACATCGGTAGTTAACCTGGGCTATAAGGCCGTCACCTATTTTAACAAATACCCCGGCAGATTTATTTCGGCACATCTTTCAGATTGGACTGCCGATAAAAAGCAGGTACCCATTGGCCAGGGCGTGATCGACTGGAAAGAGTTTTTTGAAGCGGGCAAAAAAGCGGGCATCAAAAACTTCTTTGTCGAAATGAAATTAGAGAATTATAAAGATAGCGCAAGTTATCTCCATGGGCTTTTAGGTTAAGCCACCGGCGATTTTGGGTGTTTATATTCAATTCGAAGTTTTCCAGACTTGGTTTATAATTTTTCGGATCGTCTATGCTAAGGATCACGAACCCTCAACTATGAACCAAAAAAACTAACTTCGCAGCCATGTATTTTTTAATAAAGCCGATACTTTTCCAGTTCGATCCCGAAAAGGTCCACCATTTTGTTACGGCGGGCCTCAGGCGGGTCAACCGTTTTCCGGGTGGCGCGGCGCTAAGCCGGTCGGTGTGGGATTTCGAAGACAAAAGGCTGGAAAGAGATGTTTTCGGCCTTCATTTCAGGAACCCGGTGGGACTTGCTGCGGGCTTTGATAAAAATGCAGAGATGATGGGCGAAATGGCAAACCTGGGCTTTGGTTTTGTGGAAATTGGTACCGTAACGCCCCTGCCGCAGCCAGGCAATCCTAAACCCCGCATGTTCAGGCTGCCTGACGATGCCGGACTGATCAACAGGATGGGCTTTAATAATTTGGGTGTTGATGTAGTTGCAGAGCGATTGGCAGCTTTCCGAAGAAATGCAAAGGGAGGGCAAAAGAACCTAATTATCGGCGGCAATATCGGCAAAAACAAAAACACTCCTAACGAGGATGCTGTAAGCGACTACATTAAGTGTTTCGACCGTTTATTTGGCGTGGTTGATTATTTCGTCGTAAATGTAAGTTCGCCAAATACTCCCGGCTTACGGGAACTCCAGGAAAAGGAGCCATTAATGCATCTTTTGAATACGCTGCAACAACGCAACTTAAAAAACGGCATCAGCAGGCCTATCTTACTAAAAATAGCCCCCGACCTTACCAACGAACAACTGGATGATATTGTGGAAATAGTACGGCAAACAGGCATCGCCGGCATTATTGCTACCAATACCACCATTAATAGGTACGGGCTGGTATCAAAGGATGCTTTAAAAAATGAAACAGGCGGCTTAAGCGGCAGGCCCTTAGCAAAACGCGCCACTGAAGTTATCAGCTATCTTTCAAAAAAATCAAATGGCGCCTTTCCCATAATTGGCGTGGGAGGGATACATTCCGCAGAAGATGCCATCGAAAAATTAAAAGCAGGCGCCTCGCTTATTCAGCTTTATACGGGGTTTATTTATGAGGGGCCGGGGCTGATAAAAAGGATAAATAAGAAAATATTGATCACAGATTTTAACTGAATGCACGGATTACAAAGAATTTTTAATCAACGAAATCCAAAAATCATTAAAATCAACGGTTCAGATTGTAGCTATAAAAAAATCCCGCCGGCAAAAAAGCCAACAGGATTTAAAGTCATGAATTTCAAATTCTCCCCTTCAGGGGAGATTTAGAGGGGTTTAATATTATTTTGCAGCGATGGCTTTTGCCAATGCTTCGTTGTTCTTAGCTATCTGGCTGTGCTTCGGCTCAGCGCTGCGGCTTCCTGCCTCTAAATTTGTAGCCAGCTTCAAAAACTGTACCTCTAAACGCGAAGTAGTTTTGTTTTTTCTATCTTTTCTTTTTAAACGGGTAACGCCCATGGTATTTTAATTTTTAATGTTTTAATCCTTCGAGGTCGGGAGCGGATTCGAACCGCTGTAAAAGGTTTTGCAGACCTCTGCCTAGCCACTCGGCCACCCGACCATTTTTCAAGGCTGCAAAAATAGCAATTATTTATTGGCTCCCAACTTTATTTATTCGAATTTCTGCTTATTTCCGAACAAAATATTGCCGCCGCAATGGCAACGTTTAACGATTCGGCTTTTCCAGCACGAGGTATTGTTACGGCTTTGCCAATCAAACGGCTAATTTCCGGGCGGATACCATTTCCTTCGTTGCCCAAAACTATCAAACCCTCGCTGCCAAAATTGGCAGCATAAATATTTTCACCATCCAGCATCGCGCCAAAAGCTGGCAAGCCCGTTTGCTGCAGAACGGCAGCAATGTTGGTGTAATATACATTCATCCGCGAAAGCGAGCCCATGCTGGATTGTACCACCTTTGGGTTATACACATCGACTGTGTCTTCAGAGCAAATGATGTCGCTTATCCCGAACCAGTCGGCGGTGCGTATAATAGTGCCCATATTCCCGGGGTCCTGCAGGCCGTCCAAAACTAACGAGAACTTTTGCCTGAGGTTAGTGTTACTAAGCTGAGGCCAATTGGGTATTTTAACAAGCGCTAAAATTTCCTGCGGCGTTTTTAAACTACTGATCTTTTGGAAGTCTGTAACAGAAGTTTCACATAAGTTCATTTTTTGGGATAATTTCAGCACTTTTGAGTCGAATGAAGCGGTATGGTAAATAGCTTCGACCTGGTACGTAGAATTAATAAATTCGATAACCGATTTATAACCTTCAACCAAAAATAAGCCATGTTCAAGACGGTCTTTTTTATGTTGCAGGGATTTTAGAAAACTGATTTGAGATTTTGAAAGCATATAATATACCCGGTAGTTCCCGTATTACAATATTAAGTATTCTTCTGGTCTTTATCGGGTCAGGCTGCAGTTTAACCCGCCGGCTTAAGGATAATGAAGCCCTGGTGCGTAAAATAACGATAAAAGGCGTCGACAAAGAATTTGCAGAGGCGGCAGTAAATTATGTTGACAAAGAACAGCAGCCCAATAATGTGGTAAACCTGCAGTTTTACTACCTGTTTAGCAAAAACGGCAAACGGGATATCGGCGAACCACCCGCCATTTTGGATAGTAACCTTGTAGAGTTTTCGCGGGTGCAAATTGAGCGTTTTTTACAAAACAAAGGCTATTTAAAAGCAAAGGTTACCGACTCCATAAAGATAAAAAAGAAAAGAGCTGAGCTGATTTTTTCAGCGGTTGAAGGCCCTATGTTCAGGATTCGTAAGCTGCAGGACAGTATTGCTGATAAAAAAGTGCGGGATCTGTACAGGGTAAACAGGCGGCGGTTTTCGCACGTACAACCCGGCGGCCGCTTTGATACCGATAGTTTAGCCTATGACCGTGACGAGTTTTACGCGATCATGAAACGAAACGGTTATTACGATTTTTATCGCCAGTACATCAACTTCACGTACGACTCTACCTTCAGAAACAGCGTGGTGGATGTTAAAATGATCATCGACAATCCTCCGGGCAAGTCTTCCCACCAGGTGTATAAAATTAATAATACATTAATAACTATTGCCAACAGCGCCGGAAGGACACCCGGTAAGGCCGATACGCTGCAGGTTGATTCGCAATTCAGGTATGTAGATTTTTCGCATAAATTTGTTCCGAGAACGGTGATTGATTATGATTATCAACGTAAAGGTCAATTGTATGACATTGATAAGCAAACGCTTACAACATCCCGGTTGTCGGAGCTGAATGTTTTTAGAAATGTGCCGAACCCAACCTATATTAAACTGCCGGACAGCTCAAACCGGCTAAATACAAGGATAGACATTGTACCGTTAAAGCAGTTTTCGAATCGGGTTGAAGCGGAATTCCTGTTTAACTCAGGGCAGTACGGGTATAACTTTGGGAACACATTTACCGACCGTAACGTGTTTAAAAACGCTGCCATATTACAGGTGAAGTTCAATTGGAGCGTACTGTATGACAAAGGCAGCAGCCTGGGCAACCCTACCGGGATAGAAAACCAGGATTTGCGGGTGGGCGCCAACCTGATCTACCCGCGCACGATAACACCCTTTAAACTGCCTATTTTGGGCAAATATGGCGTACCGCATACTACGTTTTCAACCAATTACCAGCTGTTTTACGAGCAAGGACTGGTTCAACGAACAAGCTTTATTAACTCAGTTACTTATGATTTTGCCGAAACGGCCCAAAAAACGCATAGCGTAACCCCTGTTTACATTGAGTTTTCGCGCGGCGTTATCAATCCTGTCGCAAATCGCGAGCTTTTATCGAAAAATTTATTTGCGTACAGTTACCTGATAGGCCGCACGGTATATACAACGGGCAGCCAGTATACCTATCAATACAACGCGATCGCCTTAAATACCTATGCAAATTTTGTTTATTTCAGGGGCTCGCTTGATGTAGGCGGCAATACCTTAGCGTTATTAAGCAACCTTTTTAATACGAAAAGAGATAGCCTGGGCGAGCGGACATTTGCCGGCCGGCCGTTTTCACAATATGCAAAAGCCGAAACTGATTTCAGGGTTTATCATAGCCTGGGAGGAGAGCGCCAGTTCATATTCCGGCTGAACCCCGGCATCGGGATTCCTTACGGCAACAGCGCGCAACTCAGGTTTAAGGACAGTGTTTACTCGGGCGGTTTGATATTCGAAAAAAACTTTTATGCCGGCGGCGCCAATGATATGCGTGCCTGGCTGCCGCGTACGTTAGGGCCAGGGAAATTTAACCGGGCGGTATTTTACGGCCCGCCCGGCTTGAATGGCAAACCATCGCGCGGCGACTCATTGCGCACACGTTTAAAATACCTCGACCAGTTTGGAGAAATAAAGATCATATCGAACCTGGAATACCGATATAAGCTTATGGATAATTTCTTCGGGTCAAAACTAAAAGGGGCGGTATTTGTCGATGCAGGAAATATATGGCGGCTGCATGCGCAGCCGGACGCGCCAAATGTCCAGTTTAGTTTCAATAATCTTTTGCCTGCTACTGCTATCGATATTGGCACAGGTTTAAGATTCGATCTTGCATTTTTCGTTTTCAGGCTCGATGCCGCCTTTAAATTTAAGGACCCACAGTTTGAGGGCGCTGATCAATGGGTGCTCATTAATCACTTTAACGAGCTTTTTCATACCGGGCCGTTTAAAACTGCCTACCGGATAAACAACAGCGGCGACACCTATAATTTTATGCAGCTTAACTTTGGAATTGGAATGCCGTTTTAAATGAGCCTAAAGCGGAAAGGCTAAAGCTAAAAGCTTTTGGTATTTGAGACAGGCTTTCAGCTTTGAGCTTTTTGCTTTCAGCTAAGAAACTATAAAGCCTCCTCACACTCGCTGTTCGGAGGCTTTAACCTAAACCTTATCACAAAAGGCGGGGAGAACCCGCCATATGAAGTGACAAATATAGACGAATATTTTGATTTTTACAATTTTCGTGTAAAAAGGACGCATTGAATTTAAAATATTTTTTTAAACCCTTATTATTCCTGTTAAAAGCATATTTTTTGAAAAAAAGCGGTTTTGAAAAATATGTAAATTTTCCTTCTAAACCGTTTTAACAAGTTAGGTTTTTATTTATCGGATATCCCGGAGCAAGCTAACGCGAGTAGTTTTTGCTTAAAACACGCTCTTCAGCCCGTCGATTATACTTTGAAAAAACGTTGGAATACTAAGGCCGTTGTGATAATTGAAGAACATGAAAATACAGAAGATGATGATGGCAATGATGATAAACCGTTTAAACATATACGCCAGTAAAATAAGGGCGCAGGGGATAGCAAGCAGCAGCACCCAACTTATGTGAAATACATTTAACTTATCATTCCTGAAAATATAGTATAATGAGGAGTGAGTGCCGCTCTCATTTTGATGCCTGGCATATAAAAAGGTCGACCGTTCTATCTTGTGCCGGTAAAAGGCTGTCCCTTTATCAAATTTAAGTGTATCGTCGAAGCCGTTGATCGTAAAAGTGAATGTGCCGTTCACATTTTCGCGTATGTTTCCGGCTGAGTCGGTGGCTATAATAGCAACTTCGTCTTTGGCAAAAGGATTTTCTTTTATTAAAAAATGGTTAATGGCTATGGTATCGCCAAAAAGCAGGTTTGTGGAAGCAGTTATTAAACAAAAAGCTATAATTATTTTTTTCATGTATGATAATGCTTTTACACTGCCGTAAAAATAACGATTTTAAAATAAGGCTTTAAGAAATATTCCGTCCGAATACTCATTTGCCCGTAAAAGACCCGTTCAATAAACCTGCATCGGAATAACAGTAAATAACGAGCTTTATTTTTTAGGCTGAGGATTAAACAAACGATTTACAATTGTTCCCGTCAGCTCTTTAATGTAAACATTCCAACCGGCCATAACGCCTGCATCGGGAATAAAATCAGTTATCGATGTTTGCTCGTTTCCCGCCATATAATTACAGGGATAAGGAACAACCGCCATCTTTTGTTTTCTAAAAATACCCAGGGAACGGCGCATATGAAAGGCCGAGGTAACTAATAAATAGGGCGGCGCTAAATGATCGTGTTCCAGCAAACGTTTTGAAAAGGCCGCATTTTCGAGCGTATTGCGGCTGCGGTCTTCAATAAGCACGCAACTGTCAGGGACTTTAAAAAGCTTTAGCTGTGTTTTTACCCAATCCGCTTCCTCAAATTTATCAGGAAAGAGGCTGCCGTTTCCTCCGGACACAAGTATGTGCGATACCTTTCCCGTTGAAAACAACTTTACCGCCTGGACGAACCGGTCGGCGGCATAATTAAAATACCCGTTTCCCTTGGCATCTTCGCCCGAAAATCCTCCTAAAACAATTGCACAGCTGTAAACACTATCTGTTAGCGGGACCGGTGCAACGTTCCACTTATTGGCGAACCGGTTGAATAAAAACGGGTTTGAGAATACCAGCAATATGGCAGCGGAAATAAGTAAAAAGCGACGTTTAAGGAGCGGCCTTTTTACTGTTAAGCCCGCAATGAAAAAAGCCAGGAACCATATGAACGGAAATATGAGCAGCAGCAAGACTTTTGAAAGGACAAAATACATACAGGTTTAATTTAGGATAAAAATAGTTTTTTCTCCTGAAAAAGAGTCAAGAATCGCGGGCAGGCAGTCAGAAAACGCAGGAAGGGAAAAAATATGTCCTATCTTTTACTACCGGGATGTTGATTCTTTGGCCTGCCCCCGTTAAAGTAAAATCAAGCTTGATTCGTCTTCTTTAATAGCGAATAAATTAAGGAATGACCAACAGATCCAACAATATAATTAGTGCCGTAAGCGATTATGGCAAAGGGCTTTTTAACTTTATAAGGGGAAAGGTTGGTACTGAAGCCGATGCAGAAGATATTTTGCAGGATGTTTGGTACCAATTGAGCAATATTGACGATACGGATGAGATTGAGCAGATGCGTGGCTGGCTGTTCAAAGTGGCACGAAATAAAATAATTGATAAAAGCCGGAAAAAAACGGAGCAACTGGTTGAGGATTTTGTTTATGACGAGGATTACGAAACGCTTGATTTTGCTGATATTTTGCTGGCAGATGAAAATGATCCTGAAATGGTATTTATAAAAAATGTATTTTGGGATGAATTTTTCGCTGCGTTAGATGAATTACCTGAAAGTCAGCGCCGGGTTTTTGTTTGGAATGAACTGGAGGATAAAACGCTGCAGCAGATTGCGGATGAAACCGGTGAAAAGTTAAAAACCATTATATCGCGTAAGGGTTATGCTGTTAAACATTTACGCAACCGCCTGGAAACTTTGTATAATGAATTTTTAGATTATTAGCTATGCCCAACGATAAAAGGATGCCCGGAATAATAACAAAAAAGATATTATACGGGCTTTTTTTTATCGCCGCGATCTTGCTTTTAGCGGCAGGAACGTTGTTTTTGTGGAATGAGTTTTTGCCGCGGCTTATACACGCGCCCGCAATTAACTACTGGCAGGCCCTTGGATTATTAATACTTTCCCGCATTTTATTTGGTAGCTTCCGTTTTGGCGGATTTGGTTGGCAACGCAGCAAGGCAAGCTTTTTGAACGAAGAAGACCGGGCGGCATTTAAAGAAGAGTGGCGAAAAAGGTGCGAGCAGCACGGCATGAAAGATTGATTTTTCATGCCGCCGGGTTTACCAAACTTCTTATTTGATTATTTTAGCGCTTCACAAAAAAATCATTTTCCTTAAAGTAATTTCCAGTTTGCAACGTCATCCCCTTTAGAAAGGCATTAAAGCCGGACTTAAAAAAAGACAAACAAATGTTTAGAAATTATCATTCTGCAAGAGGCGCACAAGGCTGCGGCCCTGCACACGGAAAATACGGCCATTTCAGGGGCGAACACTTTCGCCGGCCAAAATATAACCTCCCGATAAATATTGCTGACAACGAAACCAATTTCGAGGTTTATGTTTATGCCCTGGGATACGCCAAAGAAAATATAAAAATATCGGTACAGGACGATACATTATATATCAGCGGCACCCGCACTGTTGATGAAGAAAATCTCCCAAATTTCAGCAAGCAGGAATATCCTATAAAATCATTCGAAAGGATGTTAAACTTAAACGGGCAGGTGGATACAAGCGCGATCAGTGCGAAACAGGAAGACGGCGTACTGATTATCACACTGCCAAAAAATGCTGCCGCCCAACAGCCTTCACAGGAAATCCCGGTGAGTTAATTTGTGTTGAAGAGGTTGTAGTGGTTGTAAGGGGTAAAAGTGGTTGTAAAGGTTAAAGAGGTTTCAGTGGTTGTAAGGGTTCTAGCGGGCTTAACCTGCAATCTTCACAATCGCTAAACAATGCTAATACCAATGATATATAAATCCTTCATCCTCATATCCTTTGCAACCACTACAACTTTGCAACTACTACAACCTTTACAACACTTGACCCATATACCATTTCGGTCAGATGGTAAATTTTACAATTTAATGTTTTTGGATTTACCGGATTTGTTTTATTTTCGTATGTAACAAAACTATTGCATTTAGAAGTGCAACCCTTTGATCTTGTCTTTACCCTAATGAGAAAAAAGATTTTGTTTATCGTGGGTTCAATGAACCAAACCTGGCAAATGCACAAAATTGCCAGTGAACTCGAAGAATATGATTGCTGGTTCAGCCAGTTTTTCACCGATCTTAAATGGGCAAATGCGCTCATAAAATACACCTCAATGTTTAAAGGCACTATATTTTCGGGGCAGTTTAAAGAAAATTCCGAAAAGTATTTGATAGCAAAAGGCCTGCAAATTGATTACCAGGCAAAGAAGAACAAATACGATCTGATTGTTTATTGCTCTGATCTTCACATCCCAAAGCGTATGCGCCAAACAAAAATTGTTTGGGTGCAGGAGGGGATGACAGATAAATTTACGGTATTAAGCAAAATTGTAAAAGCGCTGAAACTTGAGCCCGGGTTTAGCGGCGGAACATCCTTAAACGGTACCTCGAATATTTGCGATGTTTATTGTGCTGGCTCGGAAGGGTATAAAGACCAGTTTACAAAACTTGGCACCGATAGAAATAAAATTATTGTTACGGGTATACCTAATTATGATAACGTAGCGCAATTCCTGGACAACGATTTTCCTTATAAGGACTATGTAATGGTAGCCACCACTGATATGCGCGAGACTTTCAGGTACGAGAACCGGCCTGCGTTTATCAGGAAGGCGGTAAAAATAGCCGATGGCAGAAAGCTGCTGTTTAAACTTCACCCTAACGAAAAATTTGAACGGGCGGAAAGAGAGATCAAAAAATATGCCCCGGTAGGGACACTGATTTACCGCACAGGCAATACTAACCACATGATAGCTAATTGCGCCGAATTGATCACCCAATACTCAACCGTGGTTTATGTAGGCCTGGCGCTTGGCAAAAAGGTACATTCATACTTCGACCTTGAAGAATTAAAACGCCTTGCGCCGGTCCAAAATGGCGGGACATCAGCTGCTAAAATAGCCGAAATTTGCAGAGGTATTTTACATGCCCATGGAGAAGATATCGCTGCCGTTAAAGAGTACCGCGAGCTTGAACAGGGGGTGTAGGGAGCGAGTCATTAAGTCATTGGGTCATTAGGTCATTGGATATTTGCTCATTACAACTCATAGCAACCTTTACAACACTTCCAACCTACTACAACTTGTTACAACCTTTACAACTTCCCGCAACCTAACGGTGGCCTAAAACATTGCCTGCTTTGTCCATTTCGAGAAAGGGGTTATAGGCTATTTCCCAGAGGTTACCCTCAATATCGGCGACATAACCGCTGTAACCTCCCCACGAGGTTTTGTGTGGCGCTTTAATTATTTTTACGCCGCGGCCCTGCAAAATTTTAAATGCATCGTCAACTTCCTTGTCGGATCTATAATTAATTGCCAATGTAAATCTTTTGAAACCTGCGCCGTCCTGCGGTACCCCGGCGTCCGCCGCCAATTCACCGGCAGGGAAAAAAGACAGGATGAAACCGTTTAATTTGAAGAATAATATGCCATCTTGTTTTAACGGCGTCCAGTTAAACTTATCCACATAAAATTGCTTCAGTTTATTGAGGTCCTTTGCACCAATTGTAATAAAAGTAAGCCGCTGCTCCATAATTTGATTTGTTTTTGTGGTTGAATCGACATCGCCGCTTTGTGCATGAATTTTATATACAATGCCAAAAACCAGCAACATCGTAATTAATTTTTTCATTTTTTATTTAGTTGATACGGCAAAGGTAACCGGCGCGGTGGACCCGTACTTTGGAAAAAAGCGACAAAATTACAATTGGGTTGGAGAGGCGCCTGTGTACTTTTTTATCTCGTTGGTGAGATGGGAATGATCATAATAACCGCTTTCAAAGGCTATCTCCAGCAAGCTTTTGCCGGTAACATTCTCCTTTATTTTTTGGAGGGTTGACTGATAGCGAACCAGGTTAATAAATTCTTTCGGACTGATGCCCATCTGCTGGTTAAACGCCCTTTCTAACTGCCGGATGGTGGTAAAATACTTTTGAGCCAGTGTATTAACGCTTAGCTGGCCGCCGTAATTTTGAATATCGGTAACGATGGGAAAAATGGAACGTTTGGGTTGTGACAGTTTTTTCAAAAAGAAATCGTCGAGGTAAGCAGTTGAATATTTTACCGTGCTTTGAATGTCGGGAGATCGTATTTTCGAAAATTCGATGGTTTGATCGGCGAGCTTATATAGATCCGGGTATTCATAAAAAACAGTAAAAGCTGCGGGTTTAAAGCGAATACCCAAAAGCCTGGTTTCGGGCAGCATAGCTGTTTCCTTAAAACGGGTCATCGTCCCAACCAGGTAGGCCTGTTCGCTTTTTAGCAGGTAGGTATTGCTCTCGGTCTGGCAATCGGGGCCAAGGTTAAAGATGATATCGATACAGCCGTCCGGCAATATTTTTTCAATTTTCAAGCCCTGATCATCGCCTTGTGCAGTCCAATAGGCATCGATATACGGTCTTAACGCCGGGTGCGGATCAAATTGACGGTATATCATATTGTGTTAACTATTATAAAATTAACGTTTTGCAGACTGAAAAGCAATATGATATGGTAGAGACGCGATGCATCGCGTCTCTACCTGAGGTGCATTGTGTATTATAGATCAATCACTAAACCCCGTATCCCTTAACCTGATATAATCATCGAGGGTATGTACATTCAAGCCTTTATCCCGCATCTTCTTAATAAACTCAGCGTTTACGCCATGATCGCGCAATTCCTGCGCTTTATCCAGGGAAAGGTCTTTAAATCCTAATTCGCTGATGCTCTTTATAAATTCAGGGTTTACCCCATGGTCGCGCAGTTCCTGCGCTTTATCAAGGGTTATATCTTTGTAACCCATATTTTGAATGCTGCTGATAAATTCAGGATTTACACCATGGTCCCGCAGATCAGTTGCCTTGTCGAGGGAGATATTTTCATATCCCATTTTTTGGATGCTGGTGATAAATTCGGGCGTAACGCCATGATCGCGCAGCTCCAATGCTTTATCAAGGGGAATATTCTGCTTGTATCCCATCTGGTGAAAGCTGTTGACAAAGCGGGCTTGTACGCCGTGCTCACGCAGTTCAACTACTTTATCAAGCGATGGGTGGCCCCAGCTTTCTGTTTTAAAAAGCTCAAAATAATCTTCCATTACTTTACGGTTCAAATCCTGCTGGGCAAGGTCTTTCAACTGGTTGTTTGAAATACTGCCGTAACCGTTCGATTTCATGAATTCAAAGTAGTTCTTATTAATATCGGTAAAGAAAATATTCAGCATTAATTCTTTGTCGAGCGTCGAGTAGCCCTTTTGCTCCAGGTAGCTTTTAAAAGATGGATTTTCTGCGAAAGTATAAAAGCCATGCCCTTTGCCGCCTTCGAATACACCCTTAAATGTTACTGTGCCGGCTTCCCTGGTTACATTGAAAGTGCCTTCATCGGCCCCAGGTAAGGTGCCCAGTTCGGATAAAGTAAACCTTCTTCCGGTATTCCAGTCTTCGCCTGTGAATTGGATATAAACCTTCTCATTTTCTATATAAGCATTCCATGTGCCAGGCACATGGCTCCAGCTATGGTTGCCCCGGTCTTCGTGATTTTTGACGGCTACTTTTGCTTTAACTTTAACTTTTTGCTGCGATAGGGCAGGCCCTGCAAACGTTGCGAACAGCAGGGCAACTGATAAGCCGGTAATTAATATTTTTTTCATGATTGTTTTATAATCGTTCCGGTTTGTCGTTTCGAACTAAGCATCCCGCCGGGTATAGCCGAAAAGTTTTCTCCTCGTACCTCGTCGAAATGACATGATTTTTTACAAGTACTTTGTTTTTTCTAAACTCTAATCACCAATCTCTTTAATCACTCTCATTAAAAGCGCTCTTCAACCTGATATATTTCCTTATATCCGTCGACTTAAACCCTTTTTCTTGCATCGAGGCCACATATTCAGGTGTAACGCCGGTTGATTTCAGTGCGGGCAGCTCATTTAAGGGGATGTCGTTAAAACCGAGCTTTTTGAAGCCATTGATGTAGGCTGGGGTAATATCCATTGATTTTAGCGGGATAAGGCTGTGTATAGCAATATCTTTGTAACCTATGTCTTCAAAGCCCTTGATATATTCTGGTGTAATGTCCTGCGATTTTAAAGCCACAAGGTCATGGGCGGGGATGTGTTTATAGCCTGCGGCTTCGAAGCTTTTGATATAGGCCCCGTCGATGTTCATTGACTTTAATGCAATTAGATCGTGCACGGGAATATCTTTATAACCAAGGTCCATAAAGCCTTTTACAAACTCAGGGGTTATTTCCATTGATTTCATGGCGGTGAGGTCATGGTAGGGGATGTTATTATACCCAACTGCTTTGAAAGAGTTTACGTAAGCGGCATCAATATTCATTGATTTATAGGCAATTACCTGGTTAGCTGGCGGCAATTCACCTTCGCCGTTTTCACCTTTTTCTTTGCGCAGCCCTTTTATATAATCACCGGTAATATCCTGTGATTTGAATGCGATGAGCTGGTGAAAAGTGATGTCTTTATAACCTGCGCCACGGATCTCTTTAATGTAAGCGTCGGTAATGTGCATGGATTTGCCGGCCACCAGGTTGTTCGGCGTAATTTCGTTAAACCCGTTTTCACGCCACATTTTTATGTAGGGCTCATCAATTTTCATCGATGCCATCGCGATCAGGTTGTTCACGGACAGTTCTTTAAAACCGTTTCTTAAAACCATTTCAACATAGCTCTTTTTCAGGTTTACAATAAAGAAAGCAAATGACCTGCGGTCCTCATCGCCGGTAATGCCCTGGCTTTTTATATAATCGTTAAAGGCTTTATCGGCAGTAAACTTATAATGGCCATAACCCATATCACCGTCGAACTTGCCGGTGAATACAATGGTGCCGGCTTCTCTTTTTAACGAGAACTCGCCTTTTTCTTTGGGCAGGTTTGGAAACTCGCTCAGCGCAAAATCCGAACTGCTCGACCAGTTGTGCTCATCGTCACTGCTATCGCTCCTGAACTCTATCCTCACCTTATCGCCTTTTATTTCGGCAAACCAGCTGCCCTCTGTCCTGTCGTACCACACACCGCTTATATTAACGTTGGCATTAACTTCAGCATTAACTACGGGATTCACATTAGCATTTACCTCGGCATTAATAATAGGATTAATATTTGCACTGATTTCCGCATTAATAACCGGGTTAACATGTGCATTAACCGTTGAAGTGATAATGGGATGAACCGTTGCGTTAAGTGTAGCATTAATAACGGGGTTCATCGTCGTATTAATTATCGAATTAACATTCGAGGTTACAACCGGGCGCACATTTGTAGTTACTACCGGGTTAACAACGGGGTTTACATTTACCTGGCTATAAGCCGGGAAGGCACACAAGCAGATAAGGGGCAGCATAAAAGCATACTTGCGAAGGCTGCCGGTGGTTAATTTTTGGGGGTTCATAATGGTTTTTTTATGGTCATTGGTCATTAGTCATTGGTCATTAGTCATTGGTCATTGGTCATTAGTCATTAGTCATTGGTCATTAGTCATTGGTCATTGGCTCATATTGTTCTCACATTCAACCATTCACTACTCACTACTCACTACTCACTACTCACCACTCACCATTCACTTATTATCTTCGTTAAAAGCGTTTTTCAATTCAATATATTTATTAAGGTCCTGCGATTTGAAGCCTTTTTCGCGCATTTTGTTTACATACTCGGGGGTTACGCCGGTTGCTTTTAATGAGGTAGCTTCATCAAGGGTGATATTAGTATAACCTATTTTTTTAAAGCTCTCAATAAATTCGGGGGTAATGCCCATCGATTTCAATCCCGAAAAGGTATCCAGGTTAATATTCTTAAACCCTGCGTCCTGGAAACTTTTGATATAGGCAGGGGTAATGCCCAGCGCTTTTAAACCTGTTAACTCGTTATAGGGGATGTTTTTGTAACCCACGCTTTCAAAGCTTCTTGCAAATTCCGGGGTTATTCCCATTGATTTTATGGATACCAGGTCGTTTACCGAAATGTTGCCATACCCCGCTGTTTTAAAGCTTTCAGCAAATTCGGGGGTTACGCCAACGGCTTTCATGCTCACCAGTTCGCCGGCAGGGATGTTTTTATAACCCAACCTTGCAAAACCTTTTGCAAATTCCGGAGAGGCACCTACCGATTTCATCGATACCAGGTCATTTGCCGAAATATGGCCATAACCCGAAGCTTTTAAATTGGCTACGTACTCCGGCGTAACACCAACCGATTTCATGCTTACCAGCTCATCTGCGGATATGTTGTTATAGCCGATGGTCGCCAGGCTTTTTACATAAGCCGGCGTAACACCAACTGATTTCATCGATACCAGTTCGTTGGCCGGGATGTGGTTGTAACCGGCAGCTTTAAACCCTTCAATAAACTCGGGCGTTACGCCAACGGCTTTCATGCTGGTTAACTCATTTAAAGGCACATTGGTATACCCCGCTTTTTGAAGCGAGGCAATATAATTCTCGTCAACATTTAATGTCTTTACCGAAACAATGTCTTCCGCATTCATTTTTTCGGTAGTTACATGGCCGGGCTTGCCTGTTTTTGCATCCCTGCCGTGCAGGCCGGTGATGAATTTACCGGTAACGCCGGTGGCTTTGAAGCTAACCAGTTGATCGAACGTAAGGTTTGTATAGCCGGCTTTGCGGATGTCGCTGATATAGTCGGCGGTTATGCCCAAAGCTTTGCCCGATACCAGTTCGTCGGTTGTAAGGTTGGGATAGCCGTTTTCTTTCCAGAAACGGATATAAGGCTCATCCACTTTCAGCGCCCCCATGGAAATCAATCCATCTTTCGAAAGGTGTTTATAACCATTGCTTTCGAGCATGGTTACATAGTCCTTTTTGATGTTGATCATAAAGAAGGCAAACTCGTCGCCGCTTTCTATACCGCTGATGCCGTGTTCGCCTAAGAAAGCTTTAAAATCTTTATTTGCAGTGAATTTATAGTGCCCGTAACCCTGGTCGCCGTCGAATTTGCCGTTAAACAGCACGGTACCGGCTTCACGTGTAAGTGTAAAATCGCCTTTGTGGTCGCGCGGCAGCGACGAAAACTCGTTCAGCTTAAAATCTGAGTTGCTCGACCAGTTATGATCGTCCGAATCGCTCCTGAATTCCATTCTAACCCTGTCGTTTTTTATGGTGGCAAACCAGCTGCCTTCAGTTTCGGTGTTCGATGAGAAATGCTGTTGATGCTGGTGTACGTGGTTTTTAACCTGCATTTTCGCAACCTGGGCATAAACCTCCGGGTCGTTCAGCGCGCAGGCAAGTATCCCCAGTAAAGGCACCAGGAAAAAATACTTCCACATGGTATGTATGTTTGATCGTTTTGAGTTCATCATTAAAATTCTTCTTTTTAAAAGTGATTGGTTATAGTTTGTGGTAATGCCGAGCGATAAATGCGGGGCCGATACCTTCAGCAGGCTCATCTGGTAGCTTGCCCTTTCAATTTCTTTATGTTCCAACACCGAGTCATCGGTCAAAAATTCCAGGTTGCTTTCCACTTCGGTGCGGTAAAGCCATGCAAAGGGGTTGAACCATTGCAAAACCAGTACAAGCTCCGCTATTAAAATATCAAAGCTGTGGCCCTGCTGTATGTGTATCTTCTCGTGGAGCAATATCTGGCTGTAGGTTTCCCAGTCGTATTTTTCGGGGTTGATAAATATATTATTACCGAAAGAGCAGGGTGCTTTATCACCGCTAAGCTCGATGATGCGGAATTTGCCATCCTTTATTACCGGTTTGGTATAAGCCTGGTAAAGCAATACCACCAGTTGCAGCAGCAAGTTTAAACCGAAAGCTGCAACGCCAATCCAGTAGATGTAAAATACCAGCTTTAGGGCACGTTGCAGTAATGGAGTAGTATTAGTGGCAGTAGCAGTGGCAGGTGTTGTAGTGATAGTAGCAGGTGTATGCGCTGCTGTTTTGGCTAACACAGGGTTAACAGCTTTAACGTTTGCGGGCAAAACGGTCTTTACCTTTGGCCTTGCATTGGCTTTTATGCCCGAGGTAATTGCAGCTTTTATAGCGGCCTGTTTTTGCGCGGCTATATTTTGCTCAAAATTATTTACCGGCTGCGTTGGCGCTGTTTCAGTAGCTGCCGTGGTTTCCCTCAATGTCCATTGCTGGGGTATGGGGATGAGCGGCAGGCCAAACGACAAGGCCATGCAAAAAACCAAAACCCAGCGGTTAAGGCGGTAAAAGGTTTCCTTTTGCAATAACAGCTTGTAAAATAAAAGGCAAACCGATATAAGCAATGCTACATGCAATATGTATGGAATCATTTCTGCTGAGATTTAATGAGGTTTACAATTTCGTCTAACTCTTCTTTGGATATTTTTTGTTCTTTGGCAAAAAACATAAGCATGTTGGGGTACGAATTATCGAAGTATTGGTTAACAATATCCGTCATGGCATGTTTTTGATACTGCTCTTTTGATATGACAGGGAAATAGCGGAAAACGTTACCGATACATTGATGTCCGAGGAAACCTTTGTCCTCCAAAATCTTTACCATAGTGGCTATGGTATTATAATGCGGCTTGGGATCGGGCATTTCGTTAATGATCTCTTTTATAAAAGCATTCTCCAGTTGCCAGCAGGCCTGCATTATTTGTTCTTCTCGTTTAGCCAGTTTTTGCATAACATTTTAATTTTTGGTAAAGTTGATACTAATTTATTAGGAATGCAACTAATTGATTAGTATTTGTGAGGGATATTTTGTAAATAGTTGATTTACAGTAGAAAAAAAAATCGACTAAGATTTATTGGATTTTAAGATTATAGGATTAGTATGGCTTTATCTTGCCATTATTGGGTTGTCACCAGCAAGCACCGTTGTCGTTCGTTGGCGCATCTTGCGATACGGTGCAGACAAGCCAATAGGTCTTCAGATAAAAAGCCTGACCCGTGCGATTCGACAGGATTGCGCGCGTTGCTCACAATGACAAATGGGTTAATTTCGCCCTTGTTGGAGTTGTATCCAACAAGCCCCGGTGTCTTTGTTTGAACTGCAACGTTGTTGTTGTTGAGACAAAGACGAGGTGCACATATTGGTTTCGTTACCCGATATTTATACTCACGTGCGGCAATTCAACCTGCAGCTTAACGTTTGCTTTTAATGCTTTAAACACCCGCATCAGTGTGTCAATAGTAACATTACTTGCATTGTTTTCGAGTTTGGAAATTTGAGATTTCTGTACCCCGATAAGCTTGCCCAATTCTTCCTGGGTTAGCTGGCGCTCCCGGCGTGTTTGTTTGATAGCTTTTCCTATTAATTCCATTTGAAGCTCATATTCAAACATATCTCTTTCAGGCGTACCGGCTTTGCCAATGATTTTATCCTGGACTTCGTTTAAGGTGTATGTTTTCATTTCTTTTTGAATTTAATAATTTCTTTATTCTCAAAATATTTTATGCGCAATTGCTCAGATTTCTGAATTTCATTCCCGGGTACTTTGCTTCTTTTCTTAATAAAACCATGGGTAGCAACCACCAAAGTCTCTTTCGCACCTGTTTTATCCCAAAAGGCCAATAACCTGTATTGAATACCCTGGTATAAAGTGCGGAACTCCCAAATTTCTTCACTCAATTTTTTGAAAAGTTCAGGATCATGTACCGATTGCGACTTGCGGATATTATAAACAATTTTGCCGGCGTGTTTTCTATCGAGGCTATTTAAAAACTCGAATGCTTCATCCAGAAATATTACTTCGAAAAGGATATCCATTGTTGTATGCGTCACAAAAATACTAAAAGTTTCATTAAATAGAAACTTTTAGTAGGCCCCGGGGTCTTTTTTTAACGGTAACATTGCGGTTTGTTTGACGGCGGAAGGCCGGCATACGATTTAGTGGTGACAAAATCTTGTCACCATAAAGGGGTCGTTTTTTGGCATTTTTTTTTCATAAACCATTGTAAATGAGGTATGCAAAAAAACACTGGAGTGATTAATGTGAACATGAACAGCATTGGCAGGGATGTAAAAAGTGCGCGTTTAGCTTGCCCCTAATCAGGCGGAGGCATGTTTTGGCCTGGTTCGAGACAACTGCAACAAAGGAAGAGCGAGATTTACAGGCGATTAACTGTAGCAACCATCCAATCATCTTCTAATCCTACGAATCCTGGTCCAACCATCCTATCACCCTCTAATCCTGCGAATCTTAGTCTAACCATTCTATCATCCTCTAATCCCACGAATCCTGGTCCAATCGTCCGCATCCGAACAACCGTTATACCAAATCCGAACGCATTAGTAGTTTGTCCGTAGCCGTAACTATCTCATGGTAAATAACTTACAACAATGGCATAATCTTAGCGGAAACCTTCCCCAAAACCGCTTATATTATGATCAAAAACTATCTTCTCATTGCCATCAGGAACCTGAAAAAAAACAAGGCATTCTCGTTTATTAATATCTTTGGTTTAGCTGTTGGCATGGCCGCCGGGCTGCTTATTATTCAATACGTGACTTTTGAGCTAAGCTTTGATGATTTCCATCCCAAAAAGAACAGGATTTTCAGGGTAACGCAGGACCGTTACGACCGTGGCAAACTGAGCACCCAATGGGCCGGTGGGGCGTTTGCCGCGGGGAATGCTTTTAAAAATAATTTCCCCCAGGTGGAAGACTATGTAAAAGTAGTAGGCAACGGCTCGATATTGGCTATCAACAATGACCGCAAGCTCGTTCTGGAAAAATCATACTTCGCCGGGCCGTCTTTCTTCAATATTTTCGGCTACCCGCTCATCAGCGGCTACCCGAAAACGGCTTTACGGGATGTTAATTCGGCAGTTATTACCGAAAAAGTTGCTAAAAATTTGTTCGGAACCGATGACGCGGTAGGCAAGACGTTTAAGTTTGATACCACCCTGATAAAGGTTACCGGCGTAATGAAGGATTACCCGGACAATACCCATTTCAGGAGCGACCTGCTGATTTCGTACAGCACACTCATGAAGTTCGTCGGTCCCAGGAACGACCTCGATAACGCCTGGCTTAACGATGGCTGCCTTACTTACCTTTTGCTTCGGCCCGGCGTTGATCCGAAAGTTTTGGAAGCCAAATTTAAACCTTATGTTGATGCCATATATAAAAAGCTGAATTGGTCGGGCGCCAGTGCAGTGTACCATTTGCTGCCCTTGGAAAAGATACATCTTTCACCAAACTTAATGGTTGAGGCCGAACCGCATGGCGATGGCAAATCGGTTTATTTATTAGCCGGTATAGCCATATTTGTGATCATTATTGCCTGGATCAATTATATCAACCTTGCTACTGCACGCGGTATCGGTCGCGCCAGGGAGGTGGGTGTGCGCAAAACGCTTGGCTCGGCAAAAGGGCAGCTTGTCCTACAGTTTATGCTGGAAGCCATGCTGCTGAACGGCCTTGCCGTTTTGCTGTCCATCACGCTAATCATTGTGTTCCTGCCTATTTTTTCGGCCTTGTCGGGTCAGAATATAACCCTCGGTTTATTATTTACGCCTGTTTTTTGGCTTGCAGTGATTGGACTGTTTTTGGTTGGCTCATTCTTTTCGGGTTTTTACCCGGCCATCGTGCTATCGAGCTTCAAACCGGTGGCCGTAATGAAAGGAAAGCTTACCGCCTCGTCCGGTGGGATCATACTACGCAAGGTAATGGTAGTTTTTCAATTTTCGGCCTCTATATTTTTACTGATTGGTTCGCTAACGGTTTACCGGCAGGTGAGTTATATGGAAAAACAAAACCTCGGCATTAACATCGATCAGACATTAGTGATCAAACAGCCCCTGGCGCATATCGATTCTTTTTACCGCAGCATGAGCGCCTTCAAAAACGAATGCCTGCGCGATCCGGCAGTTAAAAGTATTACCGTTTCGACATCAATACCCGGCGAACCCGTAGGCTGGAATGCCGGCGGCATTAAGCCCAAGGGCACCGATCAGTCGCGCGGCAAACAATACAGGATCATTGGCGGCGATTACGACTACCTGAAAGCTTATGGCGCCAAACTGATTGCTGGCCGGGTATTCTCCAAAGACTACAGCACCGACCTCCACGCGGTAGTATTTAATGAAAAAGCTACCGAAGAAATGGGTTTTGAAAAGCCCGAACAAGCAGTAGGAAAGCAAATCGATTTTTGGGGACAGGTTTACACCATAGTCGGCGTTGTGCAGAATTATCACCAGCAGTCGCTGCATGATGCTTATGACGCATTGATTTTCAAATGTATTCCTGATGTGCGCGGCAACGTATCCGTAAAAATAAATACCGCCAACCTGCAGCAAACACTTGCAACGCTGAAAGCCAACTGGAAGGCGTTTTTCCCGCAGGACCAGTTTGATTACTTTTTCCTCGACCAGCATTTTAACGAGCAGTACCATGCTGATAAGCAATTCGGGCAGGTATTTGCCACGTTTACCGGGATTGGCATACTGGTAGCCTGCCTGGGTTTATTTGGCCTGGTATCCTACACCATTGTGCAGCGCACCAAAGAGATCGGTATCCGCAAGGTACTGGGCGCCTCGGTGAACACTATCCTTCGATTGTTGTATAAAGATTTTGCATTACTGGTGCTTATAGCCTTTATTGTATCGGCGCCGCTGGGCTGGTATGCCACCCACAAATGGCTGCAAACCTATGCTTTCCGGATAGATATCAGCTGGACGTTTTTTGCAATTCCATTTATAGTGGTTGCTTTCATCGCCATGGCGACCGTATCGCGCCTCAGCGTTAAAGCGGCATTGATGAACCCGGTGAAGAGTCTTAAGACAGAGTGATTAGAGGTTGGAGATTAGAGGTTAGATTTACTTCGCTCTTTTACCTGGTATCGCGTTAAAGTAACATTACAACGTTCCAACATTACAACATTCCAACAATGCTTAAAAACTATATCAAAACCGCCTGGAGAAATTTGTTAAAGAACAAGTTTTATTCCCTAATAAACATCGCCGGCTTGACCGCGGGGCTGGCTATCGGCATCCTGATCTTGCTATGGGTGCAGGACGAGTTGAGTTTTGACAGTTTCCATAAAAAAACGCCGGACATTTACCGGCTCGAGCTTTTTGGCGGCACGGGCGCCAGCCGGCAGATATGGTCCGTTGGCGTGGCGCCGATTGGCCCGCTTGCTGAAAAGCAGCTGCCGGAGGTCGTAAACCAGGTGCGCATTACCGGGAACAACAATTTTTCGCTGTATAAGTACCAGGATAAAACATTCGGCGATGAAAACGCGGCTTTCGCCGACCCATCGTTTTTCTCGATGTTCGACTTTCCTATCGTACAAGGTAACGCGGCAAAGCCTTTTATCAACAATAATTCGGTTGTCATCACCAAATCAACAGCAAAAAAATACTTTGGGAACGATGACCCCCTGGGCAAGGTGATCGTTGCAGATAACAAGGTGAACTTTACAGTGAGTGGCGTAATTAACGATTTTCCGGCCAACTCGAGCATCAACTACACTATGATCATGCCTTTCAGCTTTCATATGAACGAGATGTTTGTTGATAACCGGGTTGACCTTAATACCAACTTCAACTTTTTTAATTATCAAACCTATTTGCTGCTTAAGCCGGGTACCGATTTAAAAAGCCTCGCGGTTAAAATACGGCAGATCCACCTGGCCCATAAAGCCGATGATACCGATGCCGAATACCTGCTTCTTCCCCTCGCAAAAATGCACCTGTATAATGCCGACCTGACCGACAAGGGCATTGGGACCGTTAGGATATTTATCGCTATCGCTTTGCTGATACTGGTAATTGCCTGCATCAATTATGTTAACCTGTCAACAGCTCGTGCGATGCTGCGATCAAAAGAGATAAGCATGCGTAAAATTGTGGGCGCGGCCAAGTCGCACCTGTTTATGCAGTTCATTGTTGAAACCGCCTTGCTCTTTTTATTGGCCACCGCCCTTGCAATCGGTTTAATATTTGTGTTGATGCCGGCGTTTAACCAGGTAGCGGGCAAACAATTGGTATTCAGCCTCGCCGATTATCATATATGGCTGGTGATACTGGCCACAATTGCCGGCACATTGGCCGCGTCGAGCATTTACCCTGCCTTGTTGCTGTCATCCTTCGAGCCACTAAAGGCCTTGAAAGGTAAAATATCGGCAGGTATCGGCGATGTGATGTTCCGTAAAATATTAGTGGTTACCCAGTTCGCCTTCTCTATCATGCTTATTGTCGGCACCATAGTCATATCGGGCCAGCTGAATTATATAAGGTCAAGGGATTTGGGTTACGACAAAACAAACGTTTTTGCGCTCTGGATGCGCGATATGAACAAACATTACGATGCGGTGAAAGCTGAGTTGCTGAAACAGCCGGGTGTTTTGGATGTAACCCGGTCCAGCTCGGACATTGTCAGGATAGGCGGGCTGTCGGGCGCAACGGACTGGGACGGCAAGGCGCCGAATTCCACTTTTATTGTGCACCCTATTTCGGTCGATAAAGATTTCATTTCCTTCTTTAAGATGAAACTGGCAGCCGGCGAATCGTTCACTGGCGCCCTAACCGATACGGCGCGTTATATTTTAAACGAGGCCGCAATTAAGGAAATGGGCTTAAAGGACCCCATTGGCAAACGTTTTAAAATGGGTGATATTGACGGGAAGATCATAGGCATGGTAAAGGATTTTCATTTTGCATCGATGAAGGAAAAGATTGCACCCTCCGTCTTTTTTTATGCTCCGAAATTCATGAATACCATGTATGTTAAAACAACCGGCCGCGACGCGCCAAAAGCTATTAAAGCCGCAGGCGACCAGTTTAAGCAATACAATGGCGAGTATCCGTTTGGTTATGCCTTTTTGGATGAGATATTCAACAACCTGTATAAAGGCGAGCAAACCCAGGGCAAGTTGTTCAATTATTTCGCCGGTATTGCCATATTTATTTCCTGCCTCGGTTTGCTGGGCCTTGCCGCCTATACCGCCCAGGTGCGTACCCGCGAAATCGGTGTGCGCAAGGTGCTTGGCGCAAGTGTCGGCCGCGTTGTTGCTTTGCTGGCGCAGGATTTTATAAAGCTGGTGTTCATCGCTATTTTGATTGCCACCCCGCTGGCCTGGTTTGCAATGAACAAATGGCTGCAGGCTTTTGCCTACCGCATCAATATCGGCTGGTGGGTGTTTGCATTGGCTGGGTTCATAGCGGTAATTATAGCTTTTGCTACCATAAGCTTTCAGTCGGTTAAAGCGGCGCTGATGAACCCGGTGAAGAGTTTGCGGTCTGAGTGATTAGAGCTTGGAGATTAGCGGTTAGGAAGAACAGGCGTTTATTATTCGGCGGCAAATTCGTAATGGCAAATCCGCACCAACGCAAAAAGTGGGTTAACAAAAGTTTACATAATTCTGGGCTTTATTAGTCTAATAATCTAATAGTCAATATGTAACAAATAGCAGGGTTTACATTTTTTACATTTTTTCGCCAAAAAGTTCGTTTTGCACTTCCTGAATACCAATAAAACACAACAAACTGATTTTCAGCAATTTAAAATATATTTACTGCGCGTGTTATTGCGAAGTGAATCTGACAGCCTCGCTTTTAATATAACTCGTTGGTCGGGATTTGCGATCTACGACCAGAATCAAAATGAATTTGTAATTCACGGAAGCCACTGATTGTACCCTTGGGATTACAAATCCCGGAAATATTAAGTCCAGGATTACTAATTACGAGTGTTCGAAGGATTAAAATAGCCATCAAAACTCCCTCCCATGGGGAGGGGTGCGGCTGCCGGCGAAGTGGCGGGGAGGGGTTTCACCGCTATGCAAAGCGTATTTGACTGCAAATTTGGCGACCGAAATAGTTCGTTAAACCCCTACCTTCCCTTCCCTTGGGAAGGAATCGCGCTTGCCCGCTGCTTTAAGAATCTTTCGAACACTCCTAATTACAAATCCGGACTAACAAAACAGGTTATCGACGAGGCGGTTATCAATACTTTTAAAAAAATGGCTCCTATTTTTTGAATGCATTTACACTAACATAACTATTCTACCACGTTATTCTTAATAAAGTGATACCCTGTCTTTCTAAATCAAAATTAATTTTTGCTGCCCCGTTTTCGGGAGTAATGTATTTTGGAGAAGAAATCTCCTGGAGCTGGCCCGCGGCTTCCAATGTTTTGTATTCATCAACTGTCGGTTCCTTTGGCGACCCCATTTTTTTCCAGGCCGTAAAAGCATTACTATGCTCCTGGTCTATTATATATTGCGTTAACAATAGCCGTTGCTGCGGAAGCCCTTTTACAGTAACCGAAATTGTTGCCGGCGCAACATTCACATCGTTTTTATCATGATAGTTCCAAACTATTACGGCAGCGGAATTTGAGCTTTTTGTAGCCAATGCATTTATATCAGGCTCTTTTCCCCTTACACTGGAGTCACGTATGCTGTTATAGTTTTGGGTAGAAGTTGATGTTGCTGTAACCCTGCTGCCTTGCATCATGCCCAGCATTCTGAATACATTCAAAACAGGCTTATCTATGCCATTGGTGGCCAGGTCCCGGAAGCCCCTGAAATAAGGCTGATCTTCAAATTCAAATGCCCAGGTTACTGCGCCTGCCAGGTTAACCCCTCTTTTTCTTGCCAGATCGTAGGTGCACGTAACCACCGCCGCGGTATAGCTTGCATACATGGTACTGTTGCGGTAGGCATTTTCGGGATGAAGGTCCTCCGAGCAGGCGGCACAACCTTCAGGATCTGATTCCCCGATGATTATGGGTAGGTTTTTTAAAGCAGGGTATGAGGAAACGATCTCAAATCCTTTATCGATGCTCCTGAGTTGGTTGCCCATATTCATCCACACTACCCCATCAATAAGTTTGGGAGCGCCTTTGGCATGAAAGGTTATAAAATCAAGCGGTACGCCGGTTTTTCCGGTTACATAATTTTTGCCGCTGACCACATGCGTTAAAAACCTTCTTAAAAGCTCACCACCTGATTTTCCGTCGGGGCTGGTTGTTTCAGGCCCGCCAATTTTTGCTATAGGTAGTGCTCGTTTTACCGCATCAGCGGTGTAGTCATATAGTTTGATATATTCATCAGGGGTTCCTTTCCAGTAAAAGCTTAGATCAGGCTCGTTCCATACTTCCCAGTACCATCCTTCTACTTCCGTTTTGCCGTAACGCTGTACCGAATGTTTCACCCACTGGAAAACAAGTTCGGCCCATTTTTCATAGCTCTTTGGTGGGTATGCCCATCCTGCATAATGTTTAGGCGCATTCTTATCCAACGCGGGCGCTTCATTTAATACGCCCGGATTAACAGACAGCGCTTCCGGCATGAAACCGATTTCTGCAAGCGGTTTCATGCCGCGCCGGATGTAAGAATCAAAAATGCTGTCGACAATTTTCCAGTTGTAAACCGGTTTTCCATTAGCATCCTCGGTGTAAGCGTTGGTGGAGCTCCATTTCAACCCGGGCGTGCCGTCGCCGCTGGTCAGCATATTATGGGCCCTGATATTTACCCGTACCGGGCTCAGGGCGGCAATTTCGCTAAGCAATTTTTTTCCGTCTTTCATATAGGTGTAGTTTGCCTCGTCATAACCGAAAAACTTCCAAATCGGAAGCAATTTTTCCCTGCTTTGCAAGAGGTTTACATCTATGGATACCGGGGTAGTGCCAGCTTGACCATAACCAGGCAATGTTGTTACCACGAACAAAAAGCCGACAAAGTGCTTAGAAATTTGCTTAATGCTCATATTAGTGCGCCTTAAAATTCCATTTGGAATTATCGCTATTGGCATCATACTTTCCAAGCGTCGGTGTGCTATCTCCCGATGATACCAGGGCTAAATGCTCATCTGAATTTGGGACCACCTTCGGCATTATTCTGTATGTTCCATCTGTAAACTGATCGATCCGCCATAATTGTTCCGCTGCACCCGTAAATGCCGGAACGGTTATTACTTCAGCATCTGCTGTAGCCGCTAATGCCCGGTCTGTTCCGGCTATTACTATTTTATAATATGGTCCGCCAAGGTAACCTCCGGCATCAGGAACTGCGGTAATTGTCCATTTCTGATGCGGGCGAAACATATAATCACCTATTCTTACACCAATATTTCCGGTCGGCCAGGTTTTAACTACATCTGCCAGTTCCTGGGATGGAACTGGTTTTACCGGTTCGTCATTGTTACGACGAAATCGCATCCCGCCGGGCATTCGTACAAAATCAACCGCTAATTCCAGGCCGTACCCCCTTCGTTCCGATTCAATTTCGTATGTTCCTTCTTTGAAATTATCGCCTGCAACCGGCCACCCATTTTTCCAGAGCAATGAACGGATGCCTAAGACGCTACTACCATTTCGATTTAAATCTGCTTCATAATGGCACGACATCTTTTGAACGCCATCACCAACAATTATACGTCCAAAATGGCCAGGGCCGATGAGTCTGTCGCCAGCCGCAAGCACCATCTTGCCGCCGCCTTTTAACATGTCTCTTCCCATATTGTCAAGGTACGGGCCGGTTACTTTCCTGCTGCGGCCGACAACAATATTATAGGTCGAGTTCGGGCCGTCGCAGCAGGTTCCGTGTGTGCCGAGCAGGTAGTACCATCCATCCTGGTACATCAGATCCGTAGCTTCACAGTCAATTGCAATATTTAAAGGCTTGTTACCTTCTACGCGCTTTCCTGTTTTTGGATCAAGTTCCACCAGGCGGATGAATCCAAAATAGGTGCCGTATGATAACCATAGCCGGCCATCTGTCGGATCCAGCAGCAGGCCGGGGTCGATGGCATCATTATCCTCCATACCATCGGAAGAGGTAACTACAACCGGTTCTGAATATTTAAAATCGGGCGATTTTGGGTCAAGCGTTTTATTCCACATGGTAAGTATCCTTCCGTTATGTCCGCCCGCTAAGCCGCCACCGGTCGCACCATACACTATAAGATAGCGGTCACCAATTTTTATTACGTCCGGAGCAGCCCCTCCACCGGGCCTTACCGCACCGCCGTTCCATGTCCAGCCATCCTCCGATATTAATCCGCCGCCGCCTGTGCCAAATGTGTAATACTTTCCTTCACATTCCATGATCGTTGAGGGATCGTGTATAAACGGTTTACCGACTTGCGCCACCAGTGTTCCGGTTGATAACACTGAAAACAGGGCTATTGCGCCAATTATTTTTATTTTAGTTTTTAATTTCATGATAATTTCAACTGCTGTACAAATAAGATATTAAACAGAAGGCTAAAGCTTCATTTGCAACTGATGGTGATATCTTTTAGCGGCTGCCCGTTTTCATCGAGGAAGCGCACACAGAAATCACTCATTCCCGGGCCATTGATCACTGCTCCCCGGATTATATTCTGCCCTTTGTTAAGCGTTAGCCGGGCAGAAGTACAATCATCCATTACCATACGCCTGTCTCCCGAAAGTATCACGGCTTCCTTTCCATTTAACCACCACATCGATCCCGAATTTGACCCCACCGCCATTCTAACATTTTTAATTTCCCGCGGACTGTTGACGATGGTTACCGCCCAAAACAAAACTCCGTATGTCTGTTTTCGTAATCCATATGCAAAACGAAAGAGTTTGACATTGAAATTTGGGGTCTCCAATGCATGCCAGGTTAATTCCTGTTCGCCAACGCTCACTTTATCGCCATCTTTGGGAATTATGGTAAACTGGTTTGGGAAATACGCGGTAGTAAACGCCGTTCTGAGATAGCTATCTGTAAAAATGACGTTGGTGCGGGTTGGTTTGCTGATTGGTTCCAGCAGCAGCCACCGCTGGATGAACCCTTCGGCATTCGGTGTCTTTTTCTTTGTGGTGGCCGGTGTAAAGTATGGTGCGATGCTTATCGTCGTGTCGCTTGCGGAGCGGCTGTTAATTTTCGCGCTTGACGCAGCGGAATGCGCTTGTAACCCTAATGCTGCCGAAATTACAAGCCCTACTGCTGGTAGCAATGCTTTGCGTTTAATTTTCATAATCAATTTTTACAGTTTTTAAGATCGTTTTAGCAAAAAACTTATACTTACTTCTCAAACTTATACATCGTCTCGGTTTTATAAGTCTGACCAGGATTTAACGTAGTTGAAGGAAATTGCGGCTGATTGGGCGAATCCGGGAAATGCTGGGTTTCCATGGCGAACGCTGTGCGATATTTGTCTTTTTTGCCATATTTCATGGTGTTGGCGCCGCCCATAAAGTTGCCGCTGTAAAACTGGATACCGGGCTCTTCGGTATATACCTTCATCACAATGCCGGTTTTATCGCCTTTAACCGTAGCTACAGGGGTGGCAAAACTGTGCTTATTTAATACGAAATTATGATCGTAACCCTTACCGTTTTTGATCTGGTCATTGGCATCGTTGATATGGGCGCCAATAGCAGCCGGCATGGTGAAATCAAAAGGTGTGCCTTTTACCGGTTCAATTTTTCCGGTGGGTATCAGTGTTGCGTTTACCGGGGTATAACTATCGGCATCCAATTGCATGGTATGATTTAATATGGTACCGTTGCCTTCGCCATTCAGGTTAAAATAGCTATGGTTGGTAAGATTTACGACGGTAGTTTTATCAGTAGTAGCTTGATAGCTAATCTTCAACGCGTTATTGTTGGTTAATTTATAAACTACTTGAACACTTAATGTACCTGGATAACCTTCTTCCATATCTTTTGACACATAAGTCAATTCCAATGTTTGGCCGTCCATTTTTTTTGCATCCCAAACTTTGCGGTCGAACCCTTCTTTGCCGCCGTGCAGGCTGTTGGGCCAATTGTTGATGAACAGCGAATACTGCTTACCATCTAAGGTAAAATGCCCTTTTGCAATACGATTGCCATAACGCCCAATAGTTGCGCCGTAAAAGCTCGGGCCTGCTTTAATGTAACCTTCAATGCTGCCGCAGCCAACAACTACATCTATCATCTTACCGGCACGGTCAGGCACTAAAAGGCTCACTAAACGACCGCCATAATTGGTAATTGCGGCCTCCATCCCGTTTTTGTTTTTCAGGACAAATAAATGTGTTTGTTTACCCTTAATGGTTTTTTCAAAGCCCGAATCGGCAGGCAGCTTTCCGTAAATAACGCTATCTTTTACAGACATTGTTATGGTTTTTTTATTGGCCGGCTGGTTAAAGGCGACAAGCATGGCTGCACTGGCAGTTAGCAGGGTCAGGGATAAGTTCTTTAAATTCATTTTATTTTATTAATTTGTTTTTACTGTTAGTTAAGCCAACTTATATTATTCGTTTATAACATAGATAGAAAATTATTTAGCCCAGGCTGCACCCTCTGGCGAACGCCTCCACCTAAAATAACCATCCAATACCTTCAGCGCTGCGGCCCCCGGAACAGGACCTGTGTGGGCGGTCTGCGAAAAGTACATCACCATAGGGTGCAAATCAGTAAACGCCGGCCATTTGGGTTCTTCGGGTCCATTGGGATCGCCATACTTTGCAAAGTTTGTCCAATAGGCGCCCATCGCATCCGAAATCTCCAGGTCTGTTTTACCGGTTTGCGGGTTTGATGCGTCGAGCGTGCCGAAAACATAAGCTACTTCCTGTCCATGCGGCGATCCATATCCCGCACGGGGCGAGCCTTCGGGATAATTGGGGTGCTGATCAAAATAATAATAAAAAACCTTTGATTTGCCTTTGCCAGCCTGCAGGCGCGCCCAGCTCCAGGTATGCCAGCCAAACGCGGCATCGCGGGACAGATCACGGGCGGTTTTTGCAACTGTACCTGTGCCGGGCGGATACGCCTTAATAAGTTCATCAGCAAATTTGCCATAACGCGCCTTCACGGCTGTGATATAATCTTCCGTGGTTTTGGGTGGAGAAAAACTGGCGCCCTCATCCGAGTTATAGCCTACGAGTATGGGAGTTTCGTTATATTTTCCCGCCTCATAAAGTTTATACTGGTCGCCTGGAATGACCCAGCCATCAACAATAGGCCATGCCAGTCCCCGTATGGCGGGCAGTTTATCGGCATCCACCTTTCGCAAGTCGGCAATTGATGAAAAGCCCGCACCTTTAGCATAGCGTTCACCGGCCGCTTCCGCATCACGCAGGCTTTTCATATTTTCACCCGGAAAGGTAGTGATGCGCGTGGGCCCAAATGAACCGCCGCTTTCAGAAATAGCCCCCTGGAACAGGCCTTTAGCCAGTGGGCTGGCGCATAGCATACTAACCGCTATACCGCCTGCCGATTCGCCAAAAATCGTCACTTTATTCGGGTCGCCTCCAAAAGCGGCAATGTTTTCCCTGATCCATTTAAGCGCTGCGATCATATCCAGCAAACCATAATTCCCTGAAACATGGTTGGGGCTCTCGGCGCTCAGCTCGGGATGCGCTAAAAAACCGAGTTGGCCTACACGATAGGCTATGCTTACCAATACCACGCCTTTTTTGGCAAGTTTTTCGCCGTTGTAAGTTGGTTCGGCAGTGCCGCCAAAGTTAAAACCGCCGCCGTAGATCCACACTAACACCGGAATTTTGTCACCCTGAGATCTAGCCGGGGTCCAAACATTCAGATACAGGCAATCTTCGCTCTTCCCCGAAACCGGGTTGCCGCCTTGCATGGGTTCAGGGGCGAATTTGTCAGCCAGGCGCACGCCCTCCCAATTTTTAGCGGGTTGCGGGGAGCGCCAGCGTAGTTCGCCAACCGGCGGCGCAGCAAATGGAACGCCTTTATAAATGGTTAGCCCATTTTGAGTAGTTCCCTGCAATAATCCTTCGTTCACCTTAACCGGCGCGGGTTGGGCATTAGCAATTTCACCGGAAAATGCTAAGGCGAGCAAAAAAATCAGATTTCTCATGAACGGTTATTATTAGTTTTCATTTGATAATTTCCATCAGCTAAACTTTTAGCGTTAAAAAGCATGCTCAATATTGCGGATCAGATATTTTATAACCCAGCAGGGCGAGCATTTTTTCGCCATACCTTTTTCCAAGTATTCTGACACCCTCCGCGGCGAAATGCAGGTGGTCGCGGTTGCCCGGACAACCGACCGACGAAATAACATAGGAATTCGGAATGACATCGGGCAGGGTCGCGATGATCTTATTCATGCTGGCACAAGCGCCGCCCTGGTCGGCACTTACCAATTCTCCGGCAAGCAGGGGCACTTTTCCAGGATTAAGATTTAAATCTTTGACCAGGTTGTCATAAATGCCCTTTACTTTTTTAGTCCAGAGCGTGTCGTTCGTGTTTGACTCTCCCTGGTGCAGCAGAATGCCTTTTATAACCCCCGATTTCTGTGCAATTTTGGCTAATTCTACAAGTCTCGCGTAAGGATTGCCACCGTATTCAGCAGCTATGTTTTTCATCCAGCCGGGAGCCGTTACGAGGTAGGTTTGATAGCTGTCTTTTTCAAATATCTCGATTTTAGCGCCTGCCACTGAAACGTTGACTATGCCGATCTTTATTTTTTTCTTCAGCTTAGCAGCAAGGGTTCGCCCAAAGTAGTCTGCAGGAGTTAAGCCCGTGTTGCACCTGCACAAAGGCGGGGCAGCTGTATACCAGCTATCTTTCACCCTGCCCTTATTCAGGCAATCTACCGCCTGCAATACCTGGAAACGACTATCAATGCCTGTAGTGTCCTGCGGTTCAAAACGGGCGTTACCTTCCATGTTGGATTGGCCAAAGCAAAGAAATATATAAAATTTGCGGCGCTGGGAAAAGCCCTGCATGCTTAATAAAGTAAAGCCTATTATGGCAATGAGTCTGAATCTTATTTTCATCGATAATTTCGTCGGGTGTATGTTTAAGAGCAGGGAGCGATAAAGCATTGCTGGCATTTTCCACTTGTTAATTTTTGAATATGAGGCTTGCAAACTGGTTTAATGACCTTCGCCACGACTGCCACTCATGCGCAGTGCCAGGGGATTCGTAATAAACTTGTTTAATGCCAGCTTTTTCCAGCGCCTCATGAAATCCGTTTACCATGGTTTGCATCCGCGCCGGCTCAGCGGTACCAATACTTAGGTAAAGTACCTTCACCTTTTTATTAAAAGCATTCGCATCGGCAAACACGCCATTGTACATTTGGGTTATATCTGTACCAGGCTGCATAAACGCCGCGCCGCTAAAACCGCCTACATAAGCAAATTTGTCGAGATTGGTCATCGTTGTCTGGAAGGTTTGAAAGCCGCCCATGGAAAGCCCCGCCATCGCCCGGTGGTCACGGTCGCTTAATGTCCTGAACTTTTTATCTATCATTGGGATGATTTCCTTCACAAGCACATCGGGAAAAACGTTGCCTGCCATAAATCTTGGGCCGGCAGCGTTGTCAACAGGTTTTGTCGGGTCGGTTGCGTAACCCCGGTCCATCACCACGATCATCGGTACCGCTTTTTTCTCCGCTATAAGGTTATCCAGTATAAAGTTCATTTTACCCTGGGTTGGCCAACCGGTCTCATCTTCGCCCGCTCCGTGCTGCAAATAAAGTACCGGGTATTTTTTAGCCGTATTAACATCATAGCCCGGAGGCGTATAAACGTTGGCCCGCCTCCATGCCCTCGTAATTTCCGAATAGTAACTAACGGAGCGCACCTCTCCGTGAGGGACGTCTTTTATAGTATAATAATCGCCATCAGGATCAGGAATGTCTATCCCGCTTGCCATTCTTCCCATTCCGTAAAATGTTTGGGAGGATGGGTCAACAACGGCAACGCCATCTACTATCAATGAGTAGTAATGAAAGCCTAAGGGGATTGGGTCGGTAGTAAGCGTCCAAAACCCGCCGGTATCTTTCCGCATGTCGTACTTTTTCAGCAGGTCGATTTGTACTTTTTTAGCATCGGGCGCTTTAACGCGAAAAAACACCGTGTTATCCGGGAATATTTCGGGATATTTTACGCCCGGAATATTTGTGGGAGCAGGTACGCCTGGTTCGTTATAGGCATATTGAGGAAAAGTTGAAACATCCACAGGCTTAAAGATCAACTGCGAAAACATGTATAAACCGTTTTTCCAGACTTTAAAATTGTGAACGCCCGGCTCGATATAATAAATATGCGGTACATTTTTCTCAACCAGGTAATCATGTGTGCGTTTGCTGAATGCTATTAGCCCATCGCTCGATCCGCATGAAATCCAAAGCAGTTTCAGCTTGCTTTTTACCGCGCCGGGATCCGGTACCAATGCTTCAGGTGTTTTTGTATTTGGCGCGGCCGAAAAACTGCCCACCCATGAAAACACATCGAGGTTTCCTAAACCAAAGTTTAGCGATTGGCCCCCGCCCATGGACAGGCCGGCAATCGCGCGGTGGTCTTTGTCGGCATAAACGGGATATTTACTTTCAATAAATGGTATCAGGTCATTTAATAGATCTTTTTCAAAGGCGGCGAACGCGGCCACTTTATCCGGCGCCATGATGTTACCAGTGGCGCGATCGTCTTTCATGGCTCTGCCATTTGGCATTACAACAATCATGGGCACTATTTTACCTTCGGCATAAAGGTTGTCCAATATTACCTGGGGACTGCCGCCGTTATACCATTCTTTTTCGTCGCCGCCAATACCATGCAGCAAATAGAGTACGGGATATTTTTTACTTGTGGAATAACCCGGCGGGGTGTAGATCAGCGCCCTGCGGGTGTTGCCTACGGTTTTTGATTCGTAGCTGATGGTGTCGATAACGCCATGTGGAATTCCTGTACGAAATTCATCAAACCCCGCCCGCGCTTGTTTAACTATGGCCTGCGAATTGGCGGCCAGGCTAAAGCAAAGCATGGCAGACGCTGCAAAAAGCAAATGCTTCATCGGTAGTAATGTTTTCATCGTTAATTGTATTTTATTGGTTAGTAAATCGGTTTAATGAGTTTGTGGTTTTATAATTTGGTATTTGCCGCTAAGGTGCATCAGGCTGAACAGGTATAACAGGCCGTCATAATACGGATCAAAATATCCGTCGTCGTAAGGCTGCAGTTTGGCGTTCCAGAGCGCCCGCACAAAATCAAGCTTTTTGTCGTCTTTGTTCACGAGGGAGGCAGCAGCGGCCGTGGCCACCAAACCCAGGGAATGCCGAAGCCTTTTCACATTCCCCGCCGGAAGAATAAAATCGGGGCGCGTGCCGTCCAGGTTAAATTGGTCTTCGAATGTATCTATTCCCTTGGACCTGAGAAAGTTTTGAAACCGCTGCGCATAATCTTCCTGCCAGCTTTTATCTTTCCGGAACCAAACATAATCCATGGCAATATTCATCGGCACCCGCCACGAGTCGAAACGAAAAGCCGGCTGCATCCACTTTCCATGAGGCTTACCGCTAAACTCGCTGTTGTCAGGATTTAGCCCGGTTATGGGATCACAGGCCCGGTGGAGAAAAGCCCGGGCAGTATCTGCACAATCCCTGTAAAATTGTTCGTGGCCGTCTTTCGCGTACAGCGCCCATATTTCAAAAAATGCCGGTAAATGATAGGAAGCATCTGTCCAGTTATAATTATCACCTTCAGGCGTAAAGGTTATTTGTTTATGCTCCATGTTTATTAAAGGATAAATATTCCCCGTGCCGTTCTTTTTCCACATCGCATCCAATATCCGCCGGGCCTCGCCGTAATAATTAATGCCCGTATTATTTCCCCAGCGGTTAGAGGCAAATAGAAGATCGGTAATAAAATATAACTCGCCGTCGGAGGCGGTACCCTCCGAATTGCGTTTCATCGTTTTGGGATTAATACTCCATGCAAAATAGCCTTCCCTTGGGCCGCTTTGGTGTTGAAGATACTTTTTCGACCACCGCCATATCCGGTCAAAAACATCCTTTTTATTAAACTGAACAGCGATCATCATCCCATAAGAAAGCCCTTCGGTCCTGGCATCATGATTTTTTACATCGGATACATAGGCCATAGAGTCGCCGACTTCAAAATAAACCTTGTTTGGACCCTCAAATACGTCGTGGTAGGCATTAGCTACCTTGGCGTCTATATCTGCCTGGCTATAACCGGCTTCCAAAAAAAGGTCCCGGTAAACGCCGGAGTAAAATGCCCCTTTTCCGGTGAATTTTTTGGCAGCCTTCCGGCCCTGGCTCAGCGCCGGACCGACTAACACAACTATAAACACATTCAATAGCAGTAATTTTTTCATCGTTCAATTTTTATTTTTAACGGTTTCAAATCTTTATTGCCGGAACTTGTTCCATACAGTAATTCGTAATCTCCCGGTGAAACACGCATAACGCCCTCTGCATCGTTAAAAAACTCGAACGATTTAGCCGGAATATCAAGCGTTACCATTTCTGTCTTTCCCGGTGAGAGAGGTATCCGTTTAAACGCGCGCAGCGTTTTCAAAGGCGCCAGCGTATCGTTCAGTTTGCGCACGTATACCTGCAGCACTTCGGCGCCTTCACGTTTCCCCGTATTGGTTACCGGGACGGTTAACTGAAGACCTTCGGAACTGGTGATCCGGGTTTTGCTGGCTTTGGCATTGCCGATGTTGAAAGTTGTATAACTAAGGCCGTATCCAAAGGGGAACAACGGTTCGGCAGTCATATAGCGGTAGGTGCGGCCTTTCATTGAATAGTCGCTGAAGTCGGGTAGCTGCTGCAGGTTTTTGTAAAAGGTCACCGGTAAACGGCCTGCCGGATTGTAGTCACCAAAAAGAACATCAGCTACGGCCTGCCCGCCGGCCTGGCCAGGGTACCATGCCTGTAAAATAGCGTCACAGTTTTGAGTTTCAGGGAACATAGCTATTGCCGAACCGGAGCAATCCACAAACACTACTTTTTTACCTGCTTTTTTCAACGCTTCGATACAATTACGCTGCACAGCCGGCAATTCAATATCGGTGCGGTCGCCGCCTTTAAAACCAGGTAGATTGATAGGCATTTCTTCACCCTCCAGGCGCGGCGAAATGCCGCCGGCAAATATCACCACATCGGCATCTTTTACTTTATCTACTAATTTATCAAAAGTTATAGGTACCTCCTTGCCAAAGGTGAAACCTAAGATGGCATCCCAATTGTTTAGCTGTTTGTATTGTACTTCAATTTTGTATTCTTTACCTGCCTCAACGTGCAAAGTGTAGCGTCTGGGTATTGCCCTCCAGCTGCCGGTCCTCAAAACCGATTTTCCATCGATAAATAACTCCGCCGAACCGGTACCCTCCAACTTAAATACGATATCATCAGTTATGGCTGGTTTATATAAGGTTTCATATTTGGCCGAAAATCCCTCGGCATTAACCCCCTGCGCAAATTGATGCCCCCCAAAAGTATTAAGTGCTATCGGGCTGTTTATTTGATCTGTAATTACTGCTGGTGCTTCAAAATTCCGGTTGTTCCAGTAAGTGGCGCGTATACCTTGCTTGCCGTCAATAGCGCATTGGCCGAAGGCGTTTAACGTAATTTTATCCTCGGTTAAATCGCATGCCTGGTCGTAAATAACCTGGCCCGGGCTTAATTTACTTTTAATACCTTCTAAAATATTAATGGTGCTGAGCGGCGTCCCGTTATAATTACCCCAAAGCATTTGCGAGTTATCGGCATTGGGGCCTACAATGGCTACTTTTTGCAGGTTTTTGCTAAGCGGCAGTATATCGTTGTTGTTTTGCAAAAGCGTCATTACTTCATGCGCCATGTCGAGGGCAAGTTTTTGGTGGGCTGGTGAGTTTACCACCGACATTGGGATTTTTGTCCAGGGCACAAGTTCGTCTTTGTCCATTTCGCCAAGCTCAAAACGCTGTGTCATCAGGCGGATCACGCTGGTGTTGATGTCTGATTCTTTTATTAAGCCATGGGCCACAGCCTCAGGTATTTTATCGTAGGCATACCCGGCACATTCCACGTCTGTGCCAGCCAGCACTGCTTTTGCCGAAGCGTGGGCAGCATCGGAAGATGAATGGTGACTGCGGAAAAAGTCGGTAATGGCGCCGCAGTCTGACACTACTACGTTTTTAAAGCCCCAGTCCTGGCGCAATATCTGGCCCAGTAAGCGGCTATTACCGCAGCATGGTTCGTCATCTATACGTTGGTAAGCACACATTACCTCCCTTACGTCGGCTTGCTGCACCAGCGCTTTAAAGGCCGGGAGATAGGTTTCCCACAGGTCGCGCGGCGCTATATCGGTGAGGTTGAGCTGGTGCCTGGTCGATTCGGGGCCCGAATGAACTGCATAATGCTTGGCGCAGGCCAGCAGCTTGCGGTATTTGGAATTTGCCGGCCCCTGCAAACCGCGTACCACCTGGATACCCATGCGCGAAGTAAGGTAGGGGTCTTCGCCGTATGTTTCCTGCCCGCGGCCCCAGCGCGGGTCGCGAAAGATGTTAATATTGGGGGTCCAGACCGAAAGATCGTGAAAACGTGTGCTTTCCCCGTGTTTGTTATAATCGTTGTTTTTGGCTCGTGCCTCGTCTGACACGGCGTCGAAAACATGAAACACCATCTGATCGTCAAAGGAAGCTGCCATCGCAACCGGCTCGGGAAAGACGGAAACGGGCCCCTGGTTGGCATAACCATGTAAAGCCTCGCTCCACCAATTGAATTTCTTAATGCCTAACCGCGGAACGGCGTCTGAAACATCCTTCATCAGGCCCACTTTCTCCTTAAGCGTAAGCCTCGATACCAGGTCTTTCGCCCTTGCCAAAGAGGACAAGTTTGGATTTTGATAAGGAAGTTTCTGCGCAGAAGCAGAGATTCCGCACATGATTCCTGCGGCGATAAATAAATTGGTTTTTAAGGTCATTTTTTATAGTTTATATTTTAATTTGTCCTTGCATTATACTTTCGGTTAATCGGCGCTTGCCCGGTTAAATCGATATTGTCCGAACTAATGTGTTTCAATAACAAGGTGGCTGCCTGCCAGCCCGTCACCCCGTGCCGTCAACCTGATTTTGCCTGCTTTGCCATTAGGGCGCACAATAACGAGGCATTTGCCCCGGAATGTGCGATGTTCCGGTTTTTGAAAACTTTGCATATCCATTGGACTGGCGCTTCCCGTCGCGGCTATTTGCCCATTACCGGAAATGGTAAATTGTAAAGGAATGACTGCATCGGGTACCAGGCGGCCGTCTGCGTCCACAACCTCAGCCGTTACATAGGCCAGGTCGTTCCGGCTGGCCCTTATCTGTTTTCGGTCAGCCGAGAGTCGCAGTTTGACCGGCTTTCCCGGCGTGCTGAGCATCACCGAATCCACTGCTTTTCCATTATCAAAGGCGACGGCCTTGAGTGTGCCCGGCTGGTAATCGAATTTAAAGGAAGCCGTAAGATCATCCGCAGAAACCTTTTCCTGGCCTACCACCTTTCCGTTCAATTCAAGGCGTACCTCGGGATACCTGGTGTAAACGTTTACGGTAAGCGGCATGCCCTCGCTGCCGGGGAAATGGTAATAGGGCGCCTCATCCGGCCACCCCCAGTAACTTACGAATTCTTTGCGCCCGGCAGGTATCGGTGTGTGCACCAGCATATGCATCGCGCTGGTGCGCCATACAATGTCGCGGTAATACATTTGCGGCTTTTTGTCGCCGATAAGGTCGAGATCGCCGCAATAGCCGTTAAACCATGGGTAAGTTTGGAGCAAGAGTGAGGAGTGGGGATCCAGGTTTGTGTGGCCTATCCCGGCCTCCCCCAAATAATCCATTGCCGTCCATACAAAATCTCCTATTACATAAGGCAACTTTTCTACTGCTTTCCAGTTCGTCAAAGCTTCCCGGGGGAAAGATTCAGTGCCCATCATCACACGTTCGGGATATTTGCCATGATCGGCTTCATATTCCTTCCACATATAATTGTAGCCACCTACATCAAGCATCGCATAAGCGGCGGCCGTGGTATCCCATTTATAACCGGGATGGTCCCAAAAGCTGCAAATTGCTTCTGTTACCGGGCGGGTTTGGTCCAATCGTTTCACTTCTTCAACCAATTGCTTCTCTATTGCCAGGCCGGCGGCATCAACTCTTTCGTTGATCTCGTTGCCTATGCTCCAAAAAATAACGGAGGGGTGATTCCGGTCGCGCATAATATATGCATCCAGATCTTTTTTCCACCATCCGTCAAAGTAGAGGTGATAATCCTGGGGGTTTTTTGCCCGTTGCCATTGATCAAAGGCTTCATCTATCACGATCATACCAAGACGGTCGCAGGCATCGAGAAATTGCCTGGATGGCGGATTGTGTGATGTCCGTACGGCGTTAAAGCCTTTTTTCTTTAACAACTCGATCTTTCTTTCCTCGGCCCTGTCGATAGTAGCTGAGCCGAGGGGGCCATTATCGTGGTGTACGCACCCGCCGCGTAATTTTACCATCTTGCCGTTCAGCAAAAAACCTGTTTCAGCACTAACCTTGATCGACCGGATACCAAAAGGTGTTACCACGCGATCCAAAACCCTGTTGCCCTGTTTAATTTCGGTTACTGCCTGATACAGGTAAGGCGATGCGGGCGACCACAACCGCGGCGCATTTACTTTTATGCTTTGTGAAAAGTCTTTGGCGGTATCCGCCGTTTTAAACGGCGTCTCTATCGTGGCGATCTTTTTATTTTTTGCATCAATGACTGCGGTTACCAGCTTTAATGAAGCGTAGTCCGCTGCCGCTGCAATAGTTGTTTTAATATTTAATAATGCACTGGTCCGGTAAATTTTCGGCGTAGTTATCAATACCCCCCATTGCTCCACGTGAACCGGCCCGGTTGTGATCAGCCAAACATGGCGGTAAATACCTGAACCGCTATACCACCGCGAGTTTTTGCCTTCATTATGAACACGTACAGCTATTGTATTTTTGCCGTTTTGCACAAACGGCGTCAGATCATAATAAAACGGTGTATAACCATACGGATGGTTGCCCAGATGATGTCCGTTAATCCAAACATCGCTGTTCATATACACGCCATCGAAATAAACAGAAACTTTTTTCTGACCGGCTTTTACAAAATTAAAATGCTTCCTGTACCATCCTGTACCGCCAACCGTATAACCGGTCGCGGTGGCGCCAATGCTCATCCTGGAAAACGGGCCAATAACCGTGTCAGTTTGATTCGGCAAGTCTTCAATACTCCAGTCATGCGGCAGATCGACCGTCCGCCATGATTTGTCGCTGAACGGGATGGTTTCCGCGCCTGCGGCATCTCCTCTGAAAAATTTCCAGCTATCATCAAATGCCGCTTCTGTGCGGGGCGTTTGAGCACGTGCATTCAGTGCGATGACCGACAAAAAGAAGAACACCAGGTTTATCGGATATTTCATTCGGGTACGTTTAATACATATATTTTCCAATTCTTTCATTATTCGCTATTTATACCGTCTACTTTTCCGTTGAAATAGAATCGTTAATGTGAAAAAAGTCGAAATCAGCCCATCCGCCGGGCACTTTAGTGGCATAGTTAAACAAAGTAAAGCGGTAACCCATAAACTGGGGAATGGTGTATGCCATTTTTAGCTGTGTGCCCAATGGCGACCATGTTATCCCGTCAAGGCTGTAAAAGAAATTGGCGAGGTCTTTTTTATCCGTGAAATCACATTCGGCCTTGATGAACACTATGTTTTGTCTGAGCGGAATTTGCTGGACCTCATCGGCCCTGCCGGTGCTTGCATTAACCATTACAATGGCTTTGCTTTGACCATTTATTTTAACGCCTGCCAGGCCGTAGTTTTTCTGCAAAAGGCCTAAACCGGCAAAATCCCCATCCTTCATGCCTGATACATCGAGCGAAATTGTGCCTGAGCACACAGGGCCGATGGTACGCTGCGTTAACGAATTCCTCGCCATCAGAAAACTGGTGTCAATCCCGCCTGTTGTGATGCGCAAATAACCGTTTCTGGCTGTAACCGACCATAAATTGTTATCGGGGTTGTGGTTCCATTGCCAAACCAGCGGCAATGGGCGCTCGCCTTTTTTACGGGTAAATTCGTCGGAGGCAACAATGCCAGGGATCAAACCTTTGCTGGCCGGCAGATCGAGCTTTTCGGGAACTTTGCCGCTGGTTCCCAAAACGGGCCATCCATCCTCCCACTTTACGGGGACCAAATAGGGCACACGGCCCACGGCGCCATAGTCACGAAATAAATATGCATACCAGGTTCCATCGCGCTTTTGGATCAGCCCGCCCTGCGCCACCCCCAGGTCCTGAAGGCCAACTTTTCCCTCGTAGGGGCCGGTAATTTTGTCGGCCCGGTGTATTACAACCGTCCGCATGCCGCCCCGGGGCCATGTAATATTAAAAAGATAATATTTGCCGTTCACTTTAAATAACTGCGAACCTTCGGCGCCCAGGCCGCTATTACCCGAGGGCAAGCTTGCGTTCTCAATCAGTACCTGGTCTGTCCCGCCGGGCTTTATGCCCGAAACATCTTTGTTCAGCTCAACTATTCTTAGTTTGCTGCTGCCGGTAATCATAAAGACTTTCCCGTCATCATCAAAAAACAATGAGTGGTCATGCAATGCCGGCGCAAACGAAACTGTTTTCCACGGCCCTTTCTCAATATTTTTTGTACTATAGATATAAGTTTTGCCGGTTGTTTGCGCAAATGTGGAAACATAATATATACCATCATGAAAACGGATGCAGCTTGCCCAGGAACCCCGTCCATAAGCGCTTTTGCCGTTCGCAAGATTTAAAGCGTCTGCATTGGCTAAAGTGTCATAGGCATAGTTTACCAGCTTCCAATTCACCAGGTCTGCCGACTTCATGATGGGCACACCGGGGCTCATGTGCATGGTTGTGCTGCTCATATAATATGTACTACCCACGCGAACGATGCTCATGTCGGGCACATCAGCATAAATTATAGGGTTGACAGCCTGAGCGTATAAATTGTGCAAGAGAAATATGACAATTGAAGCCGTTGCAAATAACCTGTTTCTCATACTTGCATTTAATTATTTACCCGGATTAATTTGCAGCACGCTTACGGAATACGCATCGAAGGTCCTCGTAAATCTGCTGCTTATGCCCTTTATGCCCGAAGTAAGCGGGACTATTTTTTTGGGCTCGACGATGGTGTTTGTATCGCCCGGTTGATCGCCTTTTATCACCACAAGCGTTCCTTCCGGCGATATTTTGCCGGCCCCTTTTAAATCGATGTCAACTTGTTGCGCCTTACCCGTTGTATTTACCACTTTCAGAAATAGCGTACCCGTTTTTGTGTCTTTGGTAGCCACATAAAACATAGCAGGTATTGGTTGGGGCAATTTGTGGGCGGCGCTGTCCCTTTTCGTGGCAGGCCTGGTTTGAACAGGAATATTAGCGCCTTCAACGGGCACGACTTTATTACCGATGTAATTGCCAAACATCTTTTGTACGTAGTATGACGGGGAGCCAAAGCTTGTCAAAGCATTATAGCCGATCAGGTCTGAATCCCATTGCCAGGCGCGCGGCGCAGTCGCTGTGGCTGTATTTACATTTACAAACAAGGGCGCGTAGCACGACCGGATAACCACGTCTGAATTGCGCTCCATGCCGGTCATCCAGGCAGCATCGCCAAGCGCCGCGTTTAAATTTGTGGTTGGGGCGCCTTCCCGCGTTGCCCACTCGCCTACAAAAACTTTAAAGCCTTTGCGGTCATAATTGTCATAATGCGCGGCGTCTTCTTCCATTTCCCATGCATTACGATAGTAATGTTCATCCACCACTTCAGGCTTGCGTATGGTTAATTTACCCCTCAGGCCAAGCGCATCATTGCCGCCTATTGTCGCAATACAGTGCAGGTTGGGATATTTGGCTTTAATAGCATCGTAAAACTGGGCAAATCGCCCGTCATAACTACCCGATCTGTCAAACCCATCTTCGTTACCAATTTCCACATAGCTTAATTTAAATGGGGCAGGATGGCCGTTTGCTGCGCGCTTAGCCCCCCAGTATGTATGTACATCGCCCGTAACATATTCAATTTCATCAAGCGCATCATCTACATATGGCTTTAAAAGAGGGCCTGCGTCCACATGGTCCTCGTCGAGTGAATAGCCGGCATAAACGGCAAGGAGCGGTTCCATTTTCAGGTCTTCACACCATTCTAAAAATTCCAGCAATCCCATGCCATCCGAGGGGCGGTAGCCCCATGAGCCGGTATGTCCGGGCCGCCCCTCAAGAGGCCCCAAAGTAGCTTTCCACGGAAATGCATCGTTCAATTTCGGTCCTTCAAGGAAATTACCCCCCGGAAAACGTAAAAAGCGCGGTTTCATATCGGCCAATAACTTCATTATATCTATCCGGTTGCCGTTCGGGCGGTTATGATAAGTTGGCGGAAATAAAGAGACGAGGTTAAAATAATAAGCCCCGATGCGGTTTGTTGAAATAACAAAACGGGCGGCAGATGTTGGTTTAACATCAGCGCTTGTTGTTAATTTAAGTTCATATTTTTTCCAAAACGCGCTCTTTATCAAATTAATAGTGCCCGAAGCATATACTGTTTTACCATCATTGCTTTCTATACTTACGGTTATCGGGCCGGCGGTGTTATCGGCAATTACCGGAACAGCAACTGTGGGCTTGGGATCCCAGGGGCGGGTGAGGGGCGGCCCGCTTTCTGTACCCTTAATATAAAAAGAAGCGTTATAAGTTGTATGAGGCAAAACAGGTATGCCCCAATAACCTTCATTTGCAATACCGGCCCGACCACCGCCGGTATCCACCAAAAGTTTTAAACAGGTAGTTAACGCGCCATTAATTGCCTGGCGCCGCTGCTCTGTAGGTACATGGTCGGGGTTTGCAGCGACTAATTGGATAGACGCCTTTGCACCACCTTCCTGGATTACGCTCCATGCCTCTGGTGTATTTGGATTGTCTTTAAATATCCGGTTTCGGATAAGTTCGGCATACAAGCCCCCGTCATACGAATGGTTGATCTCTTCGGTCATCAACCCGTACAAAGACGGACTTACATTGGCGCCGGGCTTAGTTAAATCGAGCGTAAGTTTAGGGTTTTGCGCTTGCAAATGAATCGTAATAAACAGGAACAGGCATAAAATGGAATGGGTGGATAACTTTGTCATGATTGGTATTCTATTGTTTTTGTGTCGTATATACTTATTGTGGATGGATAATAATGCATGGTCTAAAACAAAACAGGTTTTATTCAAATCTCAACCAATCCACTTCTATATTGCCATCGCCCTTTAATTGAACTACAAGGTTTTTTATTCCAGGTGACACTGCTGAAATTGATTTCTTAACAATTCCCCAATCGTTTCGCTTTGGTATATTCACTTCTGCGATAGCCACCCCGGTAGCGTCTTTTGTTCTGATAATTAATGTGCCCCCTGTTGCGGAACGTGCCTTTATTTCAATATGCTTCGATGTTTTTTTGCCGAAATAAACACTGTTGTATTGTATCCAGGCATTGGGCTTGCTAAAGGTTGTCTTCCAGCCCTGGAACCGGTTGAGGGTATCGATGAAATCCACAGACACGCCTTCTTCACTCCTGGCACTAAAACGGTCCATTTGTATTTCGTTTGTTGATTTGGTTACACCCACACCGCGCAAAGTAGGGGTAACCTTACGGATCGTGCCATCTATGTTAAAAAAAAGGCTGTCGGCCCTCGCGGAGCGGTTCTTATCAAAATTTGGGGACAAATCATCGTTATGATAAAACAAATACCACTGATTTTTGAACTGGATCACCGACTGATGATTCGTCCAGCAGCCCGAAGCTGATTCGTCCATGATTACCCCCGCGTATTTAAAAGGTCCAAGGGGGTTATCGGACATGGCATACTCAAGCCGCTCTATTTTATTGGCCACGTGCGGATAGGTCATGTAATAAATGCCATTGCGCTCAAATAAGTACGGACCCTCTTTTAGGCCTTTGTCGGGAAAATCTCCAAGTTTCACAGGGGCCGATGCAAGCTCCAGCATATTTGGCTTTAGTTTGGCGCCGTAAAGATTTCCCTGCGCCCAATAAATATATGCCTGGCCGTCCTTATCGATCTGCACGTTAGGATCGATACCATGTATGCCGGCAATGGGTTGTGCCTGGGGAATAAAGGGGCCGTAAGGTTTGTCGGCAATAGCAACGCCAACAGCAAAGCCCCTGCCGCTTGCTGGCTTTACAGTTGCCGGGAAATAGAAATAATATTTTCCGTCCCGCTCAATGCAATCAGGCGCCCACATACTATAAGCAGCAGAATCGGCCCATGGCACCTTAGTTTGACTTAAAATTACGCCATGATCTGTCCAATCGGTAAGGTTTGGCGATGAGTAGACGTGGTAATCCTGCATGCAAAACCAGCCTGCCCGGCCATGACCGGGCGTAGCCAGGATATCATGCGAAGGATAAAGGTATACGATACCGTCAAACACCCGGGCGGATGGATCAGCGGTAAATTGAGTCATTATCAGCGGGTTTTGAGCCGCGAGATAATTAGTCGATAATAGAAGACCGCACAGCACCAGGCATTGCTTAAAATATTTCATCGTTTTATATTTTTCTGTTTTCTTCATTTTGTTTCCGGGCTTTAAAACCGCGTCTCGATCATATAGCTTGCTACAGTAACAGGTTTAATAATTATTTGAATAACAGGGGGGCGAAGTTATATAGGGCATTTCGCCAAACCGGCCAGGTGTGGCCGCCAGGGTATTCATAATAACTGTGCTTTATTTTTAGCTCATCTAATTTAGCAAGCATAACCTGGCCGTTTTTATAGGCTATGTCTTCTTTGCCACCCTCGGATAGCCAAAACAAACGCAAGTCATTATTGATCTTTGTGCTGTTTTGCTTCATGAAGTCATATTGTGCGTTGGCAATGTCGCTCTGCACCGGCAGGATCCAACCGGAACTGAATACACCCAGGTACGAGAAAAGGCCGGTATTATAAACACCTGTGTAAAGCGTATTTAACCCGCCCATTGATAAACCAGCCAAGGCGCGACTACCGGCTGTATTTTTGGCTCGGTAATTTTTTTCAATAAATGGGATTATAGATTGCTTCATTTCCAGCTCAAAGGCTTTAAGGCCTTCTTCGCCGAATCCGCCTGCACCCAAATTTGCATCGGGCATTACTACAAGCATTGGCTTAGCCTTTTTTTCGGCAATCAGGTTGTCCAAAATCATGTCTGCTTTTCCCTGGGTTGCCCATCCGCGTTCATCTTCGCCGCCGCCGTGTAAAATGTAAAGCGCCGGGTATTTTTCACTTGTGTTGGCATCATAACCCGGGGGCGTATAGATATAGACCTGGCGCCATGATTTGGTAACCGCTGAAAAGTATTTCCTGATTCGTATATCCCCATGTGGTACATCTTTTTCAGCGTAGTAATCGCCGCCGGCAAAAGGGACCTCAATGCCGCTGGCCATCCGGCCCATGCCGTAAAAGGTTTCGCTTGCAGGGTCGGCTGTTGCCACACCATCAATCAATAATGAATAATAATGGAAACCCTCGCTTACCGAATCGGTGGTAACCGACCAAAAACCGTCATCTCCCTTTACCATATCATATTTTTTAACCAGGTCTATTTGCACCTTTTGAGCATCAGGCGCTTTTACCCGGAACATGACATGGTGATTGGGTAAAATGCGCGGATATTTTGCTCCCCGGATATTGGTAGAGGCGGGCACCCCCTCCCCGCTATTCGCGTCGGCGGTTTTATTGTCCTGTGATCTTGCCTGAAAATAAATAAGCGACAGCAGGCAGAACAGGCGGGTTAACTTTTTCATGAAATTTGTTTTATATTTTAAAAACATGCGGTGATATGTTTTAAGTACGACGACAATTATTTTATCCATTTTGATTTTTGCATCCATTTATATATAGGCCCCATCCAGTCGTCAGCAGGCAGACCAAACACAAATCCATGACCACCTTTCGGATAAATAAATAATTCGGCCGATACATTATTATGTCTTAATTTTTCATAAAAAACAATACTATTGTCTACATCAACTAACTTATCATCCCCGGCATGGGTAATATAAGTTGGCGGCGTAGTCCGGTCAACCTGTAATTCGTTTGAAAAGAGATCGATTGTTGATTTAGATGGATTGTTTCCCAATAAATTGGTGCGCGAATCTCGATGTGTAAGGTTATCCTGCATGCTGATGACCGGGTAAACAAGTATCAAAAAATCGGGCCGCAGGTTTGTTTTATTGTGATTTTCAATAACGGGGTTACGAAAATGGGTTGCAGCCGTAGATGCCAAATGGCCGCCGGCAGAAAATCCCATCACCCCGACCCGGTTGGTGTCGATACCCCATTTTCGGGCATTTTCACGCACGATCTTGATTGCCTGTTGTGCATCCTGCAGGGGGCCTATCGTTTTGTCGATCATGGTTGAGTCATCGGGCAGCCTGTATTTAAGGACAAAGGCAGCAATACCATTTTTCATAAACTCTTTGGCGGTTTGTACACCCTCGCCCTGGTAGGTTAATACCTTATAGCTGCCGCCGGGGCAAATAATCACGGCGGCTCCTGTTGCCTTATCTTTTTCGGGCAAATAGATCTCCAGTTGTGGTTTTAAAACGCGGTAAACTAGCCCGGGATTCATCCTGGCCGGCAATGCGGGCAAATGGCCCAGCCTCGAATTGGGAATAGCGCCATTATATAATGCCAGGGTATCCTGTGCGTATGACGTAAATGAAAAAAACATCAATGCCACATATACAATTAACATGTATGTGCTGTAGATATGAAAATTTTGTTTACAAACCATTTTAGTTGTCAAGTACTTTTTATTTTGTAAGCCGCTGCGTTCATTTGCGCCCAATAACTGTATAAGTCTTCCCTTTATCTGTTTTTAGATCATACAGCCAGGTTTGGGGTAGCTTAACGCTTAAGTCTTTATCGTTTGATTTAATGATGGGCTGGGCTATGTTCACCACCGCAAAAAACGGGTTCGGGTTTATTCCGCTTGCTTTTTTAAGTTGTTCGCTTGTTACAGGCTGGTTTAAGCGGATACGGCAATTACCGCCGAGTGCCGAGTGAACTACCAGGCGGGTGATCTTGCCATCGTTCCATGCCATATCTACCTTGAAGCCGCCCCTGGCGGCCAGCCCTTTAACACTGCCGTTTTTCCATGCATCCGGCAGCGCCGGCAGGGCGTAAATGAATCCATCATGGCTTTGCAGCAGCATCTCCGCAATGCCGGAGGTACACCCGAAATTACCGTCGATCTGGAAAGGGGGATGGGCATCAAACAAATTGGGGTACGTACCGCCCGATTCCCTTCTGCCGCTCACGGCAGCTATCTGATCAGTAAGGAGTTTGTAAGCATGGTTGCCATCAAGGAAACGGGCCCATAAATTAATTTTCCAGGCCATCGACCAGCCCGTTGAAACATCGCCGCGGTAAACCAGTGAATTTTTGGCGGCGGCGAACAGCTGCGGGTTGCGAAAGGGCGATATCTGATTGCCGGGGAATAATCCATACAAATGTGAAACATGCCGGTGATTGTCGGTTGGGGAATCCCAGTCTTCAAGCCACTCCTGCAGTTGTCCGTATTTGCCCACTTGCATAGGCGGTAATTTCTTTCGGTAAGTGGTTAAACTGTCGGCAAATGATTTATCCTTGTTTAAGGCTGCAGCCGCACGGGCAACATTGGTAAACAGGCCGTAAACCAATTGATTATCCATTGTTGTTCCGGCAGAAACTGAGACCTGGGTTTTACCCTTTGTGAGATATTCATGTTCGGGAGAGACGGAGGGAGACACAACTAACCAGCTATGAGCGGTGTCGGGCTGTAAAACATCTATGAAATATTCGGCAGCGCCTTTCATTATGGGGTAATACTTTTTCAGGAAATTTTTATCGCCCGAAAACAGGTAATGTTCCCAAAGATGCTGACAAAGCCAGGCATTACTTGTTGGCCAAAGTCCCCAAAATGGCCCGTCGACAATACCGGTGATCCGCCAAATGTCCGTATTGTGGTGTAAAGACCATCCGCGTGCCCCGTACATTACCCTCGCGGTCTCTTTTCCGGTAAACGACAGGTCATTTATCATGTTGAAAAGCGGCGTACTCAGTTCGGGCAATTGCGTAACCTCGCTGGGCCAATAGTTCATTTCGGTATTGATATTGATGGTGAATTTACTGTCCCAGGGGCCTTTCAGTTCACCGTTCCATATACCCTGCAGGTTAGCCGGCTCGGGCGAGCCCGGTTGCGAAGATGAAATAAGCAAATACCTGCCGAACTGGAAGTAAAGTTCGGCCAGTTGCGGATCCTTGCCATCTGCGAAATGCTTAACCCTGGCGTCTGTTGTAGCCTTCGCCGCATCGGTGTAACCCAGATCCAGTTTCACGCGATTATAGTATCGCTGATAAAAAGCCGAGTGTGCCTGCAACAGCTTTGTAAAATCTTTTTTATAGGCTTTATTTAAGAACCCGAGGGCGCGGCTAAGTGGATTGGCACTAATGTCATGGTAATTGACAAAGTTTGTGGCTATCGACAGGTAGATGACAGCGGTATCGGCATTATTAACTTTGATACCCGACGTATCAGCAGATACCGAACCGCCAAAGTTTTTTACCCGGGCAATAACATCAAATTTTACTTTTCCCTTTTGATTTTCGTGATCGCTGCTCAATCCAGCTAAAATCAAATCACGATTTGCCACTTCCTTTGTCTTCGCCAGCGGACTTTGCAAGCCAATGTTGCAGGTGATCATTCGCGGTTTGTCCGCTGTTAACCTTACCATTAAAACGTTATCGGTGAATGATGTAAAATACTCTCTTTTATAACGCACTCCGTTGTAAATGTAACTGACGGATGCGGTTGCATCTCCAATATTTAAATCCCTTTTATAATCTGACACATCCTTATGGCCGGGAAAATTTATATACAGGTTACCGGCCAGTTGATAGGGCATTCCGCCGTTACCTTTCTGATTTACCGATTTATTAGCCAATAACTGTGCTTCGACGTACTTTTTTTGCGCCAGAAGGGCGCGCACCTGGTTAATATAAGGTTTAGCTGCAGAGTCAACCGTATTATTGGGACCTCCGCCCCAAATTGTTGATTCATTTAGCTGCAGGCGCTCAAGTTGTGTAGTGCCAAAAACCATCGCAGCTATATAACCGTTGCCTATTGGCAATGCTTCGTTCCAGTTTGCGGCGGGTTTGTCATACCACAGCATGTTTCTGCTTTGGCCCTTTGCAAATTTCCCGTTAACAAGGCAAGCGGCAAGCAGTACAATAAAGTATCTTTTTTTCTTAAACATATTGTTATATAACCACTTTTTCAGCGCGTTTTAAGTTGTGCAATCCTGCTTATTTTATATACAAATAATCGTTGCGAACCGGCAGCGATATGTCGTTGTTCCGGCTTCCCGGTTCCTGTATACCTTTCGTCAAACAATTTAGCCGCCCGTTTATATTCGCCTGCTTCAAAGGCCGGAGATTTCTCAGCTAAACCGCGTCTGCAATCGATTGCAGGATTATTGCCTAAAAAGAGCCGATTAAAACATTTAGAACAAAGCGCTAATTGGTTATCTGATTACGATGAATGGTTTCGCGGCCACAGGGTATAAAGTTGCAGCGATGGTTGGTTAAGCTATGCCATTTTTTGTTAAAAAACTACAACAAATGTTTAATGCCAGGGGCAAATTGCAACATTTAGACAATTAAAACAAATTTAGCTTGCCGTTTCGTAATTACTGTGGGCTCGTTTTGCCTTGTTTCTTTTGAGGTTCAAAAACTCAGACGGAGACATGTTAAACTTATTTTTAAACACCTTTGAAAAATAACCGGGAGTGGCAAATCCTGTCATAAAGGCGATTTCACGGATGGTGAAATGAGACTTTTCGAGCAACGAAGCCGCCTTTTGCAGCTTTAAATCCCTGACATAGTCGACCGGCGGTTGACCTGTAAGCTCAAACAATTTATTATAAAGCGAGCTGCGGCTCATGCCGATATGGCTGCTGAGCTCCTCGATAGAAAATGCCGGATCGTTTAACCTTTCTTCGATGAACATTGATATTGTCTTCAACAGCTTTTCATCGGCTGATTGTACTTCAATTTCCGGCGCAATCATTTTTATCTGCTTAGAGAAGGTATCTTTAAGTCCCTGGTTGAGGCTTATTATATTCCTGATCCTGGTGTTTAATATTTCGAAGCTAAAGGGCTTTGTGAGGTAATCATTTGCTCCTGTTTCTAAACCCTTTATATGATCTTCCTCCCTGCTCAACGCGGTCAATAATATCACTGGTATAAACCTGGTGCGCTTATCGGCCTTGATTTTCCTGCAAAGCTCAATTCCGTCCATCACCGGCATGCTAACGTCGCTGATCACTACGTCGGGATGGCCGGATAACACTTTTTGCCAGCCCTCTTTCCCGTTTGCAGCTTCGGCTACGCAATAGGCAGGCTCAAGGTTTTCCTTCAAGTAATTCCTGAAATCGTCATTATCCTCTACCAGTAAAATGCTATGCCTTTCAGGCTTAGAAACTTTTGCAGCGCTGTTTGGTTGATTACCGCCGCTTGCTTTCCCATTGACCGGGGGTGCGCTTGCGGCTGCCACACTTTCGGCGGGGGCAATTACAGGCAGCACAATCGTAAAAGAAGTTCCTTTGCCGGGTTCGCTGAAAACGGTGATGGCCCCGCCCTGAAGCCCGGTAAATTCTTTGACGATAGACAGGCCAATGCCGCTGCCCTGGTTCAGGATCATTTCGGGCGTATCATGCTGGAAAAACTTTTCAAAAATCCGGGACTGTTCATTTTCCGGGATGCCAATACCGGAATCAGACACTACTATTTGCAAGCTGTCCGCGTTTTTGCCCCGAATGAGTGACAAATTAACGCTGATTAGCCCGCCTGCCCCAGTGAATTTAAAGGCATTTGAAAGCAGGTTAAAAATTATACGCTCAATTTTGTCGGCATCAAAACGCGCTGGCAGGGTTTTAATTTCCGTATAGAATTCAAATGCAATTTTCTTGCGCTCCGAAATGTCCTGGAAAGAACCTGCCGCATCCTTGATAAAGGCTACCAAATCGCCGCCCGAAAGGTTTAGCCTTAATTCCTGCTCTTCCATTTTTCTGAAATCAAGTAACTGGTTGACCAGGTTCAATAACCGGCGGGCATTACGCTGGATTACGGAAATTTCCCGCGAAACATTCTCCTGGGTTGGGATTGACATAAGTTTTTCAAGCGGCCCCATAATTAACGAGATGGGCGTGCGAAACTCATGGCTGAGGTTGGTCAGGAAATTAATCTTCAGCATATCCAGTTCGTGCATGCGTTTTGCTTCGCGTTTTTCTTCCTCAAATGCGAGTTTTCTTTTAATTTCCTTTATGCCGCGGTAACGGACATAGACGAGAACGCCGACGGCGCCCAATGCGCAGGTTAGATAAGCATAGATAGTGCGCCACCATGGGGGTGACACAATGACTAAAACGGATGCAGGCTCCGGGTTCCACACGCCTTTGCCGTTTTGAACCCTTATTAAAAATGTGTAAGTGCCCGGGTCAATATTGGTGAAATATGCAGTGGACGTGTGGCCAACATAGTTCCATTTCTTATCGAACCCTTTAAGCATGTATGCGAACTGGTCCTGGCGCGCATTCGTATAATTTAAGGCTGCGTAACTTATGGAAAAGTTTTGGTGATAGGCCAAATGTATTTCTTTAGCTATGCTGATCTGCTCATTAATGGGCGAATTTTTGCCGGCCAGGGCCGGCTTGTTATCAACCTCAAGGCCTGTTAAAACGACTTTGGGAATTTCATTGTTCTCGGGAAGCTTTTGCGGGTCGAAATAGTTGAAACCGTCCTGCCCTCCAAAAAACAACATTCCGTCCGCGGTTTCTAACCCCGCTCCCCGTATAAACGGGCTGTCCTGCACGCCATTTTGCCTGCCATACGAATTGATTTTATGGCTGCGCAAATCAAGGCTGATGATGCCCTTACCGGTACTTAGCCAAAGCAGCCCGCTTTTGTCCTGCAATATCTTGTAAACAATATCATTTATCAGCCCTTCATTTTCCAGGTATGGCTTAAACCGCGCCGTTTTTGCATCAAACCGGTCGATACCGCCGCCATTGGTTGCCACCCACACGTTCCCGGACTCATCCTGCAAAACAGAAAGGACCAGGTCATTCGGGAGGGCATTAGCCGCTTTGTTATAAACTGCTACGCTGCCGGCATTGATGTTAAAAACCGCAATTCCTCCGCCCCAGGTGCCAACCCACATTTCATCGCTGTTGACCGGGGTTATGGTTCGGACAAAGTTATTAATCGCTGTCTCGTGCTGGCCGCCGGTGTTAAAAACCTCGCGGTAATTATGAAATTGTCCGTTTTTGGGATCATAAATATCAATTCCTCCACCGTTGGTACCTATCCAAACCCGGCCGGTTTGGTCTTCTTCTATACAGTAAACGTCATTTTGTGAAATGTGCCTTCCGCTGTTCCCTTTGGTGATGTGTTCACACTTACCGGTGCGCGGATCAAGTATGTAAAGCCCGTATTGGAAAGTACCTATCCAGAGTTTGCCGGTTTTATCGCGTTTCAGGCAAAGAATGGTTCTGGGATCATCGGCAATTTGTTTTTGGCCATCGATGCGGATGGTTTTAAAAAGGCCTGAATTCAAATCAAAAAGTTGCAGGCCATTTTCGGTACCTGTATAGATTTGCCCCGGGCCCGAACCGGCAAACGCGCTGACATTCGGCCCGCCAAGGCCCTGCAGATCGAAGGGGTTGTATAAATTAACATTCAGCAAAGCCAGGTTGCGGTCGAATTTGTTCACACCGCCTGCATAAGTACCGATCCAGTAGATACCACTTTTATCAATAAATATGCTGCTTACCGCCGCGGCAGACAGGCTATAGCTTTTTCTTTTATCCGGTACGTTTATTTCACTTTTTAATGTCCGCGTGTTAAATATCACCAGCCCTTTACTTGTACCCACCCATAGATTTCCGTTATCGGGTACAACAGCAAAAACCCGGTTGCTTAAGAAATTATCGAACCCATTATTGTCATTGTGTAAAAGGCTTAGGCCATTGCGTGTGCCAAACCATAAGCGTCCCGAATTGTCTTCGGCGATGCCTCTGATTCCGCCCGCGCCTACACTTTTTTTGTCTTGTTCATTGTGCACATACTGCTTCGATGTGCCGTTATCAAGGTCAAAGCAAATTAGCCCCAGGTTTGTTCCGGCCCACATCCGGTGTTTGCTGTCTTCAAAAAGATCAAGGGCCACGGCTCGCTCCTTAAAAATATTCAGCGGCCGGCTTATCGTTTTATTGTTTTCCAGGTCAATTATATGCAAGCCGTTAAAACCTGATACCCATAGCCTGCCAACATGATCGCAGCTTATCGCCAATATCGGTTCTGTCTGCAGTTTTTTCCATATAGCGCCCTCGCGATATTGGTGAAACGTATCGTGAGTACGGTCGTAATAAACCAGCGACCCGCCCCCGGTCCCGATCCAAAGCCGCCCGGACCTGTCTTCACAAAGAGAAAGTATTTCATTTACAGGCAAGCTGCTGATATCACCGTCGCGGTGCCTGTAAACCGTAAAGTTGGTGCCGTCAAAACGATTCAGCCCGTCGGCGGTTGCAAACCAAACCCAACCGTAGCTGTCTTTAAAAACCGCATTCACGACATTAGAAGAAAGGCCGTTTTTTGTAGTAAGCGAAGTAAAATTAAACCCCTGCTGACCGAAACTTTGCAGGCAGGCAAAGGCTAATAGTGTGCATAACAATGCGTTAAAAATTGCTTTCCTCATATAGCGGTACCAATGTGCCGGGTACTTCTTTTTTAAATTTTTAGTTTGAGCCACCCGTCTTGCTAAAATACAGAAATGAAAGATACGCCATTTTTTTTGAACAATTAAGATTACGAAAGATAGGGGTGCAAGTCAAATTGTCGCTTCGGTATCAGGCGTTCCTACGGAGCGCTATACCCATTTTTTATTTTTTCAACCAACCAGACGTCCCGATGGGACGAATCCTTAGCCTATATTTGCATCCCATAGGGATGTTTGGTTGGTAGAATATAAACAAAAGTCCCCTTACGTTCCAGAGGAACGTTTCGTGCATGGGCGGCGACAATTTGATTTGCACCCAAAGATAGGACTTCTTACAGGCCTTCAATTTGAAATGTTCGTTACCTGGCCGATGATGATTATTGCCGGGTACGTTAATGGATTGCGTTCCCCGAATGGTAGCTAATGATAAATTTTATATCGGCTTTTGCGCCTGTTCGGCAGTTAACGCCAAAAGCTTCTGCTCGTCTTTTACAATTATTTTCTTCCCGGCCGATTCAATAATTCCTTCTTTCAGCATGTCGGTTAAAACGCGGAATACAGTTTCATAGGTGGCGCCCGCATACGAGGCGAGGTCCTGCCGCGAAAGTTCAATATTGATGGAGCCATCTTCCTTAGTACCGAATTGGCCCTGCAGCGAAATTAATGACTGGCCCACTCTTCCCTTAACTGACATGTGCGCCAGGTTGCGCATTTTCTTTTCCGACTCCTGCAATTCGCTTGCAAAAAACATCATCAGGCTATAGGTAAAATCGGTATTAACCTTTAATGTCGATTCAAAAAAGTCGATCCCCACGTAACAAATGATACTATCTTCAAGCGCGGTTGCGGATATCGGGTAAACATTATTCCCGCCAAGGCCCCTGTGCCCAAAAATTGCTCCCTTAGAGGCAAACCGGATGATCAGTTCTTTTTCGGCGCCCCATTTTTTATGGACCTTAACAATACCCTCGTAAACGAAGTAAACCCCTTTAACTGCATCGCCTTCATTGAAGATCACTTCGCCGCGTTTTACTTTGAAATTCTTTTTGTTGGCGGCGATGGCCGGTTGCCACTGTTGTAAACAATTCCGGCACATAAAGCAACTGTTTGCATCACATTCGCTTTTGCTTTTCTTCATTATTTCAAAAATAGCGTTTCAAGCCGGGTTAAACCTATCATTTATCGAAATAAACGCTTATGAACCCCCAAATTATCAATTAAATGATTTTGTGATTTTAGCTAGATGTCATTTTTCCCGATTTGGCCGCAAACAATGCTAAATTTTTTTAACCTGATAGGTACTGATTTTACAGACCTGGCCGACCATTGCTGCCCGGTTTGCGAAGCGCCAAAAACCGACTTTAGTATCATTGATGACACAAACGAAACGTGGCGCCGCTGGTAAAAAAATACCAGGGTTTAAAAGCGTACGTCAAATGTTCGTTTTCGATACACACAAATGCGGAATTCTTTTATTAGGGACACTACTAATCAACAATTTAACAATATGGCACAATATTTAAACCTGTTGAAAAATTAAATTTGGTTTAATTAATATTAGAATAAAACGATATAAAGGCCCCTTAAAAAGAGGAGTAATAATTCATAAATTATAACTAATATCATGATAAGAAATTATATAAAAACCGCTTTCAGGGGGCTATTGAAAAACAAGGGCTTTACCTTTATCAATGTATTTGGCCTGGCTTTAGGCCTTGCAACCTGTATGCTTATCGTTTTTTATGTATTTGACGAGTTAAGTTACGACCGGTATAACACGAAAGCAGATAGGATTTACCGTGTAAATGAGGATATCAAGTTTGGTGGCAGCAGCAATTCTTACGCTATATCGCCTGCTCCAATGGCCGCTGCTCTGAAAAATAGTTTTCCTGAAATTGAACAGACCGTAAGATTCTGGAATAAAGGCGGCAACACGGTAAAAAAGGGCGCTCAAAACATAAACGAACTGATGGTATACGCCGATCCGTCGATTTTCAGCGTATTTACCTTGCCAATGATCAACGGTAACCCTTCATCGGCCTTAACCGAACCTCATTCGGTTGTTATAACGGAGCGCATCGCAAAAAAATATTTTCATAACGCTTCCGGGGGCTACCAGGAAGTTGTTGGTAAAGTATTGATAGTTAATGACACCGTACCCTACAAAATAACCGGGGTTATAAAGGACATTCCTCAACAAAGTCATTTTAACTTCGATTTTTTCTTGTCGATGCGCAGTTTACCCCAAAGCAGGGATAACAACATGTTAAGCAACAATTTTAACACTTATATTTTACTTAAACATGGAGCGGATTATAAGAGGCTTGAGGCCAAATTCCGTGATTTTTTCAGGAAACAAGCTGGCGCAAAATTGGAAAGCGTCATCCATTCAACTTTCGCTAAATTAGAACAATCCGGCGATTATTTCCGGATGAGCCTTACGCCGCTTAAAGATATACATTTGACGTCGAACCGCGTGGATGAAATGGGCGTTAATGGCAATATACAGTATGTGTATGTTTTTTCCGGGATTGCGCTGTTCATATTGCTGATAGCCTGTATAAATTTTATGAACCTTTCTACTGCACGTTCATCAAACCGGGCGCGAGAGGTTGGGGTACGTAAAGTTTTGGGATCGCGGCGTAAACATCTCATCGCTCAATTTTTAGCAGAATCTGTTGTGATAACCCTGTTTGCGGCAATAGTTGCAGTGTTTGCAGCCTGGGCATTATTGCCATTGTTTAACCAGGTGGCCGGCAAGGAGCTAATGGTAACCTCAAAGATGGTTAAATGGATTGTGCCTGCATTGTTTGCGCTAATTATCGTAGTGGGCTGCCTCGCAGGTTCCTATCCGGCATTTTTTTTATCAGGCTTTCAACCCATTGAAGTGCTAAAGGGAAAATTAACTGTGGGATTTAAAGGGGGAGGGCTTCGCCGCTTTCTCGTAGTATTTCAGTTTGCTATTTCCATTTTTTTAATCATAGGTACCCTGGTTATTTATAACCAGCTGAAATATATTCAAAGTAAGGACCTCGGTTACAACCGCGACCATGTATTGGTTGTGCACGATTTGTGGACGCTTCCAAATAATGTTGCCAAAACATTCAAACAGCAGATCAAACAATTAGCAAGTGTTAAGAATGTAAGTCTTTCCCAGGCATTGCCTGCGTGGAATTACGGAAGCAGCAGAACTTTTTTTAAAGACGAGGTAATTGATCAAAAGAGGTCGTTAGTGGCGCGGGACTGGGGTGTGGACGAGGATTACATACCAACGCTTGGCATAAAAATGGCTGCAGGAAGAAACTTTTCTAAAGATATGCTTACCGATTCTACCGCCCTGGTCATCAACACTGCAGCGGCCAAATTGCTTGGATATGCCGCCCCTTTGAACCAAATACTTTATTTACCGCAGGATGATATGGCTAAAATCATGAAGCCCTACCATATAATCGGCGTAACCAGCGATTTTAATTTCCGCTCATTAAGGGAAAATGTAAGCCCTTTGATATTTATGCAAAAGCAAAAAAGTAATGCACTGAGCGTACGTTTCAGCTCCTCCAATATTCCTTTGCTGCTGTCGAAGATAAAAGATAAATGGAAGGAAATTTATCCCAACCAACCCTTTGACTATTCCTTTTTGGAAGATGATTTTAAGGCTACATACAACGCCGAACAACGAACCGGCGATATTTCTATTGCATTTACGTCGCTCGCTATTATTATAGCCTGTCTGGGCCTGTTCGGCCTTACAACCTACGCGGCAGAGCAGCGCACCAAAGAAATAGGCATCAGGAAGGTGCTGGGCGCCGATGTAAAAACTATTGTGGTTTTGCTTTCAGGAGATTTTCTATTTTTGGTGCTTGTCTCAATCGTAGTTGCTTGCCCTGTTGCCTTTTGGTTTATGCAGAACTGGTTTTTGCAAGGCTTCGCTTACCGGCAAAATATACAATGGTGGGTATTTGCCTCTGCCGGGCTAACCGCTGTTGTCATTGCTTTTGTTACAATAAGTTTTCAGTCAATTAAAGCAGCCTTAAATAACCCCGTGACGAGTTTGAGGACTGAGTAAGGGAAGCTTGCCGCGAAGTAAATAATGGCAACTCGAGGCATGCGGACCTCCGTTTTATTCGCCCTCGTTGGTCCGCATTTTCAACCCGCGGCTACAATCATAGTCGATTGTAATTGCATCCATGGATTACAAATCCCCGAAAAATTAAATCCAGGATCACAAATCCAGGCCAATCTACGACAGCACAGGTCGCAAAAAATGGGTTAACATAGTGTTAACACAATTCTGAATTTTTCTCGATTAACTACCTCATAATCAGATACTTAATAAATAACCGGGTTAACATTTTTTGCATTTTTTTTGCAAAGTATTCGTTTCGTACTTTGTGAATACCTGTAGAATGTAACTGCTTGATTTTCAGTGTTAACTAAATGCACATTGCTTCCGTTAATGCCAAACGAATCTGACAGTTTAAATTAGATGGCTGACCCTAATTAGACGGACATTGATAGCAAAAAGAAGCCCAAAGCCTCGTCCTTATTTGCGGAAGCTGGCGAATGTTGCATACCTACGGCATACCATCTCCTTCTTCTTTATTTTTTCTACCAATATTTGAAGCCTGACGGCTCTATTAAAACCGATTATGCCTTAACTTAATAGCATTGCAGACCCTCTGCAAAAAATATAGCATCGCGCGTCTTTGATTTTAAACACAATCTTTCTCTCCATTGTCCGACTTGAATGCTGAAAATTGTGGCCTCTTACACTTCTAAGCAAAAAACAACCGATATTGCAGCTTTTTAAGTGGCATTGTTTACGCACATCCGCTAATTAAAACAAATAGATATGGCTATGTTTAACCCGGCCCACCCAGGTGAGCTTATTCGCGAAACGATTGATGGAATTGCCGAAGAAACCGGTACAAGGTTAACTGTAGAAGAAGTAGCACGCGGCTTAGGCACGACCCGCAAAACACTTTCCGCCATTATAAATGGCAAACAAAGCGTAACTCCCGAGATGGCGCTTAGGTTAGCAGCCTCATTTAATAATACCACGCCAGAGTTTTGGCTTCGGGTTCAGGACAACTATGATCTGTTCCTTGCCAAAAAAAGGGTAGATACTAAAAATGTCCGGGTATTTTGGAAAGCGGCAGTATTATGAGCTGTTTTCGCTGCCCGGGATTTGTAAGCCATGAGCGATAGTAATTGCATCCCAGGATTACAAATCCTGGAAATATTGATTGCCGGACTGCTCAGCGGAATCCGGGGTAACCATCAGTCACGACGTATTCGATTTTACTAATAAGCCGTTCACCCAAACAGTCAATACAATTAAGGATTAAAGCAACAGCGATTGCAATAAACCAACTACTTTTAAAATCCAGGTTTTCTTTTTGGGTCCCGGTTTATTATCGGCAATAGGCGCGGCATTGCCATTTCCGGTGATCTGGGTTGCGGTTATTGCGCTTGCAGCCCCGTTACTATTTTGCAATCTGAACTCACGCCAGTTTTCGTACCCTAAAAATTGCACCAGGGTATCCAGGGTGTGAGTAGTCGGCAAACTGTCGTACTTGACCTTTCCCCAAACTCGTTTTAGCGTTACGTGGCTCAAGGCCACGCCTGTACGCTCCTGAATTTTGTCGCTTAGTATTACAAAGTCCTGGTTGGTCCACTCATCGCTGCTGCCCCAACCGGTATTGGCCTCATATAATTTTATTGCCTTTTCTATCAAAAATCCACCTTTGTTCATATTATAAAATCAAGTATTCATACCAGGGGCACACGAGTCTAAAGTCTAAAGTCCTAAGTCTTAAGTCGAACAACTGACTTTTGACTAAAAACTATTGACTCAGCGCTATTTCGCCGATTTATTAGGATAATTTATCCCAGGGCCAAAAAAACACTCGTCGGACGCAATCTTTCCGTCTTTTAACTTAAAATGATCGCTGTTCCGGAACAATTTGCCGGTTGTCGTCCAGCCGTTGGTAATTACCACGGCGTCATCTCCATTTATAACAACCTTATCCACATCAAATCTTTTGATCTTATAGGCGTTTGGCCAGCACCTTTCCTTAAATTTCTGTATGTTAATATGATCGTCGACCGGGCTGGAGAAAGTAAATCCGTCGGCGAAAATTTGCCGTAATGAATTCCAATTTTTTTTCTCAAAAGCAGTAAAAAAGGCCCTAACGATCTTTTCATTTGCTCCATTGGGTCCTGTTCCATGGGGTACAGGACTTTGCGCAAATCCGGCCTCGCAGGATACGAGCAACGCTAGTAAAAGAACTTTGGTGACAAGAGTAGTCAATTTCATGATTTTGTTTTATTAGGGTAAACACTATAAAAAAGTCCATTTTCGATCGTCCGACTTGGGACTATTGACTCAAGACTATTGACTCAGCACTATTTTGCCGTATTATTTGGATAATTTATCCCCGGCCCAAAAAAACATTCATATGATGTAATTTTCCCGCCCTTGATGGTAAAATAATCGCAGTTCCGGAAAAATTTATTGGCTGTCGTATAGCCATTAGCGATTACAAACACCACATCGCCGTTCATGGTCATTTGTTGCACGTCAACCGTTTTGATCTTGCCCGCGTTGGGCCAGCACCGCTCCTTAACGGCAGCTATTTTGATATGATCATCGAGCGGGCTGGAGAAAGTGAACCCGTCGGCGAGAATTTGCGTCATCAAATTCCAGTCTCTTTTCTCCCAGGCGGTGTACCATGCCTTAATGATTTTTCCCTTTGGTGTGTTTTCGAGCCCGGCTGTCCGGCCAGTAATCGTTTGGGCAGATCCTGCCTGGGAAAGCAGGGCAAACCCTGCTAACAGAATGCCGGTAAAAAGGTTAGTTAATTTCATGATTTTTTGTTTTATCCGTATAAACAATGATAAAAGCTATTACCGGACATCAGGTACCTATTATTTTTTTCATGATGGCGCCGGACATGTTATAAATCACAATTCGCCAGTAGTCGGATAGGGCAGGCAAATGGTACTATAAGAAAATTAAATATTTTTATATTTCATTTTTCGTTGCCATGCGCGCTATAGTGCATGGGTTCATCCAGATTATCAATGGGAAAATAAACCCATCCCTACCCCTGTAGGGCGAGCGTCGAATTTCCCGGGACTGTTTCCTTATAACCGGTGTCACACTTCTATTCGGTGCGTGTCTATTTGGTAAGATATTTTTTTTAATTCTTATGAAAATTACAACGCTCAGGCAATCATTGCTCGTTCTAATCATCATTACGTCCGGGATGCTTTCTTCCTTCGGACAAGTTAAAGCGCCTGGTGGGAACACTATTCCGATTGAAGAATTGGATCAATTTGTAAAAAGCAAAATGGATTCGCTAAAGCTTCCGGGTCTGTCAATCGCAGTGATTAACGATGGAAAGATCGTTTACCATCGGGCATTGGGTTTAGCCAATATAGATTCAAATAAGAAAGTGGACGATAGCACGATGTTTGAAGCGGCCTCCTTGTCGAAAACCACTTTTGCTTTTCTGGTCATGAAATTGGTTGAAGGAGGAAAGATCAACCTCGATAAGCCGCTATACGAGTACCTGCCTAATCCTGATATCGACTATGACGACCGTTACAAACTCATTACAGCCAGGATGTGCCTTGACCATACCACCGGCTTCCCCAACTGGCGCAGCGATACGAAAGGCGCCCAATTATACATTCAATTTATACCCGGCACAAAATATTCCTATTCAGGCGAAGGTTATGAATACCTGACTAATGTAGTCGCCCATTTGACGCATACAAACCTGAGAAACCTTGGGCAATTGTACGCACAACAAGTGGGCCGGCCTTTGGGCTTGCAGCATTTCTATTTTACGTGGAATGACTTCCTTGAACAGCATAAAGCAACCGGTTATTATGATCACCGCCCGGATTCCCGATGGCATCCGATTATTTTCCGGGCAGCCAGCAGCCTTCATACGGAAGCTGTTGATTACGCCAGGTTTTTGATTGCGGTGATGGACGGCAAGGGCCTGAAAAGGGCTTCTATCGACGAGATGTTAAAGGAACAAATCAACATTCCCAATGATACTCCCGGCAGCCATGATGCCTTTGGGCTTGGCTTTTATATGGAGCCTACAAAATATGGAATAAGATATTCCCACAATGGCAACAACGGCGACTTCACCTCCGGTTTTTTATTTTACAGGGAACAAAAATTTGGCTATGTGTTTTTTACCAACTGCGAGAATGGGGCTGAATTCAATAAAGCATTAAGATTATTCCTTACGGGGAGCAAGTGATTTACAGTTTTTTCTTAAAAACAACCTGCCAATTCCCCTTTCCTGGAGAAGGGATCACCCAAAGATTACAACAAGCAGGGCTTGTTGTAAGATGGCGAATTATAAATTGTGTAAAATCATGAACGATAAAATGACAGCGCCTAATGCCCGTTTTGCTGCATGTTAACACGCTCGAAATACTTCCGGATGCTGAGTTCAAGAATGGGCAGTTTAGTAAAATAGGGGTTGCTGTGCAGGTCCATCAGGATGCGGAAGGCCTTGTCGGTTTGGTTATTGTACTGCAATGCCACGGCATAATTTATCTCGGCAAAGGGGCTGGGATAAACTTTTAAAAGCATATCATAATATTTGCAGATGGCCGCCCAATCGGTATCTTCAAATTTGCGTGCGGCGCAGTGCACGCAGGCGATAGCGGCTTCAAGGTGGTAGGGCGAAAAGACAGCATCTTCCGATTCGGTTAACAAAAAGCCGGCAAGCGCTATCAACGATTGGTCCCAAAGCGCCCGATCCTGGTACTCCAGCTCAACGGCATTGCCCTGTGCGTCAAACCTGGCATCGAACCGGGCAGCGTTAAAAAGCATGAGCGCCTGCAGCGCTTTGGTTTCCTGGTTGCACAGCGGGCTGTCGTATAAAAATTTATTGAGCATCAGCGCATCTTCGCACAAAATTTTTCCCTGGCTTATTTTTTCGCCGGATTGCTTGTAGCCTTCACTAAATATAAGGTAGATCACCTTATGCATCACCGAAAGGCGCTCCACAGAATACCCATAATGCCCGGCGGATAAAATCAACGACTCGCTTTTTATTTTTTGCCTGGCGCGGTACAGCATTTTTTCAATAGCGTCCGGTTCGGCCCCAAACAGCAGGGCAATATTTTCAACCTTCAGGTTGGCTACATATTTAAGTGCCAGTACTATCTGCGTTTTTGGCGTCAGGTGCGGATGACAGCAGGCCATCAGCATCCGCAATTGCGCGTCTTTGAAACCATCCTCCGAAATCTCGTCCGGGGCTGCCGGCACCGTTTCGGCCAGCGACAGATCGGCAGTTTTGGAGTTTTTTTTCAGCAGGTTGATGGTTTTGTTTTTGCAGGTTTGATAAAGCCAACCCGAAGGATTTGCGGGTATGCCTTTCTTTGGCCAATGGAGTGCGGCGGCCGCAAAACCTTCCTGCACAACATCCTCTGCCCAATCAATAGGCAATTGCCTGAAACGCTGCAGGATCAGTGAAATTAGCTGCCCGAATCTTTCTTTGTAAAGAATTTCTATGCGTTTCTCAAATTCATTCATTACTCACACCGTATATGGCGGCAATAGGGCGCACCTCTCTCACCGCCAGGCCGCTTTGCACCAGCGGGCAGGTTTGGGCAATGGCGGCAGCCTGTTCAAGGTTTTCTGCCCAGATAATCTCATAACCCGAAACCCCTTCGCAGGCCTCAATAAAGGGGCCGTCGGAAAGGATTTGATCTTTGCTGACATACCTGCCTCTCGGCAGCAGAGGTTCCCCCTTGATATAGTTGCCTGTTTCGATCAGGGAATCAACCCACTTGAGCATCATGGGTATGTTAGCAAATCGTTCTTCGTCGGTCAGTTGGCGCATCTTCGCCAAATCCTCTCTTATAATCATCATAAATTTTTCCATGATCGGCCCTATTTAAAGTTGTATTTTAATTTGATCTCAACCTGATCCGCCTAAAGACAACTTCCCGCCCAAAAACCGGACATCCAACGAAAATAAATAATTTACATCAATGATTTTGTTTTCTTCTTTGGCCGTAATTTGTAATCCAGGAAAGTAGTCGAATACCGGGATTGCAAATCCCGGAAATATTAAGTCCAGGATTAAAAATTACGAGTGTTCTAAAGATTATTTTTCCCTCTTTCCGGCTTGCCGGAGAGAGGGATGCCGAGCGCAGCGACGGCAGGGTGAGTTGACCCGGCGGACATTACCCCCAATGCATGGCGTCTAGTTGACTCACCCCGACTTCGCTTCGCTCGTCGACCCTCTCTACGGCAAGCCGTAAAGAGGGTAGCTGCTATTATTTTTCATCTTTCGAACACTCGTAATTAAAAATCCGGACTAACAGCGGGATAGTTGGAGGAGTTGGTCGGGATTTGTAATCCACGACCACCGTCACGGTGGATTTGTAATCCACGAAAGGAGTTGCATAGAGGGATTGCGACCCCCGGAAATATTATGTCGAGGATTAAAAAATAAGGACGATTTCTCCCCAGGTTTTCGTTCGTCTGATGAAAAATGATTTGACATGTCAGTCCTGGTCATCGTAATTTAAAAAAAGAACTTTCTGGAGGGCCTAAATAACATGGCTTCTCACCACCTGTATTGACCACTATTTTTTGCAGCACAACCCCGGGGTCAACCATCCAGTATTTTAAAATGTGCTTGCCGGGTTTAGTTAAATGATGCCTGGATACCCGGATATTAATATTGTCGCTCACGTTCTTATTCCATGCAGCTTCTGATTTATCTGCATTGATATTTATGATCTGCGGTTGTTCATCGTCGATGGAAACAGCGTAATGCAATCCGTTTGAATTGGTGAAATCGAGCGTTGGTGAAATAAATGCTTCAACGCTTACCATTCCAGTATCGGTTAAGTTTATCGCATACTCCAGGTGAGGGCTGCCGCCGCCCGGTTTCTGGCTTTTCCCGGTAACCGGCCATGGCGTCACGCCCGACAGGGTGCGCCCATAGTTTGGAATGACCAGCCATTTGGCGGCCTGATCATTGACCGCTTTGGAGTAATGTTCGGCTTCTATGCTGATGTAGCCATTATTCTCGTTAAATCCCTGGTTATTTAACTGCGGCACTTTGTTAACCGACGCTTCAACAATTATCTTTTCGCCGCCTGCCCCGGTAATTGTTATCGATACATGGTGTGTACCGGGCGGCGCCTTTTTCCAGTCGGGCTTTATCCATAACCGTTGCTCCGTTGTAACGCTTCCGCTTTTAGGTTCGACAGTAATATAAGGTGATGAGCTTTCGGCAGTAAAGTTAAACGCGCCCTTTCCCCTGTTAAAAACTTCTACATAATGGCCCCTTTGTTCCGGGTAAAATCCTGGTAAAACAGCCTTCGAGGGTTCGTTCGGCCACCACGACTCCGAACCTTCAATAGCTACGCCCATTTGCGCCGATTCAGGCAAATCAATTTTGGTCACTTCGGGCATCTTATTAACGGGCGGCTGCTGCCAATAGGTATAGCCGATATGGGTCTGGTCCATCATGTGGTCCCACTTCCCGTTGGCCAGGTCTTTATTATAACGATCCGATATTTCGGCATCCCTGCCAAACAACTCCTTCGTTTTTGTTGCCATCGTATTTGTCGCCGATCTTCCCTGGGCGGCATATAACCTGTTTTTTGCAACCGTATAATAAAGTTCATTTAAATTGGCGCAAGCCGCAACCGGGTGCAATACCAATTGGTAAAAAGCGTCTTTATACTGCGAAGGCATTTTTTTATACAATTGTTCAGCATTATCCCTTAGTTTGTTATAATCATTCACCACGTTCTCAAACTCCCGGTAGTTAACCAGGCTGTAAGTATTTTGGTCCAGCAGTTCGGGTTTGCGCCGGCCGTTATACCTGGTGTATAGTGTTAATATACGGGCTATCTCCGCGGCGTGCAAGGGGCCAAATTGTTGTGCGGCCCACAACTTTGCATATTCATCAAGCCGGCTTGCCGGCCATTTGCCGGGGTTCCAGGCATAATCAAGAAAAAAGCTGATAGGGAACTCCATTGGCTTCAAATCGCCGACATTTACAACCCATACCTGCCTGGCATTGTAAGCATAAGCCAGGTGCATTTGCTCCCACACCTTACTTATCGGGTTTGTATTTAGCCATTTATAATTGCGGGGGCCGCCAACATAATCAAAATGATAGTAAATACCATAGCCGCCTTTTCGCGGCTGTTCTGTCAGTTTTGGCAATTTGCGGATATTCCCCCAGTTGTCATCGCATAATAACAGGGTAACATCGTCGGGTACCCGCATACCTTTATCGTAATAGTCCTGCACCTCTTTATATAGTGCCCACATCTGTGGCGTTTCCGACGGGTCTTTACCGGTAACCCCGGCAATTATCGCCCTTTGATCTTTTACTATTTTTTCCAGTAAGGCTATGTTGCTTCCTTCGGTCATGGGCATATCGCCATCGCCGCGCATACCAATGGTCACAATTGTCTCCTTACCGCCCATGTTCTCAATGCCCTTTTTCCAGAAAGCCTGCAGTACGGCGCTGTTGGTTTCGTAATTCCAGGCGCCTTTGCCATAACGTTTCCATTCCTGCTGTGCCCTGTCCATTGGCTCATGGTGCGAGGTGCCCATTACGATGCCATACTCATCTGCCAGCGCGGGATCTGATTTATCATCATCATTAAAAGCATTGTCCCACATAGCAGGCCATAAATAGTTCCCTTTCAGCCGAAGTATAAGCTCAAATATCTTTTCATATACCAGGTGGTTTGCTCCTCCAAACTTCTCCCTGGCCCAGCCTGAAAAAGCGGGCGCTTCGTCATTTATAAAAATGCCCCGGTACTTAACGGCCGGCCCGCCGTCTGCATACCTTCCGGGTATTACATATAAGTTTTTTTGGGCTTTAACAGGCACGTCGGCCCACCAATACCAGGGGGATACGCCTATCTGGGCTGATAGCTCATATATGCCATAAATTGTTCCGCGCTTGTCACTGCCGGCAATGACCAACGCCTGTCGCACACCCGGCATGGGATTTCTTACAACCTGCGTTACATGCGCTTCCCATTTACCTGCTATTCCATTTACGTCAAGTTTTTTTTGCCGGATGAGGTCATCAATCTCCGCATTTTTGCCAATTGTACCAATCAGGACAATATCTTTTGAATCCGGAGTTTTACCGGTTGACACGTCCGGCGTAATTTTTGTTACCGATGTGATGTCTGCTTGCAGGCTTTTTATAGCCCTTATCACTCCAGGGTATTCTACCGCGCCCGCCATGATCGGCGACGCTTTACCATTCGCAACAAGCGGAAAATATCCGCCGCCATTTTTTGACGAGATATAGGATATGTCGCCGGGCGACTGGGCGTACATGCTGCATGGAAACAGCAGTACGATATATAATATAAGCGCTGATAAACAAAAACGGTTTTTCACCATGCTGTCGTTGACTAAATTTGAGCGTTGGCGGATGCTGGGCAGGCGGTCCTTTATAACCCCATATAACTGGCCTGATTTTTTCACACTGCCAACCATCCTTCGCGTCCGGAATATTGATAATGTCACGTATATTTCTAAGCGTAAGTATAACTTGTTAAACGGCCGTTCGCAGATGCCAAATCGGGCCAAAAAGGTGTTCATATCACTAAGCAATCGATTACAACGCAAACGAATATACGCAGTTATTTTCGCAAAAATGCGAAATGTCACGCATGTTTTACCCTTTAAACTTTAGGGTAAAAGGTGAATCTGCCCGCATATATTCATCGGCTTATGCTGGCAGGACGATATTTTTGCATTCAACCGCCGATTAAAATTGCCTCTTTCGCAATAAGAAATAAAATTAGGTATTAATAACACAACACAATTGACATTTGGTTACTAAAGTGGCAACAAACAACAGCTGTAAAAATTTTGGAAGAGTTTCTTAAAAAATTCTTTGCAATCGATTGCATTTTAGAATTTTCTTACTACTTTTATTCCGGGGAAACCGCAAAGTACAGGTAAAAAAATTGGCGGGGATGGGTTCATGGCCAAAAGAACGCAGCCATTGTAAGTGAATCCAAAAATGCACAGGTCAAAAAAAATGATATTCTCCGTGCCGCCCTGCCCGAAAAACTCCGGTTATCATTGAGAGGTAATAGTTGATTTATGTTGAACGAAGGCCGCCACAAGCGGCCTTTTTTACTGCAGTAGCTGTAATAAGCGGATTAACCGGACTTCGCACGCTGGCGGGAAGCAAATTAAAGCATCCAAAATCCGGTTAACCTGCTTAGTCCTTGCCTTATCTTACTTTGAGTGTTATTTCGGCAGGCTTGGCCATGCCTAATTCTTCACTTCTTTTTGACGGCTGCGAACCGCCTATATAAATATGGTAGTCGCCTGGCAGCACCACTGCTTCGCCTTTGTCGTTTATGCTTTGCAGCATTTTTGGCGTTAATGTAAATTGTACCTGCCGGGTTTCGCCCGGTTTTAATCTTATCCTTTCAAAACCTTTTAACGAATAAATGGGATTATCACCCGCGGCAGTCTGGGGGTTACTGATATAAAGCTGCACTACGTCATCCCCTTCCATTTTACCGGTGTTCGTAACGGTCGCGGTGGCCACGGTGCTTGAGCTTTTTCCTACCTGCTTTGCAGGGAGGCTGATTGCCGAATAGGCAAAGCTTGTATAGCTCAGGCCAAACCCGAACGGGTATAGTGGCTCGGCAGTCATGTACCTGTAGGTGCGCCCCTGCATGGAATAGTTCTCATACGGCGGCAACTGCTCCAGGGATTTTGGGAAAGTAACCGGCAGCCTGCCCGATGGAGACGCCTTACCAAAAATGATGTCGCTTATGGCATGGCCGCCTTCTTCGCCGGGATACCAGGCCAGCAATACCGCGTCGGCAAGCTGCTCCACTTCTGCCAGGTTCATCGGGCTACCACCTGTAACAATGGCCACAATTTTATTTGAGTTGCCCTCGCGAAGCGTTTTAAGAAAATCGATCTGATTTTTGGGGAGGTTATAGTCAAGCCGGTCGCCAAAATTTGGCGATGCTATTGCTTCGCCCTCTTCGCCTTCGAGCTGCCCGGTAAGTCCCATCACTACAAATGTCACATTGCTGGCCTTTGCATCCCCGGTAGTCCAGTCAATTGGGTTAACGTTCGGCCTGTCCAACAATATTCCCGGTTTGTATTGCAGCTGGCTGCCCGGTTTTATGCCGGAAGCAAGGCCCTCGAGTATAGTCGACATTTGCGGATTTACGCCATAATAGTTCCCGATCAGCGCATCGACGCTGGCTGCGTTTGGCCCGGTCACATAATATTTTGGTAAATTATTTTTAAGCGGTAAAACGCCATTGTTTTTTAACAGGACGATTGATTTTAGCGCAACTTCTTTTGCCAGCTGCCGATGTTCGGCATTGTTGATCACCGCGGGCGATATTTTATCATACGGCCCCGTTCCGGCGGGATTGAACATGCCCAGCTTAAACCTTGTCTTCATCAGCGTAATTAAAGCCGCATCAATTTCCTTTTCAGTGATCAGGCCTCTTTTTACGGCTTCAACAAGGGCTGGATACTCGTCGCCGCAATTAAGGTCGACGCCGTGTTTTACAGCCAGTGCAACTGCCTCAGGCTGGCCGGGGACTACTTTGTGGCCCATATAAAAATCGGCGATGGCGCCGCAGTCGGAAACCACATGCCCTTTGAAATGCCAGTCGCTGCGCAAAATATCATCAAGCAGCAAATTGCTGCCGCAGCAGGGTTCGTTGTTCGTACGGTTATAGGCGCACATTACAGCTTCGACCCCTGCATCAACCAATGCGTGAAAGGCAGGCAGGTAAGTCTCAAATAAGTCCTTAGGCGAGGCTTGTGCATTAAATGTATGGCGCAAGCGCTCGGGGCCGCTGTGTACGGCGAAATGTTTTGCGCATGCCGCTACTTTTAAATGACGCGGATCATCCCCCTGCAGGCCCTTTACAAATGCCACGCCCATTTGCGAGGTAAGGTAAGGGTCTTCGCCATAGGTCTCCTGGCCGCGCCCCCAGCGGGGATCGCGAAAGATATTTATATTGGGTGTCCAAAAGGTAAGGCCGCCAAAGCGCTCATGATAGTCTTCTTTTTGAGCGGCATTGTACATGGCGCGGGCTTCGTCTGAAATTGCCGTGGCTTCCTGCCTGGCAAGCTTACTGTCAAAAGTCGCCGCAAGCCCGATGGCCTGTGGGAAAACTGTAGCCACCCCCGAGCGCGCCACGCCGTGCAGCGCCTCATTCCACCAATTGTAGGCTGGTATATTCAAACGCGGTATGGCCGGGCTCGAGTTCATCATCTGGTGCACTTTCTCATCTAAAGTCAGCTTCGACACCAGGTCGCGTACGCGTTCGTCCAATGGTTTTGCCGGATCAAGGTAAGCAGATTGCGCATGCCCTGCATTTACAATAAATAAAAGAGCGGCCAGGAAAAATAGTCTATATTTATTCATTTCAAAAATTGGTTTAACGTATTGGCAATAAGTGGTTTTACACGATGGCATTTTCAAAAGCCATCGGGGCGGGCTGCAGCAATTTTAAAACTGAAGCGCCTGACCGGCTAAATATAAATATTTTAGCAATCGATTGCTAAAATATTTTCGACCTTTACCTGATAAAAATATCGCACCAAATGGATCAAAAAAATAAAACGGCAATAATAACAGGGGGAGGGTCGGGCCTGGGCCTTGCCGCTGCAAAGAAATTTGTTGAAAACCAGGTTAAGGCCATCATCGTCGGCAGAAACGAGACGAACCTCGCAGAGGCCGCTGACAGCCTGGGAGCGCTGTGCAGCTATAAAGTTTTTGACCTTAATAATTTAAGCGGTATTCCGGCATTGGTAAATGAGATAACAAACGAATGCGGCCCGATAGATATATTGGTTAATAACGCCGGAATTAATCAAAAAAAGCCCTTTATTGAAGTAACAGATGATGAATTCCAAAAGGTTATTTTAACAAACTTAACATCGGTATTTGTCTTCAGCCGCGAGGCGGCGAAATCAATGCTGCAGCAAAAGAGCGGCTGCATAATAAATATCAGTTCAATGGCGGCGCAATACGGCATTCCCTATGTAATTGCCTATACGGCCGCCAAGTCGGCTATTGAAGGCATGACAAAGGCGATGGCAGTTGAATTGTCACCCCAGGGCATTAGGGTTAACTGTGTCGCCCCCGGATTTATTGACACCCGGATGTCGGCTAAAGCCCTGGACACTGATCCCCAGCGAAAGCAAAAAGTGCTTTCGCGCACGCCCATGGGCAAGCTTGGTATGGCCGAAGATATAGCCGAAGCCGTTTGGTATCTATCTTCTGATGCCGCAAAATATGTGACCGGCGTGATTTTCCCGGTCGATGGAGGAAATTCTATAGGGTTTTGATAACCTGTAGCTTACACCTGGTATCCGGCTAACTTTTCGCCCTGACCAAGAACAAGTAAACGCAAAAAATGTGCAATCGATTGCGGTTTTAAATTATTTAGCAGACATTTACCTTGTGAGCGTTTAGGTGCGTAAAGAAATATTGCGTGCCTCGTTCTCAGATCCATCCAATGGTTATTTTAAGATGAAGATTTTACCAGGAAAGCCGATTGTTTTTTTTATAGGTTTTTTATTAATAGCCCGGTTGTCAAGTGCCGAAATCCGCTTGCCGCGCCTGGTAAGCGATAATATGGTATTGCAGCGGGAGGCCAATGTAAGTATATGGGGCTGGGCAAACACTGGGGAGAAGGTTAACATTAATTTTGCCGGGAAAAGATATCACATAAAGGCCGGCGCCGACGGCAAGTGGCGCATCGTTTTAAAGCCGATGGAAGCCGGCGGGCCTTTTACAATGGAAATAAGGGGCAGCAACACAGTTATTATAAACAACATTTTAATCGGCGATGTTTGGTTTTGTTCGGGGCAATCAAACATGGTATTGCCTATGGAGCGGGTCAAGGAGAAATATCCCGATGAAATTGCCAATGCAAATTATCCTGAGATCAGGAACTTTTTTATTCCCACCCTGGCGGACGTTACCAAAGTACATGACGATTTACCCCCCGGCAGGTGGATACCAGCCAGCCCGGAAAATGTAATGGGCTTTGGAGCGGCGGCCTATTTTTTCGCGAGGCAAATTTACCTTAAATATCATATCCCGATAGGCCTCATTAATTCAAGCGTGGGCGGTACGCCTATTGAAGCCTGGATAAGCGCAGAAGGATTTAAAAAATTTCCGGCGGAAGAAAGCATGATCAGCAATTTCAGGGATACTGCTTATATGAGTAGGCTAACTGCCAGGCGGCATGTGGATAATGGCGGAAACAGCGCCCTAAACGACCCCGATAAAGGGCTTAGCGGCCCGATACACTGGTATGATCCGTCCTATGTCCCGGCTGGCTGGCATAAGTTCTGGCTGCCCGGATATTGGGCCGATCAGGGTGTAAAGGGTTTAAATGGCACCGTTTGGTTCAGAAAAGAAATTCAAGTGCCCGCTTCCATGGCCGGCAAAGCCGCCAAACTGTTTATGGGCCGCATTGTAGACGCGGACGAAACCTATGTAAACGGCGTACGGGTTGGCGGCATTACCTACCAGTACCCGCCAAGAAGATATACCCTGCCAGCGGGCTTGCTGAAACCGGGCAAAAATGTCGTGGTGGTAAAAGTAGTTAGTACAGCCGGCAAAGGCGGTTTTGTGCCCGATAAACCATATTTTATAACAGCCGGCGGCCAGGACATCGATTTGCGGGGCGATTGGCTTTACCAGGTGGGACGGGTTAATCCTCCACCGGCAAAAGGAACAGGGGGCAGCGGAAATGAAGTTTTCTCCGCGCAAAATTCCCCTACAGGCTTATACAACACAATGGTTGCGCCCGCTATTAATTATGCCATTAAGGGGATAATATGGTACCAGGGCGAGACCAACAGCAATAAGCCCAGGGCTTATGCGCAGTTGTTGCCGGCATTGATAGCCGATTGGCGCGACAAGTGGAAACGGGGTGATCTGCCCTTTGTGTACGTGCAGCTGCCAAACTTTATGGAGGTAGATTATTCGCCGTCGGAAAGCGAATGGGCGGAGTTAAGGGAAAGTCAGCTTAAAACGCTGTCGGTGCCCCATACCGCTATGGTGGTAACGATAGACGCCGGAGAGTGGAACGATATTCATCCCCTGGATAAAAAAGACGTTGGCGACCGGCTGGCCCTGGCGGCAGAGCATTTAGCTTATGGCGACAAAGATGTCGTTTATTCGGGCCCGATCTATCGATCTTATAGTATTGAGGGCAACAAGATCATCCTCACTTTTAGCAATACCGGCGGTGGATTAATAGCTAAAGGCGGCGGCGATCTTTATTATTTCGCTATCGCAGGCGCGGATAAAAAATATGTATGGGCCAGGGCAGTCATTAAAGAAAATAAGGTGATTGTTTGGAATGATGAGATAGCAAACCCGGTGTCGGTAAGGTATGCTTGGGCGGATAACCCCGAAGGCGCCAATCTTTATAACAAAGAAGGGCTGCCGGCTTCGCCGTTCACTACAGATGATCAGCAATAAACAAATTTATAAAGCAGAATAACAATGAAAAAGACGGCTTTTTATGTTTTACTTCTCCTGTCGGCGAAAGCTTTCGCGCAAAACCCGGCGGGCAAATATCCGCCGCCGGTAAATTTTACGGCGGAACAAGATCATCAGAACATGATGGACCAGCTCGGCGTTAAGGTTCTTCGTCCCGGCCCAAGCGGAAATGAGGCGGATCCAAATCATGCCAATTATGATGAGTCCTTAGCTAATCCTTATCCAAAACTACCTGATCCGCTGACGTTAAATAACGGCAAAAAAGTTACCACCGCCGAAATGTGGTGGAACAAGCGCCGCGCCGAAATTGTGGAGGATATGGAGCGCGAGGTATATGGCCGTATTCCGAAGGATGTGCCCAAAGTAACATGGACTATTAAGGTTACTGACAGGGAATGGATAGGGTTTACCCCGGTAATAGCGAAGCAATTGATAGGCCATGTCGACAACACGGCATACCCGCTTATTGATGTGAATATTGCTATGACAGTAGTTATCCCTGCAAATGCTAAAGGGCCGGTACCTGTGCTGATGATGTTTAGCCGAAGCGCATTGCCTGCACCCGCACAACCTGATCCCGAGAGTCTCGAAAAAATAAATAACGCGGTCAAGGAGCTGATAGTAAAAAGTCATCCCGAACTGCAATCGGTTTTTGACCGGTATCCGGCCTATAATCCTATTGCGGCACAGTCCTCGCCCTTTAATCCCTTCGGGCCGCGCACTCCCGGGGACCCGCCAACACCGCAGCAACTGGTTGCCGACGGCTGGGGTTATGTGCTTATTGACCCGGCAAGTATCCAGGCCGATAACGGGGCCGAGTTAACAAAAGGAATTATCGGGCTGGTGAACAAAGGCCAGCCCAGGAAACCCGATGATTGGGGCGCTTTACGCGCCTGGTCGTGGGGGGCCGCGCGCGGCCTTGATTACCTGGAAACGGAGCCTATGGTAGATGCCAAACACGTGGGAATAGAAGGCGTATCGCGCTATGGGAAGGCCGCCCTGGTTACTTTGGCATTTGAACAGCGTTTTGCCATGGGGCTTATCGGTTCCTCGGGCGAAGGCGGCGCTAAATTGAACCGCCGTAATTGGGGCGAGGCCGTTGAAAGCCTTACGGGCGGCGAATATTACTGGATGGCCGGTAACTTTATAAAATACGGCGCCTCGGACGCAGTCTCCGGGAGTAAGAACGCCGGCGACCTGCCTGTCGATTCGCACGAATTGATGGCCCTGTGCGCGCCGCGCTTAACTTTCATTAGCTACGGCGTTCCCGAGCAGGGCGATGCCAAATGGCTCGACCACCAGGGCAGCTACATGGCCGCTGTCGCTGCCGGGCCTGTGTTCAAGTTACTTGGCGCAAAAGACCTGGGTGTTTCAAACGATTATAACACGGAGAAAATGCCCCCGGTAAACGTTGGCCTGCTTGACGGCGAACTTGCCTGGCGCCAGCATGACGGCGGCCATACCGATGCGCCAAATGTGAAGTATTTTATTAAATGGGCCGATAAATTTATAAAGCATTCTGCCGGCCGCTGAATAGTTGCTTATATTAGTTTTCCAATGAAATGAACTTTTACCACTAAATACATGAAATTTAAAAATGTGATATTCCTGGCCTTCTGCCTGGCAGCCGTGCAAACCGCTAAATCGCAGGATGCAGTTGTATGGAACAATAAACAATGTGCGGTTGCGCTTACTTATGACGATGCAATAGATGCCGACCTCGACAATGTGATCCCTGCATTGGATTCAGTTAAATTAAAAGGTACTTTTTACATTATCGGCTCGTCGCCGGTAGTAAACCTGCGCATGAAAGAATGGAGGCTGGCGGCACAGCATGACCACGAGCTGGGTAATCATGCGCTGTTTCATCCCTGCGACGGCAGCCTGCCCGGGCGTAGCTTCGTAACACCTGATAATGACCTGAGCAAATATAGTGTGACCCGGGCAGTGAGCGAGATCAAGGTAAATAATACCCTGCTTAAGGCCATTGACGGGAAGGATAAACGGACTTTTGCTTATCCCTGCGGCGACCTGAAGATCGGCGATGTGTTTTTTTATGACAAACTACGGAATGATTTCGCCGGCGCCCGCGGCGTTATGCCGGGCCTGCAAACCATTAACCAGGTAAACCTGGATAATATCGAATGTTATGCAATTAACGGCCAGACGGCTGAATATATGATCGGGCTTGTAAAAAAAGCGATGGAAACGCATACCCTGTTGGTTTTTCTCTTTCATGGGGTTGGCGGCGGCCACAGTATTAATGTCGGCTTAAGTGAGCATAGCAAGCTCCTGCATTATCTCAAACTCCACGAAAAAGATATATGGGTTGCGCCTATGGTTCAAATTTCCGAACGGATAAAAGAATATCAAAATGCCCACCAAAGCACGGCGCAATAGTTTGCTTCATTTTCAAATACTTATTGCGGTTAGATTAAACCCGGCCACCTGCGAGTTCGGCGGCTAACAGCTCAATTTTACCCGTCATACCATTTCTTCAAGGTTCTTTAACCGGAAGATTTCCCGCGCGATCAGCTTGCAATTGGCGCCCAGTTCGTCAAGCGTGCAGCAAACGGTTTTGATCTTTACCGGCAGTTCGTTAACCGTTTCCATCAGGTCGATATGCAGCAGGCTGGTGTCCTTCATTGTTTGGTTCCCCTTTAATTGCCGGAACAGTTTATAAGCGGCCTCGCGGTCGTTCCCGAAAAAATATTGCCCGTAATCCACGAAGCCCTGCGGGGTTTTCAGGCTTAACAAAATATAGAATTGTGTTTCCATAGCTCATTATATAAGCAAAGAGCCCCTGCGGGCAGGAGCTCTTCAGATTTAAAACGATTTCACGATTTATTTTATCTCTATTTGCCTGCGTACCGCTTTTGCTTCCTCGCGTTTGGCGATATCAATGCGCAGGATACCATCAGTATAGGTGGCATTTATCTGGCTGTCGTCGGCGCTTTCGGGCAAGGTGAAAGAACGCACGAAAGAGCTGTAGCTGTATTCGCGCTTGTTGTAATTTTTTTGTTCGTCCTGGTGATCGGCAGATTGCTCAACCGAAATGGACAGCTGGTTACGGTCCAGGTTCAATTTGAAATCTTCTTTTTTCAAACCGGGCGCCGCAAGCTCAATGTGGTAGTTGTTCTCGCTTTCGCTGATATTAACAGCGGGAACGCGGGTGATCATGCGGTCGTTAAAGAAGGTGTCGTTGAAGATCGACTCGAAAACATCATTAAAGCCTGGCAATAATGTGTTGCTGCGTTTGTCGTTGAATTTAACTAAGGTCATGGCCTTTTCTCCTTTAAATTTTACTTTAAAAAATAGATGAACAATAATTAATTAAACCGTTACAAGTCAAGCAAGCTCCATGCCAGCGCATTGATTATGCAAGTTTTGCAGTTTTGGGGTGAAATTTTTTCAGCGCCGGTGCCATTTTTTCAGCGGATAAAAGCCGGATTTTCCGGGGCAAGGTTCGATCCGAATTGTCCTTAAGAAATTTATGATTGCGTTTCTAAGGCGTGGGGCAAACTTTGCCGCAGCCGGTTTGTTCCAATTATGAAATCTTTTCACCAACAATTTTACTTTATGAATAAAGCGTCACCCTGGTTTTTCAGCTGGAGCAAGGAATTGGATCGTCACGATCTGCAGGCAATTTATGAAAAGGAGGAGGACGGCTTCTCTTACCGCATTATTTCAGGCAGCGATGCCTGCTGGCTGGTTGTGGTATGGCCCACCGGGCACCGCACCGGTTTTTTATTGGCCTATGCGCCCAGCGAGCTGCTCCAAATTGATTGCGCAAAAAGGGGCGATACAATATCGCTTGCGATCGATGGCCTTTGGGGTAAAATAAAGGCAACCGTGCAATTGCCCGCTGAAACCGGCGTATTGCATTTTACTACTGCAATTACCCCATCAGCCAGCTTACTGGTTCCGTATTGGCCGCGCGATATTATTCCGCTTAAACAACGCGGGAGCAAAGGCAAGCCCGAGGGAGTAATTCATGCCAGCCAGGTTGGCACGCGTTCCGGCCAGCTGTATTTTACAATCCCCGGGGCCGGCGCGGTGCTCTACCACCAAAACCTGACGGCCTTATCGGCCTATAATGAGCAAACCGAAACATCGGCTGCCGGCACAGTCGGCGGCGAGTGGCCCGAGATTGGGTTCGCACTACCGCCAACCCTTAAAAACAAAGCGCTTGAGGCGGGGAAAAGCTATGTTATTAACGATGCATTCGTAGTATTTTCAACAGAGGAACCGAGCGGCGAAACAGCTTTGGTACGTCAGTACTTAAAGCTTTTGGCCAAAATCTATCTTGCCATTCCCAAACCGGAAACTACCTATAAACATTGGCCGGAAATTGTTGATAAAGGCTTAAAAGACTTAACCGAAAGCCCCGGGTGCTGGTCGCAATTAGATGGGCATCATTATTTCAATGCCTATATCAGCGATTATGATACGCCTCCCGAGATCATGGTGCAGCTGGCTGTTCTATTGCCGCTGGTTGATTACGCAGAATGGAGCGGCGCGGAATTAGACGTTATGGAAAAGATCAAAGAGGGCCTGCCATCCTTTTATGATGAAAAGTTGGGGACCGTTATGCGCTGGCATCCCAAAGCCGCAGATCAACTTAAGGGCGAAGAAGAGCAAAAAGAGCCATTGACAATGGATTCCTGGTACCTGCACCATCCGCTCCTTAATTTATCGCGGCTGGCGTTAAAGGGCGATGATATGGCAAAAAAACTATTCCTTGATTCGCTCGGGTTTGCCATTAAGGTCGCACACCACTTTAACTACCAATGGCCTGTATTTTATAAGATGGATACCCTGGAAGTGATCAAAGCGGAAACACAGCCGGGTAAAGGCGGCGAGAAGGATACGCCGGGGCTATATGCCCACGTTATGCTGCAGGCCTGGGAGCTGACGGGCGATAGAAAATACCTCGCCGAAGCCGAAAAGGCAGCGATGAAATTATCCGGATTGGGCTTCAACCTGTTTTACCAGGCAAATAATACTTCGTTTTCGGCAGGCGCTTTACTGCGCTTGCATAAAATCACCAAAAAGCAGGTCTATCTTGACCTGAGTTATTTGTGCCTGGCGAACATCTTTAAAAACGTTCATTTGTGGGATTGCAATTACGGCTTTGGCAAAAATTTTCCATCGTTCTTCGCGCTGTTCCCGCTGAATGATGCGCCATATACTGCGGTTTATGAAGAACAGGAAGTTTTTTGTGCGCTTCATGATTACCTGCGGCATGGGGAAGACCTGGAAATCGATCCCGACGTCCGCCTGTTGGTGGCGGAATATATCCGTTTTTTGGTTGAGCGGGCCGTTTACTATTATCCTACCATGCTGCCGGCAGAAATGTTGCAGGACAAACCCAAGATCGGCGAAGTTGACCCTAAACTATGGATCGCGCTGGAAGACCTGCACGATGGCTGGGAAGCATGCGGCCAGGTGGGCCAGGAAGTTTATGGCGCGGGCAATGCTTTCGGCATTATGCCGAGGCATTATATGCACGTACCAGGCGGGCAATTTTTTATTTTTACCGATTATCCCACTTATGGATTCAAGGCTAAAATAGGTCGGCCTGCCCGGTTCAGCCTCGCAGGCGACGCCCGCTTGCAGTCGCGGCTGATGATCGTTAAAACCGGCCGGGAAAAGTTACCGGAGATCAAGCTTACCGTCGATAACCAGGTGATAAAGGGAAAGCCGGCAGCGGGCGGGCATTTAGAATTTACTGTGCCCGGCAATGCCGCCATTACCATTAACTGGGGTTGATCCTGACGTAACCGTAATGGCCGATATTAAATGACGTAAAGGCCCCTGGTCAATATCAGGCAATCGCCGCCCTTTGCCTGTTAACCAGCCCAATAAGCAGGCCGGCAACCAAAAACTGCAGCAAGTGAAAAGCTGTTTGGATAAGCAGCCATTGAGACATCGAAGTCACATTAATTTTTGCGGCATTGGCAAGCGTAGAGACGCTAAAAAGAAAAAGCCCAAGGACCAGGCTGAATATGATCGCTTTGGCAATAGTGCTATTTTCTTTTGCGTAGAACTGGTAAAGCCAGGCGATAATTATGCCCTGGATTATCATCGAAAAAAAGCCCAGGGGAATAATCGGTTCTGCACGATTATAGATTCCTAAACTGTGATAAAGCTTGTCGAAGATTACCAGGTGCCACACATATCCCAAAATCATCGTCGGTATGATATAGGCTAATGCGGTGAACGCAAATTTTGATGTTTTTCCTTTCATTTCGTTTTTACTTCATCGAATGGAATGCTACCTTATTGCCTTCTGTATCAGTAAATTGGGCCATAAAACCATTTGCTCCAATTGAAGTTTTAGGTACAACGATTTTACCTCCGGCTGCCTCTACGCGCGAAAGAGGAACAGACAGATCTTCTCCGCCATTCAAATAAATAAGTGCACCTGTTTGTGAAGGTTCATAGCCGTTGTCTTCTACAAGGCCGCCGCCGATCTCTCCGTTTTGCATATCGGCCGGAAACATTGCGTACTTCATCCCCGGAAAGGGCATCATCATTTGGATATCCAAAACTGTTTCATAGAAACCTTTTGCCCTGTCGAAATTTTTGGCTGGAATTTCGAACCAGTCAATTGCGTGTGCCATTGTTATTGATTTTTATTGTTGTGATATTACTTCTTCTTTTTGGATGATTTTGCTTTCGCGTTAAATTCCAGGCATAAGTTAACCCAGTATTCAAACCTGGTTTCAGATTCAATACCCTCGTCGTTCACCATTAAATAGCCTTTCATCGGGCGTCCGGTAAAGTCCATTAAGCGGCTGCCCGGCTTACTCAATGCTGTCTCCTGCAGCGCAGGGTCAATGCGGCACATCATTTCCCCGCCAATAATTCCCATACACATTTTGCCGTTATACATAAATGTCAAACCACCCATCATTTCCTTTTCTTCAATGTTTGGGAGTTTTTCCAGCCGCTTCCTGATCCTGTCTGCCAGCTTCATGCTGTAAGCCATTTTTATAGAATGAATGATTTGTATATTTGCTTGCAAAATGCAAGGTAAATATATAAACATTTACTTGCGATATGCAAGTATAAAATGAAAAAAAGAATAAAAAGGCGGTCAGATTGCCCGATAAGTTTTGCGCTCGACATTTTTGGCGATAAGTGGTCGTTGCTTATCATAAGGGACTTAATGTTCAAGAACAAAAAAACATACGGAGAATTCTTAAAATCGGAAGAAAAGATTGCGACCAATATATTGGCGGATAGATTGTCCCTGCTCGAGTGCGCCGGCCTGATAAAGTGCCAGGTTGACCAGGAGAAAAAATCAAAATATAATTACGAGCTGACGCAACAAGGTATAGGTTTAGTTCCTGTCTTGCTTGAAATCGTTTTGTGGAGCGCCACATTTGATAAAAATACTGCCGCCCCAAAGGAGTTTGTAGACCGGGTAAGAAACGACAAAGAAAATTTTGCCAACGAGATCATGCAGCAACTCAAAAGCAAATTATAACCGCCGGATATAACCGTTGATCAGCCGTAAGTTATAGATTTGACAACTTTTTAAAAGTTGTCAAATCTGGTTCATAAGTTTATATCACTCCAGTATCATACAGCACCTGGTTCATATTCCGCACAGCGTCAGCGCTTTTGTTGAAATTGGCTTGCTCGGCATCGCTCAGGTTGTATTCAAGTATCCGCTCGAAGCCGTTTTTGCCGAGGATAACCGGCACCACCAGCGAAATATCTTTCTGGCCGTATTCGCCATCAAGGGCAACGCCGCAGGAGATCAGTTTTTTCTGATCGCGTACAATGCTTTCCACCATAAAGGCTGTGCCCGCGCCTGGTGCGTACCAGGCCGAGGTGCCGATGAGTTTTGTTAAAGTGGCGCCGCCAACCATGGTTGCCGCAACTACTTTATCCTGTTGCTCCTGGCTTAGCAACTGCGTAACCGGAATGCTGTTCCATGTAGCATGCTGTATCAATGGGATCATGGTGGTATCGCCATGGCCGCCGATCACTACTGCATTAAGGTCAGCAGCGGAGCAGCCCAGCTCCTGGCTTAGGTAATATTTAAACCTGGCCGAATCCAGCGCGCCGCCCATGCCTATGATCTTGTTTTTGGGCAGGCCCGAAGTTTTTAAGGTAAGGTAATTCATGGTATCCATCGGGTTGGCCACAACAATAATGATGGTGTTCGGCGAATACTTCAGGATATTTTCAGTTACCGACTTAACGATGCCGGCATTGGTGCCGATCAGTTCTTCGCGTGTCATACCGGGTTTGCGTGGTATCCCCGAAGTGATCACTACTACGCCCGAATCTGCCGTGGCCGCATAGTCATTGGTAACGCCGGTTATTTTGGTATCAAACTCCAAAAGGGCCGAAGTTTGCATCATATCGATGGCTTTACCTTCGGCAAAACCTTCCCTGATATCCAATAAAATAAGTTCTTCAGCTAATTCTTTCCTGGCGATATTATCCGCGCAGGTAGCGCCAACAGCCCCGGCGCCAACAACAGTTATTTTCATAATATATTTTGATTTGTGATGAGAAAAATAAATTGGGCGAAGATAGGGGAAGATTTCGGAATTTTCGCTGTAATCTTATTTTTTTAGGTACTCAGGAGGGCTTCGCCGCTTCGGAATTTCGATTTGGGATTTTTTTTGATTTCGATCTAAAAAAGATCGCATACCGTGAGATTTAGAGAAAGTTTTATGCTCGATTTCGGAATTACAAAAATCCTCCCCGACCAGGGAGATTCAGAAGGAGCTGGAATTTTGATTTCGGAATTTTGTTATTGGTATTTAATAAACTAAACCCTATTTTGCTTACCTGGGTTATTTTTTCGTAAAGAATTAGGAAAAAGACAAGTTATGGTCATGGATAATCAAAATAAGGTTTGTTTAATAACAGGTGCGAGCAGCGGGATCGGTCAGGCCATCGCAAAAGCACTTAGCGCTGATAACTATCGCCTGGTGGTTACGGCGCGCCGTGAGAAAAGATTAAGGGATTTCTTACCGGACAATGTTGATGTTTTAACCGGTGATCTTACATTGCCCGGGTTCCAGGATTCAATTGAAGATTTTATATGGAAAAAATTTGGCAAATGTGATTACCTGTTCAATTGCGCCGGAACACTTGAGGTTGGAACGATCGGGGAAATTGATATTGATAAAATGACGGCGATGCTAAGATTGAATGTCGAAGCAACTTTCAGGCTCACCTATAAATTACTTAAACGGTTTAAGAAACAGGGTTTTGGTCATATTTTTAACATAACAAGTGTCCTCGGCACAAAAGTCAGGCCGTCGGCGGGAGCGTACGCTGCCACTAAATTCGCTTTAGAAGCATTATCGGAGGCCTTACGTATGGAGTTGGCGGGGACCGATGTTCAGATTTCATGTATCGAGCCGGGATTGGTGATGACAGAACTGCATAAAGACTGGGCGGTTCATCCCCGCGAAAGTATGGCGATTCATGAGCCTTTAAATGTTGACGACATAGTAAATACAGTGAAATTTATTATGGGACAACCCCGCCATGTAAGGATACCTAGACTGATGATTTTACCAAAAGATCACCAGGTATAAATTTGATACGCCCTATTAATTGATTTTTAAACAAAGCGCATTTCGTTTAATATTCTTTTATTACCAGGATTAAATTAAATAATAAAACGATAAAAGCAGTGTTTGTTATTCATAACTTTTGCTTTTTTTTGATTGTTTTTTAAGCTTTAGTTATAATGTTGATGACCTATGATTGGTTTTTCATTCAATTTAATAGGAAAAATAAGTGATTTTGAAAAAAAATTAGAAATTTTTCAACAATTTGTTATAAAATTTATAAAAATAATTTAAATTCGCCCCGATAATTGTATATAAAGTTATAAAAAACACGATTTGACCCAAATTTTATAAAATCATTAAACAATGGCAACTAAACTCGAGTACATTTGGCTTGACGGCTACAAACCCACACAAAGCCTGCGCAGCAAAACAAAAATTTTAGGCGACTTCAGCGGTAAATTGGAAGATTGTCCGGATTGGAGCTTTGACGGTTCATCAACCGAACAGGCGCCGGGAGGTTCATCTGACTGCGTTTTAAAACCTGTATTTATTCGCAAAGATCCCGGAAGGTTAAACGCTTACCTGGTAATGTGCGAAGTACTTGATTCGACCGGCAAACCCCACCCGTCAAACGGCCGCGCCACAATACAGGACGATGATAACGATTTTTGGTTTGGCTTTGAGCAGGAATATTTTTTGTGGGACCCTGAGACAGGCAAGCCTCTTGGTTTCCCCGCAGGCGGTTTCCCCGGCCCGCAAGGTCCGTATTATTGCGGCGTAGGCGCTACTAACGCCTATGGCAGGGATATAGTTGAAGAGCATTTGGATATGTGTTTGGAAGCCGGTTTGAATGTAGAGGGTATTAATGGCGAGGTTGCCGCCGGCCAGTGGGAATTCCAGATATTTGCTAAAGGCGCTAAGGAAGCCGGCGACCAAATCTGGGTTGCCCGTTATTTATTGGAGAGAATAGGCGAAAGCCATGGCGTATCGGTAAACTGGCATTGCAAGCCGCTGGGCGATTTGGACTGGAACGGCTCGGGCATGCATGCTAACTTTTCAAATAACACCCTGCGTACCTGCGGCAGCAAGGAAGTCTACGACAAGATTTGCGAAGCCTTCCGCCCGGCTGTTGCCGAGTGTATTGCTGTATATGGCGCGCATAACGAATTGCGTTTAACCGGCAAGCACGAAACTGCTTCGATCAACGACTATAGCTACGGTGTATCCGACCGCGGCGCATCAATCCGTATTCCTTTGTATACTGTTCAAAAAGGATGGAAAGGTTACCTCGAAGACCGCCGTCCGAATTCAGCGGCCGATCCATACAAAGTGGCTGCGGTAATTATCAAAACAGTAAAATCAGCAAAAGTTTAATCACGCTAACTAAACTAAATATGCACTTCCCCTGGTTGTAAAATGCCAGGGGATTTTTTTTGAGCCAACCGGGTATAAATTCCGGCCATCTCTTATGCGGATAACCGCACAGCAGCGCTGCACTTTTCTAGCATAATTAATCCGGAAACTCTTCGCGCCGTTATTTCACCACGGGCAAAACCAGTTTCGATTGACCGGTATAAACGTTAATGGTCTCCTTTAAAAAATCGCTGTCCTTCGCATGGTAAATATCAATAAACTGCTGGGGGTTACGGTCGACTAATGGGAACCAGCTGCTTTGTACCTGCACCATAATGCGGTGGCCCTTTTTAAAGGTATGGGCTACATCCGGCATGGTATATTTTACTTGCGTGGGTTTTCCCGGAACAAAAGGTTCGGGGTCCGAATAACTGTTACGGTAGCGGCCACGCATAATTTCGGCCCTTACCAGCATTTCATAACCGCCCATGGGGTATTTTAAAACAGGGTCGTTTTCAGCATAAATGTCCACATCGTTATAGCTGCCGTTATCCGGGAAAACATCGATCAGTTTCACCACAAAGTCGGCATCGGTATTTGAAATGTTTACCATAAGGTCGGCAACAACAGGCCCTGCCAGCGTTACATCGTTCGTTAAAGTATCCGTCTGATAGGTTAAAACATCGGTACGGCGCTCCGCAAAGCGCTGGTCGTCAGTCATATAAGTGCGGGTACGGTTGAAATGCACATCCTGCGTATAAGGCACCGGTTTAGCCGGGTCGCTGATATAAGTATCAAATGAGGATTTGGTTGAACTGCCTGCCTCAAATGACAATTTTCCTTTCGCTTTAAGGTAGATATTTGTCGGCTGCACATCCGCGGGCGGCCATTGCGGCAGCTGCCGCCATTTGTTTTCGCCGGTAAAAAATATGGTCGCTTTGCTGATGTTATCAACCGAACCGACGCCCCGCAGGTAATAATCAAAAAAAGGTATCTCGATATTGTTGGCGTACCATTCGCTGGTATTGCTGCCCCATTGCACATTACCGAGGTGTGTGCCATCGTTATTTCGCCACTCCTCATGGTACCAGGGGCCCATTACCAGCCGGTTATTGGTAGCAGGACTCTGTTTATCGATGGCTTTGTAAACGTTCCATGCGCCAAAACAATCTTCAGCATCAAATTCGCCGCCCACAACCAGCATCGCGGGCTTAACATCCTTAATGCCCACCCTGGCGTTGCGGGCCATCCACCAGGCGTCGCGGTTAGGGTGGTTCATCATTTCGTTCCAGAACTTAAGGCTGTCGCCGGCAAGTTTGGTAAGATTGGGCAGCGCGCCTTCGGTTAAATAAAACTTATAATTATCATGTATCGGCGGATCATAAGTTGGTGCAGCTTTTGCAGTTGGGCGCGGGTGCGGCTGGCCAAAGCCAAATTGCTTATAAAAATCAAACGCATCCATCTGGAAAAAAGCGCCGTTATGATGAAAATCATCACCTACAAACCAGTCCGTTACCGGAGCTTCGGGGCTAACGGCCTTTAATGCCGGATGTCCGCTCAGCGAAGCCATCGTTGAATAAAAGCCAGGGTAGGATATGCCGAAAACGCCGACCTTGCCGTTGTTATTCTCCACGTTCTTCACCAGCCAGTCGATGGTATCATAGGTATCGCTGGCCTCATCTATATCCTTATTGGTCTTTTTATTAAAATTAAAAGGGCGTACATCCATAAACTCACCTTCGCTCATCCAGCGGCCGCGTACATCCTCTATCACCATAATATAGCCCTTGCGGCAATATTTCATAAGATGGTCGGCCCAAAAACTGCGGTACTTGCCTTCCTTGTAGGGGGCTGCGGAATAGGGCGTACGCTCCATCAATATCGGGTGCTTTTCCGAATTATCGGCAGGTACATAAATAGACGCGTAGAGCTTAATGCCATCGCGCATAGGGATGGTTACCCCCATTTTTTTGTAATTGTTTACCAGCCAAACCGAATCGGCGTTTTGGGCAGTTGTGACAAAGGGGAACAGGAAAAATGCGATTATGAATATTTTTTTCATGATGAGAATTTTGCAGGTTGAAAGGTAAATATGATGTTTTTTAAAGAAGAAAAGAAATCGTGTTCGATATACGGCTGCGTCAGCGGGCAGATTTCGGCGCATGAAACTGGGATTCCCCGCTTTGCTGCGAATAAACAAAGAAGGGCATCATAAATAGGATATAAAACCGCCATTTCCTTTATCTTTGAAAAAAGCTTACAAATATGCCGGGTGATGATTTAGTCAAAGTAGTTTTCGGTCTTTACAGCGAAATTTTTGAACAGGAGATGACAGAAATTTTGGACGCCGCCGCGATTGACCAGGAGAAGAGCTATTTCAAAATTGAAAGCGTCCCCCTTTTTAGCCCCCGCATTGCCAGCGGCGATATTATCCGCGCGGAGTACGACAACGAGATCGGGATGCTGACTTACCGGGAAACTGTCCGGCCCTCCGGTAATTCAACCATTCATTGCGTGGTATTGGATGATGATTATGATGTTGAGGCTATCCGCCAGCTATTTGAAGAAATGGGCTGCCGATCTGACAACGGCAATAGGTACTTCGCATTGGACGTACCCGCTGCCCTTGATTACGTCCCGGTTAAACGCCGGCTTGATGAGCTGGAAAAAGAAGGCATTATAGATTACCAGGAATCGTGCCTATCCGGCAAACATGAGTACCGGAATATTTCCTTCGGTTAATATAGCGCTATCTCACATCCTCATATCTCACATCTCATATCTCAAATCTCATATCTCAAATCTCAAATCTCAAATCTCACATCTCACATCTCACATCTCACATCTCATATCTAATAGCTACCTCAAATCCACCACCTCAACACCCCTATGGGCCTTCGGGTCAAAAGTGAAAGTATTGTCGGGCACCTGGATGTTTGGCACGAAGCCGTGCACGGTATAGGTATAATGATTGCCGTTTTTATCGAATATTAAAGCCCGGTAAATTTGTTTTTTTACTTTGTCGATCCATAAACGTACTTTAAAAAACGATTTGTTAATGTCTTCCGGTGTCAGGTCGATCCCCTGGTAAACCTTGCCGCCTATTTTTGTATCGCCGTTATAAATATATTTATAGCCATGTTCATAAATAGTGAATATCTGCGCCGGGTTAAGCCCCTGGCCGCTGTTGTCCACGTTATTAACCTGCACTTCGTTGTCTTTTTTCAGGTAGGTCCACTGGGTTTTGCCATCGCTGATGATCTCCTGCGCAATATCGGGCTTGGCGGTCGTTCCGGCGCTGTAGATGGTCACCCTGAACTTATTGGCCTTTGACCTGGCGATCAGCGTGCCGCTTTGTGTTTCTTTAATGTTTGCCTGCGCGTTATCGAGTGTGAAATCAAAATCAGCTTTTACAGCATCGTAGGTGCGGTATCTTTCGCTCACTTTGCTTAGGATAGCTTTTGCGGCAGCGTCTTTTTCTACGCTTTTCTGGGCAAATAAAGAAGTGCTGAGAAGTATTAAGAAAGAGATTACAGGTAGTTTTTTCATTGTTTATAATTTCACCGGGTTAAAATTGATTTCACGGATTTTTGATCAAAGCTGCGGCGATATTTATGGTAGATTTTGTTTAAGACAAATGGTTTAATTGTTTTGTTTTGAAAGGACTTCAAGATGGCGTTCAAGGCTATACTCGTCGGAATATAATACCTCGCGCGCCTTGCTGCCTTCAAACGGGCCGACGATACCTGCTGCTTCCAGCTGATCAATAATACGCCCGGCACGATTATAGCCCAATTTCATTTTTCTTTGGATCAGCGAGGTTGAACCCTGCTGGTGCAGCACGATAAGGCGCGCAGCTTCGTCGAACAAAGGATCGCGGTTATCAGGGTCAAATTCCTTTGAGCCGCCGCTTTCGCCTTCGCCCACATATTCCGGCAATAACATCGCCGAGGGGTAACCACGCTGGGCGCCAATAAAATCAGATATCCTTTCTACTTCGTGCGTATCAACAAAAGCGCATTGCAGGCGTATCAGGTCGCTTCCGGTAGATAGCAGCATATCCCCGCGGCCTATCAGCTGGTCGGCGCCCCCAGTATCCAGTATCGTTCTTGAATCGATTTTCGACAAAACCCTGAAGGCCAGCCTTGAGGGAAAGTTGGCCTTAATAGTGCCGGTAATAATATTAACCGAAGGCCGCTGTGTGGCGATCACGAGGTGGATACCCACCGCGCGCGCCAGCTGCGCTATGCGTGCAATCGGCATTTCCACTTCTTTTCCGGCAGTCATCATCAAATCAGCAAATTCATCAATTACCAGCACTATAAAAGGCAGGTAACGATGCATTTCCGGGTTTGATATTTTGCGGCTCGCGAATTTCTGATTGTATTCCTTTAAGTTTCGTACCTGGGCATCTTTTAACAGATCATACCTCAAGTCCATCTCGATGCATAACGAGTTCAGCGTATTTACTACTTTTTTGGTGTCGGTAATAATGGCGTCCGCCTCATCCGGCAGTTTTGCTAAAAAATGCCTTTCTATTTTCCTGAACAACGTGAGCTCAACCTTCTTGGGATCTACAAGGACAAATTTTAATTCGGCGGGGTGCTTTTTGTATAATAGCGATACCAAAATTGCATTAATACCAACTGATTTACCCTGTCCGGTGGCGCCGGCTACCAGCAGGTGCGGCATTTTAGCCAGGTCGGCAACAAATACCTCATTGCTTATAGTTTTGCCTAGTGCGATGGGAAGGTCCATCGTGGTATTCTGAAATTTTTCGGTGGCGAGTACAGACCGCATGGAAACCATTTCGGGATTTTGGTTCGGTACCTCAATACCTATGGTACCCTTGCCCGGCATGGGCGCAATGATACGAATGCCCAACGCCGCCAGGCTCAATGCTATATCATCCTCAAGATTTTTGATCTTGGAAATCCTTACGCCCGGCGCGGGAATGATCTCGTAAAGCGTCACGGTCGGCCCGATGGTGGCTTTTATCTTATCGATTTCAATATTATAATGGTTCAGCGTCTCTACGATCTTATTTTTATTTGCCCCCAGCTCGTCGGAATGAACGTTTATTTTGTGGGAGCCATAATCTTCCAGCAGGCTGAGCGGCGGATACTTGTACGAGGCAAGCTCCAGGGTATGGTCATAAGTGCCAAACTGGTCGACCAGGCTTTTGGCTTTCTCATCATCTGCCTGCTCGATGTTTAAAACAGGCGTTGGCCTGGTTACGCCAACGGTTAATGGGATGTCATCTTCCGCTTCTAACTCATGGCCATCTTCATTGGGCGTTAAAACTATAGGCTCGTGAAATATCGGGTTTTGCACGAGCGGCTGGTCTTTGGGCGAATTAGGCCTGACCGTATTTGACAGGTTATCTTTATTTTTGCGGCCCGGCCATTCAACCGGCAAATTATCCTCATCGTCGGTATCGCCCACCTCCGGCACAAAGTCGCCAACCTGGTAGGCAGGTGCCGTCTTCGGTATTCGTTTCGGTATTTTGAAATCAATATTATAGGCGATCACCAATAGCGTCAGCCCCGCAAATACCAAAATAAATCCCGTGCCGGTTTGGCCTATCTGCGCATCCAGCCAGCGGTTGCTCCAATAACCAAATTCGCCTTCAAGGTTGGTGGGGCTATCGACTAAAAATGCGTGGAAAAAACCCAGCGTAACCGAGATGAAAACGATGCCGAATAAGCAATACGCCAGTGTTTTATTGAGAGAAAACAGCCGGGTACGGAACAGCAGCCGGTAACCTATGATAAAGAAAATAAAAACGAACAGGAAGGACGCTATCCCAAACCACTCATAGATAAATTGGTTTGAAAGCAGCGCGCCGAATTTACCCATCCAATTTTCAACCACAGGGTTTTTAACGCCGTTCTCGACCAGTTCCTGCGTCGTTTTAAACAGGTTGCTCCAGCCGCCATTTTTCGTCCACACATAGCTTTGGTCTTCCTGCCAGGTAAACAGGTACGAGGTAAACGCGACGAGAAAATATACTGATAATAAAAGTGAAAAAAGCCCGAGGATCTTAATAAAACGGCTGTTCATAAAGTCGAACGGGCCGGTATTTTCTGGCTTTTGCTTTATGGGGCGCTCTCTTTCAACCTTTGACGAAGGTTGACGTAACTGGTTTTCTTGCTTGAAACTATTTGATTTAAACTGATTTCCTTTTACCGGCATCCTGATGTATCCCTGATATTGTACAAATATAAAGTTAATAGATTAAACAAATCTTTAGCTTGATATTTTAATTTTTTAGTAATATTGAAGATAGGTTGAATAGTTGACCGGGTTGGCTTAAGTTGATTTGGTTGTTGTAAAAGTCGCAAGGATTATAAAAGTAATAAAAACCTTTTTTACCTTAATCGACTTAATCTAACTCGATCAACACTTAACTAACAGAAAATGAGTATTGAAAAACTGGAATTGTGCATTACCAACGCCGACCTTGCAGGTATCGAAGCCCTGCTTACGGAGAACCCTGCATTGGCAAAAGCCCGTACCAGCCAGCATGTTTCGCCGGTTATGCTCTCCTGTTATTATAAAAAACCCGAAGTTACCGCCCTGCTTTTAAAATATGTCGACGAGATAAACCTTTTCGAGGCCGCAGCCGCAGGCAAGTTTGATGTAGTGGCCCACCTTGTGTATAACCATCCCGAGGCGATAAATTTTTATGCCGAAGACGGCTTTACGCCGCTGGGGCTGGCCTGCTATTTTGGGCAGTATGAAATAGCCCGGTACCTGGTGTTAAAAGGCGCCGATGTTAACCTGCCGTCAAACAATGGTTTCAGGGTTTATCCACTGCATTCGGCCGCTGCGGGCAACTACACGCAAATTGCCCGGATGCTGATTGAAAATAATGCCCAGGTGAACGTAAAACAGCAGGCAGGCGCAACCGCCCTTCATTCAGCGGCCCAAAATGGCAATATCGACCTGCTGATCCTGCTGCTCGAGCATGGCGCCGATGTAAACATCCGCATGGAAGGCGGCAAACTCCCCGCCGACCTGGCCCGGGAAAAAGGTTTCGAGGAAATCGCGGAAGCGCTTGTGTGATGTCGGATGTCGGATGTCGGATGTCGGAAGTCGGATGTCGGATGTCGGATGTCGGATGTCGGATGTCGGATGTCGGATGTCGGATGTCGGATGTCGGATGTCGGATGTCGGATGTCGGATGTTCGATGTCGGATGTCGGATGTCGGATGTCGGATGTCGGATGTCGGATGTCGGATGTCGGATGTCGGATGTCGGATGTCGGATGTCGGATGTCGGATGTCGGATGTCGGAAGTCGGAAGCATTATGTTAATTAGATTTAAGGCGCCGGACAAAAGCGATCAGTGAATATCCTGGGAAATCATAAAAACCAACGATCAAAAAAATAGCCGGAAACTCCTTTCCGGCTACTAAAAATTTAATCCAATTAACTATTTAAACTAAAAAAACTAAAACTCAAATATGTATACGGGCTTGATAATGTAAAAGTTATGTGCTACATTCGTTAATTAAAAAATTCCCCGGCCTCGCGCTGGGGAATTTTTTGATTTGATAAATTATTGATGAGCAGGGCGCTCAATGAATGCTTTTATACGTCTAACGTTTTTTTTAAGTTGCGGTTTTTTTAAACTTTTTTAAAAGTTCCGTCCTTGAAAGTAAATGTGGGCCAATTCGCATACGCAAATAAAAGTTAAGAGTGTCATCCTGTTGGCTTTCGGGCCGCGGGACCCCATATGGCCAGCCGCCTGCTCCAGCATTCAGCCGAAGCAATTCGGCTGAATTGTTTTATATAGGCGGGTGAAACATACCTGCACGAAGAATGCCGGCTTGATGTTGTTAATAATATTCAGTCGTTGCAGGATTATTGTGGTTGGGGCATGGAGGCATGTAGCGCCGCGAATATGTTAACAGCGATAGCAGAATAAAGACCGCACGAAGCAAAAAATGGATTTGACATATCGCGGGCACATAACCCATCGAAATGACGTTTGCGTTTTATGCCCAAGGACATTCACCGCGGAAGAGCGTCAATTTTAACTCCGGCCGGCCATCCCTATTTGCCCCCAAACACGTAAAAAACCGATACCGACAGGCCGTTTGTCACGAAATTAAAGGAGAAATTGTCGCCGTTATCATGCCCCTGCGTGGTATTGTCGGCGTTGTAGTGGTAATATTCCAGGTTTGCCAGCGTAGCGGAAACGCCCACTTTTTTTGAAGGATAAAATACAATATCGAGCCCTGCGCCCACGCTGAAATAGCTGGTTGTACTGTCGAAATTATATGCTGAAAGTGATGCTGCATAAGTATTTTTTTGGGAGCCGTTGGTGTAGCCAAGATAAGCGCCCGGCCTGAGGCCTATTTTACCTTCGTACATCAGGTACTTCCTGATAAACACGGTCATGCTGAAGTTATTGGCAGTTTGCTTTAACGGATAACTATCATTGTTGGTAGCAACGTTCGCGGTACTGTTTGTCGTGCTGCCGGTGCTAAACGACAAAGCCCCGCCAAAATCTACCTTATCGGCAATAAAATAACTGTAGTTGGGGCCGATATTAAAACTGTTGGTGGTGGTACTTAAGTTTGTTGACCCGCCGCTGGCCGGGTTAATGGTAAAATTATTGCCATTGGTGAAGCTAAATCCAAAACTTGCACCCAGGTTTTGGTTACCTCTTTCGGTTTGCGCGTCGGAAATTTGACAGGCCAGTAAAATAGCCGCAATTGTTATCAGAATTTTCATAGTTGTTGCCGGGTTATGTGAATCAGATTAAACGGTTAAGCAAATAGCTGCTTTTTAACAGACGCTATGACCGTTACGCCTCATTACTTAACTCGGGCAAGGTAGCGTTTAATTAAGTTTGTGCGATTAAATTGTGGAGAACTTTGCCGCCTGTTGAAAGTTGGCAATGCCGGCAACCGGGTTACTTTGATAAGAAATAAAAAGCTCACCTTAAATGAAAGCGGAATTCCCTTATAGCGTCCTTTAATTCCCCGTAGTTGGTCATCCCTTTGTTTTTACAGACCGCTAGTTGTTATTTTGAGGTGCTATAACTAAGCTTTGTTCCAGCGGAACAACTCGTAGAAAATAAATAATTACGGTAAAGCGCTCCGTCAGGAACGCATGGTGGGCGCTGTTCCAGTTCGCGATGTTTCGTTAAATTTATTGCAAAGCAGCCAAATCACCAATCGTTCCTTACGGAACGAAAAAAGGCGGCATTTTTCTACCAACCAAATGTCCCTCCGGGACAACATCGCAATCACGGTAATAGGTAATAACACCCAAAAATAAGAATTAGCTGCTAAGACGATGGTATATGTTGCAAATTGTATAACTTTAAAGAGTGAATTTCGCGATACGTGTTTTTATCTTTTAGTAAGTATATTTGCGGTTACTTCTGTTTTTATTTTTATGATCAAACTTTTTGTAGGCGGTTTTCCCCTTGACATTACTGAACTGGAACTTGTGATGCTGATTAGTCCCTATGGCGATGTGAGCACCATCAAGATAGTCCGCGATAAAAAGACCGGTAATTGCAAGGGCTACGCCTTCCTGGAAATGAAGGATAAAGAAGGCGCGGAGCGGGCTGTGGAAGCGCTGGATGGTACGGCTATCGGCGACCGGATATTGAATGTAAAAATAAACGAAGATAAACCTGTCCCGGTTAAAAAGTCTTTTTCTAAATTCAACTCCAACTATCAGTCTTCGGGTTCTTATGTAAAAGTACAGCGGCCGGGCGAAGAAATAAAAAAGAAAAGGCCGAGAAAGCAATTTTAACCATCGCAAACCCGGCCTATTCGGCGTTTTGAAGTCTCAAGTGACTTTATTTTACCTGGCAGTATTCACTATGGGCCGTATTTCAATATTCCCACCCAGTTCAAACACAGGGCATCGTTTTGCAATATCATTAGCTTCAGCCAGGTCAGCCGCATTGATGATCAAAAACGAACTTACCACCTCACCGTTAGCGGCATAAAGCCCCTTTTTTATGTCCTTGCCGGGCGCACTTATAGTTTCGCCTTCATTGCCCGGCCTGTAACCGCCTGCTATTTTGCCTGTCCGTGCCAGGCCGCCCATATAAGCCTCCCAATGCCTAATGTTTTTTTGAATGCTGTCTGGCGGGAACGAAGTATAGTCGGTCTTCGAACGGATAATGAAAATAAATTGCTGTTTTGGCTTTTCGTTTTGATTGTTCTGGGCAAACAGCCCGCTGCTAAGTAACGACAGCAGTGTTAAAATAAAATACTTTTTCATGCGCTTTAGGCGTTTTGTTTGGTTTTTATAAATAGTCCGATAATTAACGACATAATAGCCCCGGTGACAAACTGCCCAACCAGGCCCATCATGACCTGGGCGCCGGTTGAAAACTGTTTAGCTACGTCAGCTGATTCTTTACTGATCTGCTGCTGAGACTCGCCCCTGGCCAGCATTGCTTTTTGCGCATCGCGGACCATAAACTCCGCATAACCGGGATTCAGAAAGGTGCAATAAATAAAACCGAACAGCGCCACCAGTATGGCGATGGTTATGGCTACTGTAAGACCGGTTTTTAGGGCCTGCCCATAAGTAAGCGCCCCGCTGGTTTGCTTTACGTTTTGCATGGCCATGTAAATGCCGATGGCCTGCACCGGTATCGACAGCAGGCCGCCAATACCCCTGATGGTGCTTACCTGCAGGCCCCAGTTGCTTTTGTCGTTTAACCAAACCATCAGCGAGAAAAAGCCAAACAAAAAAATACAGCTGATAATGCCCGTTATTACGCCCGTTTTTAAAGTTGATCTCATATTTGTTTTAGATTGAATGGCACAAAGCTGGCGTTAGTTTTTATGCAAACCAAAAAAACGGAGGTGGAAAAAGGGTGGATATTTTGGTTAGGTTAAAAGAGTTATAGAAGTTACAGCAGTTGTAAAGGTTGCCTGGAATGCCATTAGAGACAGGTCCTGGCGCCATCATAAGGTAAACAAACAGATGCGTATCTTTATCTTTCTAATCCTTTCTTATGGCAAAAGAAGACTTTAGCGACCTTGTAAAATTTATGGCTCCATATCCGCCGAACGTGATAGCGGCAGCATTGTGGCTCCGCGAATTCGTTTGGGAACTTTATCCAGACACAAACGAACTTATATACGATAACTACAATGCAGTCGCGTTTGGCTGGTCGCCTACTGATAAGGCAGGCGACGTTTTTTGCAGTATAGCCGTTTGCAGCGATCACGTAAATTTCGGCTTTAACCGCGGCGTGGATTTCCCCGATCGCAAAAAAATATTATTGGGTAACGGCAGCCAATACCGTTTTATCAGGGTGAAAGACAAAAGTGATTTCCCGGAGGAATACATAAAAGAACTGCTTGCCATGGCCTATGAAAATTCGATTGGGAGAATGAAACCTGTTAAAAAAGTGATTAAAGGGGAAACAATTGTGAAATCCATATCGCCGGTAAAAAGGAGGCCTTCGTAGTGATTGGAGGTTGGAGGTTAGCGGTTGGGAAGTTCATGGTTCATAGATAATAGTTCATAGCAATCAGATCTTTGATAACAAAAAATTTTAATCGCTGACATTGCTTTTAGTTCGAAAGTCGGGAAAGTTCGGAAAAAAACAGTCGCGATCCTCATCGATATAAGTTTCAAAGCAAACACTATCTTTGACAGATAATTAAAAACTAATCTCTAATCTCTAATCTCCAAACTCTAACCTCTGACTCTAACCTCTAATCTCCAGTCTCTAACCTCCAAATATGGACATCGAATTCAATAAGAACGAAGATATCAATAAACAGCTTGTATATGAGCTGCATACCCGGCTGAAGAAGATTTACCCGGGCGGCGGCGAAAAGGCGGCGGCCAAACAAAAGGAAAAAGGAAAGATGCCGGCCCGCGAACGGGTGGCCTATTTAATTGATAAAGATAAACCCTGGCTTGAGGTAGGGGCCTTTGCCGGCGAGGGTATGTATGCCGAACATGGCGGTTGTCCTTCGGGGGGCGTCATATGCGGTATCGGGTATATTTCGGGAAGGCAATGCGTGATAGTAGCAAACGATGCCACGGTTAAAGCGGGGGCCTGGTTCCCGATAACTGCTAAAAAGAACCTGCGCGCCCAGGAAATAGCGATGGAAAACCGCCTGCCAATCATCTACTTAGTAGATTCTGCGGGTGTTTATTTGCCTTTGCAGGATGAGATATTTCCTGATAAGGAGCATTTCGGCCGGATTTTCAGGAACAACGCCATCATGAGCAGCATGGGCATCATCCAGATTGCCGCTATTATGGGCTCCTGCGTGGCTGGCGGCGCTTATCTGCCCATCATGAGCGACGAAGCCATGATCGTCGAGGGCACGGGCTCCGTTTTCCTGGCGGGATCGTACCTGGTAAAATCGGCGATAGGCGAGGATGTGGACAACGAGACGTTAGGCGGGGCAACTACTCAAAGCGAAATATCGGGCGTTACCGACTATAAACAGCCTAATGACAAGGCTTGCCTCGATTCCATCCGGAATATTATGGGTATGACAGGTGATTTCCCCAAAGCAGGCTTCGACCGGGTAAAATCAGCTCAGCCAAAACTTAACGAAAACGATATCTACGGGATATTGCCCGACAACCGCGAAAAGGCGTATGACATGATGGAGATTGTATTGCGCCTGCTGGATAATTCGGAATTGGAAGAATATAAAGCAGGCTACGGGAAATCAATTATTTGCGGCCTGGGCCGCATCGACGGCTGGGCGGTGGGTATAGTTGCAAATGAGCGCAAGGTGATCAAATCAAAAAAAGGCGAAATGCAGTTTGGCGGGGTGATCTATTCCGATTCGGCCGATAAGGCAACACGTTTTATCATGAATTGCAACCAAAAGAAAATACCGCTGGTATTCTTGCAGGATGTAACCGGCTTTATGGTAGGCAGCCGGGCCGAGCATGGCGGCATAATAAAGGATGGCGCCAAAATGGTAAATGCCGTTGCAAACTCGGTGGTACCGAAGTTTACCATTGTGATCGGTAACTCCTACGGCGCCGGCAATTATGCCATGTGCGGAAAGGCTTATGACCCCCGGCTTATTTATGCATGGCCGACCGCAAAAATAGCGGTCATGGGCGGCGGATCAGCGGCTAAAACCCTGGTACAAATACAAGCGGCAGGCCTGAAAGCAAAAGGCGAAGAGATAAACGAAGAAAAAGAAGCCGAACTGCTGAAACAAACAACCGACCGTTACAATGCCCAAACCACCCCATATTATGCAGCCGCCAGGCTTTGGGTGGACGGCATAATCGACCCGCTGGAAACGCGTAAAGTAATCTCGATGGGTATCGAAGCGGCAAACCACGCACCCATTGAGAAGGCGTTTAATGTGGGGATAATACAGACGTAGTTGGAGAGATTTGAGGTTGGAGATAAGAGATTGGAAAGAATGGGATTAGGGTGTAGAGACGCAATATTTTGCGTCTCCCGCGTGAGTGACCGCTTAGATTTGAGATGTTAGATATAAGATGTGAGATTGGAAGAGCGGGATTCCGGGTAGAGACGCAATATTTTGCTTCTCAGGCGTGAGTGACCGCGGAAATTGGTCAAAGCCTCAAAGACGCTAGTCCGAGACGCAAAATATTGCGTCTCTACGTATTTTCCAAAATCAGGCCCGCAAAAATCAGCGTAATCAAACAAATCAGTATAAATCTGTGATCAATTTCTTACCTTCAACTCATGAAAAAACTCCTGCTACTGCCACTGCTCCTGCTACTAATAACTACAGCCTACGCCCAAACCCCAATGGAAATCCACCAGCGGGCTATTTTAGTTGATACCCATAATGATGTGCTCTCGAATGAATTGATCACGCACCAGGATATAGGCCAGCGCCAAAGTACGGGCAATTTAGATCTCGTGCGTGCCAAAGAAGGCGGGCTTGATGCGCAGGTATTTTCTATCTGGTGCGGCGAGGATTATGGCAAGGGTACGGCTTTCGCGTTTGCGAACAGGGAGATCGACTCGCTGTACGCATTGATTGCGCGCTATCCCGACAGGATCGCATTGGTACGCAATGCCAAAGAGCTAAAAAAGGCCGTAAAAGAGAAAAAATTTGCCGCATTGATAGGCGTAGAGGGCGGCCACATGATAGAGGACCGGTTGGATTATATTGATAGCCTGGCCAAACGCGGCATGTGCTATTTAACGCTCACCTGGAACAACAGCACCTCATGGGCTTCATCAGCAAGGGACGAAACTACCCGGAAAAGCTCATTGGCGCACGTTGGCTTAACCGATTTCGGCAAGCAGGTGGTACATCGCTTAAACGACCTGGGCGTGATGATCGATCTTTCGCATCCCGGCGAGCAAACTTTTTACGATGTATTAGCTACCACAAACAAACCGGTTATAGCCTCGCATAGCTGCTCCTATACACTAAACCCTGTATTCCGTAATTTAAAGGACGACCAGCTAAAGGCGCTGGCAAAAAACGGTGGCGTAGTGTTTGCTAATTTTTACAGCGGCTTTATCGACAGCACTTATGCAAAAAAGGTCGCTGTATTTCTTCGCGAGCACAAAGCCGAGCTTGATTCCCTCACAAAAGTTTACCATGACCATGATTTGGCTAATATCAGGCTGAATGCGATTTATAAAAGCGAGTCGGACAAAATAAGGCCGCCGCTGAGCTCGCTTATCCATGAGATCGACTACCTGGTAAAACTGATCGGCGTCGACCACGTAGGCATCGGCTCGGATTTTGACGGCGCCGAATCTTACCCCTTGGGTATGGATGATGTTACGGATTACCCAAAGATCACTGCCGAGCTTTTGAAAATAGGTTATACCGAAAAGGATATCGATAAAATTTTGGGCGGAAACTTTTTAAGGGTGTTGAAAGCAAATAAGGGGAAGTGAGAAAATTTCTTTTAATTTGAAAATAATACGAAATAACCGAATTTTAAACGACCATAACGTTTTTCAATGAAGTACTATTACCTGGTTTTATTAAGTATCGTTGTCAATTCAGCCTTTGCGCAAGTCCAGCGTGCCTTTATAACAAAGGATGGAAAGTATAGCAATGACCCGCAAAACGCTGTTTCCTATTTGCTGATAAAAAAACTTAATGTTGATTCGGCATATTCGGTAAAGCAGTATGATATTCACGATACAATAATGGTATCAGGCACCTATAAGGACGAGTTGCTTACCATCCCAAACGGAAAATTTGTCTATTATCATAAAAACTATTCTGAGAAAAATATACAAAGCATGCCCCCCGATTTTCATATCGATACCAATAACTATATTCAAACTGTCGGATACTTTTTGAACGGCAAGCGCGAGGGGGTTTGGATATACTATGCCTCGCGAGGAAAAATCGGCCAGGAATGCACCTTTGAACATGGTAAATTAAATGGCCCTTACACAACCTTTTATGATGGCGAGGTAAGCTTTAGAACTGAAGGCACAATGGTCAACGATTTACTGGAAGGCAAGTATTATGTTTATAACGCCGATAGTTTGTTAGTAGCAGAATCCGACTATGTTCATGATAAGGAAGTTAAACATATTGACCATTTGCAGGAGGCAACTGAGTCTGAAAAATTTCATTGGTATCTTGAGAAAGCATTAGGCAAGTACAAAAAACAATTAACCGAATACGTACCTATAGTAAGATTTGTCGTCGCAAAAACCGGCACGCTGAAAGATATTCAGATTATAAAAGGAATAACGCCCGAAGTTGATACGGCTATTATTGCAGCGTTGAGTAAAGCGCCAGCGTTTACCCCTGCAAAGTATGATAATCTGATAGCAGAAGAAAAAGTTACAAGGCCAATTCTGCTTTTTCATGATGCCGTGGTTGGCCCCGGTGGTGCGCGGGGATTGCCGCACCTTACGCATTTCCGGCAGCGTTTCGACTCGCTAATTCCTCAATCCCAGGCCGGCGGCGGAATAAAGCCGGGTGTCAACTATCAGCAATAAGATTACCGCTCACTGACGGATAAACCTGCCTTTTTTCTTAAATTTGCGACTCAATTTAAACAAACGAATGTCCCACGAACACGAACACGTTAAATGCCTTATCATTGGCTCAGGTCCCGCGGGTTATACAGCCGCTATTTATGCCTCCCGGGCCGATTTAAAACCCGTAATGTATACAGGGATACTGCCCGGCGGCCAGCTCACCCAAACGACTGACGTTGAAAATTATCCCGGCTATCCGCATGGCATTTTAGGCCCCGACATGATGGAGAATTTCCGGCTGCAGGCCGAACGCCTTGGCACCGATATCCGGTTCGGCTATGTAACATCGGTTGATTTTTCCAGCCTTCCGCATAAAGTTGTGGTGGATGAGAGCAAAACCATATTGGCGGATACCGTGATCATTTCAACCGGTGCGTCGGCCAAATGGCTTGGGCTTGAGTCGGAGCAGAAATATAGCGGTTTCGGCGTTTCGGCATGTGCTGTTTGCGACGGCTTCTTCTTTAAAGGGCAGGATGTAGCCATAGTTGGGGCAGGCGATACCGCTGCCGAAGAAGCTACTTATTTGGCCAAGCTTTGCCGTAAAGTTTCAATGATCGTCCGCAGGGACGAGTTCCGGGCCTCAAAAGCGATGGTGCACCGCGTATTAAATACGCCAAACATTGAAATATTGTACAATACCGAAACAAAAGAAATAGTAGGCGACGGGCAGAGCGTAACGGGTGTAACTGTGATCAATAATATAACAAACGAAGAAAAAACGCTTGATATAACAGGATTTTTTGTGGCGATAGGCCATCATCCCAATACCGATATTTTCAGGGGCTGGATACATATGGATGAAACAGGCTATATAAAGACCAATCCCGGCTCAACCACCACTAACGTTGAAGGCGTATTTTGCTGCGGCGATGCCCAGGACCATATTTACCGCCAGGCAGTAACCGCAGCCGGCTCGGGCTGTATGGCAGCTATTGATGCGGAACGCTATTTAGCGGCAAAGGAGCACGTTGTAACGGCCTGATTAGTGATTAGAGGTTGGAGATCGGAGGTTAGAAGAAGATGGTTTATTCTCGATATTCCATTAAGATGCTTCTTTTTGCCATGGTCTATGGACTATTGACCATGGACTTTTTTCTTTCGGACTTTCGGACTTTACTGACTTTCCGACTAAAATTCGTATAATTGAATAAATAATATTTAACCAATTTATACTACCATGGGAAAAGGCGATAAAAAAACAAAAAAGGGCAAAATAGCTATAGGTTCATTTGGAAAAAAGCGGCCGCACAACGTAAAAAAAACTAAGCCTGCCGAAGCTGCTGTAAAAGAAGAAAAGAAATAATAATATCATCTTACCCTTATCTTTGGGATGGCTTTTTTAATGTGATACAGATTTTTTACGTCCGCAAAGGGATATTTTTTTCAAAATCTGTTAACTTCACCGCCTTATAATTAACAGAGCCAACCAATTTATGCTTAAAAAGACTTTTCTGTCGCTGTGTATCTCCATGGCGATATGTGCCAATATGGCAAATGCGCAGGATAATGACCCAAACCTGGGGATTATCCCCGCCCCGGTTTCAGTAAAAAAAGCTGCCGGTGAGTTTGTGCTTAGTCAGCAGACGGCCATTTTAACCGATAGCCTGAACAATAAAGCCGTGGTTTTTTTCGCAGATTACCTGAAAAATAAGGCTGCGCTAAACCTGAAGGTAAAATTAAGCAACGGAAAAAGCGCGCCGAACAGCATTGTTCTGACAGCCGAAGGCGCCGCCGATTTACCGGCGGATGGCTATCGGTTAACCATTACGCCACAGCAGATATTGATTGCCGGACGCGGGCCCGGACTTTTTTATGGCGTTCAAACGCTGATACAATTAATACCCACCGACAGAACGGCGACTTCTAAGCTCCCCTGCGTACAAATAGAGGATTATCCCCGCTTTGGATATCGCGGGTTGATGCTCGACGTGTGCCGGCATTTTTTCTCTGTAGAGTTTGTAAAAAAATATATCGACCTGATGGCCGCCTATAAGCTTAATAACTTTCACTGGCACTTAACTGATGACCAGGGCTGGCGCATTGAAATAAAAAAATATCCCAGGCTTACCCAGGTTAGCAGTCAGCGCGCGCAAACGGTTATCGGCCATTACCGCGCACGCACCCCGCAGCAATTTGACAACACGCCTTACGGTGGTTATTATACGCAGGACCAGATACGCGACGTTGTAAAATATGCTGCCGACAGGTATATAAACGTTGTGCCGGAAATAGAAATGCCCGGCCACTCGGAAGCTGCGCTTGCCGCATACCCCGAATTGAGCTGCGACCCTTCGCTGCCATATAAAGTGGCGGAAACATGGGGCATTTTCCATAATATTTATTGCCCGTCCGATAAAACCTTTAATTTCCTGCAGGATGTTTTAACCGAAGTGATGGATCTTTTCCCAGGCAAGTATATCCACATCGGCGGGGACGAAGCGCCAAAAGACGCCTGGAAAAAATCCGCGTTTTGCCAGCAGCTGATGAAACAGCAGGGATTAAAAACCGAGGATGAGCTGCAAAGCTATTTTATACAGCGAATTGAAAAATTTGTAAACTCAAAAGGCCGCAGCATTATTGGCTGGGACGAGATTTTAGAGGGAGGCCTATCGCCAAATGCGACTGTAATGAGCTGGCGCGGCGAAGAAGGCGGCATTGCGGCTGCGCAGCAAAACCACAATGTGATCATGACGCCAGGCAGCGCGGGCCTTTATATTGATCAGCAGCAGGGCAAGCAAAACGAGGAGCCCTTAAGCATTGGCGGCTATGATCCTTTGAGCAAAATTTATAGCTATAACCCAACACCGGCCGTTTTAAATGCCGATCAGCAAAAGTTTATTATTGGGGTACAGGCAAATTTATGGACCGAGTATATCACAACCGACAATAAAGTTGAATACATGCTGTTGCCGAGGCTGATGGCGCTTTCTGAAGTTGCGTGGACACCTTTAGCCAATAAAAACTTTACGGATTTTGCCGATACGCGCCTGCCATCGCATTTGGCATGGCTTGATAAAAATAATTTTGATTACCGCGTTCCGAATGCTATCGGCGCGAAAGACACCATTGTTTTTGGACCGCAGCTAAATGTGAACTTAAAGCCATCCGTAACCGGGGCAAAAGTTTATTATACCATCGATGGCTCTAAGCCCGACGAAACGACGCTTGAGTATACTACGCCGATGACCTACATTATCCCCCCCGATCAATACCGCGAACTAAAAACCGTGGTTATCACGCCTTCGGGCAAAATAAGCCATATTGCGCGCATGGTAGTGTACAACAAAACACCGCTGTCGTCTGTTAACTATTCTGGCACGGCTAAGGGCTTGAAGTACCAGCTGTTTACCGGCGAATTTGACAACCTTGATCAACTGAAAGGCGCGGCGGTTATCGACAGCGGGGTTACTTTAAGCTTTAACACTTCTGCATTTAAAAAAAATATGCACGGTTTTGGTGTAATATATAATGGTTTTATCCGTATTGATACGGATGGCGAATACGGTTTCTCCACAATTTCATCAAACGGCTCGTCTTTACTTATAGATGACCAGCCTGTTGTTGATAACGATGGAAAGCATGGGGTTTTTGAGCAGGGGGGCAGCGTACCGCTAAAGAAAGGTTTTCATAAGATCACGCTAAAATATTTTGATGCCACGAGCAACGGTATTTTACGTGTATTGATGACCACTCCCGGCAAGCCAAAAGGAGAAATAGCGCCGGATATGATGTATAATTAAAAAGGTTATGAACACAAAAGGCCTCTATTACTCGTTCGTACTCATCTGTTGCATACTGATCGCCGGCTGCAGCAATGACGAAAAACCGACAGGGGTTACTACCACTATTCCAAAAAAACCTGCTTTAACCGATCCTTTCAGGTTCCATAAGCTGATAGAGGTTTCGCCCGGCCAGGATTATGACATACTGAGCTGGGGGCGCGGGTCTACCACGGTAGGCGCGTTTATGATATTGCATTCTGATTCGGCGGCAGCAAAATATACCACTACCACGGGCGATTTAACCGGCGCCATAGTAGATGTTTACAACTCCGACATGGACCTGGATGGCAACCCGGAAATCCTTATTCAAGCCAAAGGAAAGGATACTGTTAACTATACCAATATTTATGCCTTCGAGTTTACAAATGGCAGGGCGGAGAAGCTCGAGTTCCCCAAACTGACAAAATCGCAAAGGCAGGGCTACCGCGGCGATGATAACTTTTATATAAAAGAGGGCATACTGATGCGCGAATTCCCCGTTTATAATGGGAATGGGAAAGAAGCTAAGCCAACGGGCCAAAAAAGGCAGCTGCAATATGGCTTACGCGACAACAGCTTTACGGTAAAGCAGTTGAGCAAGGATTCAACTAATAAGGTAGGAGGGGTTAAACCGGTAGTAAATGAGCCGGTACAAAAGATTAAGCCGAAAAAGAAACATACCGTTGCCGCACCTAAAAAGCATAAAAAGAAGCGTAGAAGGCGGTATAGCGATGAAGGATAAAATAATCCAATCTTTATTATCGCTTGGCCTTATTTCAATTTCACCCGCGGCCTTTGCTCAGCAAAATGTAGCCGGCTGTTATAGAAGTAATATCGCCGAATTGGGAATGTTTGAAACAAGGATCCGTTTAAATTCCGACTCTACATTTTATTACCGGCTTGAAGGCGACATGTCACTGCGGCATGGTAAAGGTATGTATCATTTAAAAAAGGATACTGTTTTCCTCGCATTTGATAAAAACATACGCAATCCGGACTATGGTTTATCGTCCTATACAATTATGAAGGAGGACTTTAAAATGCTTTATAATGGTGGGAAATTATTCGATCTAAACGCGGGGAGCATTAAATTGGCTGACGATGCCGGATACTATTTAAAGAGATTCTTTTGTGATGATTGGAAGGACTATCAATCACAGGTCTCCAAATTATCTGATCATTAAATCAATCCTGCCATTTCTTCCGCATTGAAAACCCCAATCGCGTCATAATCATTATTAAAATAGCACCAGGCTTGTTTTGTGTTTGGGTTCCCGGTGATTGTATTAACGGCGTTTCGTAGAAATTCAATAGCGTATCGGGACCGGTAAAGATTTGGTACGCCGTGAAAACGGTAGTAAACTACATCGGTGTTTTGAATAACATCGTCAGGCAATTTTGGGTGGCTCATGCCGCAAAAACAAATGCGATGCCGGGCTAATTTTTCGTAAACATCATTATTCCACCAGCTTGCATCACGAAATTCGACGACATTTTTAAATATTGGGTTCAGGTTGTTTATAATACGGTCGAGCCGTTCTTCGCTGAAGGCATACCCGGGAGGAAACTGGAATAAAACAGGCCCGAGTTTTTCCTGCAAGCCATTATTGATCGTATCGTAAAAGCTGGTAACAAAGCTGGTTGCCTCTTTAAATTTTTTATAATGGGTAATTGCGCGCGGCGCTTTTACGGCGAAACGGAAATGGTCCGGGCTTTTTTGATACCATGTTTGTAAAAATTCCAGTCGCGGAAAGCGGTAAAAAGTTACGTTCAATTCAATAGTGCTGAAATGTTCGCAATAAAAATCAAACCATTTTCGCTGGGGGAGGCCGATTGGATAAAACGGCCCCTGCCAATCCTTATAGTGAAACCCCGAACAGCCAATATGCCAATCTATCATACCCAGGTTTTATTTTTATAATGCCTGGCCGCGCTTTTTGTTTGAAACTAAAATTTTAAATGTTCTCTCCGACTCGCTCAAAAACGGTGCAGTATTAATCAAAATCCCCGGACGGGAAAATTCATGGCATGCGGCGGAACCCGAAGTTTGTGGTTAAAGAGGAATGTATGTTAAAAGTTCTTCGAGTTCTCTGTACTTTATAACTCATTTAAAAAATCTTCGGCGTCGAGGGCGCTGGCTTTGCCGGCTCTTATTAACTTCATTTCTTCAACAGCTTCGCGTATTTCTTCCATCAGCAGGGCTTTAGCGTCGGTGAGTGGTTTAGCCTTTACATACGAAATGCTTTTTGATACCTCCAATAATGAGGATGCTTTATTATCGGGTATGTCTAATAATACTTTCATGGCCAAATAAATTCAGAATTTTTAAAAGGAAGAAATTCTTTCTTAATTGAGATACACAAATTTAATACATTATGTCAAACTTTCTTTCCCTGGGTAAAATTAATTGGCCATTCAACGGCCGCAATCATAAAAATCGTGCAAATCCGTTTAATCTCTGGTTAAATTCGCACATTTGTATCCCGCACGTGCGGGACACATTCGCACATAAAAGATGCACTTTTTATATCCTGCTTTTCTATTTGCATTATTTTCCCTCGCAATACCTGTACTGATACATTTGTTCAATTTTCGCAGGTACCAAAAAGTATATTTCAGTAATGTTCAATTTCTGAAAGAGGTGCAGGAGCGGCAATCATCCCGCCGAAACCTAAAGGAACTTTTGATACTGGCCGCGCGTTTACTGGCCCTCAGCTTTTTAGTGCTCGCTTTTGCGAAGCCGTATGTACCAGGACAACATACTGCCGATGCCGGCAAGCAACAGGCGGTGAGCATATTTGTTGATAATTCGTACTCCATGGAAACGATTAACCGGGAAGGTTCATTGCTCGACGAGGCGAAACGGAAGGCGAAGGAAATTGCTTCAGCTTACAGCATAAATGATCGTTTCCAGGTCCTGACCCAGGACTTTGAAGGCAAGCACCAGCGCTTTTTAAGTCGCGACGAGTTCAATGATGCGGTTGATGCGGTGAAGATCAGCCCTGAAAGCCGCAATTTGCAGCAAATTATCAGCCGGCAGCAGCATTTGCTTGATATGCACAGGGAAGGACTAAGATCATTGTATGTCATCTCCGATTTTCAAAAGAATATGTCGGACAATGAACCGGTTAAGGCGGACACAGGCGTCCGTATTAATTTGGTGCGGCTGACAGCCGATATCCTTCCGAATGTAGCTGTCGACTCGGTGGCTTTGCTAAGCGCAATACACAGGCCCGGCGATGGTGAAAAGCTGGTGGTCCGGCTCCATAACTATGCGGACGAAACCGCTGAAAAAATCCCGCTGAAATTATTGATCAACGGAACGCAAAAGGCCCTGGGCAGCTATACCATAAAAGCGCGTTCGGTGCAATATGATACCCTGACATTTTCGGGATTGCAGGCAGGCTGGCAGCGGGCGGAAATAGCCTTGCAGGATAACCCGGTAACATTCGACAACCAGTTTTATTTTTCTTTTAATGTAAAGCAGCAGATGCCGGTATTGCTGATTGACGGCGGTACGCCCAATCCATACTTAAAAGCGGTGTTCGGCGCGGATCCTTTTTTCGCGGCTAAACGCGTTCCTGATGGCAACGTAGATTATGCCGCCCTAACTAGCTATCCGCTGATTGTCCTGAGCGATTTAAATTCCATATCCACCGGGCTGGCCCAGCAATTGAAAGCTTATGTGGCCAAGGGCGGCTCGCTGCTGGTGTTCCCGGGGGCAGAGGCGGATGCGGCCAGCTATCGCTCACTGCTGTCGCCGATGAATGCCGCATATCCTCAAAACCTCGTTGTTGCGGATGCGAAAGTATCTGCGATCAACCTGCAAAACCAGGTGTTTAAGAATATTTTTGAGAATTTCCCCCAAAACCCTGACCTGCCGGCAGTGAAAAAATATTTCCAGCTAAGCCCGGCAGGCAACGCGGAAAACCTGATGGTGTTACCCGGCAGGCAACCGTTCTGGGCGGGATATGCAAGCGGAAAGGGAAAAGTTTACGTTTCGGCGGTGCCGCTGAATGAGGATTTTAGCAACCTGCCCAGGCACGCACTGTTTGTGCCGGTAATGTTCAGGATTGCGCTTTTGAGCGGGCACGACCAGCCGCTGTTCTATACCGCCGGCCGCGATGAAACTATAGAGATACCACCACTGCAAACCAGTGAAAAACAGGTATTAAAGCTTGTGAAGGCGGGGCATACCATTATTCCCGATACCAGGCAGCGGGAGGGAAGTACATTGCTGTATGTTGGCGACCAGCTACAGGAAACGGGCACATACGACCTGAAAATGCAGGACAGCACCGTTGCGGTGCTAGCCTTTAACGATAACCGGAGCGAATCGGACCTGAGCTATTTGAGCAGCGCCGAATTAAGCAAAATTGTACCCGCGGCAGCGGCAGTTTTAGACGGCGGCAAAGGCTCATTAAAGAATGCCGTAACGGAAACAAATTTCGGTTTACAATTATGGAAACTTTGTATAATTTTGGCGTTGATTTTTCTGGGGGCCGAAATAGCGGTGATCAGGTATTTTAAAACTGAACGCCGCGATGTTTCGCAACCGGTTTAAACAGGTACAAACCCACCTTTAAAGCAGCATAAATGAATTTGCTTATCAAATCAGCAACTGTAATCGACCCTAACTCGCCTTTTAATAAACAAGTTACCGATGTTTTGATTGAGAAGGGACACATAGTAAAGGTGGCTCCGGGTATCCAAGCTGACGCGGACGTTGTGGATGCAGAAGGTAAATACGTTTCGCCTGGTTTTTTTGACTTGAACTGCAATATCGGCGAACTCGGACTCGAAACAAAAGAAGACCTTTACACTGGTACAAAGGCAGCCGCCGCAGGCGGTTTTACAGGGGTAGCTTTGATGCCGAACACCATCCCCCCCGTACATTCGAAAGCCGAAATTGAATACTTGATGAACCGGGCCAAAAAGAACCTGGTGGATGTTTATCCGCTTGGCGCCATTTCACATAAACGCGAGGGCAAAGACCTGGCCGAAATGTACGACATGTACCTGAGCGGCGCCAAAGCATTTACCGACGGCAACCGGCCCGTGCAGGATGCCGGTTTAATGGAGCGGGCCTTGCTTTACGCCCAGGGTTTTGACGGGTTGGTATTCTCGTACCCGGAAGATACAGCCATCGCCGGCAAGGCAAAAGTAAACGAAGGTGAGATCAGCACCTTACTGGGCATGAAGGGTATTCCTTCGCTGGCGGAAGAGTTGATGATCGCCCGCGACCTTTACCTTGCCGAATACACAGGTTCTAATATACATTTCAGTACTATTTCAACTACACGTTCTGTTGAGTTAATAAGAGAAGCTAAACGTAAGGGATTGGAGGTAACTTGTGATGTTGCGGCGCATCACCTGGTGCTCACGGATGAAGCCCTTACGGGTTTTGACAGCCAGTATAAAGTTAAGCCGCCGCTGCGCACACAGGATGATGTAGATGCTTTATTAAGCGGGTTGGCCGACGGTACCATCGATGCTATCGTATCGCAGCATACGCCGCATGAGATAGAATTTAAAAACGTAGAATTTGAAGTTGCCGAGTACGGAATAATCGGGCTGCAAACTGCATTTTCTTTGGTTTTGCAAGCGGGCTTAAGCATTGACCTTGCCGTACAGAAACTTGCCATTGGCCCGCGCGAAATATTGAATATCGATATCCCGGTTATTGCCGAGGGTGAACCGGCTAACCTCGTCATCTTCGATGCTGATGCCGAATGGGAGTACACTAATAAAAATAACAGGTCGAAATCCTCGAATTCTCCCTTCATCGGGCAGAACTTAAAGGGCAGAATATTGTTAACCTGTAACAATAACCAGGTATATAAATAACAAAAGCACATGATCGACCCAAAAGTAGAAACAGCCATTGAAGCCGGGCTGGAGGCTTTTTCGAAATACAGCAACTTTGACGCCACCTCGCTGATAAGGGTGTTCGAAGACGTTTTTGCATCAGACCGCGATTTTTTGGTTAAAGTTGACCTGATAGACGAGATTTTTGATGATCATCCCCAATTGGAGGTCTTGCGCGAGGTTTTTTTTGATCTGCTGCTGGTAAATTTTTTCAGCGCCGATGTTAAAAAATTGGAAGAAGACTACCTCGATTCGCCTGAATGGGAAGCGATAGAAGAACAAACGCTCGACCGGGGAACCGAACTTTTAAACCTGCTGCTTTACCTGAATGAATGCGAGGACGAGGATATCGAGCCTGAACTGGAAGATTACCTGAAAGAGTTTTTACTTGTTGATGAAGACGAATTCCAGGACGAATACAGGATTTACGAGCCTGTGATAACACACCAGGTATTAATGGAAAGCCCCGTAGGGGAAATCAACAGGGTGGCCTCAAAATTGCCGGAAGATTCGGAACTAAAAGAATTGTTTTACCCGATGATGTGCTTTTTTCAAAATGTTAGCCCTTCAGTCGAGGAGAAAAATGCTATCGCCGACAAAGCCCCCGATAAAGAATTTGATATGGCGGTATTACAAATATTAATCAGCTTTAGCTAATAAGCGCATAAACCGCTCACAATTATGGATAGCCTTGAACAAAAAATAAGAAAAACCTTTATTAAAAACGGCCTTTTGTTAGGGGGGATACTGCTGGCCTTAAGCATTTTTTCTTTTTATTTTATAACGACAATCTCAAAATCACCGGTACTGTTCGTAGCCGGCCCTATCATTTTTACACTGGTTATACCCATTATTGTAGTGGTAATAATTTGTTACTATGGACGGAAGAAGATAGGCGGTTATTGGACCTTTAAGCAGGCCACAACGGGCATATTTATTATGTTTTTAATCGGCTATGCTATCCAGATCATAGGACGCGATTTAATTTTTGCAAAACTGGTTGAGCCGCACATGATAGAGAAAACCGAGGCGGCTTTTATGGATGCATCTGCCGCCATCAGAAAGCAGCCTGGGGTAAACCAGCAGCAGATCGACAAAAATGTGCAGGACATCAGAAAGAATTTTGACAACGAGAAGAACGGTACTATCGGTAAAACAGTACAGGATATAGTGATCTCCATCTTATTCATCTTTGTTTTGGCCCTTATTTTTGCCGCGTTATTTAAAAGAGAGGCGCCCTTGTATGCTCCAGGTATAGACGATGGGGTTAACAGTTAAGTACAAAGCCCGGGAACTTTGTGGGCATTAAGGGCACGTTTCTCAGGGATGACATTTCACTGACTTCATTTCTTTTAACAGGTAATACCGATAGGCTGAAAACTTTTCATTTAGAATTTGGCAGGATTGAATATTTATTGCTTAATTTTATTGAAAACTTAAATTAAAAACTCACAATGGAAAATGTTAGCAAAAGCCGCAATAATATATCGGCTAAATGGGCGATTATTTATGTGGTAACGTCAATCGTAATTACTTATACCTTCCAGTTCTTAGACATGGATCAAACTTCGCCCATAAGATATTTGGCCTATATCCCCTTCATTGCTTTCTTGCTGCTGGCGCAGAAAGAGTATAAAGGTCAGCTTGGTGGCTTTATCACCTTTGGCGAAGGTTTTTTGACCGGTTTTATATATTCAGTGATCGCAGGTGTAATACTTGCCGTTTTTATCTATATATACCTTGGTATTTTAAGTCCCCAGGTTTTGCAGCAGTCGCTGGCGGCGCAGCACGATAAATATGTACAGAGTGGTTTGTCGGAGGATCAAATCGCAAAGGCAAACGAGATAGGAACGAAGTACGGCGCTATTTTCGGTGCGGTTGCAGTATTATTTATTACGCCGATTGTTGGTGCAATTATCGCTCTGATAGGCGCAGCAATATTTAAGAAAGAGAGGACAATCCTTGATATTGAGCAAAATGAAGGATCATATACCGATCCGGCTTAATAAAAGGTAATGTTATCAACGAAACAGGCCTCGGTTTACCGAGGCCTGTTTCGTTACACCACTCACCACTCACCACTCACCACTCACCACTCACCACTCACCACTCACCACTCACCACTCACCACTCACCACTCACCACTCACCACTCACCACTCACCACTCAC